>BNJV01002765.1_pt1:0-107500 | contig 114260 bp, 120 predicted proteins | sample 8540591 | NCBI WGS metagenome assembly BNJV01 (sample SAMD00202457, study PRJDB9452) | human saliva metagenome | host: Homo sapiens
TGATCCTTCTATATGGTTGCATTTTTCAGCTATGTGGAAGGGAAAAGCTATTCATTCAGAAGGATACACCTCCAAATCAAACGAAACGACCAACCATCAAAAAAACCATCGCCAACAGACGATGGTTTCTGTATTTCTTTGATTAGCCTAAGGAGTTGACATAAGCATCTACTGCTACAATAGCTTGGGCAATATCAGAGGCTTGTACCTTGAATGGCATTTGATGGATGGTTTCTCCTTCGATGGTGGCTTGTTGGCCAACCTTGAGAAGATCTTCGTAGCTTGCATTTCAAGATGCATTTCTTTCAGAGTGGTTGGCATACCTATTTGTTGATAGAAACGAATGTATTTATTCAATTCTTCTTTAGGACGGTTTTCCAAGAACAATTGAACCAAGGTTCCATAAGCAACTTTTTCACCGTGAGTCAAATGGTGAATGTCTCCAGTGAGGGCAGTAAAGCCATTATGGATGGCGTGAGCTGCTGCCAAGCCACCACTTTCAAATCCAATCCCACTGAGAAGGGTATTGGCTTCAATGATGTTTTCAAGAGCAGGCGTTACCACTTTGGCTTCACAAGCAGCCATGGCTTGAAGTCCGTCTGCAAATAAGATTTCTTCACAACGTTGCGCAATCGCGACACCAGCTAAAGTTTGGTGTTTGCCTAGCATGGTTTTTCCGTTGGCTTGCATCACCGCACGCGCTTCAACCCAAGTCGCTAATCCATCTGCGATACCAGAAGCGAGCAAACGTTTCGGTGCTTGAGAGATGACTTTGCTATCCACCAAGACCAATTCTGGGTTTTTAGAATAGAAGATATAGCGAGCAAAGGCACCTTCATCCGTGTAGATAACTGACAAGGCTGAAACCGGAGCATCTGTAGAGGCAATGGTCGGAGCAATGACAACTGGTGATTTTAGAAGATCGGCAATGGCTTTTGCACTGTCGATGGTCTTTCCTCCACCAAGTCCGATGACTAAGTCACAGCCATTTTCTTCTGCCAGACTGACCACACGATTGATTTCATTATCAGAAGCTTCACCGTTGAAGAACACTGGCAAGACTGTAAAGCCATACCGAAGGAGATACTTTTCAAAACGTTCCCCTACGATATCATAGACTACTGAATCACAGAGTAAAACGGGATGACTCCCCAGTTCTAAAATGGGTTTTGCATTTTCAAATAAAGCATTTTCACCTTGAATGTAACGGGATGGGCTTGCAAAATTTCTCATACACTCCTCCTTTATCAAATTGTATTCTTATGATGAACGGCTGACCAATCTGCCTCGAAGTCATCTACTGCTTTTGCAATAGAAGGCATTCCAAAAGCTGCTTCAAAGACATCTGCCCCTGCCGTAATTGCTTGTGTTCCTTCTTTAAATGCTCGATTAACTTGAGCCACATTTTTAAAGGAAGCTGCTAGAATTTTGCTTGATGAATGATTACGCTCTATGGCACTCGCTAACTGAGAGATAACCTGAGCTGAATCAATGTTTAAGTTTTCCATACGATTGTAATAAGGTGCTAAATAATCGGCTCCTGCTTCAATAGCTAACAGTCCTTGAAAAACAGTATAGATTGCTGTTGCAGTAATTTTGTAACCCTCTGCTTTTAACACTTTAATTGCAGCAAGTCCTTCAGGTGTTACTGGAACTTTAATATAGGTATTTTCATCGCATTGTTCGCGAATTTTAGCAGCATCTTTTAAAAATTCCTTCATAATCTTTTTGCGACAACTTGAACATGGATGGAAGGAGATCCTCCGATGATTTCCCGCACCTTATGGATACGATCAAAAAAAATCAATGTTCCCTTCTTTTTTTAGCAATTGTTGGGTTCGAAGTTACCCCAGCAAGGGGTAACACTCGTGCCCATTTTTTTATCTCATCTAAATTTAAAGTATCAAGCATAAATTCCATATACATACCTCTTTACTATAGAGTATGCTCTGTCCGTCCAATAATATCATCTTGTGTTGCTCTTGATAGTACATTGAAGAAGGCTGAGTAGCCAGCAACACGTACAATTAAGTCACGGTGTTTTTCCGGATGTTTTTGAGCATCTAACAACGTTTCTCTAGAAACCACATTGTATTGAATATGGTATCCATGTAGACGATTAAAGAACGTACGGAGTAAAGCAATAAGTTTTAATTTATCTTCTTCTTTGGCTAAAGTTTGTGGGTTTACTTTTTTTGGTTCAGTAAAAACACCACCAACAATTTCATCTGTTGGCAATTTAGAGACAGATTTTAGAACAGATGTTGGGCCATGTTGGTCCATATTGTGGGATGGAGAGCATCCTTCTGCAAGTGGAGTCCCAGCATTACGACCGTCCGGAGTAGCTAATGTTCCACGACCTTGTCCTACATTGGCTGAAATAGAAGATGTACCTGAGTAACGAATTCCTCCGATTGGCCCACGTCCATATCGAGTATTTGGATATTTAGCAATTTCATCCACATAAATATCGTATGCTTCTCGAACTAAGCTGTCCGCATAGTCATCATCGTTTCCATACTTCGGTGCATCATGGATAAGCATCTCTTGGATTTCTTTCCACGTTCGCCCTCGTAATCGGTTTCCAGAGCATGCCATAGCTCTTGTGGCGTTAAGCGTCCTTCTTCGAATACCAGTTTCTTGATTGCTGCAAGTGAATCGGATAAGTTTGCAATACCCACTTGTAAACCAGAAATATAATCGTAGACAGCTCCACCTTCTTTTAGGTGTTTTCCACGTCCAATACAGTCATCTGTCAAAGCTGAACAGAGGATATCTGGCACTTCTCTTTCAAGAGATAGGTCGATAGAGTTTTCTACGATCACACTCATGCGGGTTAAGTGGCGCAAAGTCTTGTCCCAAGCAGTTTGCAATTCATCGAAGCTCTTCATGTCTTTAAAATGACCAAAGCTTGGTGCAAAGCGCTTGCCAGAAGCAGGATCGATTCCGTCATTCATCGTAATGAGCAAAACTTTAGGAAAGTTCATATAACTCATACCTGTACAGCGATAGCCCCATTTACCTGGAACAGCTGTTTCTACACAACCAATTGCACTATAATCATAAGCATCTTCTTCAAGAACACCTTTTGAAATAAAGGATGGAATAATAATCTCATCATTATTGAAAGCAGGCATACCAAATCCGAGCTTCATAACTTCAATACATTCGTTCATGAAGCGGGCATCCAAACCAGCATGGTAACGAACAGTTAAGTTTGGTTGAGGAAGGTGAGTTTGAGCAACTGACTTCAACACCAAATAAGACAATGGGTTGACGGCATCTTTCTTATCACGTGTTTGACCACCAATCGTAACGTTTGATAAAGCGGACTACCTGCAGATGAGAAGGTATGTGCTTGACTACGTACTTTGTTAATTGTAATAGTCTTAATCCAAAGGTTGGTCAAGCGTTCAACAATACTCTCTTCAGTTTCCCGTCCACTTTCCAAATCAGCTTTAACGTATGGATACATATATTGGTCAAAACGGCCATATGAAAGTGAGTGTCCATTTGATTCAATCTGAAGAATACATTGGATAAACCAAACGGACTGAACAGCCTCTGCAAATGTACTTGCAGGCTCGTATGGAACTTTTGAGCAAATCTCTGCAATTTCAAGCAATTCCTTCTTACGTTCAGGAGTTGCTGTTTCAGCAAGTTGTTTAGCAAGTTCCACAAATCGTTGAGCATAGGTCTTAACAGCATCAACTACGATAAAGATAGAATCGTAAAAATGGTACTTATCAATGCTAGCTGGATCCGTTAGATCTAGGGCTGCTTTAGCTTGGCGAGCTCTTTCTTCAAAACCTTTCAAGCCATATTGCAATAATTTTTGATAATTGACTGCTAAGTGGGCATCTCCTGAATTCATCTTCCCTTCCATACCGAAGAATCCTGTTTCCATATAAACAGATACTTCTTCAGGTAGAAGAGCTCCAGCTCTTGCACGTAAGTTATTATTTTCCCAGAACGGTGCGATACTACGGAGCTGCTCTTTCGTTTCTTCTGTAATATAGAAGACGTCACCATCCCGCTTTTCAAAAAGATCCAATTCCTTCAGAACGAACTCTAAAGTATATTCTGGGAAGATCGGAGCATCTTTATTAGAGGATGCTTGGTTTCCAGCAATCATGGATTCATCCTCAATATAGATTGTCATATTTTCAAGAATCTCTTTCAACATATAGGCACGTTTAAGAACATTTGGTTGTTCCTTATAACGATCATATGCCTTAGTTGCAAGAACAGCACGTTCAGCGTCGATATAAGGCTTCTTGTTTAAGACGTCTTCACGATACTTATTCATGCGTTCAGTGAGGCTTCCAAAATATTCTGTTTTAATGCTTGTACTTGCTACTTCTACTTGTTTCATTTTTTCAAAACCTTTCTTTTGAAATTATTTTGTTTTCTTTCGTAACTATAGTAGCATTAAATTTTACGAATTTCAATGAATTATGGATAATACCTATAAATTCTATTCTAGTCGCACATCTGTGCATTCCTAATAAACGCACTATTTTTCAGCCTGTAATTCGTTGTTATAGGCAAGATTATCTTGGAATTTGAAGAATGGGAAATATACGACAGTCGAGGTTGCAAGAACTAGCACTTGAACGAACGCACCTTGCCAACCTCCAACCATAAATCCAGAAATAATGGCTGGTGTACTCCAAGGAAGGGTCACACCTGAGAATGGATGCATGAACCCAATAGCAATTGAAGTATAAACAATTATCGCTGCTAAAATTGGAACGATAATAAATGGAAGGAACATCACTGGGTTCATTACAATTGGGAAGCCAAATACGACGGGTTCATTAACATTGAAGATTGCAGGAAAAGCTGCAACTTTCCCAAGTGCCTTATATTGTTTTGACTTAGCAGCAAATAACATAGCAATAACCAAACCAAAGGTTATACCTGATCCAGACAAAATAAGGAAACTATCTAGGAATTGTTGGGTTACAATGTGGGCACCATTTTCAACGGATAACTTCCCAGCTGCCAACATTGATTTATTAGCATCCAGGTTAGAAAGTAGCAAGGCTGTTACTACACCATTGACAACTGATTGTCCGTGCACACCAAACCACCATAAGAACGAAATAAAGAAGGCAATTCCAATCGCTCCGTAAAGTGATCCTGTTAGACCTTGTAGAGGAACCTGAATGACATCATAGATCATTTCAATGAAGGTACCGCCACTTGTCACTACTTTTGATACGATATAGACAATCATTGATAGTAAGAAAATCACGAAAGCAGGAATCATCGCTTCAAATTGTTTGGCAATGGCTTGAGGTACTTGTTCTGGCATTTTAATAACAATATGTCTTGGATAAACACAGTATAAATCGCACCAACTACCAGACCAATAATAATAGCACCGATAATCCCTTGACCACCAAACCATACTTTTGCAATGGCATCGCCAATCGGTTCTCCCTTAGCTGGTACATAAGAAGATTTTAACAAGATAAAGAATGAAGATAGGGACAAAACTCCTGCTGGCAAAGGTTCTACACCACTGTTTTTAGCATATGAATAACCAATGGAGAAGCAAGAAATTAATCCCATGATGGCGAATGTTCCTGAATAAACCTGCATAAATGGCTCTGTCCATGTATCGCCAAATACACTAGCAATAGCCTGATTAAGACCTTCAAATGGTAATTGCCCAATAATCAGAAACAAACTACCAACTACCGTTAATGGAAGGATCGCTAACATCCCATCTTTAAGAGCAATAATTCCTTTCATGTTTACAAAACGCATGATTGGAGCGATAATTTTCTGAGAATTAAAATTAGACATGGGAAGCCTCCTTATTTTTCTCCTAGCAATTCTAGAGCTAGATTTAGTACTTTCTTACCATCCAACATCCCATAATCTGCCATAGGGATGACAGCAATAGGAATATGGTTTGCCTCACAAATCGCTTTTGATTTATCCAAAGTATAAGCTACTTGAGGGCCCAACAATGCAACATCGATTTCTGGGGCAAAATCTGCTAATTTCGCTTGAGAATAGGCATCGATTTCAGCATCAATCCCTAATTCCTTAGCCGCCACCTTCATATTATTTACCAACATTCCTGTTGAAAATCCTGCTGCACAAAACAATCCAATTTTCATCTTCTTTTCCTCCTTATTGTTTCGCTGAAAGTTCTTTACGTAAGTCAATCATTTCTTTAATCAAGTTAATCTCTGTGATTGAAGTCATTAAGTGATCTTGTGAGTGCACAAACAGAGCTGTAATATCTGTCTTTGTCCCACCTGCTTCCTGGGCTAAAAATTGTGTCTGCAGGTTATGCGCTTCTAGCAATGCTGCATCTGCTTTTGCAATTTCGCCTTCAGAAGATGTAAAATCGCCCTCCTTAGCATATGATAAAGCTTGGTAAATATGCTGTTTAGCATCACCCGCATTTAAAATCAATCCCATAATAATTTGGTCTGCAACAATTATTTCCATGTGCACTACACTCCTTTGTTAATCTACTGAAAGCGCTTTTTCTATTGTCAATATACCATTTATATTTTTGCCGGTCAATAAAAATCGCAACATTTGATTGTTGTTTTTGTTTTTTGCACATTTGTGCTATTCAACTCAAAAAAATAAGGACTGCATCCTTGCTGTCCTATTTTTTAGTAAATTGCTGATCACCATCTAATTCTAAGACTTTTAAGATCGTTGCTTCATCTGTGACTAAATGATTGATATAGTTGGCTTTCATAACCGATAAAATAGCTTTTGCTTTCTGATCACCGTAGGCTAAAGAGATGGTGTTTGGTACCTTTCTCAATTCCTCCAATGTGATAGATATTGTTCTTTCCTGTAATTCAGGATAAACGGGGACACCTTCTTGATCAAAGAAACGACAGCATACTTCTCCTACAGCATGTTCTGACTCCAATTTCCTAAAATCATTTGATGTCAGCATATCAAACCACTGAGGATTCTTGCTATCTGCATAGCCACCAATCCCCACAGCCGCAACATCCAAACAACGCCAACTAGCTTTCAAATCCTCAAAATACTTAGAAGATAAGATACCTTCCGTCACCTCAGAATTTTCTTGAATGACACTCGCGTTTATAAAATGACATTCCCCATGAAATTTACTCGCCATACTGTAGATCAGCGTATTGACATGGTAGCGAGCATGAATATGACTGGGACCTCCAGCTAGGGGATAAAACTGAACACCATCCAAACGCTTCGTTCCAACTTGTTCTACCATTAATCTGAGAGACTTGCCCCATGAAAATCCGACTGTCATTCCATCTTCAATCAAATTACGCAGCATGACCGCACTTGCTTGAGCCAGTCGCTTTTCAAGGCTTTCTCGAGGCTCATCAACTAGATTCGGTATAATTTCGATAGCTTTTTAAGCCATATTTTTTTGTTTGATATAATTTTTCTAAATGGAAGAGGCGAGTATCAAAGTTTTCGATTTCAATTTTTACAACTCCCTCTTTTTTAGCCTCTGCTAGCATTCTGCTGACAGTTGTACGGTAGATTCCAGTTTCTGCTGCGATTTGCGATTGACTTTTGTCTTCAACATAGTATAGATAGGCTAATTTAGCAAGTAACTTTTTCCGTTCATCTTTCAATTGGCTTCTCCTTCTTATACTAAAGTTAAAATCGTTTGTGAATCCTCAAGTTTTTCTTTTCGCTTCTTGAGATATATTCTTATCTGTTATGACTCTCGAAACTTGTGAAAGTGCAAATCGTCTGACAGTTCCACATTTCCCAAATTTACTTGAATCTGTTAAGACAATCACTTCCTTAGAAACATCGGACATAGCTTGAACAACTTCACTTCTCATCATATCTTTCCCAGTAAAGCCAAGTTCATCATCATATCCGTCAACCCCTACAAAAGCAAAGGGAACTCTAAACGAGCGGATTAATTCTTTCAAAAGCGGACCTACAGTCACTCTCGATTCTTTTTTTGAAATTCACCACCAAGTAGGATGATTTTACAAGAATCATATTCCTGAATATAATCTGCAATAAAATAAGAATTTGTCACAATCTTGACATTCTTTTTTGTTTGGCAAATTTCTTCCGCTAGCAAGGCACAAGTAGAGCCCGATTCAATCAAAACCGTGTCGTTATCCTTAATTAATTTAGCAGCTTCCCTGGCTATTCTTTTCTTGGTATCATATTGAAAGGACAATCGAACATTGATATCATCTCCACTATTTAAAACAGCATAGCCGTGTTCTCTATGCAATAATCCTTTGGATTCTAGCTTGTCCAAATCCTTTCGAATGGTCACTTTAGAGACTTGTAATTTCTCAGACAAAGCTATTAACATCAATCTTTTCAAATTCCGATACTAATTTCAATATTTCATCTAAACGTTGCATTGTTTTTTTACCTCTTCTCTATTTTTAGCAAATTTTTCGAGTGAATTCAAAACAAAATAAACTTTCGTTCGTAATTGAATTAGTTTCTTAAATAATGTATAATGGACTTACTAGATTGATAGGAGAGCAAAAATATGGAACAAAATCGTGGCATAATCTTTAATATCCAACACTTTAGTATCCATGATGGCCCTGGAATCCGAACTACTGTATTTCTAAAAGGATGTCCCCTACGTTGTCCATGGTGCTCCAATCCTGAATCCCAGCGTGCAAATCCTGAAAAAATGTTGGATGCTGTTACTAAAAAGGAAACCATCACGGGAGAAGAAAAAACAGTTACAGAAATCATAGATGATGTCTTAAAAGACGTTGACTTCTACGAAGAATCTGGTGGTGGCCTTACCCTGTCTGGTGGAGAAATCTTCGCTCAATTTGAATTTGCCAAAGCAATCTTAAAAGCTGCGAAAGAAGTTGGACTTCATACTGCAATCGAAACGACAGCTTTTGTTGAACATGAGAAATTTGTCGATCTCATTCAGTATGTTGATTTTATTTATACAGACCTTAAACATTACAATACACTTAAACATAAGAAGGTTGTCGGAGTCAACAATCATCTGATTATTAAAAATATTCATTATGCCTTTGCTCAAAACAAAACAATCGTTTTACGTATTCCAGTCATTCCTAATTTCAATGACTCTTTAACTGATGCTGAAGAATTTGCTTCCCTTTTTAATTCTCTCAACATCGATGAAGTACAACTGCTCCCATTTCACCAGTTTGGAGAAAACAAATACAAGCTTTTAGGACGTCGCTATGAAATGGAAGGAATAAAAGCCCTGCATCCAGAAGATTTATATGACTACCAGCAAGTTTTTTTAGATCATGACATTCACTGTTATTTCTAATCCACTCAAAAATCCCCAAAGCTAGTTTCAATTTACTGAAACTTGGCTTTGGGGATTTCTTATTCTTTCACGAGCATCGAGAAAAAGAGAGATTGCCTGGTGAGCATGGCCCACATGGTCAATATCCTATTTTCTTCTCGCTTTTTTTACGGGCTTAGTATCTTAATTTACCAAATAATCACACGGTCTTCTGGTGCGCGCCACATGCCGTCGCCTTCTTTGACATCAAAGGTTTCAAAGAATTCGTCAAAGTTTGGTAATTGGACATTGGTGCGGAGTTTTCCTGGTGCGTGGACATCGACACTTGCGAGGAGTTGCATGTACTCTGTCCGGGCTTTCATGCGCCAGATGCGAGCAAAGTTGGTGAAGAATTCTTCTGCTGAGAAATCTTCCTCTTTCTTAGCAGCTTCAAGAGCTGCAGCGATACCACCGAGGTCTGCTACGTTTTCAGAAACGGTCAATTTCCCGTTGATCTTGGCACCGTATGAGTCTTGTCCTTCAAACTGATCGATGACTTTTTGAGTACGAGCGGTAAAGGCTTCGTAATCTTCTGGCTTCCACCAGTCTTTCAAGCTACCGTGCTCGTCAAAGGAGGCCCCATTGGTGTCAAAGGCGTGGGAGATTTCATGGGCAATGACCGCACCGATTCCACCGTAGTTGGCTGATGATGATTGGTGAAGGTCATAGAAAGGTGCTTGTAAAATCGCTGCTGGGAAGACGATTTGGTTTTGTTGCGGATCATAGTAAGCATTGACCATATTAGCTGGCATGTGCCATTCGCTCCGATCGACTGGTTGGTTCCACTTGCTCCAAGTATGGGCAATGGAAATTTCATAGAGAGCTTGAGCATTTTCCACCAAGGTCTTGCTCTCGTCGATAATCTTTTTGGCGTATGTTTCTGGTAATTTTTCAGGGTAGCCAATATGCGGTGTAATGACATTGAGTTTGACAATGGCTTTTTCACGAGTTTCAGGAGCGAGCCAGTCTGCTTTTTCTAAGCGCTCCTTGTAGACGTCAATCATGGTCGCTACTTTATGCTCTACGTCTGCTTTGCTTCTGGTGAGAATTTTTCGCCCGCATACCAAAGGCCAAGTGCTTGGCTATAAGGTCCTTCTGCCAAAGCCAAAGCGGCTTTTTCTTTCGGACGAGCTTCTGGAATCCCCGTGATGATCCGTCCATATTCACCAGACAGGACACGGATTTCTTCGGTCAAGAAAGATGTCCAAGAAAGAGCTGCACTGAGTTTCAACTTGGCATGAAGGATTTCCCAGTTGGCTGCCGAGTAGTATTTTGGAGCGAATTCCTTCCAGAAACGCTCTTCCGGCACGATGATTTTATCTGGTGTTTGTCCGATCACTTCTGCAAAGAAGGCATCGAGTGGCAATTCTGGAACCAAGGCCTTGAAATCTGCCCACTCATAAGGATGGTAGAGTTTGTTGTACTCTGATCTTTCTTCATTTGACAAGACATATTTGGCTAATTCTGCGTCCGCTGCAATGACCTTATCCAGGATATCCTTGATTTCTTCCTCTGAGAATTCAAATTTAGGTAAGAGTTTTTCCATCATTTGGCGCCAGATAGCCAGCAATTCTGGACCCTTTTCGTTGCCTTCTTCATAGTAGGTCGTATCTGGCAAGATGAGAGCAAGAGACTCTCCCCACAAGACATTCATTTGAGCATTCATAAAGTCTGGTGATACGCTAAATGGCAAGAGATTTGGTTTGCCAGCTAGTTCATAGATGCCTAACTTGCTGGTATAGTCTTCAAAAGAAGACAGAGCCTTAATTTCATTGATCAAGGGCATGACTGGTGCTACACCAGCTACTTCTCGCGCATCAAAATCTGCCACCATTTTGTGGTATTTGACAAAGTTTTGGAGAATGCTGTCTTCGGGCAGCTCTTCTCCCCGTTGCCATTTTCCGGTAATATCCAACATCAAGTTTTCGATATCTTGGATCAAGTCCATAAAACCACCAGTTGACGGTTTGTCATCAGGAATAACAGCTGTCTCAGCCCATTCCCCATTGACGTAATCATAAAAATCATCTTGTAAACGTACCATGATCTTCTCACTTTCATTCTTTTCTATTAACCTTATCAAAAATAGGTCTATTTTTCAATGATTACAAAAGATTTAATCTAAATTATTTTAAAAATTAACTTGACTTAATTTTTTCATTCATGTATATTAATGGTAAAGGAGCAAAATCATGATTCAAATTGAACATCTAAGTGTTGCTTACCAGCAAACACTGGCCTTGGAGGATCTTTCCCTCACCATCCAGGGTCCAACCATCCTAGGCATTCTTGGACCCAACGGAGCTGGAAAATCAACCCTGATCAAGGCCATGCTAGGACTTCTCCCTCATTCGGGAAAGGTCCAGCTCGATCAAAAAGACCTCGGCCAAGTTCTTCAACGAGTGGCCTACGTCGAACAGAAATCCGCTATTGATTTCCACTTCCCCATCACGGTGCGGGAGTGTGTCTCGCTGGGGCTCTATCCCCATCTTTCGATCTTCAAGAGAAAAAGCAAAGAGGATCTCCAAAAAGTAGAAAATGCCTTGAAACTTGTCAATCTTCTTGATCTAGCAGATCGCCAGATCGGCCAGCTTTCAGGAGGGCAATTCCAACGGGTGCTAATCGCCCGCTGCTTGGTTCAAGAAGCAGAGGTCATCTTCTTGGATGAGCCCTTTGCTGGGATTGACTCCGTTAGCGAAGACATCATCATGCAGACACTCCAAACCTTGAAAAAGGAAGGCAAGACCATCCTGATTGTCCATCACGATCTGAGCAAGGTCCCAGCTTATTTTGACCAGATCCTGCTCCTTCATCGCAAACTGATTGCTTTTGGGAAAACAGAAGAAACCTTTACCAAGGAAAATCTTCACGCAGCCTACGGCCATGAACTTTTTATAGGAGGTGAAATCAGATGATTGCAGAATTTATCGATGGATTACAACAATTTCATTTCCTCCAAAACGCTCTCATTACAGCTATTGCCATCGGGATCGTCGCTGGTGCAGTCGGATGTTTCATCATTTTGCGAGGCATGTCTCTCATGGGAGATGCCATCTCACACGCGGTCCTTCCAGGTGTGGCCCTTTCCTTTATCCTGGGCATCAATTTCTTTATTGGCGCCATTACCTTCGGGCTTTTAGCTTCCATCCTCATCACCTATATCAAGAGCAACTCCATCATCAAGAGCGACACGGCGATTGGGATTACCTTTTCTTCTTTCCTCGCCTTAGGAGTCATTCTGATCGGAATCGCTAAAAGTTCCACCGACCTCTTCCACATCCTCTTTGGGAATATCTTGGCCGTGCAAGACCAGGATATGTGGATGACTATCGGTATTGGGGTGGCGGTCTTGCTGGTGATTTGCCTGCTCTTTCGACCCTTACTGCTCACATCTTTTGACCCCGTTCTGGCTCAGTCCATGGGTGTCCGGGTTAAGGTCTATCACTACCTTCTCATGGTGCTCTTGACCTTGGTTTCTGTCACTGCTATGCAGAGTGTCGGGACCATTCTCATCGTCGCCATGCTCATCACACCCGCAGCGACGGCCTATCTCTATGCCAACAGCCTCTGGTCCATGATGCTCCTTTCATCCGGATTAGGTGCTCTGGCCTCCATCATGGGACTCTTTATTGGCTATAGCTTCAACATCGCCGTCGGGTCTTGTATCGTCCTCACTTCTGCCATCTTCTTTCTCATCAGCTTCTTTATCGCTCCTAAGCAGAGAAAGAATAAGCACGCTCTTTCACCTCATTAAAGGAGAAACACATGAAAAAAATCACTTCTGTCCTCGCCCTCTTTGTGGCGCTCTTATTCTGCCTTATGGCCTGTAGCAAAGGCTCTTCTTCCAAGTCTTCATCTGATAAATTGAAGGTGGTTACCACCAACTCCATCCTCGCAGATATCACCAAAAATATCGCGGGGGATAAAATCGAGCTCCATAGTATTGTCCCTGTCGGCCAAGATCCCCACGAATATGAACCACTCCCAGAAGATGTCAAAAAAACTTCACAAGCAGACCTGATCTTCTACAACGGGATCAACCTCGAAACGGGTGGCAATGCTTGGTTTACCAAGTTGGTCAAAAATGCCAATAAAGTAGAAAACAAGGATTATTTCGCAGTGAGCGAGGGAGTCGATGTCATCTACCTAGAAGGTCAAAACCAAGCTGGAAAAGAAGACCCTCACGCTTGGCTCAATCTCGAAAACGGGATTATCTATGCTAAAAACATTGCTAAACAATTGATCGCCAAAGATCCAAAAAATAAGGACTTCTACGAAAAAAATCTAGCAGCCTACACTGAAAAACTCAACAAGCTAGACCAAGAAGCCAAGCAAGCATTCAATAACATCCCAGCAGACAAGAAGATGATCGTGACCAGTGAGGGTTGCTTCAAGTACTTCTCCAAAGCCTATGGCGTCCCATCTGCCTATATCTGGGAAATCAACACTGAAGAAGAAGGGACACCCGAACAAATCAAAACGCTGGTAGAGAAATTGCGTCAAACCAAGGTACCGTCCCTCTTTGTCGAATCCAGTGTCGATGAACGTCCTATGAAAACTGTGTCTAAAGATACCAATATCCCAATCTTTTCAAAAATCTTTACTGACTCAATTGCCAAAGAAGGCGAAGAAGGCGACAGCTACTACAGCATGATGAAATGGAATTTGGAGAAAATCGCAGAAGGTTTGAACAAATAAGGTTCCAATCTGATTAGATTCTCAAACAAATCAGTGGCTCTTCCCCCTTCATTGATGTACAATGAAAAGAAAAAAGGAGTCTTTGCTATGACAACATTTTTAGGAAACCCTGTTACCTTTACCGGATCTCAACTTCAAGTTGGCGATACTGCTCATGACTTTTCACTGACTACACCAAACTTGGAGAAAAAATCTTTGGCTGATTTTGCTGGGAAGAAAAAAGTCCTCAGTGTGATCCCATCTATTGACACAGGGATCTGTTCTACTCAAACACGTCACTTCAACCAGGCCCTCTCTGACATGGAGGACACTGTGGTCTTGACAGTTTCCGTCGACCTTCCGTTCGCCCAAGGCAAATGGTGTGCTGCTGAAGGGATCGAAAATGCCATCATGCTCTCAGACTACTTCGACCATTACTTCGGAAAAGCCTATGGCCTCTTGATCAATGAATGGCATTTGCTCGCACGCGCTGTCTTGGTCCTAGATGCGGACAACAAGGTCACTTACGTCGAATACCTAGACAACATCAACAGCGAACCCAATTACGACGCGGCAATCGAAGCCGTCAAAGCACTTGATTAAATAAAAAAGAGGTCTACGACCTCTTTTTTATATCTACAAAATTCGTTCAGAGACTTTCCTTAAGAGAATTTCTAAGAGTCCTTTTTCTTCAATCCGAAAGAGGACTACTATAAAAACCGATGGAGTCCATTCTGAAGGAGGACTCGCCAGCGTAAGCGTGGGATGCCTCTGAGGAAACTCCGCACACGCTTTGCTACTTGTTGCTTGTAGCTCTTGCCTCCTTGTGCAAAGGTTCCCTTCCGGCTCCAATAGCCCTGCTCTCCACGATCATTCTTCGGAGCTAGATAGCGAACACCTTGCTGATAGAGGACCTTCTTACGAAAAGGTGGATCCCACGATTTGACGGGATCGATATCCAAGTCCTTATGAGTCCGGCCTCTGGCTAAACCATAGTTGAAACTGGCTCCATTGACAATGCCATTTTCAGAAATCTGATTCGGGTCCACTTCGTTGAGAAACTGGCCACCCTGATCCAGGATATACTCAGTATGAAAGTTGAGCAAGACCTTAAAGTTCAACTGGGCCTGAGCACGAGATGGGAAGGCGAGCTGGCCGTCTTGATCCACATAGACCTTATTGTGGAGACGGGCCGCCGCATAGGCATCAATACGGACTTTTTTTGTAACCTGCAGATAGGCTTGTAGCGCTTCTTCATCAGTCTGTCCAGTTTTGGCATAATGCTCCCGAATCCACTGGGTCTGGTAGGCAGAGAGCAGATAGCGGAACTGGTGGATCTGGCGTTTTAAGAGCTGATCTCCTGCTTTGCTGGCTAATGAATCCAGAGCAAAAGCTACTTGGACCACTCTTGAAAAAGAAGACCAAAAAGGTGAATGAGGGGGACAATCTGGCCAGAACCGCTTCAGTAAGAAGGCGGTCTCCTCACAGGTTCCCGATAAATCCCGTGGCATGAGACAGAGATGCATAACCCCTTTTAAGAGGGCCTGGGCACGACCTGCCGTCAATCCTTGCAGTTCTCTCTGCCACATCTCTTGGAAAGAGGGCTGGCAAAGACAAAGACAGAGCGGTAACAGTCTTGCCTTCTTGCTTCATCTTCGCAAGACTGCAGTCGTTTTTCTAAGTAGCTGAGACCTCTGGTCGTCCAGCCCAGTTTTTCTAATTCCCGTCGCTTCATCTGCCCCCTCCTTTCCATATTGTTTTCGGTTTATGCTTCTATACTATCATCTTTCGCCCTCCCAGACAATTCCTATCCACTGGCCAAGCCATTTTGCGCTTTTTTTGATATACTAGAAGGAGCGAAGAAAAGAGGACCCTATGACACCAAATAAAGAAGATTACCTCAAGTGCATCTATGAAATCGGCACGCAACATGAAAAAATTAGTAACAAAGAGATTGCGGCCCGGATGCAGGTTTCGCCTCCAGCCGTGACTGAGATGGTCAAGCGAATGATCTCGGAGAATCTCCTCATCAAGGATAAGACCCACGGCTATCTGCTTACCGAGCTCGGCCTTCAAACAGTTTCCGATCTCTTTCGCAAGCACCGATTGATTGAAGTGTTCTTGCTCAAAAAACTGGGCTATACAACTGAAGAAGTCCATGAAGAGGCTGAGGTGCTCGAGCATACTGTCTCCGACCGCTTTATCGATAAACTTGACCAGATGTTAGACACTCCTAAGACCTGCCCCCACGGAGGAACTATTCCCCCAAAAGGACAACTTCTCATCGAGGCTTACCAGGACCGTTTGAGTGATGTCAGCGAACCGGGAACCTATCGTTTGCGAAGAGTCCAGGATAGCTTTGAATTGCTGAATTTTTTAGACCAGATCCAGCTGACCATTGGAGATGTCATTCTCTTCAAAGGCTATGATGATTACACCGGCCTCTATCAGCTCCAGATCAAAGACCAAGACATCCAGATCAATCATCTGATTGCCCAACAACTTTACATAGAAAAATATGCTCTTTGATTAAGAGCATGTCAGATTGAAGAAATAGTATTCCTAGAAACTTTCCTTAGGTGAGTACGGACGTCAGCGAACTTCTACGAAGTTCCATGACTTAGTTTTGAACCTAAGGTTTCAAAACTCCCGAGTGCTTGAAACAACAATGTTTCAAGCATTTTTCTCACGGCGGAAAGTTTCGGATTTACTTCGACAACTCAAAGTAATATAAGGATTTTTTTGAAAAATTATCCAGCTATCCTAAGTAAAAAGTAATTTGTCTACATTCAAACAAGCCCTTTAATCAAGGGCTTGTTTTTCTATGGATTTTTCGTATCGAGGATGATGGTCACCGGACCATCATTAATGAGTTCGATTGCCATATCTGCAGCGAAGATCCCTTGTTTGACAGGGACTTCCTTTTCTAACAAATCGTTGAAATCATCGTAGAGCTGGCTGGCCATCTCTGGATTGGCTGCCCCAATAAAGGCTGGACGATTGCCTTTTTTTGTCTGGGCAAAGAGGGTAAACTGCGAAACAGAGAGGATCTCCCCTTGAATATCCTTGACAGATAAGTTCATCTTCCCTTCTTCATCCGAGAAGATCCGCATTTGCGTGACCTTGCGCACCGCGTACTCCAAATCCTTCTGGTCATCCTCAGGTCCCACTCCCACTAAGAGCAGAAGCCCATCCCGAATCTGACTATAGACTTGACCATCAATAGAAACCGAGGCCCTTTTGACCCGTTGAATCACTAATTTCATCTTATTATCCTATTTTAACAATCTATTGAGCATTCACTGCTACCTTCAAAGAAAATCGACATCAGACAAGGCAGTGAGACGCAGGCATAACTGTAGTTAGACCAGTCGAAACTAACGCAGTATGAAGTTGATTTTCGCAGAAGATTAGCCATTGGTACGCTTAACAGAGTACACCTCCGGCACACTCTTAATCTTATCCACAACCGTTGTCAACATAGACAGGTTAGGAATCCCGAAGGAAATGTGGATATTGGCAAATTTCATATCTTTGGTTGGTTGGGCATTGACGGTTGAGATCATCTTAGCCGTGTTGGAGAGGACTTGAAGGACATCATTGAGAAGGCCTGCACGGTTGAGGCCATAGATATCGATATGGGCGATGTAATCCTTGGTCGTGTTATTGTCTTCCCACTCGACGTCGATCAAGCGTTGCTCGTAGTTGTCTTGGGCTCGCAGGTTCATACAGTCTTGACGGTGAATGGCAACCCCACGTCCTTTGGTAATGTAGCCGACAATTGTATCTCCTGGCACAGGATTGCAACACTTGGCAATCCGGATCAAGAGACCAGAAGCGCCTTGGATGACGACGCCACCTTCATGGCGGACCTTGAGGGTGTCTTTTTTATTTTCAACCTTGACTTCGCCACCTTTGACTAGCTCTTCGGCTTCCGCACGCGCCTTGGCCTTTTCCTCTTCTCGACGCTCTTCCTCCGTCAAACGATTAAAGACAGAGATGGCTCCGATTTCTCCAAAACCGATGGCCGCAAACAAGGCCTCTTCGGTCTTGTAGCTGGTCTTTTGCAAAACCTTGTCCATGTGCTTCTTATCCATGAACTTGTTGGCAATCATATCATGCTCATGGAATTGGGCCATGAGCAACTCTCGTCCACGGTTGATCGAGAGTTCCTTGTCTTGGTTCTTAAAGAATTGGCGGATCTTATTGCGGGCCTTGCTGGTCTTGACGATATTGAGCCAGTCACGACTTGGTCCAATGAATTTGGATTGGTGATGATTTCAACCTGGTCACCCGTTTTCAGCTTGGTAGTCAAAGGAACCATACGGCCATTAACCTTGGCACCAGTCGCTTTTTCCCCGATCTTGGTATGAATCTCATAGGCAAAGTCAATCGGTCCAGATTCCTTTGGAAGAGAACGAACCGCTCCATCTGGAGTAAAGACATAAATCTCTTCTGCCAGATAGTTTTCTTTGACAGTATCAACAAATTCCTTGGCATCATCCGCCTGGTCTTGGAGTTCCATCATCTCCTTGATCCAGTTCATCCCAATAGCCGATTCTTTGCTGTTGACTTGGCCCTTGATTCCTTTCTTATAGGCCCAGTGTGCCGCAACCCCGTACTCAGCAACCTCGTGCATTTCCTTTGTACGGATCTGGAACTCGATGGGACCTTTTGGACCGTAAACAGTGGTATGGATGGACTGGTAACCATTGGCCTTACGATTGGCGATGTAGTCCTTGAAACGGCCTGGCATAGGCTTCCACAACTCGTGGATATAGCCCAGCATGGCGTAGACATCGCTCGGTGATTCCAGGATACAGCGGATGGCAATCAAGTCATAGATTTCATCAAAGCGCTTCTTCTTATCCTGCATCTTGCGGTAGATGGAGTAGATATGCTTAGGACGACCATAGATTTTCCCATAGAGGTGGCGTTCTGCCGCATAGGACTCGATCTTTTGGACGACTTCTTCTACCAAGGCTTCCCGCTCGCGTCGCTTCTCCTTCATCATATGGGAAATCTTGTAAAACTCGACCTCGTTCAGATAACGGAAGGATAGATCTTCCAATTCCCACTTGACGCTGGAAATCCCGAGACGGTGGGCTAGTGGTGCATAGATTTCCATGGTTTCCTGGGAAATCCGTTCTTGCTTGTCCTTGCGTAAATGCTTCAAAGTCCGCATGTTGTGCAAGCGGTCTGCTAGCTTGACCAAGATGACACGGATGTCCTGAGACATGGCCATGAGCATCTTGCGGTGGTTCTCTGCTAGCTGCTCTTCATGGGACTTGTATTTGACCTTCCCGAGCTTGGTCACTCCATCAACAATCACTCGGACATCGTGTCCAAATTCGCGTTCTAAATCATCTAGGGTCGCGTCTGTATCCTCGACAACGTCGTGCAAAAAACCACAGGCAACCGTCACAGCATCCAACTTCAATTTTGCCAAAATGCCGGCAACTTGAATAGGGTGGATGATATAGGGTTCTCCTGATTTACGGAATTGCCCACTATGGCAGTCGACCGCATAAAGGAGAGCTTTTTCTACAAATGCAACATCCTCTCCCGACAAGTATTTTTTGGTAAGGGCAATAACCTGGCCCCCTGTTAAAGGTTCTTCTTTCGGCATCTAGTTTTCTCCACTTTCTTGCCTTCTATTCTATCACTTTTAGCTCTATATGAAAACTAGTCCGATTGACTTTCCGAGAAAGGGCTCGCTTCCCCAAAAATAAGTAGCACAATTTCCGAACTTAAAAAAATTTTTCTTCAGTTTTTAGGCTTTCTTTCGGCTTTTATAGGAAATTTTATCCATTTATCATATAGAAATCCTACGAAAACGAATACATTCTGAACAAAATAAGATATAATAGAAAGACATCATTTTATTTAGGAGGACAACCATGTCATCATACCGTAAACAGGCTGCCCTATTCAGCCTTGCTGCTGCTTTCTTGGCAACGACGACTGCCCAGGCAGATGAAGCGACAAGCTCAAGCGCAACTGATTCGTCAGCAACTGCTGTCACAGAAGCTGCAACTCCTGCGTCTCCTGAAGCATCTACTAGCAATAACACTCTGACTGCTAGCGGAGAAGCCGCTACTACAGCAACCGAAGCGACTCCAGCTGCACCTCAAAATAGCGCCAGTGACGCAAAAGCGACCGCTCCAGTTGAGGGGCAAGAAGTCGACGTCCGCATCCTTGCGACAACGGACCTTCATACCAACTTGGTCAACTATGACTATTACCAAGACAAACCGGCGCAAAACGTTGGTCTGGCAAAAACAGCTGTCTTGATCGAAGATGCAAAAAAAGAAAACAGCAACGTCCTCCTCGTTGATAACGGAGATACTATCCAAGGAACTCCTCTCGGTACCTACAAGGCCATCGTTAATCCCATCAAAGACGGCGAGCAACACCCTATGTATACAGCTCTTCAAAAATTAGGCTTTGATGCAGGAACGCTTGGAAACCACGAATTCAACTACGGACTAGACTACCTTAAAAAGGTCATCTCTACTGCCGGCATGCCAATCGTCAATGCCAACGTTGTGGATGCAAAGACTGGCGCTTTTGTCTACGACCCATATAAGATCATAAAAAAGACCTATACCGATAAGAACGGTCGTTCAGTCGATGTTAATATCGGGGTAACAGGGATTGTTCCTCCACAAATCCTCAGCTGGGACAAGGCTAACCTTGAAGGTAAGGTCAAGGTCAATGACTCCGTCGAAGCCATCCAAGCCATCATTCCAGAAATGCGCAAAGCCGGAGCAGATGTCGTCCTCGTTCTCTCTCACTCTGGTATCGGAGATGACAAGTACGAAAAAGGTGAAGAAAACGAAGGCTACCAAATCGCCAGCCTCCCAGGCGTTGATGCAGTTGTAACAGGACACTCTCACGCAGAATTCCCAAGCGGAAACGGAACTGGCTTCTACGAAAAATATGCGGGCGTCGACGGTGTAAACGGTAAAATCAACGGAACACCCGTTACCATGGCTGGAAAATACGGCGACCACCTTGGGGTGATCGACCTCAATCTGCGCTATACCGATGGTAAATGGTCTGTTGTTGGAAGCAAGGCTGCCATCCGCAAGATCGACACCAAATCAAAAGTAGCCGATGAGCGCATCACCGAGATTGCGAAAGAAGCGCATGAAGGAACAGTCAAATACGTCCGCCAACAAGTCGGAACTACTTCTGCTCCAATCACTAGCTACTTTGCCCTTGTGAAGGATGATCCATCTGTCCAAATCGTGAACAACGCACAAATTTGGTATGCTAAGAAAGAATTAGCAGGAACTCCGGAAGCCAACCTTCCAATCCTCTCTGCTGCAGCACCATTTAAGGCGGGTACACGTGGAGATGCCACTGCCTACACAGATATCCCTGCTGGCCCAATCGCTATCAAGAACGTCGCTGACCTTTATCTCTATGATAATGTCACTGCCATCCTCAAGGTGACTGGTTCCCAACTTAAGGAATGGTTGGAAATGTCTGCTGGACAATTCAACACGATCGACCCAACCAGTAAAGAGCCTCAACAGCTTGTCAACCCTAACTACCGGACCTACAACTTTGACGTTATCGACGGGGTAACCTATGAGTTCGACGTGACCCAGCCAAATAAATACGACCGCGAAGGAAAAACGGTTAACCCAGACGCTAGCCGTGTGCGCAACTTGAAATACCAAGGTAAGGAAGTAACTGCGGATCAAGAATTTATCGTGGTGACCAACAACTACCGGGCAAACGGGAAATTCCCAGGCGTTCGCGATGCTAGCCTAAACCAACTCCTTGGATTAGAAAACCGCCAAGCTATCATCAACTACATCTTGGAAGAAAAGAACATCAACCCAAGTGCAGACGGTAACTGGCGCTTTACAGACAGTATCAAGGGGCTGGATGTCCGCTTCTTGACCGCTGATAAAGCCAAGGAACTAGTTGGTAAAGACGGAGATGTCGTCTACCTTGAACCGTCTAAACAAGAAGGATTTGGGGAATACCGCTTTGTTTATGTGGAACCAAAAGTAGAACCTGAAACAAAACCAGAAGAACCAACACATTCTGAAACAGGAAACCCTTCATTTGTCTTTGTACCGAACCATCAGAAACCGGCACAAGATGAAACCATCACCCTGTCTCATAGCCAACAAACCATTACCCTTCCTGCACCAAATCCAGAAGGAACTCGCCCTGTAGAAGATCGCCAAGAAACTGCTAAGCCAGCATTCGCTCCTTCTATCCGCGAAAAAAGCTTGCCTGAAACAGGAGAACGTGCTTCTATCTTGGCCCTTTTCGGATTAGTGATGACTAGTCTTGGCTTCCTTATTCCATCTCGTAAGAAAGAAGAAAACTAATTCTTTCCTAGTTAAAAAAATTAACGCGTGAAGATCACCTTCACGCGTTTTTTATTAATTCTGTGACAACACTCACTGCGCTGAGAGCGTAAAGTGGCGCTGTTTCTGCTCGAAGAATCCGTGGGCCAAGTCCTGCCAAAACTGCTCCTTTGGCTTCAAAATTTTCGATTTCTGCAGGTGAAAGACCACCTTCTGGTCCAAAGATAAAGAGCAGTTTGCTTCCAGCTTCCAGTCCAGTCAGTGACTGAATTAGCGCAGCGGTTTCACCTTCTTTGGCCGACTCTTCATAGGCCACCACGATGCGGTCAAACTGATCCAGTTGTGCTAAAAAGTCTGCTTTTTTCTCAAAAAGGGTAATGCTTGGAACCCGATTCCGCTTACTTTGCTCGGCTGCTCCAAGGGCAATTTTTTCTAGCTTCTCGACCTTTTTGCCCAATTTCTTGCCATCCCATTTGGCGACTGACCAGTCTGCGGGAAAGGCCCAGATTTGACTAGCACCTAGTTCCGTCATCTTTTGAGTGATAAACTCCAGCTTGTCTCCCTTGGGAAAGCCTGATGCGATGGTCACTTGAATAGGCAGTTCCACATTGTCAGCTAATTCTTCGAGTAATTCAAACTGACGGTTTTCCACATCTAGCACGCGCGCCAAGCGCTTGATCCCATCATCGAAGACTAAGGTAACCTCATCATCTTCCTTCAAGCGCATGACCTGAAACATATGCTTGCTGGTTTCCTTGTCCTCGATAGTGACAGGGGAACTAGCCAAACCTTTTACAAAATACTGTTGCATGCTAACCTCCAATCACACCAGAGACATCCTTGGTTTTCTTAAAGATACAGGCATTCCATTCTCCTTGGATCATATGGGTTTCAAGGAAAAATCCAGCAGCTTCTGCGGACTCACGGACCATGTCCCACTTGTCCTTGATAATGCCACTCATGATAAGATAACCTTCGTCCTTGACCAAACGATAAGCATCATCCGTCAGATGAATGAGGATATCCGCCAAGATATTGGCCACGATAACGTCTGCTTCAATCTCCACACCCTTGAGCAAATCGCCTGGGGCTACATGGATATTTTCCATACCAGGATTGAGCTCAATATTTTCCTGAGCGACTCGAACCGCTACATCGTCTAGGTCATAGGCGAAAATTTCCTTGGCACCTAGAAGCGAGCTAGCAATAGAGAGGACGCCTGATCCAGTCCCCACATCTAGCACTGTTTCCCCACCACGAAGAACCTGTTCCAAGGCGAAAAGGCTCATCTTGGTAGTTGGGTGGGTTCCTGTCCCGAAGGCCATACCAGGATCTAGATTAATAATCTTTTCCCCAGCAGTCGCCTCATAGTCTGTCCAAGACGGCACGATAGTCAAATCATGAGTGATACGAGCTGGCTCATAGTATTTCTTCCAGTTGTCTGCCCAGTCTTCCTCAGCCAAGGCAGTCGTCCCCATCTTGACCTCACCCAAATCCATAAAATCTGTCAATTCTGCTAGGCGAGCCTGCAAGTCTGCCTCAACCACTGCCACATCAACCGTATCAGGATAGTAGGCTGTCACTACGATTTCTTCTTGCTGCTCTACCTCTGGGAAATCTCACCAAAACGATCCACATTGCCCACATAGTCCATGCTATCTTCAATTGCTACCCCTTGGGCACCTAACTCAATCAAGAGGTTGGAAACCAACTCCTCTCCCTCACGCTTCACTGTAACTTTTAACTCTTGCCATGTTTCCATCATTAAGATACCAAGCCCGTAAAACACAAAGTCAAAATAGGAAACTCTCTGAAGACGTTTGTGTCTAAGAGAAGTTTATCTTTTTGGCACCGTGTTTAGGGCGGGTTCAGTTTAGAAATTTAACCGAACCATCCTTTCTATTTCTCTATCAATTTTTTCATGTAGACCATATCCATGCCTTCTTTTTCAGGCTCGATATGAGTTTGATGGTAGCCATTCTTCTCGTAGAACGTGACCATGCCTGCATCCTGTAACACCGTACACAAATCCCATTGTGTGATGGTTGACAATTCCTCTTCTAGCAATCTCAGTCCCTCAGAACCATACCCTTTTCCTTGATACTGGGGCAAAATCGCTGCCGTTCCCAACCAAGCTTTCGTTAACTCGGCATTGGTCTGAACTCGTAAAAATCCGATGTTTTCTTCATCTTCTTTTACAAAGTAGTAATAGCTATTGGGACGTTCGACTAGTTTCCATTTGATTCGTTCGCGTTCCTCGAGATAAGGGTCATATTCATCATGGTATTTTTCATAAACAGCCTTAAAGCTAGCTCTCTGAATTGCAATAATAGTTTCTAAATCCTCTGCTCCCGCTCGAACAAGTGTTATCATAAACCTTCCTCCAAATAATCCCTCAATCTCCCCTGTAGCTGAGGCACTGCCTGTTTAGACTTCAAAAATTCCTCAATAGGCATCAGTTTATAGGCCTGTCCTTCATTCCCAAAGGTAATATTGTCAAATTGTTCTTGTCTTAGCTGACCAACCATAAAGACCGATTGCTTGTCTTTAAAGATTACGCTAGGATAAATCTTGCTCCAAAGCAGACAGTCTTCATCTAAATGAATTCCCAATTCCTCATAAACTTCACGCGCTGCGCACTCGAAAGGGCTTTCGTCACCTTCACGACCACCACCCGGCAACTCCCACATATTGGGCCAAAGGATAGTCGTTTTATCATCGCGTAGTATGGTTAAAATCCTATCACCACAAAATAAGGCAATCTTGCAACCTTGGAAATCCATTCTGCTATCCAATAATTCCATGATATTTACTCTTTTCTATGATAACAATTACTCTCTAGGAAAATACGAGCTAGCTTTCTTCGATTACTTTTTGGCACTCTGCATCCCAGTATGCTTGCCATCTGCCATGTTTTTTAGCAAAATAAACCGTAAACTCATCATTTACATAATCTGCAACATAGCGAAGATTAGGCGGGTTTTCCTCAAAACTTAATATCCAAGGATGGAAGTAAAAAGTTTTCTCCCACCTCTTCTGAGTATAGCCCAAATCCTTGGCAAACTGAGGGATGGGTTGTTGCAACTCGCTTTCCAAATGGGACTGAATGGCATTGTCAATACTATTTAAACGAGCTAATAGTTGCTGAAACTGCTCTTCTTCCTCCGTCTTAAAACCAACTAGAAATTCAAATTCCGCAAAATCTTCAGGAAATTCAAGTTCGGTGATTTTACCATCCTCTGCGTAGCGTCCCTCCTCATTAACGAGGCGACGAGTTCCAAACTTCAATACTCGCTCGAAATCTAGATCCGCAAAGCGATTGCGAGGAAGGATCGACTCACGCTCTTGAGATTTTTGGGATTTTTTACTACATAACCGCTTAAATATCTGAAGCATCGTACAGCTCTCTTTCCTTTTCTCAGCTCATCTGAGTCTGTTCTTCCTGTATGGCTTGCTCCAACTCATCTAACCACTGCTGGTAATAGGCTTTCTCATCTCGCAACATGCGACTTACATCCATTTTCTGTCTGGCGAGCTTGATCGCCTTGTGTGTCCGGTCCAAATCCTTCTTGACCTTAAATTGATACCAAGCTTGGACCGCTTGTATATTGGTCATTTTCAGCGATAAAAAAGACTTGACTCGTCGAATGGTTGCGTACTCCTCTGCTTTCTCATCATCTCCTTCTAATAAGGCGATATGCAAGAGGGATAACTGAGCGGCCGTTTGAATCATCGGATTATCTGCCCTCTTCAGTAAAGTCTGAAACTGCTCTTTAGCCGCCACTCGATTGCCCTCTAGGATGTAGACTTCTCCCTGAAGGGCCAAGACGCCCTCCACAAAGCCTCCTTGCGCCTCCTCAGGAACAGGTCTAACAAAATCTCTTAGATCGTAATCTTCTGGTGCTAGCAGGGTCTGAGCAGAATGGCGGAGTCCGAGATAAGCATAGACCACATTTTCAGGATGGTGAATCAATTCTAAATTTTAGCTCCATCTGTAATCCCAAGGGGGAGAGCATTGGCCAAAATGAAGGAGAGATTAAGACAAATCCAAGTGCCTGCAAAATACCAACTCTGTGTTAGAACTCCAAAGAGGATGGATACGATAAGCAAAGTCAAATGAACCAATATCCCACCGGAAAGCATCAGGATCATTCGTTGGTCACTTTCATCCTCTTTTAGTCCAATATACTGGGCACCGACATTTTTCAGAACTGCCGTGTGGCTAAGACGAAACTTCCCTGCTTTTTTAGTCAGGAGAAAATTTCCCAAGCCTAAAGCGACGAGCCGATAGCCTGTCAGATAACCACAAAAAGCATGTCCCAGTTCATGGAGAATGAAAATGAGATACATGCTAGAAAAAGTGAAGAGATAGCCTGGTACAAAAACCAGTTGAAAACCTAACTCCGTAAAGGCTATCGTCCCCAAGGAAAAAGCACCCATCAAGAGAAGAAACGATAGACCATAAACAAGATAGATCCCAATTTTTTTCATAAACTCTCCCACTTATTTCTAATATCTCGGATAAGGGTAAAAGGTGCTTTCTTCCAGGCCGACTTTACCTTCTTCAAAGACTTCTTGATTCCAGACGATCTCAAAGCTCTCTGCTTCTTCGTCTGCTAAGAAATCCATGAGGTCATCCAAGGCCAGCTCGGCTGTATCTTTGAGGAAGGTCGCAAAGTAAGCTAGAAACTCCCGAGACAAGCCTTTTTCGGTTCATAAGGAATCGCCGTTAAATAGGCATCATCTTCCACATGCGACTTTGCTGGATTGTAGAAGATAACAGCTTCTTCAAAGAAGATATCTTCGTCAGACTCTTCCCCCGACTCATCGACCAAGGCAACCCCTCCCGTATTCTGTGCTTCCAAGAGAAAAGCCACTTCTACCGCATGATTTTTCTTATCCCAATTGATCTCAAAGTCAAAGGGAAAGACCTTTTCCATTTCCTCTTCTAAAACATCCAAAAATCCATATTTAGACATCGTGTCCTCTTTCTAATTTCCCACTCTTAGAGCGGAATATGATACAATAGTTACTACAATCTTACCATAAAAACTGCCTCTTTTAAAGGAGACAAAGCTAGAAAGGAGACCCTCATGCCGGACAATCTCGCCCTGCGCATGCGTCCCAAAACCATCGATCAGGTCATCGGACAAGAACACCTGGTCGGACCAGGGAAAATCATCCGCCGCATGGTGGAGGCCAATCGTCTCTCGTCCATGATTCTCTTTGGCCCACCAGGGATTGGCAAGACCAGTATTGCTTCTGCCATCGCGGGTACGACTAAGTATGCCTTTCGGACCTTCAATGCAACCGTCGACAGCAAAAACGCCTGCAAGAGATCGCAGAGGAAGCCAAGTTTTCAGGTGGCTTAGTCCTGCTTTTGGATGAGATCCATCGCCTCGATAAGACCAAACAAGATTTTCTCCTGCCTTTGCTCGAAAGCGGTCTGGTCATCATGATCGGCGCAACGACTGAGAATCCTTTCTTCTCCGTGACGCCTGCCATTCGCAGTCGGGTACAGATTTTTGAGTTGGAACCCTTGACCAATGAGCAGGTCAAAGAGGCTATCCAGTTGGCTCTTAGCGACTCTGAGCGGGGCTTTGACTTTCCTGTAACCCTCGACGAGGATGCCTTGGATTTCATCGCCACTTCGACCAATGGAGACCTGCGTTCTGCCTATAACTCTCTCGATTTAGCCGTCCTCTCTACCAAGGAAGGGGAGGATGGCGTTCGCCACATCAGTCTCGACATCATGGAAAACAGCCTCCAGCGCAGCTACATCACCATGGACAAAGATGGAGACGGCCACTACGACGTCCTCTCTGCTCTTCAAAAATCCATCCGCGGATCCGATGTTGATGCTAGTCTCCACTATGCCGCACGTTTGATTGAAGCCGGTGATCTACCCAGCTTAGCTCGTCGCTTGACGGTCATTGCCTACGAAGATATCGGCCTGGCCAATCCAGATGCGCAGATCCATACGGTGACAGCTCTCCAAGCAGCGGAGCGGATCGGCTTCCCCGAAGCCCGCATCCTCATCGCCAACATCGTCATTGATCTGGCCCTTTCACCCAAGTCCAACTCGGCTTACGTCGCCATGGACAAGGCCTTGGCTGACCTCCGGAAGTCGGGTAATCTTCCCATCCCTCGCCATTTACGAGATGGCCACTATGCCGGAAGCAAGACCTTGGGGAATGCCCAAGACTACAAATATCCCCATAACTATCCTGGTAACTGGGTCAATCAGGACTATCTACCAGACAAGCTGAAGAGGGTCTCCTATTTCACTCCTAATGAAAATGGCAAATACGAGCGAGCCCTAGGGGTGACAAAAGAGAAGATTGATCAACTTAAGAAAAGGTGATATCGGTTCCAAAAAATTGAGATTTTCCCTTGAAATTTTTTTGAAATGTGGTATCATATACATATAGAAACGCTGTGGTGTACGACTTCACACTTAAGTGTTGACCGACTATTTTTTGTATTATTAGGGAAACAAAGGACTTCTAACAGCATGCATGCCGTATCACGCGGAAGCAGCTTCAGTTAGAGCAAGTTGCCCACCTGCTTAATTGCGCGGGTTCAATACAAACCGTGAAGTTTCGGCACCAATACAGCTTTTTTTTGCCTCCTTAGCTCAGTTGGTAGAGCAGTAGACTCTTAATCTATGGGTCGCAGGTTCGAGCCCTGCAGGGGGCATCTAAATCAACAGGAAAAAGCCTTGAGTTACAAGGCTTTTTTGCTAGTCTATAACTGATTTGCCCCATCATTTGCCCCACATTTTTTTATGAGCAATCTTTTCAAACATCTCTGATTTGATTAAATTCTTCAAAAATTTTCTCTTCTAAGGTGTGTCCATACACTTCTACTAACATTGAAATATCTCGATGACCTAAAATTTTTGCAATAACTCCAAGGTCAAATCCTTTGTGCCAGAGGTAGCTTCCATAGGTATGACGTGCTCCTTTTGTCGTGATAATTGGATAAATATCTAATTCATTTAAAAGAACACTCAAAGCTTTATAGGAGTTTCCCATGACCTTTATTATTCAAAATTTTGGACCCAATTTGGCACGACTACGCATAGAAAAAGGAGTAAGTCAAACTCAACTTGCGGAAGATTTAGGAATCGGTAAACAGTCCATCTCTGATTACGAAAAACAAAAAAGCTATCCTACCTTTGCAAATTTGGATAAGATAGCAGAATATTTTAATGCAACTCCAACCCAACTATTTGGAACTAGTAAAGAGATTGAGTTAGAAAAGAGTGTTCTTGAAACTAATGAATACTCTGATAAAGTAAGTGAAATCTTAAAGGCTGTCAAATACATCGAACATTTTCTAGAAACTGATGGACAGTACTTAGAGGATTTACTTTACCTAACAAGAGGCAAACAACTATACACAGAAGATGGAGAAGAGTTGTATATTGATCCAACTTCTCAGAAAAGAACATTTCATACCCAATATGAACCCGGTTTTATTGTAGCAAGAGATAAATCCCCACTAGAACTCTTAATTGAAAACAAGGACCTATTAGATTAAATAAAGAGGATAAAGAGATCCAGCCATCTATGTCACGTAAAGGAAACAGCCCAGATAATGGCACGATGGAGTCCTTCTTTGGCATTCTTAAGTCTGAGATGTTTTATGGTTATGAGAAGACCTTTCACTCACTTGAGCAATTGGAACAAGCTATTGTAGACTATATTGATTATTACAACATCAAACGAATTAAGATAAAACTAAAAGGACTCAGTGAACTGCACCCCAAAAGTTAGACAGAAAAAATCTAACTTTTGGGGTGTTTTTAATCATTAAATATAAGCCAACTATCTATTTTATCTTTCGGTTTTTCCCAACTTGCAATAACACGTATTCCTTTCATTTCTGTACTGGAAATACCTAATTTTCCTCCCTTTCCTAATAAATATAATGTATATTGCGAATCAGTATTTGCTTCATAAGAACCCTTGATAAATTTTTCATCTGTACTAACCTTCCAAGCATCTAATCTAGGAATACTAATTTTTATATCTGTTTTTTGAGCAGCTATATCCAATGATATTTCTCCTTCTTTAATTTCCCTTATGCTTACTTCTTTATTTTCTTTTAAATCTATTTCCCCTGACTTTGCTATGATTCCATCTTTAGATACTACAAAAACAATAGCTTTGTCTTGTTTTTCTTTGACTAGATCTTTTGGAAAATAAAATTTTTCTCCATTTGTTCTATTCAAAATACATTTTTTCCCCATCGCAATACCCACTGTGTCTATTTTTTCTTTTGTTTCATTTTTTACTGTAAATGCAACATCGATATCATCACTATTTCTCTTCATGTAAAAGAATAAACCACAAATGCACAGTGCTATAACCGGTACTAATAAAGCAATCCTCCTTTTCATCTTAACACCTCCCTTATAGCTGACGTTTTCAATAATATAATTCTTATGTGCTACTTTTTCAAAGTCCTTATCATGACTTACAACTACGATCGTCTTACCTTCATCATTTAATCTAATAAGTGTATCGATTACAATTTTTTTATTCTCATAATCAAGAGAACCTGTCGGTTCATCCGCCAACATAATTTCAAACGGTTTTATCATATTTCTTGCAAGGGCTACCCTTTGCTGTTCTCCACCTGAAAGTTCATAAACCTTCGATTTTAATTTGTCTGAAATGCCCATTTTATTCAAGGCAGCTTCTATAAGATTTTTCTTATTTTTTTCTTGATTGTATTTGGCAGCAAGCATCATATTTTCCTCAACCGTCATTTTTTCCACCAAAGCAAAATTTTGAAATAAATAAGCAATTTTTTCTCTGCGTAATAGCTCTCCTACTTTAGGATCTTTTATAGGGATCTCGATTTGAAAAACAGGTTACACTACCACTATCATAATTTTCTAATGTCCCAATTATATTCAAAAGTGTTGTTTTTCCTCCTCCACTTTTCCCAAAGATACAAACAAAATCTCCTTTATAAATATCCAAACTAATATTTTCCAAAATACTGTGTTCCCCATATTTCTTAGAGACATTTCTTAAGGTTATTTGCAATTCCTTTTCTTTTTGCATTTAACACCCCTCCTTTAACCTAAGTACAATGCTTCTTTCACTTTTCTTTAGTTGTAAAATTTCTATGCCAAAACATATAAAGCTTCCACAAATACCTATTATTAAACTAATCAAAAGTTTAGACATACTCCAACCATCTCTTGGTATAAACAGTCCAACATAACTTATTACTCCTGTTACCATAATAACCATAAATAAAATAATAATACTTATGATATAACCAACGATATTTTCAATAATTTTCTTATGATGTATATCAAAAAATCCATATCCCAACAACCTAGAAACATCTATTCGTTGTCCATGATTATAAAAATATGTTTCTTTATCTATTTTTAATAACGTTGCTAAAATAACAATAGATAAGACAAGATCAATAACATATATACTTGCCTCCATCTTATATTCGTCTATTCTTGAAACTATATCATCGTAGACTGAGCTGATATAGAGTATAAACGGCTCAGATTCTGTTTCTTCAATTATGTCCTTCAAACTCTCGTATCCTCTACTAGGCTCTTTAACATATGGATGTAGCTGACCCATTTACTAAAGATGATAGTTTGATTCCGTAATCTGGGAGTAATTCTTTCCCATTTACTGCTACCAAAACATAATTTTTCAAGTTTGCTTCATCAATTCTTTTGCCACTATCAAAAGAAAATACACTTTGATTATCTTTCAGCCTTACATATGTTTCTATAATTGTACCTTGTTTTTTTATATTTTGAAAAATATGATCTTCATGAATTTTTTCTTTGTCAAATTCAGTAATTTTAACATCTTCTGGAACAAAAACAATCCACTCATTTTCATGTATTTTATATTGTTCTATTTTATTCGTATCTTTATCTAAGAGATTAGCAATATGTAAATAATTTTTATTTACATAGGCATAATTGCCTTGAAACGGTTGTTGATTTAGATACTCCTCATCATCATTCATTCCCTCTTTTCTAACGTTTGGGGCATTAAATAATATTGCTCCACTATCGTCCAAACTATTCCATAAGTTATTCAGCTTTGGAATAACAATTTCATGGAACTTATCATCATCTTTTTCATAACTCCAAGACCATGCACAAGCCATATTTGCATAATATTTTGAGTTTTCCCAAGTTGGAATGTATTGTTTCATACTCGAGTAATCAGCGAGTCCTAAAATACTTACAATTGCTAAATAAAGAACCATAACAATCGACCCTGTTTTTATAAAAAAAGAACTTCTATGATAACTTCTTCTATAACCTTTCAATAAGGCAATAACATTAATTCCTTTTAATTTGAGATAAATCAATATAAACTCTATTGATATTAGCCCCCCTATTATAAAAGCAACTAAAATAAGTATTGTTTTCATTGATATCATAAATCCTAAAATATCACTAGGAGCAACTAAATATTCTATAATTCCAATCGTCAGTACAAGTCCCACTATTGCTGGTATTGCAAGAATATTTAAAACCTTAGAAATAGCTAAAGTTAATTTGTCGTATCCTAGTAAAATTGATATCGATAATTCCTTTGAAAGCATCCCATTATAAATAATTAGACAAAAGACAGTAGTTACAAATATAATAAAAACCGTAAGCATATATAGATATGCTTGTTTCTGTGTGAATTCACTAGAAACAGTAAAATCCGGATTAACCACGACCTCTGTTTTTAATTTTTCATTTTGATTTATTTCTTCAATAAACTTATTAATATTTACTTCCGTACCTCTTACATGATAATCCCCATTAACTTTTTCCTTGCTGACGTTTTCAAAAGGAATTAAGCTTATATCTTTTGACGTGAGTAAACTCATTGATTTTACATTCTCAAAATCATTCAATTTGTCTTTGCTATCAGCAATAGATATATTTCTAAAAGATTTCTTGAACCATTCAGAATCATTTAGATGAATGTAAATCTTTATTTTCTGTTTATCAAATCTACTATTCTTAGGAATATATTCTTCCTTTATGAAGCTTAAATCATTTTTATTGGCGATTTTCTGCAATTCAATTATTGTTTTATCAGCTATTTCTGGCTTTGTTACAATGTTTACAGTAGTATTAAACTCTTTTATGAATATATTTAAAAACATACCGTCTGAATAGAAAAACTTTCCTATACCAATCACTATAATTAGTAAAATTGCCAGTATACCCACTGTTTTTTTCATTCTGCATCATCTCCAACTTTATAAAAATAACGAGTATGAGTAATACCACAATACTAAAATAACAACGTGGCACCGCTCAAACTCGTTCAACTATTTTTATTTATTGTTATTTAACATCAGCCCAAGCTCTATTACCACTTGAAGCTTTTTCCCAAGAAGCTTCTGCTCTACTTCCAGCTCTTGTCCAACCCGAATAAGAGAATTGACCACCAGCACCTTGTACTGTAGTTTTATGTGTTTTATTATTGTGATCGTATTTAGACCAAACATATACACTACCTACACCATGTCTCCATTTTCCACCTAAAAAACTTTTCCATCCGCTATCATAACTGAACAACCTTGGCAGAGTATAATCTTCTTCAAATACTTCCACCTCATAACCAAGACCTTCAACATATGGTAAGTTTGTTTTTTCTGCTGCAAATGCTGGTACGAATGATACTAACATAAAACCTGTTAATAATACTAATGACAATGCTTTTTTCATGATAAAATTCTCCTCTCTCAAATACTTAAACTTTTTGTAAAATTTTTCTTCCGAATAAAGTTTTCAAAAACTCTACTCAATCTCCGTTCCTATACCTATGAGGATTATTGTAATTCATAAAACTCCACCTCTCTTTTATATATTTATAATCACAGATGATGATTCAAATTAAGAATTCCATTCAAATATAAAAGAGCTATCCTTATTTATATTATAGAATAGCTCTTTGCTTTATACTTAACGATATCTTTGAATAATTCTTGCGTTTTCTTTGCGATTTAATTTAATCTATATGGAAGTATTACTTTAGCACAAACTCTTTTATTCTCCTCTCCAATTTCAAAATTTCCACCCAAGTGTTTTACAATGTCACTTACAATTGTAAGTCCAAGTCCCGATCCATTATTGCTTATTCGTCTTGATAAATTTCCCCTATAAAACTTTGAAGTAACCATATTCCAATTCACATTTAAATTTGGAGAAACATCGTTTATAACACTTATTTTTAACATTCCATTAATTTCCTCAACCTTTATATTTATGCTTGTTCCTTTCACAGAATAATTAACTGCATTTGTAATCAGATTCTCCATTATTCTAAGTAAAAGTTGTGGTTCCGTTTTAATCTTACTGTTTTCCAAATTTAAAAACTCCAAAATCAAAAGATGATCTTTTATAGATATACTTTTTTCTTCTTCCCACTGGCTAAAAAAAAATTTTTTTATATCTACATCCATTAAATTTAGTGGAATTTCATTTTAAATTGAATTTTAAATATGAAAAAAATCTTCACATAAACGATTTAAATATTTCTATGTTCTCATATATAACATCAACAAACTTATTTTTTTGTTCTTCAGAAAGATTTTTTTCGTCTTTTAATAGTGTTATATAACCTATCATATTCGCAAGAGGAGTTTTTATATCATGAGCTAAATACGTTAGCAGATCTGTTTTTTCTTTATATACCAGTTCATACTCCTTTTCAAGTTCTTTTTTGTAATTATGAAGTTCTATAAACAAATCTCGTTCCTTTGATAATGACTCATGAAATGGTATTAAATCTTTATCTTCACTTTTAAGATAATTCAGTCCAGACTCAAAATATTGATTATATACATAAAACCTTTTTTTCTGTATTATAAATGTTCCCTATCAATATAGCAACCGCACCCTAGTAAAAGTATTATATATTTACCTATTTCAAAATAAAAGGAAGCAAATTTATCTAATGGCAATTCTGGATTTACACTGTCAACAAAAAAATTATCCATTATTTTGTAAATAATGAAAAATAGGATTGTACTTAAAAATATCCATAGTATTTGATAAATAATACCTTCCACAAAAAAACGGTTTTTCTTACCCATTGATTTTATACCCCACTCCCCAAACAGTTAATATGACTGATTTTAACCCAATCTTTTCAAACTTACTTCTAATTCTTCTTACATGAACCATAACTGGATTAACTTCATTTTCTAGCACCTTATCACCCCATATTTTATAGTGTATATCATCCATATTATACACTTTACCAGGTTCTTCCATAAGCAACCACAAAATATCAAATTCTTTTGGTGTTAGTTCAATCTCTATATTACCATAGTAAACTTTATGTGTTTTAATGCTAATCTTTAAATTATTAACTTCTCTATCACAATTAATTGTATTTACAATATTTTTTGTAAATACATAATTTCTTCTAAAATGAGAATTAATTCTCGCAATCAATTCAGATGGTTCAAACGGTTTTACGATATAGTCATCTGCACCTATATTCAATCCTTGCACTCTATGAATAGAATCTTCTAAGGCAGTAAGCATAATGATTGGCATAGTGGACGTTTCTCTTATCTTTTTGCATATTTCAAATCCATTTATATCAGGAAGTAAAATATCCAATAATATCAAGTCATATTTATTTTTTTCAAATTCCTCTAACGCCTCTTTTCCAGTATGAAAAATGCTGATTTTCCCAATTCTCTGATATTAAATATATCTTAATAAGCTCTGCTAAGTTAATATCATCTTCTACAAGCATTATTTTCATTTCAGTCATTCATTTCCACCCTCCTTAAAACTAAATACATCATTTGGAGTACATTCCAATGCATTACATATTTTTCCAAATTTTTAAATGTGATTGGCTTATTTTTTCCCATCTGTGCCATGACATTAGTTGTAATCTGTGCAATAACAATAACTTCTGTTTTCTTTAATCCCTTTTTGGCGAGTTGTATCCACAAGGGTTTATAATTTAATGCTATGCCGTTTCCTCTTTTCTTTAGATATAATTTTTATGTATATTATACCATAACCATTGAGTACACTCAATTTTTATTTGAGGATTTGGTTTCATACTGATTTTTATTTATAACAACACTATATATCTAGTATGGCATAATCATTAGGTATTATAGGTTTTTCAAACCAAATTAGAAACCTTTATGAGTCATTCGTTTTTGCCCCATTTTTGCCCCACTTTTAAATCATGTCATTGAAAATACCTAAAAGTACTTCCCTAAAATCAGCTATATTTCAACATTTTTGATTACTTTCAATATAAAGATTTCTTACAAATCCATGCAGGGGGCATCTAAATTAACAGGAAAAAGCCTTGATTTACAAGGCTTTTTTGCTTGTCTATAACTGATTTGCCCCATTTTTAAATCATTTCATTGAAATTACCTAAAAGCACCTCCCGAAAATCAGCTATATTTCAATATTTTTGATTACTTTCAATATGAAAAATTCTTACAAATTCATGCAATAGGCAGAACAAAACCAGCAACTTTTTTATGAAGTTGCTGGTTTTGTTTATATAATTTTTATAAAGAAGTAATAAAAGTTAAACCACCTAATATCACTCCCGCTGCATTGGGAATGATGAGAATCCAATCTTTTTTAGGTTCTTTTGTCCAACCATAGATTACCCAAATTAAACAAGAAACTGATGCGAATAGTGGTTGGAATGGTTGAGCTTTTTCTCCTTGTAAGTTAGCGATAATTTGTGGAATATATGCAATAAAGACAAGAATCCCAATAAAAGCTCCAATAGATCCGACAAAGCGATTAATTTTTTGTTTAGACATATAATACCTCCTGACGTTTTATTATCTCAGAAAGGAAAAATACTGTCAATAATTATGTGTAAAAACTCTAGTAGAGTTATGAAGTTTTAATCAAATAAGCTTTCAAGTGTGTCAGAACATTGGCCAAACCCTTTACGGATTCGCTGACTTTGCTTGAAATTATAATACTAGGTAACGGTCCAGAGCCTCCTCGTTAGGAAAAAAAACCTTCTTTTTCGTTTGACGTTTGATTTCTTTGTTAAGAGACTCAATGAGGTTTGTCGAATAAAGGCTGTGCCAAATCTGGTAGGGAAACTGATAAAAAGTTAAAAGATTATCCGGATTCTCCAGACTTTCCATGACTTTCCTATATTTGGTTTCAAATTTCCATGAATACGTTCCATTACGACTATTCCCAGAATTATAGCCTACTTTTTCATAGGGCTCATACCCTAAAAAGGCTGATAGCTCTGCTTGAAGCAGGCATTCATAGCTGTTTCAAGAGAAGAACGAAAAATATCATCAATATCTTGCTTTTGAGCTAGGAAATTAAGCAATTCTGTGGTAAATCGAGTCATAGGAATAAATCTCTTTCTAGTAATGTGTTGCAACTCTACTATAACGGATTTATTCCTTTTTGTGTTTACACAACTTATTTTACACTACCCTTTCTCTACTATCCATTCAAACAAAAAAATCTCTTTCCACATTCATAGAAAGAGAACTTTTTCTTTAGGAGAAATAACTTAATTTTTAATCGATTCGGGTTAGCTCAGCTGGCACTGTTAAGTAATAGGTTGCTGTCAAGCTGGCTTCACCTTGATTGACAAAAATCTCGATGGAATTTTTATCAATAAATACTTCCAATTCTTTAGCCTCTACATCTACATAGCGGCGGCTCGTATCTTCTTCCTCTTCACCGAGGATTTTCTGAGCCAGATGACTACGGTCGATATAGACTTGCTTGGCAGTGCTATCATAACCAAACTCTACATAATCTGTATCGCTTCCCAAACGATAACGCTGATCACCATCAATTTGAATCTGATGGTCCCCATGCTTGATAGGAGTTTGAAATAACTTCCCATCCTTCAATCGAAGTACACGCGGTAAGGTCATGGCACATGCCCACTTGTGGCCTTGGTCATGGGTTGGAAGGGTACGACCCCATGTCTGCATCCATGCAATCATAATACGACGACCTTGATCATCCTCTAATGATTGTGGTGCATAGAAATCTTGACCATGGTCGATTTCTTCTACTTTTTCTGGAATGAACTGTTTAGCTTCCCAGTCTACTTTACCTGTTACCAAAACAGAAGAATTGATATTGTGGTAAGAATCACCCTCACGTTGATAACGCATTGGTGACATGATAATGCAGTCTTTTCCATCTAACTCGAAGTAGTCTGGACATTCCCACATAAAGCCTTGATGTTCTACTCCTTTAAAAAGATGGATTCGAACTGCCACTCTACTAGGTTATCGGACCCTAGTAGAACGACACAGCCCACACTATCTTTATGTTTGGCAGCAACTACTGAATAATAGCGTCCCTCTTTTTCAAAGAGTTTTGGATCACGGAAATCAGAGGCAATTAATTCATCTGGCAAGTCTGCTCCTGTCGCAACTGGATTTTGGTCAATCTTTTCAAAGTGAATCCCATCGTCTGAAAATGCCATATTTTGCACTTGACGGACACCAGTTTCTTCCTCAATATGACCAGTATACATGAGCCAGAGACGACCGTCTTTGACAATAGCTGAGCCTGAGAAGCAACCGTTGCGGTCGTAGTCTTGGTCAGGTGCAAGTGCAACCGGCAAGTGATCCCAAGTCACCAAGTCCTTACTTTTAGCATGTCCCCAATGCATTGGCCCCCAAGCACTATCATAAGGATAAAATTGATAGAAGAGATGGTATTCTCCACGAAAATAGACAAATCCATTCGGATCATTGATCCAACCAATCTCAGCTGAAAAGTGGTCCTCAGGTTTATATTGTGTATTGACCAGATGTTTATTTTCTGCTATAAAACGATTGGCTTTTTCTACTGTAAATTTTTTATTTATCATAAGTATATCCTATTTTATTCCCGTTCCGGAACCACCCAGACCTTGAACAATATATTTCTGAGCGATAACATAGACCAAAATTAACGGAATCGTTGAAATAGTTAATACAACCATTACCTGATTGATATAAACTGGTTGAGTTGTATTAATAGTTGTAGTTGTAATTGCAACCTGCATTGAAAATTTAGAAGAATCTGTCAAAACCATCAATGGTCAAATATAATCATTCCAACTTGACATAAATGACAAAACACCAACTGTGGCAACTGCAGATTTAGACATTGGAAGCATAATTCTAAAGAAAATTCTAACGATACTTGCTCCATCCATCTTTGCAGACTCGAGAATTCCTTCCGGAATTGCAATAAAGAAATTCCTAAATAAGTAAATATTGAATACACTCGCCAATCCTGGAATAATAACCGCAAGACGATTATTGACCAAACCTAAGGAATTGATAATGGTAAATTGTGGAATTAACACAGTTTCTACTGGAATAATAAATAAAGCAAGTAACCACTTTAAAAGGTTCTTAGTACCTTTGCATTCTACAAGTTTTAACAAGAATTGTCAAGGTGATACAGGCTGAAAATTTTGAACTCGCACTTTTTACATCCGTTTCCCCTTCCCCAAACACCATCCCCATATTATCCCTCCACTTGTGGTATGATGGTAGAGTATGTTTAGGTGCCAAGCTACTTGAGCACCTCCGTGCTAAAAGGAGAACGAATATGAAAATCGCATGGAATGAAATTAAATACCAACCCAAGAAGTTTATCCTGATTGAACTTCTCATTACCATCCTCATGTTTATGGTGGTGTTTGTCCGGTCTGACAAATGGACTGGGCCGTTCGGTATCAGCTCAAATCGATAACTATGGGTCGCTACACTACATCCTTTCGACGGACTCAGAAGGGATTATCCCCTTCTCAACCATTACGGAGAAAGATTTAGATGAGGTCCAAAAGATAGAGGGAATGGACTATTCGGGCTTGTCCATCCAGCGGGCAACCGTCTCAAAAACAGAGGATTCCAATACTCTGGATATCACCTACTTCGCGACCGATCACAACGAAGAAGAAATCCTCAATCCAATCATGGAAGATACAGACCTCAAGATCTCCGACCTAAAGAAAAACGAGGTCATTTTGGACAGTTCTTTCAAAGAGGATGAAGGGATCCAAGTCGGCGATCACGTGATTGACAAAACTTCTAAGCAAAAACTCAAGGTCGTGGCCTTCGCGAAAAATGCCAAATACGGCTACAGCGAGATTGGTTTTATCAGCTCGGATACCTACACAGGCATGCGGCAAAAGACAGATCCAAGCTATCAATGGCAAGCCCAAACCCTTGTGACTAAGAAAGACATCCCTTCTAGCGATCTAGCCAGCAACTTAATGGTGGCGGATAAGAAGCAAGTGATCGATAAAATCCCTGGCTACAAGGCTCAAAACCTGACGCTACGGATGATTACGTGGGTGCTCTTACTCGCTTCTTCTGCTATCCTTGGGGTCTTCTTCTATATCTTGACCCTGCAGAAGTTGAAACAGTTCGGCGTCTTGAAGGCTATTGGCATGTCCATGAGCCAGATTACCTATGTCCAACTATCCCAGCTCACCATTATCTCCCTCATCGGAGTGTTGCTGGGACTTGGCTTAGCAACCATAATGGCACCATTTTTACCTAATAGCGTCCCTTCCTTTATGACCCTGAAAGACAATCTCACCATCTCGGTTAGCTTTATCCTGACCTCTATTTTGTGTGGTGCCTTGTCCCTTGTCAAAATCAAAAAAGTAGATCCAATCGAAGTCATTGGTGGAAATGGAGAATAAGATGGCCATTATTGCATTAGAAAATATCAGAAAATCCTACGCCGATGGTAGCCAGATGCACCATGTCCTCAACCAGCTGAATTTAAGCGTCGAACCCAACGAATTTGTCGCGATCTTGGGCCCTTCAGGATCCGGTAAATCCACTCTCTTAGCTATCGCTGGTTTACTCTTATCAGCGGACGAGGGGCGGATTTCTATCGCTGGCCAAGACTTGACCGGCCTCAACCAAGGCCAGTGGACGCAAAAACGGCTGGAATTGCTCGGCTTTATCTTTCAAGATCACCAGCTCCTCTCCTATATGAAAATCGGTGACCAGTTAGAACTGGTGGCCAAATTAAAAGGGGAGAAGGACAAGAAAAAACGCCAAGAGGAGGTCAAAGCCTTGTTGGCAGATCTGGGCATCGAAGCTTGTTACCACCAATATCCGAATCAGATGTCCGGTGGACAAAAACAACGTGCAGCCATTGCTCGGGCCTTCATCGGAAATCCACAGGTCATCTTGGCCGATGAACCAACGGCTAGCCTAGACCCAGATCGAGGGCAAGAAATCGCCCAGTTGATCCAGAAAGAAGTCAAATCCCAAAAACAAGAGCGCCATCATGGTGACCCATGACCGCTCCATCCTGACCTATGTGGATACCATTTATGAATTAAAACACGGCCAATTGCTAAAGGTAGAAAAGGTTGATTAAATACAAGAGAGTGGGACAGAAATCGGTAATTCGTTAGAATTCGATTTCGTCGTCCCACCTCCGCACAGTTGAGTAGGACTGTAAAAGCTGATGAAATCAGCGTAGTAGAGCCCACTCAACCACTGCGTCTTGCTAAACAATCCAAAAATAATTGAGAGGCTAGGACTTTTGTCCCAGCCTCTTTTTATTCTTGTGGATCTTTGGGCAGTTCCATACGGAAGCGCAAGCCCATAGCCGTTTTATCAAATTGATAGGCCAGTTCTTCATGGTCTAGCAAGTGTTGGACCACGAAGAGTCCCAGACCGCCTTCCTTCTTCTGACGGCTAGCGGTCATTGGCAGTTCGGCGGTCTCTACCATTTCCTGGCTGGTATTTTCAATCGCCAAGTGCGTCCCTTCTTCTTCGAGACGGAGCTGGATCTCCTCCACCCGCATCCGAATGCTTGACGGCATTACTGATGACATTTGAGAGGACCAATTTCAGAATCGCTGGGTCCATATAGACTGGTTTAGCTGAGATCTGATTGTCAATCGTGAGCGAGCGGGATTGAGCCAAGACCTTGTACTGGTCGAGGATCTGCTCTAAAACTTGATCCAGCTGGATCCATTCCTTGTCTCCGGCCAATTCTTGGACAGAGGACAGGGACAGGATTTCTAGGACGATCTGGTTCATCTCATCGACAATATCGAGGGAGACCGCCAGGTAGCGGTCCCGGTCCTTGTAGCGGCCGATCTTATCCCGCATATTTTCTAGGATAATCTTCAAGCTGGCCAGAGGAGTCTTGAGCTCATGCGAAGCCCCTCTTAGAAATTCGACTTTCATCTGCTCCAACTTCAGATTTTCCTGTTTCTGCTGCTCTAGATTGTCGATCACCTCTAAAAGATGGTGATAGAGGTCGTTGATCTGTTGCTTGAGAACGCCAATCTCATCCTGCGAATGAATGGGAAGACTGGCTGTCCGATCCAGCCGTTTCATCCGCTTGGTCATCTGCTTGATCTCAAGGATCGGAGCAGAAATCATGCGGGCATAGAGATAGGAGGCAATCAACGACAGAACAAAGGAAGCAAGGAGACTATAGGGAAGAAAGCCCAGACTGATGTCCCGCGCTTCCTTTTGCGAATCGACGGTCGCGAAGAATTGCAAGGTTAAGTCTTTCCCTTCCTTGGTCTGAATCTTTCGCTCTTCAATGACCAGGGAATTGTTCTGGCTATCAGGGTTCAGGAGCAGGTCATCCTTGACCTCTAGGGCATTTTGTTTTTGTTTTCCTTTGATAGACACCTTGATATCATTGGTCTTGGAATAAAGGTCGATGACTGACTCAATGGTCCCTTCTTCCTGGCCCTGGAAACTCTTAGCCAGGGCTTGCGATTTTTTCAAAATCGTCTGGCGCTGGGACTCGATATAGGTCGACGGGAAAATAAAGTAAACCGAAGCATGGAGAAGGATGACTAAGCTACTAAAAAGGGCAAAGGTAATCAGAAAGATTTTTGCAAAGATACTCCGTTTGGTCATGGCCTCTCCAATTTATAGCCGACATTGCGTACCGTAACGATACAGTCCAGCTCTAGTTTTTTTCGTAGTTCCTTGATATAGACATCGATCACCCGGTCAAAAGGAATCTCCTCCGTCTCCTTCCAGACGGCATCGAGGATCTGAGAGCGGGTCCGGGCCTTGCCCTCATGCTGGAGCAAGTATTCCAAGATTTCCAACTCCTTGGCATTCATGGAAATGGCTTGGCCTGCTAGGCTGGCTGTGTAGCTCTCAAAATCCACCCGTGCCTCTCCATAGGTGAAGACCCGTGAAGGCTGAAGCTTTTTAAAAATAGCTTCGATACGGACCTTCAAGAGGGACAAGGAGAAGGGTTTTTCCAGGTAGCCATCTGCCATCTCTCCAAAGGCTGTCAACTTATAGTCCTCGTCATGGAAGGCTGTTAGCATGAGGACAGGGACTGAGCTGGTCTTGCGAATGGTCTTGAGGACTTCCAAGCCATTAAGGATGGGAAGCTGGATATCCAACAAGACTAGATCTGGCGCTTCTCTGTGAAAGAGGTCCAGGGCCTCCTGCCCATCGCCTGCTTCAAAGACCTCATAGCCACATTCCATGAGATAGTCGCTCATCCCTTCTCGAATCAGGACTTCATCTTCTACGATTAGTATCTTCATACACTTTCCTTTTTATCTAAGAAACTTCTACCTCCTATTATACCCTATTTCTATTTTAGGAAACAATCTCTTATTCGACATCCACCAAGAGTTCCTTTGGTTTCTTATGCAAGAGCCATTGAGAAGAAAGGATGGACACCAGAATCAAGAGAAGCCCACCGACCAAAACAATCACCAACAATTGGCTCGGTTGGATGTCCATATGGATATCTGTCAGGGTCTTACTGAAGCTTTCTGCCTCAGCTCCTCCACCAAGGTTGGCTGCAGAGGATTCTTGAGCCATTTGTTTAGCAATGCCACTGGTTACGTTCTTAAGCACCGTATCTCCGACTCCTTTGGCAAGAAGACCTGCGACTCCATAGGAGAGGAGGAAGGCTGGGATGGAAATCATGATTAATTCTGCCACGAATTGCCCCGCAATCTGCACCTTGGAGAGTCCTAGAGCCAGCAAGATACCAACTTCTCTGCGACGGGCATTGAGCCACAAGACGAGGAGAAGGGTGAGAAGCAAGCTAGCAAAGATGAGGCTACCGATAAACAAGTAGTTCGCCACTTGGAACATACTGCTGATGGATTTTGCAAGGCTGGGTAGTTGGAAGAGCTCTTAACCAAATCATAGTAATTCCATGGGATATCCAAGGCTTTGATTTTTTCGATCAATTTATCCAGATCCTGATCCCCTTTTGCAAAGAAGGTCGCATCCTCATAGGTAGCTGTTTGGACAGTATTGCCATAGAGTTTGGCAGCTGTATCCAAGTCAGAAATGAGTGTATCTTCATACAATTCTTGGGCGTAAGTTAGAGGAGCTTGGTTCTTCCCTGAGAACAGACCTTTAATGGTTACTTCGACAGTTTCATTAGCCCCTTTTTCATTGTCAGCATCGTAGAGATTGGACTTGAGACGCACCTTATCGCCCACCTTGAGACCATTCTTTTTCGCCAAATCTTCGTGCATGAGGATTTGGTTTTTGTCCTTGTCTGTCAGGTGCTCTCCTTGGACCAGCTTGTAGGCTCCAGAGACAAACTTATCTTCTTTAGAAGAGTCATTGACCCCTGTCACCATCAAGGTATTCTTAAAGTGCTTGGCCCGCTCTGGAGATTGATTTTGCAGGGTTTCTTCAGTCTCAATAATCTCGTGGTCTAGGATATCTGCGATGGCATTGATCCGCTTGATGGAGGAGGTGATCCCCTCTACCTGGCTGATTTTTTCGATATCTTCTCCTCTGATATTCCCAGCTCCCCGAGGGGTTCCTGGATTGGTCCTGCGGTTGATCTGCATGGAGAAGCTATTGGTGATGGATCCCAGGCTTTCCGATGAAGCTTGTTGGGTCGCTCCCTTCATGGAGAGTCCAATCAAGCTCAAGGTCCCCATGAGGAGAATGATGGCAAAGAGCAAGAGAGACTTGGGCCATTTACGTGTGATATAAGCAAAAGCATTTCGCAACATAGCATTCCCTCCTTACTTGCTCTTCTCAACGAGGCTACGGCGACTCAATTCCAAGACCACATCGGAGGCCTCTGCCACTTCCTTACTGTGGGTGACGACAATGACACATTTTTGGCGTTCCTTGGCCAACTTCTTCAAAATGGCAATAATGTCACCGGCTGTCTGTTCATCTAAGTTTCCTGTCGGCTCATCTGCCAAGATGACAGGTGCTTCTGAAACGAGCGCACGCGCAATGGCCACCCGCTGTTGTTGTCCTCCAGATAATTGCAGGACATTGCGTTTGATTTGCGTTTCGTCCAATCCCAATTCCAAGAGAATCTCTTTCCCAGCCTGTTTGTTAACCAGACGGACATTTCCAGTGGCGTCAAATAATCGATTAGATTGTAATTCTGGAAGACCAGGGAGACATGGTGCTTGCGGTGGTAGCTAGACCCTTTGGTCTGGATGTCCTCCCCATCAAAGAGAACCTGACCCTTCTTGGGATTGTCCAGACCAGCCAAGAGGGAGAGGAGGGTCGATTTCCCAGTTCCTGACTGACCAATAATACTGTAAAATGTCCCATTTTCGAACTGATAGTTCACATTTGAGAGGATATCTTCACTATAGCTTTGGTAACTATAGGCTACATTCTTGAGTTCTAACATATGTGTCATTTCTCCTTAACTCATTTTTGTTAATATTTCTTTTGGGGTCTTGCGCCAGATCATGCTGGTCGTTACACCGAGCGACAGAAGGATCAAGCACAAGAGGCTAGCATAGGCGATTCCTAAGGAAAGGCCTTGAGGGACTTGGTTGAGCAAGTCTAGGGTCTGCTGTTGACCCGTCTGTCCGACAAACTGCTCTAAAAAACGATGGCTGACCATCCGCCCGATGAGAAAGGCTGGGATCACCGCTAGTAAGGATACCAGCACCACTTCCAAGAGGAACTGTCTAAAGATCCGGCCCTTGCTCTTCCCAATGGATAAGAGCACCCCGATTTCATGGATCCGCTCCCGTGTCCAGAGACTGAGTAAGAGCGATAGAGCACCTGCTCCCGTCACTAGGAGGACGATCATCATGATCCGTACCAGGCCTTCTAGGGTCTGGGAGGATTCTTTCATCTGGTCAAAGGCCTTGCGATCTTCGACCAAACGGAGAGACTGCCAATCCAGATCCAAGCTTTTGACTTGCTTCAAGAGGGCATCGATTTTCTCAGGATCTTTGACGCCAAAGGTGACCTGGGTCACTTCTTGCTGACTGAGACCTAGGAGCTTGGTCGCATCCTCATAAGGGAGGTAGACTTGGTTTTCACTCAGATCTGAGGTCATCCCTGTGAATTTTTCCTGTTTCTTACCCGAAAAAATACCAACGATTTTAAAGGTTTGCTCTTTGGCAGGAGTCTCTCCCATCTGAAAGCTGGATAAAGTCAAGGAATCTCCGACCTTTAGCTTGTTCTTCTTAGCCAACTCTTCGTGGATCAAGATCTGGCCGCGAGCCTGATCGGATAAGTGCTTGCCTTGCACCAGTTGGAAACTGCTACTCCGGAAATCCAGGTGCTGGTCTGTCTTCTGGGTGAAAACAGCGCCTAGCGCTTGCTTGGCTTCCTGACCCAAATCATCCCGCTCCACCGACTGCTGTCCCGTCACCGCTTCTTTACCAAGAATGCGAACGGGACTTTCATATTGAGGAACCATGCCTCCCACCCCAGCTAGTCGCTGCACCTTTTCAGCCTCCTTCAGCGCAAAGGGAGTATTCCCCTGCTTACTGGTCAGGGCAAAACTGGTCCCAGCCGACTGTTTGATATGTTCCTCCAGCCTTCCTCCTACTTGCATCAGTGAAAAACAGAAATACAAGCAAGAGAGGATCAAGAGGAGAATCAGAAAGAGAACCAGATTCCTCGTTCTTTTTCGAGTAATATAGGCAATTGCCTGTTGTAAGAGCATGAACTCACCCTCCATTTCAAAGCCCACAGCAATGCAAAATGGGCGCTTTCATCATTTGTTATAGTTATTATAGAAAAGAAATGTGAAATGTTTATGAAATAGAAAAAAACTCCCCCAGAAAAATCTGGGAGAGCCCTAGCAAGGGGTGGATGAAAAAGTTTAATATGAAAAAGGTCGATAAAAATTAAGAATCAAAAAGTTTTAATTTATTCGATCAAGTTTTTGTCTTTAGACATGTATGTGGGAAGTATTCCCCCCTTGCTCTAGTGTAGAACATTTATCTACTTCCTATATTTTAACGCATCTTTGTTACAAAATAAAGGAATTTGTATTGCATTTTTGTTCCAAATATCGAACAGGCAGGTTACTTCAAAATACCAACTATCTATCCACCTACTTCAAAGGGTATCCTCCCCGTGATTTCACTATATGTAAACAAAAATACGCACCTCAAATGACTGCTCTAATCCCCATCGGATTGATCTTAGTTTCTTCAAGAAAGGAAACCGATCTGTAGAAAAGACAGGCTTCAATCAAATTTATTTCACAAACTTTTGTGATATATATAAATATGTAGCCTTGCCCCCACAAAGATGAGATTAGAGTAAACAGTTCATCCAATGATAAGTCGAAGATTGAAATCATTAACCCATTCCCTTTGAGCAAGTAAGATGATTGGGTACTTTAGCTCCAATCTCTTTCACAGGTTACTACAGAAAATAATGAAGGCCAATAATGCCTTCTTTGTTTTCTTAGTAAGACACTTCGGCAAGGCACCATAGTGCTTGCCATTACATAGGTTACGACGCGAAAAAGGGAGGAACGATACTTTCCTCCCTTTGAGCTAGTAAGACGTTTAGCCAAACCGCCTGATAGCGGCGGTTGGCGTCAAATGATTAGAGGCATAGCCTCAATCATTTGTAACGTGTTACATCATCCCACCCATCATGCTTGGATCCATAGCCGGTGCTGCTGGAGCTGGTTCTGGTTTGTTGGCTACCACTGCTTCGGTCGTCAAGATAAGGCTCGCTACGGAAGCCGCATTTTGAAGGGCTGAACGGCTCACCTTCACTGGGTCGATAATTCCTGCTTCAATCATGTTGACCCATTCACCTGTTGCAGCATTGAAGCCTGTTCCGACTTCTGCATGTTTCAAGCGATCGATGACGATTGACCCTTCATATCCTGCATTGTGGGCGATTTGGCGTACAGGCTCTTCCAAGGCGCGAAGCACGATGTTGCGTCCTGTCGCTTCGTCCCCTTCCAATTCAAGGGTTTCAACTGCAGAAATAACATTGGCAAGGGCCGTACCACCACCGGCAACAATTCCTTCTTCAACCGCTGCGCGTGTCGCATTGAGGGCGTCTTCGATGCGGAGTTTCATTTCTTTCAACTCCGTTTCAGTTGCAGCTCCGACCTTGATGACTGCAACGCCACCAGACAATTTGGCCAAGCGTTCTTGGAGTTTTTCACGGTCAAATTCTGACGTTGTGGTTTCAATTTGTGATTTGATCACGGCCACACGGTTAGCGATAGCTTCAGGATTTCCTGCACCTTCTACAATGACTGTGCTATCTTTGTCCACTGTCACTTTACTTGCTTGACCGAGCGCCTCGATGGTCGCATCTTTCAACTCAAGACCGAGATCTTCTGTGATAACAGTACCACCTGTCAAGATCGCGATGTCTTCTAGCATAGCTTTGCGACGGTCTCCAAATCCAGGAGCCTTAACAGCTACGACATTGAAGGTTCCACGAATCTTGTTCAAGACAAGCGTTGGGAGAGCTTCTCCATCCACATCATCCGCAATAATCAAGAGCGGACGGTTGCTTTGAAGGATACTTTCAAGCAATGGCAGGATTTCCTGGATGTTTGACACCTTCTTGTCGGTGATCAAGATATAAGGATTTTCAAGGTCTGCCACCATTTTTTCATTATCAGTGACCATGTATTGAGAGAGGTAACCACGGTCAAACTGCATTCCTTCAACGACTTCTAACTCGGTTTCCATTCCACGAGATTCTTCAATCGTGATCACCCCATCGTTACCCACTTTTTCCATGGCTTCTGAGATGTATTCACCGACTTTTTCAGAGCGAGAAGAGACAGCTGCAACCTGGGCGATAGCCTCTTTATTGGCAACTGGAATGGCATTGTTTTTCAAGGCTTCAACAGCAGTCGCAACCGCTGCTTCAATCCCTCGACGGATACCAATTGGATTCGCACCCGCTGTAACGTTCTTGATCCCTTCACGGACGATAGCTTGGGTCAAGACAGTCGCAGTGGTTGTTCCGTCTCCAGCGATATCGTTGGTCTTAGAAGCAACTTCTGATACCAATTTGGCACCCATATTTTCGAAGTGGTCTTCCAATTCGATTTCCTTAGCGATAGTCACCCCATCATTGGTGATCAAGGGTGACCCAAATGATTTTTCAAGAACCACATTGCGCCCTTTAGGTCCTAAGGTCACCTTAACGGTATCTGCTAGGATATCCACCCCACGGACCATGGCTGCACGAGCATCTGATGAAAATTTAATTTCTTTTGACATACATCTTTCTCCTTTCTGATTCTTTAGGCTTCAACAATGGCAAGAATACTTGCAGTCCCAACAATCGTGTACTTCTCATCGCCGTCTTTCACTTCAACGCCTGCATGATTTTCCACCAAGACCGTATCACCGACTTTGACACTTGGTGCTACCAACTCGCCACTGAGGGTCCGAACTCCCTCACCTACAGCGATAACTTCTGCTGTTTTAGTTTCAGCTTGACTTGCTCCTGCGATGACAAAGCCACCGACTGTTTGTTCTTTTTCTTCTACTTTCAAGACCACTCGGTCTCCTAATGGTTTTAACATGTCATTCCTCCGTTCTTGTATTTTAGCACTCTTCAGCAACGAGTGCTAACTCATGTTTCTATTGTATCACTTGGTCAAAAATAGTCAAGAAAAAAACACCTCAATCTCTTCGAAGTGTTTTCGATTTCTAGCCAACCAAATTTAGTTTTTGTTGGTAAGCTTGGATGACTTTTTGTAAGTTGGCTCGACCACGATACATCCCATACCCCACTAGCAACATCCCTGCTATTCCAATCAGGGCAATCAAGCTACCTAAGATCAAAAATAGGAGGGAAGTCTTGTGAAAGAAATAAATCAGCAGTCCACCAATACTGGCCATGAGAAAGAGCACACTAAACCAGCGACCCAAGTTTTCCAACATATGGCGTTGGTAGCGAATTTCCGTCTCATACCCTTTTATTAATTCTTGTCTGGTGTGCATAGATGCCTCCTTCAATAAAAATTGAGAATGAAGTATTCGTAAAGGAGGTCACGTACTTCATTCTCAATGCTCCGGTTGCAATAAACTGTTTCCAGTTTTCTCTTAGTATTTGAGACCTGGGTCAAAGATTCCAAGAGCTACCCCAGCTAAGGCGATGATGACTAAGAGAAGCATGACCTTGTTTGGTGAGACTTTCTTCTTCGCCATGAGCCACCAGCAAAGCGTGATAAAGGCAGCAGTCAAGAGACCTGGATAGACGCCATCAATCTTTTCTTGGATTTTAAGGAAGGCTTCTCCATCAGCATTTTTGAATTCGAGGGCTGTTGTAACAGAGACCCAAGTCGCTGCTACGGCACCGATGACCATACCACCGACCACACTAATTGCTTTACGAAGGGCTTGTCCTTTTGGTCCTACAAGGAATTCAACAGCCTTGTCCCCTAAGTGATAGCCTTTGAAGAAGGCGAAACGCATGCCTAAGTAGACCAAGAGGTTCCAAACGACGATATAGAAGAGAGCTCCTGCAATGTTTCCGCCTTTAGAAAGACCAAGGGCAATCCCGAGAAGTACAGGAATTAAGGTCCCAACAACCAAGGAGTCCCCAATCCCAGCGATTGGACCCATCAAACCAGCACGCATCCCGTTGATGGTTTCGCCATCTACTGCTTCTCCATTGGCACGCGCTTCTTCCAAACCAGCTGTGATCCCTACAACCAATGATCCCAATTGTGGTTCCGTGTTGAAGAAGGCTGTATAGGTTTGCATGGCTTCTTTTTGTTCTTCTTTGGAATCATACATTTCTTCCACGATTGGAAGCATTGAAGTCAAATACCCAAAGGTTTGCATGTGTTCTTGAGAAAAACAAGTCAAGTGACCATAATACCAATGATGGAATGCTTTGGTTAGCGTTTTCTTTGAAATTTTCTTTTTATCAGCCATCTTAGATATCCTCCTCATCATCGTCAAAGTCATTTACTCCAGCAGGGACGACTTTCATTGTTTTAATCACTTCAAGTTCATAGTAGATCACTGCAAAGATCAATGAAACTACCGCACTCGCTACCAAGTTCAAGCCAAGAGATTTTGCCAAGGTAAATCCAACAAAGAATGGAATGAAGTCTCTTACTTCTGTAACGATTTGCTTCAAGAGGATGGCAATACCGACACATGGAAGAAGGGCACCGACTGTAAAGAGGGCTTTCATCCAGTAACCATCCATTGGAAGGTATTGTTTCATCAAATCCACCATGTTTTCACCGTATTTGGTGATAATCATGGTTGGAAGGAAGGAGAAGAGGAAGTGAGAAATCCATGGGTAAACCCAATCAACTGCGTAGAGTTTTTTGAAGTTTCCTTCTTCAACGGCTTTCCAACCGATATGTTGCCAAAGCAAGTTCATGGTTGCAGTACCGTAGAAAAGAACGGTACCGATAGTCCCAACGGCTGCACCGATTGGGGCTGCTGCCGCTGCAATTGCTGCCTCACCCGTGATATTGTTAGCATGAACAAATAAGATAGAAAGGGGAATTCCGATATAAGAAATAGCCCGTACATCAGCAGATACAGTTCCACCAGGTGTTACCAAAGCGATATAAACGACCTGAAGGGCAACCCCGACCATGATACCGGTTGTCACATCTCCAAGGATTAACCCTGAGATCAACCCACCAACTAGGGGACGACCAAGTGTATAGTTCCCGATACTGGAACCACCCATACCAGGCATTGAAGACAAGCTGGCGAAAATACCAAGCAAGATTGCTTGAATCCATGAAATTGTCATAACAAACGCTCCTTTTGTTTGTAAGTATAGTTTAGTGACGAAGAGCTAGGATGCTCCCCCTCTCTAGAATCCGAATTTTGATTTAAAATCATCCCAGTAACCGATGGATACATCTGGAAGCAACTGGAATTTCACCTTGTAGCCTGCAGCCTGAATGGCTTCGATGGCTTCTGCTTCTTCCTGGGTGATGGATTGGTTATTTCCCAATTTCACAGCACCCGGACGGTCATTTGCAGGACCGACAATGATTTCTTTGACATCGCCTGGGACAAACCCTTGGTCTACCAAAATTTCTTTCATATCGATGGGGTTCTTAGTAATCAAGAAATAGCGAGTTTCTGATTCCGTTACTTTGGCAGATTTTTCTTTGAAAGCTTCCTTGGTCCAAACAAAGGTTTTCTTATCTGAAGCCCCTTTATAGGCTTGAATCAAGACCTTGTTGGAAGCTGCTGCGTCGTTGACGGCGATCAAGCCATCACAAGGCTTTTCTTTAGCCCATCGAGTTACTGTTTGACCGTGGATCATACGGTCGTCAATCCGTACAAATGATACTACCATTTTCTAACCTCCCTTAGTTAAATATCATCTTCTTCATCATCGTCACCCTCTACCGGGGCAAGGGTAAATTCTTGCAAGGCTGTGGAAGCTTCGGATAAAATCACCTGGGCTAAATCAGCCCCCTCCATCATGTCCTTCATCACAACTGCTGTCAGCGCCATGGTCAAGTTCATTCCACCTAAGATCAAGGCTGTACTCAGCTTTCCTTGCTCCTCTAGCACTGTCGTTGCCGTTGTCAAAGGACTGCCACCTACAATGTCTGCTAGAACTAAGACAGAGTCCTCATCTGTTAAATGGGAAATCGCCTGACGAAAATCATGAGCAAAATCATCTACCGATTTGCCTTCTTTCAGTCCGACCGCAATCACCTGATCTATCTTATCCCCAGCAAACATTGCCAGCGAACTTTTCAGACCTTCTGCCAGTCCACCATGACTGACCAATACCAGATACTTCATCCTTTCTCCTCCTTTATGATGACCTTATTGTATTGTTTTTGAAAGCGTTTTACTATTGTCATTTGTCACAAAGAAAAGTTGACATCTGTCAATAAAAAAATGACATCTGTCACTTGACAGATGCCTAGTTGCTCTTAACGAAACTTCTCCCGAAGCATTTCCTCAATAATCTTTTGAATTTGAGGCAATTGATTATCAATATCCTTTGCTTTTAGAGCATTATGAATCAAATAATCCAATCGATCCCAGATATCATCGGGTAGGTTGCCAGGAGTACTTAGGACAGCCTTTTTCATAATCTGGTCCAGGGTCCGATTCGTCAAGGAATCAACCCCGAAATCATCCGCTTTAAGAAGGTCCCGACTTTCCGAACTATTGACCACCGAAGGGAGGACAGAGGTCCCCTGCGACTGCCGGAAGAGTTCCTGCTGGACCTGCTGGTCCTGGGTCAAAAATTCCATGAATTCCTTGGCCTCCTTGCTAGCACTGGCCCGAGAAGACAGAGCAAACAAGGACGTATCCACTAAGGTTGACGGAGTTGATCCAGAAGCCCCGGGCATAGGGATACAGGTCCAAGTGAAATTTGAATATTTGGCAACATGATAGGGATAAGGTTTATAAGTTCGGTACTGGGCCAAGGTCATCGGATAAAAAGCGACCTTGCCTTCATCAAAATCCTTAGAAGTAACATTGAAATTCCCATGAAGGGCTTCGAGTTTTTCGACAAAATAGAGCGAGCGCTTCATTTCTTTACTCGTCAGATTAATGTTATCCTGACTGAAAAGCTGGCCACCATGGGCTGCCAAGGCCTCCCTCCAGGTATAATCTGTACTTCCAAACTGATCTAGCTCACCATCTCCATCTGTATCCCGCGTCACTTTTTGACAAATCGTATAAAATTCCTCCAAAGTCCACCCCTCTTTCGGAATAGCAATCCCTTCCTTTTCCAATAAATTTTTATTGACACACATCAAAACAGGATTGCTCTCAAATGGGAGGGCATACTGACGGTTCTTGTATTTACCTGCTTCTAGGGCAACTGGATAAAAATGAGAAGGATCGACCTGTTTGTCCATCAAGGGGGTCAAATCTTCTACCGCCCCACGCGCAGCTAACACCGGGAGCTCAGTACTGGATACCATATATAGATCTGGCTCCTGTCCATGGAGGATCTGATTGGCTAACCAGCTCGCATACTGATTCTTCGGAATTCCGCTTTCGTAGACAATCTTTACCCCTGGATGCGTTTTTTCGAAACGAGCAATCGCTTGGTCCAAGACTTTTTCTTCCGTTTGGGTGGGCACATCCCAGCTAGATCCAGCGTAGACCCCCAAGCGGACAAGCTTAGGCTGACGCTGCCACCAAATCCCTCCAGCAAGTAAAAAAAGAAAAAGCAAGCCTAGAAACAATCTGGAGCCTCGAATCTTACGTATTTTCTTCATCGGCTATCACTTTCTGTTCCAAAATCCTTAGTGGTCACACCTTTTTGAACAGACCAAATAGCCAACTGGGTCCGATCCCGCAGGTTCAACTTAGACAAAATGGTTGACAGGTAATTCCGAATCGTTCCCTCAGATAGGAACAATTTGGCTGCGATTTCCTTATTAGACTCCCCAAAACCAACCTGCTGGATGATCCGCCATTCAGTCAGGGATAAGTCGCTCACATATTCTTCAGAAACGGAGATCGTGTAATTGCTCTGAGCCATCTGAGAAAAAATCTGAAAAACCTTACTAGCAATATTAGGGTTAATCATGGCTCCCCCATGATAGACAATTTGAATGGCTTGATAGAGCTCCTCTGTTGAAGCCCCTTTAAGCAAATACCCTGAAGCTCCATATTTCAAAGCACGAAAGATGAAATCATCATCGTCAAAGGTGGTCAGAATGATGATTTTAACCTCAGGGAAGCGTTCCTTGACTTCTTTTGTCGCCATCACACCATCCATCTTGGGCATACGAATATCCATCAATACGACATCTGGTCTATCTTGGGGGATTCGCTCTATCACCTCGTGACCGTCCGCCACTGCAGAAGTCACCTGAATATCTTGATGGGCAGACAAAATAATTTGGAGCGACTCGCGAATCAGTGCTTGGTCATCCGCAATCATTACTTTGATCATAAGATCTTTCCTCCTTTTTCTTTGGGTAATTCAATTCGTGTATAAAATCCATTTCGATTGGCAAATTCTATCCTTCCTCCCAAGATAGAGACCCGCTCTCGCATTTGTTTCAAGCCATAGCCGACCTGTAGTTGGTCAAAGCCGACCCCATTATCTTGGAGAAGCATGACATAGGCATCTTCCACCAAAAAGGAAATCTGCATGTGGGTCGCATGACCATGGCGGACAGAATTGGTCATGGACTCCTGAATCACTCGAAAGACGGTATCCTCCACCATGACATCCAGATCTACATCATCCCAGTCATAGGTTAGCTCGACTTGTAAGTTGGAAATAGCTTGGTATTCGTGAACCAATTTCAAAACCGCATCCCTCAAGGTATGGTCCTCCAGGGCACCTGGCCGAAGCTTGTTCAAAGAGCCCCGGACGTCCTTGATTCCATCTCGTACCACCGTAGAGACCGATTGAAGCTGGGTCTTGGCACGACCAGGGTCAATATCAATCAAAACCCCAACTGCATCAATCCCTGCAGAAATACCCGTCAAGGCATGGCCCAGAGTATCATGAATTTCCCGTGCTATTCGCTTGCGCTCCCGGTCCTCCGCAATCTTTTCCGAAAGGGCCATGTAGCTATTTAATTCCGTATTGACCTGAGAAACCATTTCTAACTCTTTCGATCCGATGGTGCTCTGCCACTACCGATAAAATGTAAAAGAGAAGAGAAATAATAAAGACAACCATATTTAAGGAAGCTAGCGCATTTTTAGCGAATAGGATGAGCATCCGAATTGATGAAGGATAGAAGGCAATATAGGCATCTAGCGAAGGCAACTGCACAACTAGAGAAAGAATGTCATAATTGGTCACAAGGAGGACTATGAAACTTAGAAGGATAAAGGCAAACCAATAGCGTCTGTCCTTGGAACTACTAAACTCTTTGGAACCATAAAAGATATCGGCAAATACCAAGAGGATGATCCCATTATAGGAGAAGCTGAGGGCCATCATGACGCCTAGCATCAGCAGTATTTCTAGAATATTCCATTTGTCAAACCGACCACTCCTGTGTCCCTTGACGCATCCGATAAAAGGTAATGAGAAGAATCCCTCCAAAAAGAAGGATGGAGATCCAAAAATTCTGAGCTGGTGAACTCGGTATTTCTCTTAATTGCTCCAATAATTGATACCCTTGCCCCTTGGCAATGATGTAATTGGTCGCATGCAAGTAGAGGGAACTGCTAAATAAGATGGCGATAAAATTAATGATTTTTAGCAAAATCAAACTATAACGAATGCCACGAAGCTTGGTCATTACTGCCACCCGTTGACATCATAGTGGTCAACATTATCCTTATCAATCATCTCTACTGGGATCTTATATTGTTCCTTGTAGGGTTTTCCTGTCCTCATGCACTCAATTACTTGCATCACCTGTCTCCCCATTTTAAGAGGAGATTGGGCAACCGTCCCTTCGATATCATCCGTCGTCGAGAGTAAGACCTTCATATCCGGAGAGCCATCGATTCCATAGATAGAAATCGGCAGAGCTAATTGGTTTTCCTTGATGGCCGCTAGGGCTCCGATAGCTGCCCGATCATTTAAGGCCACGACAGTATCAAATACCAGACCATCCTGAATGACCTGGGAAACAGCTGGTAAGGCCAATTCCGTTTGACCACGGGTCTCTTCTCTCCCAACGACCTGATAGGCAGGCTTCGACTGGATGGTATCTAAGAATCCTTGGATCCGTTGCTCTGCCGATACCGTCCCCTTATGCTCTAAGAGTAGGATCTTCGCCTCATTTCTGCTTCATCAGGCGCTGGGCGACCAAGACCCCGGCTTTGTAATTATCAGACACCACACTGGCATCCACCGTGAAATGGCTGAGCTGACTATCCACTGCAATGATTTTAATCCCTGCCTCTCGAGCTCGCTTCAGGGAAGCAATGATTTTAGGGCTATCTCCTTTGACGGGGTTAATTACAATCACATTGACCTTTTGTTGACGAAAATAATCTATTTGCTGACTTTGTTTTTCCTCGTCCAATTCTGGATTACGAACTAGAAGCAAATCCCCTTTTTCGTCAGCCACTCGTTCAATCTCTGCATTCAGTGTTTGGTAGAATTCATTGTTCATGGTCATGTAGGTCACACCAATCCGCATCTGCCCTTTTACCGGTTTTAGTTGGCTAGCATTCAAATAGATGACCACTACCACAAAAACCAGGCTCCAAAATATCGTATAGATCATCACTCGATTGTGTTTCTTTTGAACAGCTTCCTCTTCTAACCCCATCTCTTCTCCTCTTAAAAGAACGAACCATTTTACTATATAAAGATTTTTTGTTCGTATTTAATACCTTGTATTATATCATTTTTTATCAAGAGCTTGAAGGTCTTTAGGAAATGAATGCGTTTTACTCATAAATCCATATGATGACTTACCCCTGCAACTTCCGTGAGAAGTTTCGAAAAAGAAAAAACGACACAGCTGACCAGCTGCACCGTTCTCTTCTGTTAAAAGGGAAGCTCTTCCTCTTCCAGGATGAGATCCGCTAGATCTCCTCCTGCTCCATTGGCCCGCATCGCTCGTTGAGCACGACTTTCTAAGAGCTGGAAGCCTTGACAGAGTACCTCTGTCACATATTGGGTCGCCCCGTTCTTCTCATAGCGTCTGGTTCGAAGCTCCCCATCCACAGAGAGCAAGCTCCCTTTGTTGGCGTAGGAGACAAGGGTCTCTGCCAATTTCCCCCAGACCACTAGGGTGATAAAGTCCGCCTCCCGCTCGCCATTTTGATCCTTGTAACGCCGATTGACAGCCAGGGTCGCACGCGCAACGGACTTGTCCGTACTGGTCTTATGAAGCTCGGGGTCAGCCACAAGGCGCCCGATTAAAATTACTTTATTGTACATATTTCTTCCTCCTACTTATATAATTCGTAGTTTTTTAGCCATTTGGAGAAAGAAAATAAAAAAGAGGCTGGGACAAAAGTCCTAGCCTCTCAATTGTTTTTGGATTGTCGAGCAAGGCGCAGTGGTTGAGTGGGCTCTACTACGCTGATTTCATCAGCTTTTACAGCCCTACTCAACTGTGCGGAGGTGGGACGACGAAATCGAATTCTAACGAATTACCGATTTCTGTCCCACTCTCTTATCCTTGCCAGTGACGGGCAGGGTCAAACGGAGTTCCCACCTCTTCTGTATCTTGCAATTCGATAATCCCACGTTTTTGTGGAGCATTTGGCAAGTGCAATTCGCGTGGACTACACATCATGCCAAAGCTCTTTCTCCACGAAGGGCTCCTGGGAAAATCAAGCTGCCATCTGGCATCATGGCACCTGGAAGAGCCACAATCGTCTTGAGACCTTCACGCGCATTTGGCGCACCTGCTACGATTTGAACTGTCTTGTCTGATCCGACAGCCACTTGGCAGATGTTGAGGTGGTCACTATCTGGATGAGCCACCATTTCCACAATTTGCCCCACGACAAACTTAGGCTCCTTGTCATTGACCAAGACCTCTGCAAATCCTTCATCCTGTAATTCTTGATTGAGGCGTGCAACCTGCTCATCACTCAAGAAAATTTGCCCCTTGCCTTCAAGGGCAAAGAAGGTCGAAGCCTCAAAAATATTCCAGGCTACGGTTTCTTGCTTGTCTTCACGGTAGACACGGGCTACTTTGCCTTTACGATCTACTGCTAACTTGGCATCCCCACTGTTTTTCAAGGTAATCATTAAGACGTCGCCGACTTGTTCTTTATTATAGGTTACAATCATTCTTTCTCTTTCTCCTACTTCAATCCTGCTAAAAATTCTGAAATCTGAGCCTTGGTTTTGCGATCACGATTGACGAAACGCCCCAGTTCCCGATCCCCGTCTAGGACCACCAAACTCGGAATACCATAGATATCCCAAAGCTTAGCCAGATCTAGATACTGGTCTCTGTCGACCAAAATGAAGGTAAATTCAGGGTTTTCCGCTTCAATCTCTGGCAAAAAGGGCTGGATATACCGACAATCGCCACACCAATCCGCTGAAAAGAAGAAAACCTTCTTTCCTTCTTGCTCGACGTAGCTAGCTAACTCCTCTAAAGACTGTGGAATGATCATAGTTTTTCCTCTTCATAGTGAAGGAGGCCCTCTTCATAGACAAAGCGATAGTGGCGCTCATCTTCAAAAATGAGCCCTCCTACCAGACGCTCTTCGTTTGATTCATAGAGTTCCACATAAAGGGTCGCAATCTTCCCCATATTCTCCATTTGCTCACGGACTTCTGCGACTAACTCTTCTTGCGTCCGCAGACGTTTTTGATCTTTGGCAATTTTATAGGCCCCAAGGGCAAGAGCACTTGCACTAGCTGCTGCAAGGCTGGATAAAATGATTTTTTTAGCTTTCATACCTCATATTGTAACACAAAATACAAGCTGGGACAACGAAGGAGAATAGATCTCCCCATTATGACGATTTGCTCTCATTCCCGTCAACTGTCACTACCATCTCGACTAAAAAAGTGATAAAATAACAATCAGAAAGAAGGTAACTTATGACTGATTTATTTTCTAAAATCAAAGAAGTAACAGAACTTCCTGCCATCTCTGGCCACGAAGCGCCTGTTCGCGATTATCTACGTAAACAGATCACTCCACATGTGGATGAAGTGGTCACAGACGGCTTGGGAAGTATTTTTGGGGTACGCCACTCAGAAGCGGCTGATGCTCCTCGCATCATGGTTGCAGGCCATATGGATGAAGTTGGCTTTATGATCAGTGAGATCAAGGCAGACGGCACCTTCCGCGTGGTGGAAATCGGTGGTTGGAACCCTATGGTGGTTAGCAGCCAACGTTTCACCCTTTTGACCCGCGATGGCCATTCCTACCCTGTCATTTCTGGATCTGTTCCTCCGCATTTGACACGGGGCGCAAACGCTCCTGCCCTTCCAGCAATCGGGGATATTGTCTTTGATGGTGGCTTTGCCAACAAAGAAGAAGCCGAGAGCTTTGGGATCCGTCCAGGTGACACCTTGGTCCCTGAAAGCACTGCAATCTTAACGGCCAATCAGAAAAACATCATCTCCAAAGCTTGGGACAACCGTTATGGAGTCTTGATGGTCAGCGAATTGGCACAAGCCCTCTCTGGACAAGCCCTAGCAAACGAACTCTATGTCGGAGCAACTGTCCAAGAAGAAGTCGGACTGCGCGGTGCTGGGACTTCTGTGACCAAGTTTGATCCAGAAATCTTCCTAGCTGTTGACTGCTCTCCCGCTGCAGATGTCTACGGGGGCCAAGGAGCTATCGGTGAGGGAATCCTCCTTCGCTTCTTTGATCCAGGTCACCTCATGTTGCCAAATATGAAGGACTTCCTCCTCACCACCGCTGAAGAAGCCGGCATCAAGTACCAATACTACTGTGGAAAAGGCGGAACGGATGCTGGAGTAGCCCACTTACGAAGTGGTGGTGTGCCATCTACTACCATCGGAGTCTGCGCACGCTACATCCACTCCCACCAAACCCTCTACGCTATGGATGACTTCCTTCAAGCCCAAGCCTTCCTTCAAGCCTTGGTCAAAAAATTGGATCGTTCAACCGTTGATTTAATTAAGAATTATTAATATTTTTCCAAAATAATTGTTTTAAACCCCCATTTTGGGGTTTTTTTGATATAATACTGAATGAATATTGCAACGGGTGTTCTTTTGCACTCCCCTTTCCCCAATGTGAAAGGCGGAGCACCGCTAAAGATCACCCTCGCTTCTTTATTGGAGGTTTAAATGAAGAAACAAGCTTTTAGTTCCGAAAAGTATTTGAATTTGCAACGCGATCACATCCTCGAGCGCATCAACCAATTTGATGGCAAGCTCTACCTAGAGTTTGGAGGAAAAATGTTGGAAGATTTCCACGCAGCTCGTGTCCTTCCTGGTTATGAACCAGATAACAAAATTAAGCTTCTCCAAGAACTTCGTGACCAAGTGGAGATTGTGATTGCTATTAATGCCAATAACATTGAGCATTCAAAAGCGCGTGGTGACCTAGGAATCTCTTACGACCAAGAGGTCTTCCGCTTGATCGATAAATTCAACGAATTGGGCATCTATGTGGGCTCTGTCGTCATCACTCAGTATGCTGGTCAACCAGCTGCAGACCTTTTCCGCAAACAGTTGGAAAAGAACGGTATCGCCTCTTACCTCCACTACCCAATCAAGGGCTACCCAACGGATATGGATCACATCATTTCTCCTGAGGGAATGGGGAAAAACGACTACATTCAAACTAGCCGTAATCTCGTTGTCGTGACAGCTCCTGGTCCTGGTTCTGGTAAATTGGCGACTTGTATGTCCAACATGTACCATGATCAATTAAATGGTATCAAATCTGGTTATGCTAAATTTGAAACCTTCCCAGTTTGGAACTTACCTTTGCATCACCCAGTGAATTTAGCCTATGAAGCTGCTACTGCAGACCTTGACGACGTCAATATGATTGACCCATTCCACCTCCAAACCTATGGCGAAACAACGGTCAACTACAACCGAGACATCGAAATCTTCCCTGTCTTGAAGCGGATGTTGGAACGCATCCTCGGAGAATCTCCTTACGCTTCCCCAACAGATATGGGTGTGAACATGGTCGGCTTTGCCATCGTGGACAATGACGCAGCGATTGAAGCCTCTAAGCAAGAAATTATCCGCCGTTACTACCAAACCATTCTAGATGTGAAGGCAGAGCGTGTCGGAAACGGAGCTATTAAGAAAATTGAACTCTTGATGAATGACTTAGGCATTTCACCAAAAGACCGCCAAGTCACCGTCCTTGCCCGTCAAAAAGAGGAAGAAACCGGTGAACCTGCCTTGGCACTGGAATTGCCGAACGGAGAAACCGTGACAGGTAAGACTTCTGACTTATTTGGTCCAACGGCAGCTGTTCTCATCAACGCCATCAAGAAATTGGCCCATATTGATAAAGAAACCAAGTTGATTGAGCCAGAATATGTGAAACCAATCCAAGGCTTGAAGATCAACCACTTGGGCAGTCGCAACCCTCGCCTCCACTCAAATGAAATCCTCATCGCCTCGCCATTACCGCCATGAACCATCCAGAGGCAAATCTTGCCATGCAAGAATTGGGTCGATTGAAAGGGAGCGAAGCCCATTCAACAGTCATATTGACAGACGAAGATAAGAACGTTCTTCGCAAACTGGGCATTCATGTGACCATGGATCCAGTTTACCAATACGATCGCTTGTACCGCAAATAAAGAAAGGCAAGGCTAGACCGTTGGTCCTAGCTCCATATACAAAAAATCCCCTGAGTGCCTGAACCAGTTGGCACCCAGGGGATTTTTCATAGTTTAATTGGATGGAGAGTTACCTCTCCTTAAAAAGATAGAGGCCCACAATCAGTATCGGGACAAGGAGAAGGGGATACACTTCTTTTGGCAGTAAGTCCGTTTCCAAACTCAACCAAAGGAAAAAAACAGCCAAGACAATCGCGATCAACCATTTTACAAGATAAGATTTCATGACGCCCACCTACCCCTAATCTATTTATGCATAGTATACTCCTGCTCAGTCAACCTGTCAAGGTAAAAAAAGGTAGTTGACCTAAGGGTCAACTACCTTATGTTTCTTTCACAGCCTCCCACAGTTGTCGGATCTGTTTTCTTTGGACAGGATCCACAAAGTAAGGAGCAATTTCATTCAAGGATTCTAGGACAAATGCCCGTTCTGCCACATACGGATGAGGGAGAATCAAATCTGGACTATAGAGGATCAAATCCTCCATATAAAGGAGATCCAAATCGATGACCCGTGGTCCCCATTTGATCTCACGAATCCGGCCCATTTCTAGTTCGATTCCTAGCAAGGTCTCAATCAAGTCTTGGGGCGTAAACCAAGTTTCGACCTCTACGACTTGGTTGAGGAAGCTATCCTGCTCGACCCCTCCCCAAGGTGCTGTCTCAATCTGAGAAGAGGTTTGGAGAATCGTAAGCCCCTTTTCTTCTAGTCTAGATACAGCCGTCTCCAACTGTTGTCCCTTATCGCCCATATTGGTTCCCAGACCAATAAAGGCTCGTCTTTTTTCTCGTTCAATCGTGACCGAACAAGTATCCAAAGGTAGAGGAACTGGCGCCCAAGGTTTTTTTAGCTCAAGTCGAACCTTTTTGACAAAGTCATAGGTTGCAAAAATCTTCTCCACAAGCTGAAAAGCTACTGTCTCAATCAAATCAATTTTCTCAGCTTGAACCCAATTTGTCAGTTGCTCTGCTAAGATTCCATAATGGATTGAAGCCGTCAAATCGCCCGTCCGAGCAGACTTTGTCATCTCATAATCGACACAGACATCCAGGACAAAGCGTTGCCCCAATTCCTTTTCAGCGGAAAACACACCATGATAAGCATAAATTTCCAAATCTTTGATCCGTAATTGATCCACCATCGTCACCTCAGTTTATCTAGGGATTAGTGTCCCATCAGTTTATAGGCTTCGTTTTTCAAGTCTTTATCTGTCTCGAACAAGCCACGCGCTGCTGTCGTTACAGTAGCTGTCCCTGGTTTGCGTACCCCACGCATGTTCATGCACATGTGCTCTGCTTCCACCCAGACAAGGGCTCCCTGCGCTCCCAGATACTCCATCAAGGCATCCGCGATTTCCACTGTCAAGCGCTCCTGGATTTGAGGCTTTTTGGCGTACACTTCCACTGTCCGAGCTAGCTAGAGAGGCCCGCTACGCGCCCATTTGGGATATAGGCAATGTGTACCTTGCCATAGAAGGGCAAGAAATGGTGTTCACACATCGAGTGGAAGAAGATATCCTTTTCTACCACCATATTGTTGTCCACAATCTCAAAAGATTTTGATAGGTGGACTTCAGCAGTTTGGTTGAGACCTGCAAAAATCTCTTGGTACATCTTGGCAATGCGTTCTGGTGTTTCTTGCAAGCCCTCACGGCTTCCGTCTTCACCGACTGCGTCGATAATCATCTTCACGGCTTCTTGAATTTTCTTTGTATCCATGTCATCTCCTACTGATTTCTTCGATTAGAAAGGCTCTCACCTGAGCCAAAAAGTACAAGGATCCCGTCACTAAGAGGAGATCAGATTGTTGCGATTCTCTTTCTAGATATTGGGTTAAAAACACCTTCCATTCTTGATAAGGCAGGCCTTTTTGATGGGCTATTTCCTGCATGTCTCTCACGGAATAGGCGCGTGAATCCTCAAAGGTCGTCAAGGTTAATTGACTCTTTTCCAATCCGCTCCACAGTTCCAGCATCTCCTCAATCGCCTTGGTCTGGATACAGGTAAACAAGACTTGTTTGTCCAACTGTCCATACCGTTCTTTTATGGTGGCTACAAGAGGGGCTACTGCATGCGGATTATGGGCGCCATCTAGAATGATGAGGGGCTGGGTCGAAATAACCTCTAGGCGTCCCGGCCACTGGACCCCTTCCCAAGCTTGGAGGATTTCTTCTCGACTTAAGAAAGAGAGCCCCTTTTCTCGACAGAAGGAATCGCAGAGAGCCAGGGCCAGTCCAGCATTGTCGACTTGATGCAGTCCCAAAAGCCCTGTCTTTAGTTGCATTTCTTTCCGATACTGGCTCTGATAGCCAAAGACTTCCCCGTCTGCCAGTGACTCTTGGTAGCTAACTAAAAAGTCCTTACCTAACAGCCCTACTGGTGCCGATAAGCGGTTTGCCTGCTGCACAATGACTTCTTGGGCTTCCAGTTCCATCCGGCCCAGCAGAACCGGAATCTTTTCCTTGATGATCCCCGCCTTCTCTCGAGCAATGGAGGCCAAATCCGGCCCTAAGAGAGCCACATGGTCCAGGCCAATCGTCGTGATGGCTGTCAACATAGGCTGACAAACATTGGTACTATCGAGACGGCCCCCCATGCCCACTTCCAAAATGACCACATCTGGCTTTTCTGCTGCAAAATAATCAAAAGCCAGGACGGTCATCAACTCGAACTCGGTTAAGCCCAGCAAGGTCTGATCAGAACTGTTTTTTGCAAGTAAGTCCTGATAGAGGGACAGATAAGTCTCTAAATCCTGATCTGAGATGGGAAGCCCATTGATACTGATTTGCTCATGAAAGGAAACTAGATAGGGAGAGGAGAAAACACCAACCCGCAACCCTTTTGCCTCTAGTAAAGACCGTAAATGGGCTAGGGTCGATCCTTTTCCATTGGTCCCAGCTAGATGGATTACAGGACAGGCTAAGTGTGGGTTCCCCCTCAAGGCCAGCAAGGCTTCCATTCGCTCCAAACCAAAATGGGGCTCGGAAGAACGATAAGTGGCTAACCAACTGAGATCTACTGTCATATCTCTTCTCTTTTCTTTAGCGATATTGTTTCAAATGAAGGTCCTGCGCTTGATTGGCTTGGTAGACCGCACTACCGATAGCTACTGCCATCTTATGAAGAGGGATATCATGCACACGTACAATTTCCACCCCTTGGCTGGCAGCCACACTTGTCAAATGACTGGAGGCCAAATCCCGATTGTAGAATCCTTCTTTCGTTTCAGGGTCGGTCTCAAATCCCTCTTCTTCCAGAATATTAACCACAAAGCGCTTCCGAGAGACTCCTAAAAAGATTGGATACCCCTTAGCATGAATGGTTTTTAAGTCCTGCAAAAGTTGGAGGTTTTCCCGCTTGGTCAAGCCAAAACCAATCCCAGGATCTAAGAAGAGTTGATCCGGACTCAATCCCGCCCCCTCTGCCCGCTCAAGGCTCTTGGCAAAGAAGGTCCACATGCAGTCTTGGATAGAGAGATCTTCAAACTGCGCCAACTCCTCTGATGAAAAGGCCGGCTCAAAGCCAAAGGTTGGAAAAATGACGGAACTTGGATGATGAGGACGAGCCATGACTGGATTAAACATAAGAATGACTCCAGCCTGAGCTTCTGCAATCACCCTCGCCATTTGCGGATCTCCTAGCAGGCCTGTGATATCATTGACCAAGTCTGCGCCAGCTGCTAGGGCTGCACGAGCGACCTCTGACTTCCAAGTATCAACCGAAATCAAGATATCACTCTCTGCTCGAATCGCTTCAATGACGGGCACGACTCGCTGGATTTCTTCCTGAATTCCCACAAAATGACTCCCTGGACGTGTGGACTCCCCACCAATATCCAGTATGCTTGCCCCTTCTGCTATTAACTTTCGAGCTTGCTCGAGAGCTCTATCTACCGTTTGGTAACGTCCCCCATCTGAAAAGGAGTCGGGGGTGACATTGAGGATGCCACATAGAAGTGTCCGATCCTTGCCTAGTTGTCTCCATTCACTCTTTGACATATCTTCCTTCATCTTTCTACAGAAATGCCAACCAAGCATAGAAAAGAGGTTAGAATCTTTCCAACCTCCGAGTTTGTCTCTATCTGCGCCTAGATGCTTCTTTGGTAGCTTACCAAAGCTTCTGAATAAAACCCATTGGTCCTATCATTCTACCATATTTTAAGCGGGAAGAAAAGAAACCAGAATAGTTATCAGAAAGGCAAAAGCATTCATGGTAAAGTGCAATAAAATCGAATATTCTACTCGTTTGTAGCGGTAGGCAACCCAAGTCAAGATGAGGGACATGCCTCCATAGATGATCCAGGAACCAAGATTACTTGGTGTGTGTAAATAGGCAAAAACAAGAGCCCCAACCAAATAACCAATTTTTTCGTGCCCCTTAAAGATCAAGCGGGGAATCACAGCTCGACAGATAATTTCTTCTCCTAAAGGCGCCACTACGACAATGAGCAAACCCATTGCCAGCTGAGGGGCCAAGGAAGCCACCCCTTGGATGGTCTCTTGGTTAGCTGTCGTCGCCTCTCCCAACTGTCGAAGAAGGTTAACCCCAAGAGCATTATTGGCCAGCAACAGGAGAAAATAAAGGAAATTTCGCCCAATATCTCTGCCTCGAATCCGTGAAAAATCTAGTGGATCAAGTGGGCTCCATTTCATAAACCACCAAAGCAAATAGACGAGGAGCATGGTAACCCCAAGGACTAGACTATTGATCGTCCAATTTGACCAAGCATTTTCAATCCCCAAGATCAAAGCGACCATGGGTAGTTGAGTCGCTATAAATAACGATATTCCAATTAGTAACCACAGACTATTCGAAACCCATTTTTTTCTCCATCCAATTTTTCCATTATTTTACCTCGATTATCAAACTATTTTTTTCTAGTATAGCATAGATGAGCTACTGGGGCAAGCCCAAGTAGAAGTCACACAAGAGAAAAAAGAGGCGTTTCGAATCAGCCTCTTCTTTCTTGTTTTTTTTAGAATAAAAGTCTTATCCCTTGTTTTTAAAGCGTTCAACATCTCGGGCAATGACTAATTCTTCGTCCGTTGGGATGACCAAGACTCTCACTTTAGCATCCGCTGTTGAAATATCGCCTTCTGCACCAAAGACATTCTTTTCTGGATCAAGCTCACAACCAAACCAAGTCAGCCCGTCAATCACTTGTCCACGGATCGTCTTAGAATTTTCTCCAATTCCAGCTGTAAAGATGATGGCGTCTGCTCCATTCAAGACAGCAAAGTATTGACCGATGTATTTCTTAATACGATCAACAAAAATGTCGTTGGCCAAAAGTGCCTTGTCATTTCCACTGCGCATGGCTTCGTGGATATCGCGCATATCGCTAGAAAGCTCAGACACCCCTAGAAGACCAGATTCACGGTTCAAGATACGACTGATATCTTCTGGACTGTTGAAGTCCTCTGTGTGCTCCATCAAGTAAGGAATAATGGCAGGGTCAATATCCCCTGTACGTGTTCCCATCATGATGCCACCAAGTGGTGTGAAGCCCATAGACGTATCGACAGAAATCCCTTTGTCTACCGCTGTAATAGAAGCTCCATTCCCAATGTGGCAGGTGATTAATTTCAACTCTTCGATTGGTTTTCCAAGAAGCTTCGCTGCTTCGTGGGCTACATACTCATGACTAGTCCCGTGAGCTCCATATTTACGTACCTTGTTTTCTGTATAGTACTTAGTTGGAAGAGGATAACGATAAGCTTTCAGGCATTGTTGTATGGAAAGAGGTATCAAATACAACAACGCTGGTAATATCTGGTAACAATTCTTTAAAGGCACGGATCCCAGCAGCGTTGGCAGGGTTGTGCAATGGGGCCAACAAAGAAAGTTCCTCAACCTTTTGAATGACTTCTTCATCTACAAGAGCAGACTCTTTGAAGTACTCACCACCTGCAACGACACGGTGCCCTACTCCAGTGATTTCATCGTAGGAAGCAATAATATTAAAACGAATCAAATCATCGAGAAGGATTTTAACCGCTTGTGTGTGGTTCTCAATATCTAAAACCTGTTTTTCTGCTCGACCATCGAATTTTACTGTCGAAATGGAATCTTTAAGTCCAATTCTCTCGATGAGCCCTTTTGCCAAAACTGTTTCTTCTGGCATTTGGTATAATTGCCATTTCAAACTTGAACTACCTGCATTAATTGCAATTGTTTTCGTCATTTTTTTACCTCTTTAAGCGTTTTCACTCCTATTATAGCAAAATTTTGTTTAAATTTCACTTTCTTTATTCCAGTTTTGAAAACTTTCACGGAATTTCATGAGGTCTTCCTGGTCTTGCAAATCAGTCAAAGGATAGACAAATGGTTGGACCACCGCTTCTTCTTGCTTGCGGAAAACAAAGATGGTTTTTGCTAGATTGGCTGATCGAAAGAGGTTCTCTGGCAAGGTCACCATGGCCAAGACCTGAGCATGATCCTGCATCCATTTTTTCAGCAGAGGACTCTGCTCACTCGTCAAGAGATCATTCGGAGCTAGAAAAATAGCGACGCCACCTGGTTTTAAGTATTTTAGCGATTGTTCAATCAATAAATGATGGGCATAGGTGTGGTCCTGAGGGGAAGCGACCTGGTAACGACTCGCAATGGCATCATATGGATAATAACCGACAGGTAAATCGCTGATAATCACATCACTCTCTTTCAAAACTTGTGGACGAACGGCATCACCTTGGGCAAAATTCACATCCGCCTTCATCACTTCTGCCATACTAGCCGCAAGGTCAATCAAGAGATCATCAATTTCCAAGCCCAAATAATCTAAGGAACGCTGACAGTTGTTCATCAAGGTTTGGGCTAAGTTACCTGTTCCACTCCCAATTTCTAGCACATCTACTTGATCGGAACTAGCCAACTGATCCACTAGGAAGACCAGAAGAAATCCAATCCCATCTGGCGTAAATTGGTGATTGGCTTGTAGGGGCTCTGTTTGGGCAGCCTTCATCAAAAGATACTGGAAGGAACGACGCCACTCTTCCTTGTTTAAGTTCAAGTCCTTCAGGCGCTGGTTGTTTTCCTTCACTAGAGTCAACTCTGTTTGCCCATCCAGATAGATGGCATTCTGCTCCACTAGAGCATCATAAAAGTTGGTCTGCAAATCATTTTGGATAGTTTGGGTATTCTCTAATAGGTAGCCGTAGGCTTTCTCAATTTTTTCGAAATTCATGCTTTCCTCCATCTCTTAATCATATCAAATTTTAAGAGTTTTCGCTATGCTTTTCGATGACCTGAGGCTTCTCTTCCTCTGTTGTGGTCGAGTGATCTGTAGCCGAATCTGGAGCCTGCTTCTCCTTTTCCTTCTTGTCGGTTTTTTTCTTTTCCCGAGGAGGTAGAGCAAAGGTGAAATGATAGCTTCCCCCATCTTGTAAGTGACTCGTTACGTTGGCAAAGCCCGATTTTTCTTCCAAATCGACTCGGCCAGTTGAGAAGGTCATGTTTTTTTCTTCCCGATCCCAAGTATCAATCGCCAATTGAGCTTGCGCATAAGCCTGGATCCGGTGCTGACTAGCAAGGAGGATCCGTCTCTCTGCCACTTGTCTGTTCAGGTAAAACTGAAGCAAGAGACTAAAAACCGCCGACATAAAAAGGGCATAAAGAAGGATCCCGGCCTCAATCTGCTTCTTTTTTATCCTTTTCCACCACACGGTAGACCACCTCCCTTTCTAACCCTTCTTCAAAGCGCAGTTGAATAGACACCAGATCTCCTCTTTTTTCAATCCAGGCGGATTCAACTCCATCTATCATCGGTTGATAGCCACGGCCAGTCGCATCTGTCTTTCGGATATCTCCCCCCTTAGCCAGTCCAATGGCTATGGGTTTTTGATCCTGAACAAGATAGAGTTTGTTGTCTCTGACCTCTTCAAATTGACTACGAGACAATTCAATGTCCAGCTGGTCCTGAAAGAGCAACCATTCCTCTTGCTTGATGTGACTTTGGTACTGGAGTTCTTGACGCAAGAGGCTTGTCAATCCTTGAAACACCAATAAACCACCGCTAATGACGAGCAGGGCAACCAAGGCCTCCAGTAAAGTAAAGGCTGGCAGTTTAGTTCTTTTCAACAGCAATCACAACCTTTCCTTCATGATAGACCTTTAAGGACTTGGCAGACCTCTCCACCTGGACACTGACCTGATTGATGCTCAATTGATCCTGCTTGGTCTGGATCGCCATTTTTGCGACTCGCAAGACTTCTCCTTGTCTCAACTCTTCTAAGCGCTGCTGTCGCGAGTCCCCTAGCTCTCCCAGCACAAGGGTCGTGAGGGCACCAAACATCGCTAGGGCAATCAGTCCTTCTAACAAGAGACTAGCGGGGAGCCGTCGATTTTTAATTTTTCCATTCCCAATTGCCAACTGATAAGTCACCACCTCTTTCTCTGTCTGAAATTGAATCTTGGTCAGGCTTGAATTGCCTCCTGCTGGATCAAAGGTCAGTTGCTTCTCTCTGACCACTTCCACCCCTTTTGGAAGCGGTAATTCTTGATAAGGACTATGAACCCCACCGTGGTCGATGGAAAGGAGAGCTCTCTCCTCTTTTGCAATACTCATCTTTTGTGTCTCCTGATAGACCCGTTCAAATTCCGAGAAAAACAATGTTTCTTCCACCTGCCCAAAGGCTTGATGGACTGACCCAGCTAGCAGCCAACATAGAAGACTGACGATACCTAAAGTTAGTAAGCTCTCTAGAAGAGTGAAAGCCTTAATCTGCAACCGCACGGTGATCACCTGCATTCTTCACATAGTGAGCACGGTAGGCTTCTGCTTGTTTTTGAGTGATTTGTCCTTCTGCGACAAGCTTAGAAAGACTAGCTTTTTCATTCTGATGATTGAGTTCATAGAGCTCAGCCTGGCTCTCCACGACTTTGACGACTGCTCGATTTCCTGTATCTGTTACCGAATCTTTCTGCTTGGTCAAGTTCGGAACAAAGAGCAAGAGAAGAACGCTGATAATGAGCAAAACAACTAACATTTCAATCAGAGTAAAAGCTTTTACCTTGAGTGTGCGCAATGATTTCATAAAGGAACCTCCAAATTTTCATAAATAGGCAGCAACATGGCTGCATAGAGCAAAACAATCATAAGAGCAACAAAGACAAAGACCAGTGGTTGGACGACATTCATGGCCTTGTTCAAACGATGGAAAAAGCCTGCCCAGGTCTTGTCTGCATAGATTTCCAACTCACTACCGAGCTTGGACTTGGCCTCCCCATATTCAATCATGAGGGCCAGCTCTCGTTTAAGAAAGGATAAGTCTGAATATGGTCAGAAAAAGACCTACCACGAGCCAATGCCCGTTCTAAATCCTGTCCAATCTCTCGAAAGAGACGGGAACGTTGCCCCTGCATCACAGGAAAAATTTGATTCAACTCCAACCCTTGGGCAATCATACTTCCCCATTCTCGAGCATAAAAAGCGGTCAGATAATCCTGTAGGAAGGGGCGAAGAAAAGGAAGTCTAGCCAAAGATGAAACCAGGGCCAGCCGCTTGGCACGACGGCCTAGGAAAAGGAGCATCAAAACTCCAATCGTCAACACCACACTCCCTAACAAAACATACTGGGGAAAAACACTGATTAGTCGTGTCGCCCCATTTTGACTCTCCAACTGAGGCAAGAGATAATTTTTCAGCCCCAGCATAATCAAGATCAAAAATCCCAGCAAGAGCACAGGATAGGTCGCCACCTCAACTAGTTTCTTTCGAACCTGGGTCAGATTTTCCAGGTAGCTTCGGATTTTTTCCAAACTTAAGGTAACATTTCCATGCTGCTCCGCCAATGCCAATTGAGTTGTTACCTGATCGGAGAAACCTAGATCAGAGAGGATGGTTGACAGGGGCTTTCCGTTGGCTAGTCCAGCTTGCATTCTTTCAACAAAATTGGCTTCTACCAATTGACTGCGCCGAAGAAAGTCGATGACCTCTGATAGATGAAAGCCACTACTGTAAAGATTGTGAAAGAGCTCAATGACATGCTCTTGCTTAGCAATCGATAATTTTTTCGGCTTGCGCCTGATCCAGCTCAATATGTCCCGCTTCATAAAGCGCGTCCATTTGCTGGTTCCACTTTTGACTGGAGTGGTTTTGGTAATCTTGGATGGCAAAGTCAGTGACACCTCCTCCCTTTATCAAACGCTGGTAACATATCCCTTGAAGGACAATCCGTAACTCCTCCTCACTCACCCCCAACTCCAACAGGCGTTCATAGACCCCAGGAACGCTCTTGGCATGGATGGTAGAAAAGACCGTCACACCTGTCAGACTAGCCCGAATAACTGCACGAGCTGTCTCCGTGTCACGGATTTCTCCGATGAGGAGAAGATCCGGGCGATGACGCAGAGACAGTTTAATCAAGCTATCATAGGTCATGCCAATCGCTTCATTGAGCTGCAGTTGCAGCATCTCTTCCTGCTTAATTTCTACGGGATCTTCAATCGACATGACTTGTTGCCCCGAAAATTTCTTCTTGGCTAGGGCATGCATCAGTGTCGTCTTCCCCGATCCGACTGGACCTGCAAATAAGTAGAGCCCCCGCTTACTCACCTTCTCTTCTAGCTCTTGAAGTTGGTCGAACCAGAAACGGAGCTCCCGGTCCTCATTGTGGAGCAGGCGAATGACCAAACTCTCATATCCCCTATAGTCTCCCACAGTAGACAAGCGTAAGGACAAGACCTTATCCCCTAGAGAATAGTCACAGGAGCCCAATTGACTCCGGCGCCTTTCCCCCACATTCATCCCTGCCATAAACTTAAAATGGCTGACGACCGCTACCATTTGTTCTTGTGAATAGGTCTCGATAAAGCGTCGCTCATCCCCAACCCTTAAAAAGAGCTGATAGTCTGACGATCGAGGAACAAAATAAATATCCTGAGCTTCGGCATTCGATGCCATTCGAATTATGGATTGTGCAATTTCTTGAACCATATTTCCTCCTTTCACTATATAATTCGCAAATAATTGGCCAACTAACGCTGAATTTAGAAAAAAGTGCAAAAAAAAAGAAACTCAACTGCATATTGAATTTCTCTTCCTATAGATTATTGCTCTCGTAGTCTAGCTTACAAGAGCGATGAGCCGTGTGGGCATTCTCTTTTTCGTAGCCTGGACGGCGCTTGCTTCTCGGTATCTTCTGATCGTTTTCTAGCAAGGCGACTGAATGATATTGTTGCACGTATTCCGCACATTCTTCACACCAGCGCTGATCCTCAGGATCCCAAAAAATCGTCATTAAATCACTTCTACTTTTAAATAATGGAGATTGCTCTCTTAAAAGTAACCATTGGCGTTTGTAGTATTTTAGGGCTTCATAATAGTCATCAAAACTCTGACTAGTGACAATGTCCTTCTCCCAATCTTCTAAAAACCACCAGGGTTCGTAATCCCCATACATTTCAATTACTTGATACATATTTCTCTCCGTCCTTTGTATCCAATATTATATATAAAATCCTTTGATAATAAAAGAATTCTGCTTATGAAAGAAAAATACAGTGAATTTTCCGAACGTTTTCTCCATTTTATTTCAAAATATACCCCGACGAAGGAAAGTCAGGCTATTTTTTGACACAAATAAAAAGAAGCCCTACTGATAATCAGTAAAGCTTCTTTTAGGATTAATTTTCTTCCACTACAGTTGCTTCAACCATTTCGGTTGCTTCTTCTGTAACAGGAATTTCTTCGATAATTTCGACTTCATTGACTGCTTGTGGTTCCAAGTTACGGTAACGAGCCATACCTGTACCAGCAGGAATAATCTTACCAATGATAACATTTTCCTTAAGTCCAAGGAGATGGTCTTTCTTACCACGAATCGCTGCGTCAGTAAGGACACGAGTTGTTTCCTGGAAGGAAGCCGCTGACAAGAAACTATTGGTTTCAAGAGAGGCTTTGGTGATTCCCATAAGGACAGGACGAGCCGTCGCAGGAACCCCACCAGAAATAACCACATCACGGTTGGCATCTGTAAAGTCTGTGATATCCATGAGGGTACCCATGAGAAGGTCTGTATCTCCTGGATCCATAACGCGAACCTTACGAATCATTTGACGCACCATTACCTCGATGTGTTTGTCGCCGATTTCTACCCCTTGGCTACGGTATACTTTTTGTACTTCCGCAAGGAGGTAAGTTTCAACTGACAAGACATCACGAACGGCAAGGAGACGTTTTGGTTGGATAGATCCTTCTGTAAGAGCCGCACCACGAGAGACTTGATCTCCCACTTCGACTTTCATGCGGGCTGTGTAAGGGACAACGTATTCTCCCTCTCCAGTCGCACCACGAACAAAGACTTTCTTGGTCCGTGTAGAAGCATCTTCTTCAATAGCTGTGACTTCCCCTTTGACCTCAGTGATGACCGCTTCCCCTTTCGGATTGCGGGCTTCAAAGATTTCTTGGACACGAGGAAGACCTTGCGTGATATCAGTATTTGAGGCAACCCCACCCGTGTGGAAGGTACGCATTGTAAGCTGTGTACCAGGTTCCCCGATAGATTGGGCAGCGATGGTTCCAACTGCTTCACCAACTTCAACCGCATCACCAGTCGCCAAGTTGATACCATAACAGTGACGGCAGACACCATGACGGGTGTTACATGTGAAGACAGAACGGATGGTCACTGCTTCAACACCTGCATTGACGATGTCACGAGCGATATCTTCTGTAATCAAGGTATCTGGACCAACGATGACTTCTCCTGTTTCAGGATGTTTAACAGTTTTCTTGGTATAACGACCTGTCAAACGCTCTTCCAATGGTTCAATCATTTCTTTACCATCTGTAATAGAGGTAATCAGAAGTCCACGGTCAGTTCCACAGTCATCTTCACGAATGATCACGTCTTGGGCAACGTCAACCAAACGACGAGTCAAGTAACCTGAGTCGGCTGTCTTGAGGGCCGTATCGGTCATCCCTTTACGCGCACCGTGAGTAGAGAAGAACATTTCGAGTACTGACAAACCTTCGCGGAAGTTTGAAAGGATCGGCAATTCCATGATCCGTCCGTTTGGAGCGGCCATCAAACCACGCATACCGGCAAGTTGTGAGAAGTTTGAGATGTTACCACGGGCTCCAGAATCCATCATCATAACGATTGGGTTCTTCGGATCTTGGTTATCAATCAGACGTTTCCAATTTCTCACGGGCTGCACGCCATTCAGCTGTAACCGCATTGTAGCGCTCATCATCTGTAATCATCCCTTTACGGAACTGTTTGGTGATTTGTTCTACACGTTTGTGAGATTCTTCAATGATTTCAGCCTTGTCTTCAACAACTGGAATATCAGCAATCCCCACTGTCAAACCAGCAAGGGTTGAGTGGTGGTAACCTAAGTCTTTCAAACGGTCCAAGAAAGCAGATGTTTCTGTTGTACGGAAGCGTTTGAAGATTTCCGCGATGATATTTCCAAGGTTTTTCTTCTTGAATGGAACGTTTAATTCCAATTTCTCAATCGCCGCTTTGACATCTTGACCAGACTCCAAGAAATACTTAGCTGGAACGCCTTCTGTCAAGTTGGCGTTATTTGGCTCTTGAAGATATGGAAGTTCTGCAGGCATGATATCGTTAAAGAGAATCTTACCAACAGTTGTCAAGAGAATCTTGTGTTGTTGCGCTTCTGTCCATGGCTTGTTCAAGCTATCAGTCGCAATTCCGACGCGGGTATGCAAGTGAACATAGCCATTGCGAAGGGCCATAACCGCTTCATCACGGTCTTTGAAGACCATTCCTTCACCTTCACGACCAGCTTCTTCCATGGTCAAGTAGTAGTTTCCCAATACCATATCCTGAGATGGGGTAACGACTGGCTTCCCGTCTTTCGGGTTCAAGATATGCTCAGCAGCCAGCATCAAAATACGAGCTTCTGCTTGGGCTTCTTCTGAAAGCGGTACGTGAATGGCCATTTGGTCCCCGTCAAAGTCGGCATTGTAGGCTTCACAGACAAGTGGGTGCAAGCGAAGAGCTTTCCCGTCAATCAAGACAGGTTCAAAGGCTTGGATCCCCAAACGGTGAAGGGTCGGTGCGCGGTTCAAGAGAACTGGGTGTTCTTTGATGACTTCTTCCAAGATATCCCAGATGCGTTCATCTCCGCGTTCGACCAAGCGTTTTGCAGCCTTGACGTTTTGCACGATGTCACGGGCAACGATTTCACGCATCACGAATGGTTTGAAGAGCTCGATGGCCATTTCACGTGGCACACCACATTGGTACATCTTAAGAGTCGGACCAACGGCGATAACGGAACGTCCTGAGAAGTCCACCCGTTTACCGAGCAAGTTTTGACGGAAGCGTCCTTGTTTCCCTTTAAGCATGTGGCTCAATGATTTCAGTGGACGGCTACCTGGTCCTGTGATCGGACGACCACGACGACCGTTGTCGATCAAAGCATCAACGGCTTCTTGGAGCATCCGTTTTTCGTTTTGCACGATGATACCAGGGGCATTCAACTCAAGCAAACGCGCCAAACGGTTGTTCCGGTTGATCACACGACGGTAAAGGTCATTCAAGTCAGAGGCGGCAAAACGGCCACCATCCAATTGGACCATCGGACGAAGATCTGGTGGAATAACCGGAAGGATGTTGAGAACCATCCACTCTGGCTTGTTGCCAGATTTGTAGAAGGCATCTAAGACATCCAAACGGCGAACAGCCTTCACACGTTTTTGACCAGTTGCAGTCTTCAATTCTTCTTTCAAGACAGCAATTTCAGCTTCCAAATCCACTTGTTTCAAGAGGTCTTGGATCGCTTCTGCCCCCATCTTAGCGACAAAAGAACCTGGTCCGTATTCGCGCAAGCGTTCACGGTATTCACGTTCTGTCATGATGGATTTGTGCTCAAGCGGTGTATCTTTTGGATCAATGACCACGTAAGCTGCGAAATAGATGACTTCCTCAAGGGCACGAGGACTCATATCCAAGGTCAATCCCATACGAGAAGGGATGCCTTTGAAGTACCAGATATGTGACACAGGCGCTTTCAACTCGATGTGTCCCATGCGTTCACGACGAACTTTCGCACGTGTTACTTCCACACCACAGCGGTCACAAACGATCCCTTTGTAACGGATCCGTTTGTATTTCCACACGCACATTCCCAGTCTTTTGTCGGTCCAAAGATGACTTCATCAAAGAGACCTTCACGTTCTGGTTTCAATGTACGGTAGTTGATTGTTTCAGGTTTCTTGACCTCTCCATAAGACCATGAACGGACCTTGCTTGGAGAAGCTAGGGTGATTTGCATACTTTTAAAACGATTTACATCAACCACTATTTCTTACCTTTCTTTATGTTCATTATCGATTGTATGTTCTTCTGCTTTCTGGCGAAGGAGAGAAGGAACTTCCTTCACTCCTTCAAGCCTAAAGCTTGGGATAGAGAACCTTCTCAGGTTTTCCATCCTCTTGAACTACATATTAAATTATTCTTCTTTCCCTTCAGCTTCGAAAGCTGCGCGAGCTTCCTTGGCTGCTTTTTCACGTGCTTTTTCTAGATCATCTACGTGGATGACATCGTCGTCTTCCCCCTTCATCAAGATCGCGAAGTTCAACTTCTTTGTCATCTTCATCTAGGACACGCATATCCAATCCAAGTGATTGCAATTCTTTCACGAGTACTCGGAAGGACTCTGGTACACCTGGTTTTGGAATTGGTTTTCCTTTGGTAATCGCTTCATAAGCTTTCAAACGTCCGTTGACATCGTCTGACTTGTAGGTCAAGATTTCTTGAAGGACATTAGACGCACCATAAGCCTCAAGGGCCCAAACTTCCATTTCCCCGAAACGTTGTCCACCAAACTGAGCTTTACCTCCGAGTGGTTGTTGGGTAACCATTGAGTATGGTCCGACAGAACGAGCGTGGAGTTTATCATCAACCATGTGGTGAAGCTTGATCATGTACATGACACCGACAGAGACACGGTTATCAAATGGCTCACCTGTACGACCATCATAAAGAATGGTCTTGGCATCGCTATCCATACCTGCTTCACGAACAGTATCCCAGAGGTCTTCTGAGCTTGCTCCGTCAAAGACTGGTGTTGCGATGTGGATGCCCAAGTTACGAGCTGCCATACCAAGGTGAAGTTCCATAACCTGACCGATATTCATACGTGATGGCACCCCAAGTGGGTTCAACATGATATCAACCGGTGTACCATCTGGAAGGTAAGGCATGTCTTCAACAGGAACAATACGGGATACAACCCCTTTGTTTCCGTGACGACCAGCCATCTTATCTCCGACGCGGATCTTGCGTTTTTGTGCGATGTAAACACGAACCAACATGTTCACACCCGATTGCAATTCATCTCCGTTTGCACGCGTAAAGATCTTGACATCGCGAACAACACCATCTCCACCGTGAGGTACACGAAGAGAAGTATCACGCACTTCACGAGATTTATCTCCAAAAATAGCGTGGAGGAGACGTTCTTCAGCAGAAAGGTCTTTTTCACCCTTCGGTGTCACCTTACCAACTAAGATGTCGCCTTCTTTTACTTCCGCACCGATACGGATAATACCCATTTCGTCAAGGTTTCTGAGAGCATCTTCCCCAACGTTTGGAATTTCACGAGTGATTTCTTCAGGGCCTAACTTAGTGTCGCGCGTTTCTGATTCAAATTCTTCCAAGTGAACAGATGTGTAGACATCTTCTTTCACCAAGCGTTCGCTCATGATAACGGCATCCTCAAAGTTGTAACCTTCCCATGTCATGTAAGCAACGATTGGGTTTTGACCAAGGGCCATTTCCCCTTTTTCCATCGATGGACCGTCTGCGATAAAGTCTCCTTTTTCAACAAGGTCACCAACTTTTACAAGAGTACGTTGGTTGTATGCAGTACCTGAGTTTGAACGACGGAATTTTTGGATGTGGTAGACATCAAGAGATCCATCTTTACGACGAACTTCTACCTTATCCGCATCTGCATAGCTAACTTTACCATCATGTTGCGCAATGACTGCAGCTCCTGAGTCATGAGCTGCTTGATATTCCATACCAGTACCCACGTAAGGCGCTTTTGGATCGATCAATGGCACAGCCTGACGTTGCATGTTGGCACCCATGAGGGCACGGTTGGAGTCATCGTTTTCCAAGAACGGAATACATGCTGTCGCAACAGCAACTACTTGTTTTGGAGATACGTCCATGTAGTCCACTTGATCAGATGGGAACTCTTGGTTGTTACCACGGTGACGTCCCATTACGATTGGCTCAGCAAAACCACCTTTTTCGTTCAACTTAGAGTTGGACTGGGCTACGATGTACTCATCTTCTTCATCAGCTGTCAACCAAACGATTTCGTTGGTAACCACACCTTTTTCACGGTCTACTTTACGGTATGGCGTTTGGATGAAACCATACTTGTTCAAGTGTCCGTAGGATGACAAGTTGTTAATCAAACCGATGTTTGGTCCTTCAGGTGTTTCAATCGGACACATACGGCCATAGTGGGTGTAGTGCACGTCACGCACTTCATATCCAGCACGGTCACGTGTCAAACCACCAGGTCCTAAGGCAGACAAACGACGTTTGTGAGACAACTCAGAAAGCGGGTTGTGTTGGTCCATGAACTGGGACAACTGTGAAGATCCAAAGAATTCTTTAATCGCTGCAGTTACTGGACGAATGTTGATAATTTGTTGTGGTGTCAAGACATCATTATCTTGTACAGACATCCGTTCGCGAACGTTTCGTTCCATCCGTGAAAGTCCAAGACGCACTTGGTTGGCAAGCAATTCACCAACGGCACGAATCCGACGGTTTCCAAGGTGGTCGATATCATCCACGCGTCCAAGACCTTCAGCCAAGTTAAGGAAGTAGCTCATCTCAGCAAGGATATCAGCTGGAGTGATGGTACGAACCTTATCATCTGGATTAGCATTGCCGATGATAGTGACAACGCGGTCTGGATCCGTTGGTGCCACAACCTTGAATTTGAAGAACGACTGGTTCTGTCAATACTGCTGAATCATTTGGAGTGTAGACAATCTTGTTCAAATCACCGTCCAAATGTTCTGAGATGCTGTCGATGACATCGCGTGTCATCACGGTACCAGCTTCTACAAGGATTTCGCCTGTTTCAGCATCTACCAATGGTTCTGCGATCGTTTGGTTCAACAAACGGTTCTTGATATTGAGTTTCTTGTTGATCTTGTAGCGACCAACTGGGGCCAAGTCATAACGACGTGGGTCGAAGAAACGGGCTACCAACAAGCTACGTGAGCTTTCCGCTGTTTTTGGCTCACCTGGACGAAGACGCTCATAAATTTCTTTAAGAGCTTCATCTGTACGAGAATCCATTGGATTTTTGTGGATATCTTTTTCAACAGTGTTGCGAACTAATTCACTATCCCCAAAGATATCAAAAATCTCGTCATCCCCAGAGAAACCAAGGGCACGAACTAAGGTTGTAAATGGAATCTTACGCGTACGGTCGATACGAGTATAAGCAATATCTTTTGAGTCTGTTTCAAGCTCTAGCCAAGCTCCACGGTTCGGAATAACCGTTGATCCATAGCCAACCTTACCGTTCTTGTCCACCTTATCATTGAAGTAGACACCTGGTGAACGTACGAGCTGAGATACGATGATCCGCTCTCCACCATTGATGATGAAGGTTCCCATCTCAGTCATGATTGGGAAATCACCAAAGAAGACTTCTTGAGTTTTGATTTCGCCTGTTTCCTTGTTAACCAAGCGGAAGGTTACAAAGATTGGGGCAGAATAGCTCGCATCATGGATACGTGCTTCTTCCAAGGTATACTTTGGTTCTCTGATTTCATAGCCGACGAATTCCAACTCCATTGTGTCTGTGAAGTTCGAAATTGGCAATACATCTTCGAAACTTCTTTCAAACCATGATCCAGAAAATCTTTAAATGAATCCGTTTGGATTTCAATCAAATTTGGTAAATCAAGAACTTCTTTGATTCTTGAAAAACTACGACGGGTCCGATGTTTCCCGTATTGAACGTCATGTCCTGCCAAAGTTTTAACTCCTTTTCTATACTAGGATACCAGCTAGGGGAAGGCCCTCTCTGAAAATCCGGTTTCTAGATCGCTTCTGACCACATCAGAATAGTTCTGATCCAGTCGAAACGATGTTATGAAGGGGGTGTGATCTACATCACGTGAGAAGAAATCTCCTCCGTATCATTCATCCTTTTTGGAATTTTTAGAAAGATTAAGTTTGTATGACAAATCTGTTTGTTTCTAAAAATAGGCACAAAAAGAGCAGCTAAATCGACTTTTATAAAGTTTGATTTAACTGCTGTAAGCTTCTATTTGGACAATATTTCAAATAAAGCACACGACAAATTACTTGTCCTTATTATATCGTATTTTCACAAAAAACACAAGATTTTCTCTAGACATGAAAACGATTTTATGGTATTGTTCCTGATAATTTTTACCGGTTTTGTCCACTCGATGATGAACTGCTTGGCGTACTAGTATTGCCTGTCCGATTGCTATTGCGATTCCCATTGGAAGTCCCCGCTGAACCTCCTAGCATTCCAGCCCAAGCACTAGCATAATCATTATCTGATCCACCAATAGCAAAACGGTAGGTCGTTTGTGGAGCACCATTTTTAGCCCAATAGCTGGTAACTGTCGCACCCGACACATCGATGTCACGACCATTGACATTGACACGACCAGGTCGTTGTCCTGTAGCTTTCAGAACAGTCGATGAAATGACACTACTATCTAGGGTGAAGCGGTCTTGCACCCCCCAAGCATTTGGATCCGCATGGTAGATAGCATTGGCTAAATAGGCCATGTAGCTTGCGTTGTTGTTGTAACCTGTCAATGGAGCCATAGAAGCATTGTTATCGTGTCCAATCCAGCCACCTAAGGTGAGATTTGGAGTAGACAGCATGAGCCACATATCTCCATTCTCATTGGTAGTTCCGGTTTTCCCGATCCAATCGGCATTAGCAAGGGTTGGGTTGACCTGGCTGATCCGGCTCTTGAAGGTCGTTGTTGCACCGGAGCTGATGACACCTCTTAACAGATCCTGCATGATAGTCGCAGTTGCTGCTGAGTAAACTCGAGTTGGTTTGCTTTCGTGCTGGTAAACAACTTTTCCGTTTTGGTCCATGATTTTTTCAATCATGTAGCGTTTTTGGTAATTCCCATTATTGGCAAGAGTTTGATAACCGTTTGTATGTTGGGCAACGCTTACTTCGATCCCGCCTCCCATTGGCAGACTTTCAATGCCGTACTCAGCGATATCGTAGCCCATTTTTTCCATATAGCCAGGTACATCGACACCCTTTTCACGGAGAGTACGATAGGTCCAATAAGCTGGGATATTCCATGAGGTATTGAGGGCCTCTCGGAGGTCCATCATACCAGTTCCTCGGTTATCCACGTGCATAATTGGCTCTCCACTAGAGAAGTTGGTTGGGTAATTGGAGACGATGCTATTGCTTCCCATCAAGCCTTGGTCAATGGCGATTCCATAAGCCAGCAAGGGTTTAATGGTAGAACCTGGAGAACGCTTTGTATCAAAGGCATGGTTATTTTGATTCCCGTCAAAATTCCGTCCCCCAACAAAGCCAAGAATCGCTCCTGTTCGGTTGTCCATAAGGATATTCCCAACTTCTACCGTTCCCGTTCCATCATCCAAGATACCACCATAATTGGCAACTGCTTCTTGCATGGCATTGTAGATAGCTTTGTTGATAGTGGTTTGGACCGTATAGCCACCCTCTCTCAATTCTTTCTTCGCTAACTCTTGATAAGACTTAACCGTTGAATTGTTTTTTAGGTCGTGACTAGAAACGTTGTCTCTCTTGATTAGATACTCATACATAGCATCTTCCGCTTCACTAACAGCTTGGAAATACAAGTAGTCGTGTGGTGTCTTCTCGATGCCATTTGAAGGAAGGAAATCCTTGCTTAGATCATATTGACTATATTGGTCGTACTCTTCCTTGCTGATAGCACCCGTCCGATACATATTGTACAAGACATCCTTGGCACGATCCAAGCCTAAAGCTTGATTTTCCGGAGTCTTGAGGCTGCCATCAGAAGCGTAAGGTGAGTAGACAATTGGACTCTGTGGCAAACCAGCAATAAATGCCGCCTGTGGGATGGTCAAGTCTTTGGCAGAAACACCAAAAATCCCTTGAGCTGCAGCTTCCACTCCTGCAATATTTTGTCCCCGGTTGTTTCGACCAAATGGAGAGACATTGAGGTAGGTCGTTAAAATTTCGTCCTTATCCATTACCCGCTCAAGAGCAAGGGCATCAATAATCTCAGCGGCCTTCCGTGAGAAGGTCGGTGCATCTCCCACAACTTGTTGTTTAATCAACTGTTGGGTCAGTGTCGAACCCCCACTAGAAGAACCGACTCCAGCAACTGAACCCAAGGTGGCCCGGATTACTGCCTTTGGAACTACCCCATTATGACTATTAAAATTCTCATCCTCTGTGGCAATAACAGCCTTTTTGACATTGTCCGAAATCGCATCCTTTTGGACAGGGATCCGAATCAAGTCACTGTCAATATCAGAAATGATGCTTCCATCTGAGTAGGAAATCTTTGAAACGCTGGAAATATTTCGTACTTGTTGAACCAATTGGGTCGGATCCGGTGTCTCTGTCTCATTAAATAGGCTGGCTGCATAGCCAATCGCGATCCCTGCACCAAACAAGAGACCACCTAAAGCAAACACCAATAGCACATCCCAAAGGAGTTTCATCGTGCGGAGAATCGTTGCCACGAAATCTCCTAGTGACCAACCCTCCTTGTCTTCCTTCTCATCGACTTCAACAGTCATCTTGGCAAAGAAGTCTTTTATTTTCTTCCCGCACTTTGTAAAAAATTCTCTCATTTGACTCACTCTATTTCTCCTTGTCCTTCCTATTATACCAAATGGACCTCTTTCTTTTCAATTCCTAAAGTTGAGAACACCGTTTCCAACTGGATTTTTTTCGTCCTTTCATTGCTATTTCAAGTCATTATGGTAAAATAGAGAGAAACCATACAGATACTGGACTGTTTTCATCGATCCGGCCAGTAGCTTAGAAAAGGAGAGAACGATGCACATTTTTGATGAGCTAAAAGAACGTGGTTTGATTTTCCAAACGACTGACGAAGATGCTTTGCGTAAAGCCCTAGAAGAAGGACAAGTATCGTATTATACTGGCTACGATCCAACTGCTGATAGTTTGCACCTTGGGCACCTTGTTGCAATCTTGACCAGTCGTCGCTTACAATTGGCAGGCCACAAACCTTATGCGCTTGTCGGTGGTGCGACCGGACTCATTGGAGACCCTTCTTTCAAAGATGCCGAGCGCAGTTTACAAACTAAGGAGACTGTAGACGGTTGGGTCACTTCTATCCAAGGGCAATTGTCTCGTTTCTTAGATTTTGAAAATGGGGAAAATAAGGCTGTCATGGTCAATAACTACGACTGGTTTGGCAGCATTAGCTTCATTGACTTCCTTCGCGACATTGGAAAATACTTTACTGTCAACTACATGATGAGCAAGGAATCTGTGAAGAAACGTATCGAAACAGGAATTTCTTACACTGAATTTGCCTACCAAATCATGCAAGGCTACGACTTCTTTGTTCTGAACCAAGAGCACAATGTCACTTTGCAAATCGGTGGTTCTGACCAGTGGGGAAATATGACAGCTGGTACAGAGTTGCTTCGTCGGAAGGCTGATAAGACTGGTCACGTCATCACTGTTCCCCTCATTACAGATGCGACTGGTAAGAAATTTGGTAAATCTGAAGGGAATGCGGTTGGCTCAACCCTGAAAAGACTTCTCCATACGAAATGTACCAATTCTGGATGAATGTCATGGATGCTGACGCTGTACGCTTCTTGAAGATCTTCACTTTCTTGTCACTGGACGAGATTGAAGACATCCGCAAACAGTTTGAAGCTGCTCCTCATGAACGCTTGGCTCAAAAAGTCTTGGCTCGTGAAGTCGTAACACTTGTTCACGGTGAAGAAGCCTACAAGGAAGCCCTTAACATCACTGAGCAACTCTTTGCAGGAAACATCAAAAACCTTTCTGTCAAAGAACTCAAACAAGGACTTCGTGGTGTACCAAACTACCAAGTACAAGCGGACGAAAACCACAATATTGTAGAATTGCTCGTGTCTTCTGGCGTGGTGAATTCCAAACGCCAAGCCCGAGAAGATGTTCAAAATGGAGCTATCTACGTCAACGGCGACCGCATCCAAGACCTTGACTATATCTTGAGCGATAGCGATAAATTAGAAAATGAATTGACCGTTATCCGTCGCGGTAAGAAAAAATACTTTGTTTTGACTTATTAAAAAGAAGACCTCTGAAGCTATGACTTTCAGAGGTTTTTTGGTACACTAGATGTATCATGACGATCAAACCAAAATTACAACGATTTCAGACAGCCACTGCTTTTGCCTGTCCCATCTGTCAAGAAGCCCTCGACATAGTCCAACAAAGCTTGGTCTGCACTAACCGCCACTCCTTTGACCTTGCTAAGTTTGGCTATGTGAACTTGGCCCCACAAGTGAAGGCTTCGAAGGACTATGACAAGGAGAATTTTCAAAACCGGCAACTCGTTCTAGAGAACGGTTTCTACGACCATATCCTCACTAGTCTGTCAGAATGCTTGTCTCCACTGGACCATCCAGCCAACATTTTAGATATTGGTTGCGGAGAAGGCTACTATTCGCGCAGCTTGCAAGAACGGTATCCAGACCATTCCTTTTACGCCTTTGATTTATCTAAGGAATCGATCCAACTGGCTGCCAAAAGCGACCAGGAATGGAAGGTCAAGTGGTTTGTCGGAGATTTAGCCCGTCTCCCTCTTTTGGACCAGAGCATGAACCTTCTCCTAGATATCTTTTCGCCAGCAAATTATCAGGAATTTAAACGGGTCCTGGCCCCAGAAGGTCGCCTTATCAAGGTCATCCCAACAGCCGCCCATCTGCAAGAGATTCGTCAGAAGGTGAAGGACCACCTGGATCAGGCCGATTATTCCAATGAGCAGATTATTCAACATTTCTCTGATCATTTACGATTGAAAACACCATCCATTGCCAGGAAACCTTCGAACTCACACCAGCATTGCGGGAGGCCCTTCTGAGCATGACGCCTCTCCTCTTTCACGTCAATCCAGCTCAAATTGACTGGAACGATTTGACTCAGGTCACCATTTCTGCCACGATTTTGATCGGAAGAAGCAACTAAAAAATACCCTCCATTGATTAGAAAATGGAGGGTATTTTTCATGTTTTCAGATCAGTCACTTTCCTCTACGCCGATTTGTTGACGGTAGGCTTTAGGAGACTTACCACACAACTTGCGGAATACTTTATAAAAGTAACCGACATTGCTGTAGCCAACTTCATAGCAAATATCTTCAATGCTTTCCGTTGTGGACAACAGCAACTGTTGAGCTGCTTTGATCCTTTGTTTATTCAAGAGCTCTGCAAAGGTGGAATTGGTCTCACGTTTGATCAATTGCCCTAAATAAACAGGATTGATATAGAGATCTTTGCTGATATCCTTGAGCGACAGTTCCTTCCGATAGTCGCGTCCAATTACTTCTAAGACGGTCGCCACATTATTGTTCATCCGATATTGAGAGAAGAAACTCTCCAATTGGTTCCGAACGCAGGTAACAAGATCCTCGAAAGTCGTTGTCTCATGAACAGCTTTCACAACTTCTGTCAGGTCATCTCCCTGCAGGTGTTCAAATAAATGAAAGACATCCATAATGAACTGAATAAAGAGTTGCTTGGCTATCGCTACTTTTGGGGTATGACTTTTCACGGTTTCTTCCAACCAGTTCAACTCCTCCAAAATCTGTTGGATATTTCCCTGAATGATGACACGGTAGATGGGTTCGTAGTAATTAAAGACACCATCTTCTTCCTCCAATGGGAGATCCCCATAAAACAGACTTCGTTCAACAAGCTCTTTAAATTGTTGAAAATGTTCCTTATAAGGTGCTTGGAAACGGCGCTGTAGGAAAGCCCCTTCATCCTCATCGGAAAGATAGAGTTGAAGATTTTTTCCTAAGACCTGATAAGACGAACTGGCAAAGCCTTTCCTTTCCTTATCCACTCCAATCCAGAGTTGTTTTCTCCCTCGGATGGCTTGCTCAAACTCTTCTTCTGACCAGTCTTCATGAAGGAGCCGATTGGCCGTCGCTTGATCTGGATTTTTCAGAGTTTGGGATAATTTTTCTAGGATATTCCCCAGCTCCACCTTATTGACAGGCTTTAACAGATAGTCTGCTACCCGGAGGTTTAAGGCTTTTTTAACATAAGCAAAATCTTGGTACCCCGACATAATGATATAGGCTGCATGGGGAAGAATGGACTGCATTTGATCAATCATTTCCAGACCGGTTTTTCCTGGCATATTGACATCCGTAATCACGATATCCACTGGATAATCCGCAACATAGGCCAAGGCCTGGTCTGCATCCTCTGCTGTGTAAACAACTTCCATATCCCATTTTTCAAAAGGAATCAGTTTTTTCAGCCCCTCCGTAATCATATATTCATCGTCAACCAGTAAGACTTTATACACGATTTTTTCCTCTTAAGCGTCCTTGATGGTAATCGTATAGAGGACACCTTTTCCTTTTTCTGATGTAATTTGAATGTGGTAACGATCCCCAAAGTAGAGAAGGAAACGCTCGTGGACATTGACAATCCCAATGGATTGCCGTCCCTTACTCTCTTCTACTTCTTCTCGAGGATCCCCATGACTCAATATTTGTTGGATCCGTTGCAATTGGCTTGGTTCCATTCCTCTCCCATTGTCTTGGACACGAATTTCCACCGCTTCTCCAACACGACGGACTTTAATACTAATGACATTGTCTTTGCGCTTGTGGTCAACTCCATGGACAAAGTAATTTTCCACTAATGGCTGAAGAGTAAACTTGGGAATAACCATCTCTTCTAAACCGGGTTCAATTTTAAAGCCGTAGGCAATCGATTTTGGATAACGTACCATACAGAGATAGCTGTATTTTCTACAAAATTCCAACTCATTTTCGATGGTCGTCTCCTTCTCCTCTGAAATATTGTTTCGAAGAAGACTACTAAATTCGTAAATAATATCGGCTAATTCTTCTTGATCCTGCATGACTGCATACATTCGAATAAACTCCATGGTATTATACATGAAATGCGGATTAATCTGCGCTTGCAAGGCCTTCATATTGGCATCTTTTTGACTCAGTTGTAGCTGATAGATATCACGGATAGACTTGTCCATATTGTCCAACATGGTATTGGTCGTTTCTGCAACTAAAAGGAGCTCCTGCTCTTTGGTATCCACATTGATCCGTCGCTCAGAATCCCCCTGGCCGATGGCTTCCATGGTATCTACCAAATCCAAAACTTGTTTTTGGTAATTACGGAAAATTCGTTGAAGCAAGAGATACAAGACCAAGACTAGGATTAGGGCGACCGAAATCATCCAGGTAAAACTAAATAAGGCTGTTCGAACCGTGTAAGAGTTCGGGATTCCAACCCAGATCTGATAACCGTAAGCAGTATCTCGCACAATCCACTGGCTATGATCTTTAGGGTTGATATCCCCTCTGTGGTAAAAAACCTTGCCCAAGGGATTATAGATTTGGACGGCAACTGGAATCGTGTCTTGAATATTATCGACGACAGAATCCAATAGCGCTGGATTGATTTTAATGTAAGCCAGTCCAATATCCTCGCCAGTCGTCACATCCGTCAAGGAGACTGGGATGGCTTGTGAACTAGCCACGTATTGATCCGCTGGAACTTGTTGCCCTCCTTTTTTACTTTTACTGGAAACAAAGACCGTTGTATAGTCATTTAACACCAAATCAATTTCATCCAGGACATCGTGTTCCAAGTAAAGAGTTTGAACATTTCGGTGCAGGGAGACTTGAATATAGTTGGAAACATAATTGTCCAGTCGCCAACTTTCGTATTCAGAAGGCGACATTGAAAAGTACTTGTAAACTCCTTCGAGCTTGGCAGGGTTTTCTACCAGACTCTTTCCCCATTGTGTCGATCTTTTGTAGATATCCTCTACCTCAGTAGTCAAGCGGGAAGAAATCAACTGAGCAATCCGTTCTGTTTCTGCTCGCTGATTATGCCAATAAACCAACGATACTGTCACACCTAAGGTCGTGATGATCCCCACCATGATATAGGCATAGAACTTCAAAAGTGTTGCTAACCATATTTTTTTCATAATTAAGAAACCACTTTAGAGCGAATTGTTTCATAGACTGGTTGAAAAATATCATTGACAAAGAAATGCCACAAGCCCAGTAAAACAAAGAAAAATAAAGCCGGAACGAAATGGGTAACAACTCCTAGAAGAAAGGTCCCCAAGAGAAGTTTCGTCACTGCACGAATATCCAAAAAAGCACCAATAAAACTCAACTTCAAGCTGTTGAGATAGGACAAGTCAAAATGGACTTGAAGCTTGAGATAGACTGCAAAAGTCAGGGGAGCCACCAATAAGAAAATCAAATTGACCAATAAGATAAAAATCTGAAATAGGGACAAGTGAGGCAATTGAATCATCAGATACATGCCATAAATAAGAATGGCTTCGATTAAAAAAAATGTATAGAAAACCTGGTTGGCCCGACGGAAGTTTTCTTTATAGAGCGACCAAGCCTCAGACCAACCATATTGTTTGTAATCAGATCCATGTTCGGCATATAGACTCATAATCGTTGCACTAGCCGGCCCAAATCCAAATAGGATGCCTCCACAAAAGGTTAGCGCCCAAAAGATCCCTGTTGCCAGCATGGCTAAGTAGACTCTTGTAAAAATAAATTCAATCATTCTTCCCATAATGTGTCTCCATGTTCATATGCTGTAGAGGGGAACTTACGACTTAGTATAGTTTCCCCTAGTACAACTGATGATTATACCCTATATTATAGCACATTTCCTCTGATGGTTTCGATTTCGAAATCATCAACAGAAAAGACTTTGAAGTGCGAAGACCTCAAAGTCTTTTGATAGACTTAAGCAAGTAATGCTAGCTTATTTCTTAGCAGCAAGGTACTCATCGTATTGTTTTTGGATTTCATCCAAGACTTTTTGGTAGGCACCTTCTGATTTCAATTTTTCAAGCATCTTAGGAATTTCAACTTCAGGATCTACTGTACCTGTATTGATGGCACTTGTGAATTGGTTCAAAGTGTTTGTAAGGGCAGTGATTTCTGATTTCACGTTTTCAGTGTTGAAGATGAATCCAAGTGCTGGAGATTCTTTAGCAGTTTCTAAGTCTTTCTTAGATTGTGCAATTTGCTCATCCGTTACGTTTTCGTTGATGTAAAGAATCCAGTTGTTACCTGTGTTCCATCCAGACATGTGAGTGTTTCCGTTGTAGCCATCCAAGACTTTCACACGGTTTTCTTTACCTTCAACTTTTTCCCAGTTCTTGCCTTCTGGTCCGTAAACAAGACCGTTCAAGAGTTCTGGATTTGTATTCAAGAGGTTCAATACTTCCATTGCTTTTTCTTTGTTCTTAGAGTTGTTTGAGATAACAAAGTTTGCAACTTGAGTAGTGTTGTTCTTCTTGTAAAGTTGAGTGAATGGTTTGATTTCGATCTTACGGTTTGCTACACGAGTAAGCAAGCTGTTACCATAGTCAGCAGGTCCTACTGTTTCTTCACGTACCAACCAAGTATCTTGAGAAAGGTCATATCCAGTGTCGCTTGTAGCTACGTCTTTTGGAATATAGCCAGCTTCATAGTATTTATGAAGAGTCTTCAAGTTTTCAACATAACGTGGAATAGTGTAACGGTCAACGATCTTAGTGGTGTCACCTTGCAAATCGACAACGAATGGAAGTCCATCTACTGCAATGTAATCGAAGTCATCAGAAGGTCCACCGTAGCTCTTGTTCATTGCGAATGGAACAACGTTTGGATCTTTTTCTTTGATCGCTTTCAAGACTGGTTCAAGAGAAGCATAGTCTGTGACGTTTGAAACATCAATACCATATTTCAAGAAGTGGTCCGTTGAAGGCAAAGTTTTGTGAAGATGCAACGTTGGCTGCAACTGGAACAGCATAGATTTTACCGTTTACAGTATTCCCTTTGATATAAGCTGGGTCAAGTGCTTCATAAAGCTCTTTTCCTTCTTTCTTATACAAGTCTGTCAAGTCAGCGTAAGCACCTTTTTGAGCGTTGATGACATAGTTGTTTGCAAAGGCAATATCGTAGCTTTCACCAGATGAAATGATAACGTTCATCTTCTTGTCATAGTCACCCCAACCAAGGTATTTGATGTCTAATTTAACACCAGCTTTTTCTTCGATGATCTTGTTAGCATTTTCTAACAAGGTATCTAAGTTATCAGGTTTGTCACCGATTTGGTACATTTTGATAACTGTTTTGCCATCTTCACTCTTAGATGATTTTTGGTTATCACCTGTCAAGTTACCACAAGCAGCAAGAGTTGCTCCAAGTGCGAGAACGCTAGCAGAAGCTAAAGCATATTTTTTCCAATTTTTCATGAGAAAAACTCCTTTTTTATTTTTCTTTATTAACATTATGAAGGGTGAGTGAGCAACATTTGCTTACTCTTTAACACCACCGATGGTCAATCCTTTTACAAAGTAACGTTGGAAGAATGGATAGAGGATAGCGATTGGAACTGTTGCCACCACCACCATGGCCATCCGTCCAGTTTCCTTAGGAAGGGATTGGACCGCACCAGCGATTTGACTAGATGCACCGACTGACTTAGAAATGTAATCCATGTTATTTTGGATTTGCATCAGCAAGTATTGAAGAGGATAGAGGTTTTCACTCTTGATATAGAGAAGGGCGTTGAACCAGTCATTCCAGAAGCCAAGGGCTGTGAAGAGACTGATGGTCGCAATCCCTGGAAGAGAAAGTGGCAAACAGATCTGGAAGAAGATCCGCGTCTCACTTGCTCCATCTATCCGAGCAGACTCAAGAATGGCTTCTGGGATCGTCCGTTTGAAGAAGGTCCGCATCAAGATGATATTGAAGGGACTCAATAACATCGGAATGATGAGGGCTCCAACCGTATCTCCTAAATGAAGCAACTGAGTCGTAACGACGTAACCTGGTACCATCCCTGCACTAAAGAGCATGCTCAAGAGTGCAAAGACCGTAAAGAAGTTTCTGTACTTAAAGGTTCTACGAGAGATAGCGTAGGCATAGGTTGTTGTAATAAAGACATTACATGCTGTCCCTACAATCGTCACAAACAAGGTAATAAAGAGGGCTTGAAAAATCTTATCCTTAAATTGGACAAGGAAAAGATAGCCATCTGCACCAAACTTAGCAGGCCAAAATTGGAAGCCGTGAATAGCCAAACTTTGTTCATCTGTCAAGGAAATCATGACAACGAAGATGAAGGGCAAGATACAGGATAGAGCAACCAAGCCGACGATGCTACTAAAGAAGATGTCTGCTTTCTTACTGAAGGAGTGGATCCCAACATTATCAACTTTTTCTTTTTTAATTTTTGATTTTGCCATGGTATCCTCCTTTCTAGAAGAGCGCTGCATTCTTATCAATCCGACGTGCTACAATATTAGAAAGTAAAACGAGAATCAATCCGACAACTGATTGGTAAAGACCAGCCGCTGCGGCCATCGCAATATCTCCTGATTTAGCAAGTCCATTGTAGACATAGACATCAATTACGTTTGTCACACTATAAAGGGCACCTGAATTATGTGGGATTTGGTAGAACAATCCAAAGTCAGCACGGAAGATATTTCCGATTGCAAGGATGGTCAAGACCGTAATCAAGGAAGCCAACTGAGGAATGGTAATGTGGCGAATTCGCTGCCACTTAGATGCTCCATCCACTGTTGCAGCTTCATAGAAGGTTGGATCAATTCCCATGATAGTTGCATAGTACATAACACTGCTATAACCAAAACCTTTCCAGATTCCTAAGAAGAGGAGAAGCGCTGGCCAAATGGCAACCTCTGTATAGAAGTTGATTCCTTTCATCCCAAGTGATGTTAAGATATGGTTAATCAAGCCTTTATCGACGTTTAAGAAGGCATCTGTAAAGAAGCTAATGATAACCCATGACAAGAAATAGGGGAACAACATTGATGTTTGAAACACTTTAACCAAGCGTTTGGAACGCATCTCACTAAAGATAATGGCAATCCCAACAGAAACAATCAAGCCCAAGAAAATAAAGGCTAGGTTGTAAAGGACGGTATTTCTTGTAATGATATAAGCATCTTTAGAACTAAAGAGGAATTTGAAGTTATCAAATCCTACCCACTTACTCTTCATTACACTATCAATAAATCCCTCTCCGGTGATATGATAGTCTTTAAATGCGACAACGTTTCCCAAAACAGGTATGTAGAAGAATAAAATCAACCACGCTGCACCTGGTAAAACCATCAAGAAGAAAATGAGATTTTCTCTCAAGGTCTTAACAAACTTTTTCATCTGACTCCCCCCTTTGTCATTTTACTTTTGGTAACGTTTACATTTTTTATTATAAAACTCTATGAAAACTTTTTCAAACTCCTAATTATAGAAAAAATTCTACAAATTTATGACATAGCCTTAAAAATGGAGAAAAAAGGAGAAGAAATGTCTCCATCGGACATCTTTCTCCTCCTTCAACAGCATTTTCTTTAAAGACACCCTTTTTGAATTAGGTCGTATAAATGGTCGAAGCGGTCGCAATGGTATGCCACTGGTTGGCCGTTGTAGCTGCGAAGTCCTTATCTCCATAGAAATCGTTGAATGGCAAAATCTCTACTTCCAACTCATCGATACGAGAAATGGAACCAGCTAGATAGTCTTCAATACGACTTTCTGCACGCTTGATTCGTTGCAAGAGCCCTCCCATACGGATATCCACGGTATCCAAGCCAAAGACCTTGTTTTCTTTCAACCATTGCTGGCTAAAGAGCTTGTGGAAGGTTTCAATCTGGCTTCTGAGTTTGGCAATTCTTCCCTAGCAATTTGTTGCAAGCTCTCTTTATCACCTGTTTGATAGGCTTGACGAATGCGTCGTCCCACATCAACCTTGCCACTTAAAATAGCATTCAACTGGGCCTGAGTTTCGAAAAGATAAGCGTAGACTCCAGCTTTTTCTTTAATGTCAGAAAGAATCTCAGCTGCCTGGGCAAAGTGAGGCTTGTCCTGTTCAGGAGTCATGTGCTTATCAAGAATTGGGCAAAGAACATCTTGATAAAAGACATAGCGGTTGGGATTGATACCACTTAGATTTCCTGGTAGATCTGGTAAAAGGTTGGCCAGATCCAGCTGCATAAAGTCCTCAACCGACAGACCTGTATGGACCTTGAAATGAGCTGATAAACGGTCTAAATCATTGCGGTAGCTGAGTTCTGCCCAGATTTGCAAGCTTGGCAGAATAGAGAACTGAGCTGTTTCACCACCATTGTCCCCCCAACCAGTCACAATGACTTCCTTGATCTGATTGGCACGGCAGGCTTTGTTAGCTTCGACAGCGATGAGACGACTGAAATGGTTGTGTGGTGTGAAACCAATCCACTTCCAAGCACCGCCTGCAAAGGCAATATCCTGACTAATCTTGTGGTGATTACCGAAGTTACGGTTGTATTTTTCTTCGCTATCCTGATAATAATCCCAGTAAACCAAGGTCACACGGTCTTTGAGACGGTCAAGATAAACACGAGTTTCTTCTGGAATTTCGACATCACGGTCGTACTGGCCATCAGCTGACATGAGTTTGAAGAACATATCGCTCCACATCTGGCAGTGAAAACCATACTTATCTGCAATATCCAGCACGCGCTCCAAATGTTGGCACATGAGGAGGCTACGGTCCACAACACCATTTAAGATGAGATAGCGTCCCAAACCAACCAAGTGGGCTTCGTCCATCCCAATATTGACCTTGCGTGTCTGCAGTTTAGACAGAGTGGCAAACATGCCGTCAATTAGGTCGTAAACTTTTTCTTCGCCGATGAGGAGAATGTCCTCTACATCACGAAGTTGCTGGACTTCTTTGACACCCCATTTGACAAAGGCTGATAAGTGAGCCAAGGTCTGAATACAAGGAACAAAAGTCATGTCAAACTGCTGGGCATAGGCTTCGATTTCCTGTAATTCTTCAGCAGCATAAGCTCCACGGAAATAACCAAAGTAAGGGTGCCCTTCAATCTGATAGGTGTCTTCCATGTAGAGCTCAAAGGTTGAGTAGCCCATGAGAGCCAAGACTTCAATCATCTGCTTGGCAGATGCAACATTTAGAACCGCATTACGGGAACAATCCGCCATGTAGGCTAAATCTTCGTAAGCAGCCTGTTCTTCAATCTCTACTTTGTCACCTTCTACTAAAGCTGTTGCTAGCACAGACAAGGCGCGGTAAAGCTGATGAGGTTTGTCATAAGTCAATTGATAGTTTCCGCCCTCACCCTTGATAGAAATAGAAGATTGATCAGACTGGGTGACTGCCACTTCTACATCTGGTAGAGAAATGTGATTTTTTAATACTTCAATAGCTTGCGCTTGTTTGGGGCTAAGCCCGGTAAAGTTTACCATTGGTTTTCCTCCTGTAACCAGTTGACAAGAGCACCGTAGAGATTGGCATCTGCCTGATAGGTACAGGCTTGGATAACTGGCGCAATTGTATATTCTTCATATTTTTCCACAAAGACGTCTACCGCTTTTTGCACCCCTTTGATAAAATCTGGGTTCTGACTGATAGAGCCACCTAGGCTAATGACATCTGGGTCGATCAGATACTGAATATTGAGTAGTCCTTGAGCTAGATTACGATTCATCCGCTCAATGGCTTCTTGACAAAGGGCATTGCCTGCTGCAGCCTCTTGGTAAACCTTTCGGCCATCCCAATCGGTTTGACCAGATTTTTCGATGACATAGCGAACCATGCTTCCTGTAGAAGCTAATAGTGACCAGTTGTTGAGTTTTTCTGCTGGTTCGATAGTTGTCATGTAACCAAACTCTCCACCCAAGCCATGGCGACCACGGTGAAGTTTCCCATTGATAATCATGGCCCCACCAATCCCTGTGCCAATGACAACACAGGCTGCATTTTCAATCTCAGGATGAGCTAGCAGTTCACTAAGTCCAACACAGTTGGCATCATTTTCTAGATGGACAGGGAGCTGGTGATGAGCAAGGGCCTCATACCATGAAAATCCATGAATGTAAGGAATGGCACTAATCCCCTCGATCACTCCTGTTTCTTGATTGACCGCTCCTGGAACACTCATAGCAATCCCACGATAGTCCTGTTCTGACAAGCGTTGGTCCAACCAAGCCAACAAATCTTCTAAAGTTTCTGGAGTTGGGGTGCTGGTCTTATCTAAAATCTTTCCATCAGGAGTTAGACTAGCAAACTTAATGCCAGTTCCTCCGATATCAATCGTTGCAATGGTCATTGCTTTCACCTGCAAAGGAGCGAGTCAGTAGTTGGTTCTTACTTTTTCGCTCCTCCTTTCTGTTTATGTTTTCTTTTTGAAATTAAATTTCTTCTTTTTTGATCCATTCTGTACGGATTTCTTGCGGTGCTAATAAACCTGTATGGACCGGATACGGTTGTTCCAGAAGATCGACAACCGTTTGTTGTCCTTCTGACACGCGCACATTTTCTTGGCTCATGTTGTAATAGCGAAGGATGTAACCTTCTTCATTTTCTGCTACCTTAAAGGCTGTTGGACAAACCTGAGGATGTGTCAAGGCTGTATGCTTGAGTAAGCTACCAGACGCTGCTACACTTCCTTCTTGTTTTTCAACTTGAAGGCTGGTCATCGGTGTCTGCAAAGCTTTAGCTCGGCGATAAGCGGAGAAGCGCCCCTGAGCTTGATGGCATTCTACTGCATATTCAACCTCAAAGTTCCGCAAGCATTGTGCTTCTGGTGTTGGGAAATAGCCCCAGTCACCAAGTTCGCCGGAAGCACGGAGAAGGGTTACAGCAATGGTATCATCCCCTAAAATTTCGTATTCATGTAAACCTTTATTGGCCACTGTTACCCCTTTGACGTCATCATACAAGCTGACGAAGGCTTGTTGGTGTTGGGGATTTTCAGGATTTTCCCAAGAAGCAGCCGGTTTATTTGGCCGTGTCACAACCTCATAGATACTTTCAGAATCGTTGCTTGGACGTGTATTGTGAGTCTTGACCAGGAGACGGATACGGTGATCCTTAGCTGTATTGGTGAAGCGCGTCTTGAAGCGAATTTGCGGATCATCTACAAAGATGGTCATCTCCGTTTCAAGAGGGATGGTTGTCAGCTCTTCTGAGCGACTTGCCTTGCGGTTCATAAACTCGATAATGCCTCTTTGCTCCGCATCCAATTGTTCATCCGCGCTGACCGGGATGGTCAAGTCATGCTTGAGCAAGATTTTGGCATAGCGAGCATTGTTTTCCAAGACCTCATAAGCTGTTAACTCCGCATAGATCGGCTCTGTTCCTTTTGGTTGGAAGTAGATATATTCATTACCGATATCCCCACGATCTTCAAAACGAAGGAAATCCTCATAAGCCTCATTGGTCGTTTTATCATAGAGGGTCAAGCCATCATCGATACTAAGGGTTACAAATGGCGTATCGATCACCCCATTTTGGAAAAGACCATCATGATGAGGTGCTTTGCCTTCCAAGAGCTGGAAGGTGGTCCAAGAAAGAGGCGCTAGGTGAACCGGAACCGTCACGCGCACTTGACGCGCGATATAAGGTTGACGGAATTTATCCTTAGGCAGGGTATAGCCAAAGCTTGCTCCCAAGTCTTCAATCAAAGCTTCTACAAGATGCCCATCTAAATCCTCTACGTGGTAGTCTGGCAAGGTCAAAGCGGCCATTTTCTTGAAGCCCTCTGTCGGATTCAATTCCTTAAATGGACAAACTGCTACATCGACAATCGTGCTGACGGTGTCCACCTTATTGTGCAAGCCAGTATTGACGACCGTAAAGAGGTGCTCACTCTGTGCTTTTTGAGTCGCTAGTTTACCCTTCCATTCGTTGAGAAGGTTGGTCTTGACAAAGTTTCCGACTTGATTGACCTTGGCAAAACGAACTTCCATCTCACGGTGAACATCATCTATGCTACATCCACAAATACTATCGTGTGGCGCATTTTGTAAGAGTGTCTTCCAGGCATAGGTCAATTGATCCTTGTGGTTATGCCCACCTGTAAGGATGGTCAAAGGTTCCACCACTTGCTCGAGCAGGTTGCTGTTTCTTGGAAGGCTTGTTTGAGGTAAATACGTGAAGAAGAGGTATTAGCAAGAGTGTACCAACCATCTGTTTCCTGACTGGTCAATTCTCCCGTAACTGTTGATAATTGTTCAGGAAGCGCACTTTCCACTGCTTGCACATATTCATCAAAAGAGCTGTGAACAAAGGTCACGTCAGGGAAGAGTTCATTGGCCACGCGAATAGCTTCACTCAAGTTTCGTTGAACCGGTTGGTGGTCGCAACCGTTCATCATCAACCATTGGTTGGTCGATGCATAGTCACGAACGTCTGCCAATTTTTGTTTCCAGAAAGCCAAAGCTTCATCTTTATCCACTGGAATTTCATTCCCATTACTGTACCAGTTAGCAAATAGAATGCCGAGTACACGGCTACCATCCGCCCCTTGCCAGTACATTTCAGAAAATTGAGAAGTGAACTGCTCATCTTCGAGAACTTGGTTGTCAAATCCGATCGGCTTCACTCCACGCCCAAAGGCTGCTACGTGGATCCCTGATTTTTGAAGGATTTGAGGAGCTTGCCCCATATTTCCAAAGGTATCTGGGAAGTAACCAATTTGAGTAGATTTGCCCCATTTGGCACATTCAGCCTGTCCAATCAAGGTATTGCGGACATTGGCTTCACTAGAGATCAGGTAATCATCCTGCAAAATATAGAAGGGACCAATCTTGAGCTTGCCCTCGTCGATATAGCGCTGCACCTTGTCGCGATTTTCAGGGCGAATTTCTAAATAGTCATCGAGGACGATGGTTTGTCCATCCAAGTGGAAACTTTTGAATTCAGGGTCATTTTCAAAAAGATCAAAGAGATTGTCAAAGAGTTCCACCAATTGCATGCGGTGACTTTCAAACGGTAAATACCACTCACGATCCCAGTGGCTGTGAGAGATAATATGTACAACAACATTTTCCATGAGTAAAACCTCATTCTAACTTAAATTTTTAATGTTTTAAATATAAACTTGTGATTCTAACAAGAATCAGTGAAGCTAAAGCGTGCTCCTTATACTCAATGAAAATCAAAGAGCAAACTAGGAAGCTAGCCGCAGGTTGCTCAAAGCACTGCTTTGAGGTTGTAGATAGAACTGACGAAGTCAGTAACATATATACGGCAAGGCGAAGCTGACGTGGTTTAAATTTGATTTTCGAAGAGTATTAGCGAATATCCAAGTAATCCAAGACTAATTCGCAGAACATCATGTTGGCCCAAGAGAACCATTCACGCGAATATTTGGTTGGATCATCCACGTGGAAACTTTCGTGCATGACACCTGTTCCACCATCGCAGGCAACCAACTGATCAAGCAAGAATTTTTTCTCAGCTTTATCTGTCGTTGTCAATCCTTGGATGGATAAAGCAATCGGCCAGATATAGCGGTAGAAGGTATGAGAACTTCCAAGTCCACTTGCGTATTTCCCTTCATAAAAGTAAGGATTTTCCGGACTCAAAATAGTGCGGCGAGTGGCTTGGTAGACCTCATCGTCGATCGCGCAGTAGCCCAGATAGGGAGCCGCCAACAAGCTTGGCACGTTTGGATCATCCATGATGCTAGCATTTCCTAAACCGTCTACTTCGAAGGCATAAATTTTTTCACCCTTGCTGTTGGTAGTGTAGGCATAGTTTTCGATTCCTTCTTGAATCTCGGCTTGGAGACGTTTGGCATCAGCAATAATACTCTCGCTATCAGCTAAGTCTAGTGTTGCAAATATTTCTTGAACATAACCCAAAACAACCACTGCAAACATATTGGATGGAATCAAGTAGCTATACTGACAGCAATCATCGCTTGGACGGAAGGCTGACCAGGTCATTCCTGTCACAGCAAAATCTGGCCCAAAGCCGTCATTTACCAAGGTATCTTCCTTACGATCGGTATCACGGACGAAACGGTATGGTGAGTTATTGTGGTCTTGCTCCACTGTCCAGAGATGAAGGATTTCCTTGGTCGCTGTGACAAAGGTTTCATCAAATTGGCTAGTCTCACCAGTTTCCTTCCACAGAAGATAAGCTAATTGTAAGGGATAGCAAAGTGAGTCTACTTCATACTTGCGCTCCCAAATCCAGCCATTCAAATCGGTGTGGTCAGTCTCGTGGTGGCCTTTCCAGTTCTCCTCAATATTAAAAGAGTTAGCATAGGGATCCTTGAGGATCAAGGTCATCTGGCGCTTGACCAAACCAGCAATGGTCTGGCGCAAACGAGGGTCTCTTTTTGCCACATGAAGATAGGGTCTCAATTGAGCCGTTGAGTCACGCAACCACATAGCTGGAATGTCCCCTGTCAACACAAAGGTTGACCCATCTTCTAAAATTTCAACTGTATTATCTAAAGTATCTGTGTAGCAACGCTCAAAGACATCCACCCACTCCGGGTACTCCTTGGCACGTTCTGCTACTTGGTCCAGCCATTCTCTGACGATTTCTTTTGAATAAGTCATTCCTTTTCCTCACACGTATCGATTCTTTCCTATTCAGTATAAAAGATTTCAGATGGGAAATACATACGCAAATTATAGCCCTTTTTCTACAAACTTTTCTAGTTTTGAAAAAGACTTTCCCATTTGAGGGGCTTCTGCTAAAATAAAGAAAGAAAAGGGCTTGAAGGCCCTAGTATGACACAGGAGGTCCCGCATGAAGACCGATATTACTCATATTGATACCCGCTTAGGAACAGACAATCACTCAGCTTATTCTAACGGCAACACCCTTCCTTACACAGGAGTTCCTTTTGGGATGAATTATTTCCTTCCACAGACGACACATGAACAGGACGCTTGGTTTTTCAACCCCAACCTTCCTATCTTTCAAGGTATTCGCTTGACCCATCAGCCTAGCCCTTGGATTGGAGATTTTTCCTGGTGTCTCCTCACCCCACTAACAGACATTCCGACTCAAGAAGACCTCTATTTCAGACAGAGCAGTTACCGGGTCCAAGAAGCTGTCTTTCAGCCCCATTATTTAGCTCTCACCTCAGAGCGCTATCAAGTCCATACAGAGCTGACACCCAGCCTCTACGGGGCCATTCTCCGCTTTAGAGGGCCGTCTGCACTTTCACTGGCCATTCATTGCCCCAATGGACTAGCTGAAGTAGAATTCGGAGAAACGAATCTACATTTCTACATCCTAGACCAAAATCATACCGACCAACAAACCTATCCTTTCTATCTTCATGTCGAATTTGACCAAGCCATCACTCGCACTCACTGGCTAGGACAGGATTTGATCCTAGAATTTGACAGCCCTACCCTAGAAGCTCGATTAGGCACTTCCTTTATCAACCCTGAGTTGGCCGAATCTCACCTTCCTACAGCTAGCTTTGAAGAGATGAAAGAAAAAGCGAGCCGCAAATGGCAAGAGCTAATGGACCGATTTGAAATTTTAGATACGGGCGGAGAGGATCGAACATTTTTCGATCACTGTCTCTACCGTAGTCTGCTCTTTCCTCAGACTTGTTATGAAGTAACCCCTGAGGGGAAAGCAGTCCATCGCGATTTCGCCCACAACCGCATTCAAGAAGGAAAATACTTCACGAGTTTGGGCTTCTGGGATCTCTTTCGGACCACCTTTCCTCTCTATAGCCTAGTCTATCCCGAGCTTTACCAGGAATTTCTCGAAGGCTTCCTCAGCCATTACCGAGATACCGGTTTCCTCCCTAAATGGCTAGCGCCGGACGAAAGAGGCATGATGCCTGGAACCCTCATTGATGGGGTCATTGCCGATGCCATTCAAAAAGGCCTAGCTCCCGACCTCCACACGGAGCTTTTTGAAGCCATGCTAGATACAGCTAGGAAGGAAGACCCAAATGGTCATTACGGTCGACGAGGAGCTAAAGAATACAAGGAATTAGGCTATCTATCCACTGACTATCACGAAAGCGTGAGTCACACCATTGACTTCTCCTATAGCGATTTTTGTATCGCCCAAACTGCCCAGCTACTTGGCAAGGAAGAGTTGGCCAAAGAATATGCCCAGTCTAGTCTTTCCTATCGAACCCTCTTTGATCCAGAAACAGGTTATATCCGGGCCAAAGATAAGAAGGGCCATTTCAGACCAGACTTTTCCCCCATCAGTTGGGGACGCGACTATGCAGAGTGCTCTGCCATTCAGGCAACCTTAGGCGCCCTTCACGACATCGAGGGCCTCAAGCAACTCTTTGGTGGAGAAGGAGGATTTACCCACTACTTAACTCGACTAGCCACTCAAGCACCGCATTACGAAGTGACGGGCTATGGCTACGAAATTCATGAAATGAGTGAGATGGCCCAAGCTCCTTTTGGACAAATTGCCATTTCAAACCAACCGAGTTTTCACATCCCCTATCTCTTCCGCTATAGCCAACACCCGGAATACACTAGCATCCTAATCCAGGCCCTTCGCAAGGAAGCCTTCCAGCCAAGCTTTCAAGCCTATCCAGGAGATGAAGATAATGGCAGCCTATCCTCCTGGTATATCTGGTCGGTTTTAGGACTCTATCCAACTTGTCCAGGCAAGCCAGTCTATGACCTAGGGATTCCCCTCTTCAAACACTTGCGCCTCTTTCTCCCTCAAGAGAAAAAATGGCTGCATATCCATAGCACAGCTCACACAGCCCAAGCACACTTTCTTCAAGATGCTTCTCTTGATGGAAAAAAGGTCGACAGAGTGAGCCACCAAGACCTCTTGAAAGCGGAGAAGCTAGACTTCTACCTTTCTTGGCTCCCTAAAATCTAAAAAAGAATGAAGAGTAGGACACTCTTCATTCTTTTTCATTACACATATACTAGCTAATTCCCAACCTTATAGAGGAAAGAACCTTGTTCCGTAAAACTGTACATCCCAGTTCCGGTCCAAAGACGGTCCTTATTAACATCAGAATCATCATGGAAGATGACTTCTCCATTTTCGTCCGTTTGGTCATCAATCGTAAGCCCGGCAGGGATGAATTCCATCAAAAATCCTCCTGTAACTCCTCCGTAGACTCCTCCTGAAACAGTTCCATAATCCGTCAAGGAAAGACCATAAGACTCATATTCGTTAGAGACCAAACCATTTTGATCAAAGACGAGTTTATTCCCCTTATCATCTTGCCAGACACCAGCTACACTACTATAATCCCCTTGAGCGATTGCTTCAATATCCATCTTTGTTTTCTCTTTCTTATCACTCGAACTCTCAGCTTTCTTTGTTTCACTAGTAGCTGAGCTATCCTTCGATTGACGAACTGTACTTTCTTTACTTTCAGATCCTGTCTCCTGCTTTTTATCACCACAGGCTCCAAGGAAAAACAGTAGAGCAGAAATCAACAATAGCAAACGATACTTTTTCATCATGAATCTCCCCATATTCAATCTATTCTATAAGCCTAATTTTATCCTTTTTCTAGCAATTTGACAAGTTTCTGTTACTATCAAAAAAGGAACCAACTGGTTCCTTCTCTAATTGATTAATGGGCCAACATTTCCTGCGCAATTTCGAATCCGGATAGGTCACTTGGGTAGTAAGTAGGCCAATTTTCCAATTCCTTATAAAGAGCCTCTTGGCTTTCCCCACCGAAGAAAATATGGAAGTGAGCTGCCTTATTAGGAGCAATTTGATGGTCACTGAATTGAACATACTTGAATTCACCCGCATTCGGATCAGTTGCTTCAAAGAGATACCGCACTCCACGATTCCCTTTTGTATAGTTTAGCGTATGCTTCCCAGCATAGCGGTATTCGAACTTCTTCTCTTCGCCATTCTTATAGAAGGTCATGGTTTGTCTGTAATGACAATCCGGTCGACATCTGTTTTATAACCTGTGGTGTAGTAGGCTTTATACTCTTCAACTGTTTTGGACTTGGTTAATTTAGCTTTGTAGTCAAAGACTTGATCCAAGGTTCCATCTTTTAGATAAGGATACACAGACTGCCAATCACCTACATAGTCTGAAAGAGTTCGGTCCTTAATAGCACTGTCCTCAAAGTAGCCATTGGCTACTGTTTTGGTGTCTTCTTCCTCTTCTGGAGCGATTTCTTTTCCAGCTTGAGTTGTTGTTAACTCCAAAGATTTGAGGTTGGCTCCCATGATAGAGATGTAGTCTTCACCATCTTTCATCTGCTCATCTGTCAAGCTCTCTAATGGATTCAAAACAGCTAGATCCACACCGGTTTCAGCAGACAAGGTTTTCGATAAGGATTTAGAAGCATTTTCTTCAAAGTAGATGACCTTGATGTCATTCTTCTTGATGTACTCTGTCAATTCACTCAAGCGAGTCGCAGACGGTTCACTATCTGGTGACAAACCTGAAATAGAAACTTGATTCAAGCCATAGTCCAGGGCCAAATAACGGAAAGCTGCGTGTTGAGTAACAAAGTTTTTCTGTTTCGCTTCAGATAAGCTCTTCGTATAGCTGTCATCCAATTTTTTCAACTTGGCAATATAGGCATCCGCATTAGCTGTAAAGCTAGCCTTTTTATCTGGGTACTGTTTCACCAGTTGATCACGAATCGTTTCCACCATTTTAATGGCTCTCTGCGGAGAAAGCCAGACATGGGGATCGTAGTCATGATGGTGTTCTTCCCCTCCCTCATGGTCATGCTCTTCCTCACCACCTGGTAAAAGCAGCATATTTTCCGTCGCTTTGACAACCTTGGTTTTCTTGCCATCCATTGATTTCAACAACTGAGGCACCCACGTTTCCATGTTCTCATTCTCGTAGACAAAGACATCTGACTCTTGGATTTTTGCGCGCCCCTTGGCAGACAATTCAAAATCATGGGGTTCCGAACCAGACCCGATCAAGAGCTCCACATCTCCCTCGTCTCCAACGACTTGCTTAGTAAATTCATAGACAGGATAGAAAGTCGTCATGACTTTCAATTTCCCTGACTGATTTTGACCACCACTACAAGCTACTAAAAGAAGACTACAAAAGGCTAACACCAGCCATGCAAGTTTTTTCATAAGATCACCTATTTTCTAAATTTAACAAAAAGATTTGAGAGCAAAAAGAAGAATACAAATAAGAGGGTAATGGTCGCACTAACCGGTGTATCCGGGTAATAAGAAAGAATGAGACCACTGACCATCCCTACAAAACCAATGACCACTGCCAAAATCATGACTGAACGGAAGGTTTTTCCTAGCTTTAAAGCAATACTAGCTGGCAAGACCATGATGGTAGATACCAACAAGGAACCCGCAGCCGGGATCATCAAGGCGATAGCCACCCCTGTCACGATATTAAACAAGATAGACATGAGACGCACGGGTAAACCATCTACATAAGCTGTATCCTCGTCAAACGTAAGAATATACATCGGACGAATAAAGAGAACCGTCAAACACAAAACAATCGCCGCTATGACAAACAGAGCTAACACTTGCTCATCGGTAATGGTCAAGGTAGAACCAAATAGGTACTGGTCCAGACTCATGGAGCTTTTACCACCACCCTTCATGATCACCAAAGCCAAGGCCAAACCGGTTGACATGAGAATCGCTGTCCCTATTTCCATAAAATCTTTATAGACCGTGCGTAAGTACTCTAGAAATACAGCTGCTATGATCACCACAATGACTGTAGAAATAGTCGGAGAGAAACCAAGGAAGAGACCAAAGCAACCCCTGATAGAGAAACGTGGCTCAGCGTATCACTCATCAAGCTCTGACGACGCAAAATCAAAAATACACCTAGGATAGGAGAGAAGAGACTCATAGCAACCATCGCCAACAAGGCCCGTTGCATAAAATCATACTGAAAGAGACTAAGCATGGTCCTCACCTCCATCTTTCTCATGGACATTAAAGCAACGCCATGGAGAGTTTTGTTTTCTCACTAGGTGAATATTGCGATCCGCGTAATGGCTCACCTCTTCAGGATCATGCGTAATCATCAAAACAGCCTTCCCATGATGATGGGCACTGTGGTGCATCAATTCATAAAACTCATCCTTACTACCAGCATCCATCCCAGTAGTCGGTTCATCCAAGACAAAAATATCTGGATCAGACGCAAACATTCGTGCAATGACAGCCCGTTGTTTCTGGCCACCGGATAGAGCCCCTAATGGTTTATCACGATGCTCTAACATCCCAACAGCAGATAAACTAGCTAGAATGTGCTCCTCATCGTGATGATTTAACCGACGAAACCAACCCTTACGAGGATACCGCCCTGATTTCACAAACTCATAAACAGAACTGGGAAAGCCAGCATTAAAGCTTGCAATTTGTTGCGGAAGATAGGCAATTCGTAATTTTTTACCAGCTACATTTTCCTTAGCAATTTCAACCGTCCCTACTTTTGGTTTTAAGATGCCAAGACTTGCCTTGATCAAAGTAGATTTGGCTGCGCCATTCTCACCAGTCAGCGTCACAAACTCCCCGCTGTCCAAGTAATAATTCACCCCTTCTAGAACAGGCTCTCGATCATAATAAAATGAAAGATCTTTAACAGTGATATAACGCATTAACGAAGATCCTCCAATAAGCGAGATAAAAACTTAGAAATAACCATCTGTTCTTCTTGAGAAAATTCGCTCAAAACTTGATCATAAACAGCCAAAGTATGATCAT
>BNJV01000162.1_pt1 | contig 114253 bp, 201 predicted proteins | sample 8540591 | NCBI WGS metagenome assembly BNJV01 (sample SAMD00202457, study PRJDB9452) | human saliva metagenome | host: Homo sapiens
TCACGGTCAACCCACTGGAGTCAGGAGCGGACCAGCATCAGAGAGGCGTAGGTAGCACTCAACACATCCAAAGGCGAATACTCAACAACAAAGACAGGCATAAGAGCAACCAACTCTGATACGTTTTACACGAATAGAAAACTCCACCTCAGAGGCGAATACCTAAATAACCAGGTCGCCTCCCATCCCCAACCGGCACAAGGGACCAGCCAACGCGAGGCATTGAGCATTCGTCCAGCGTAAGAAAAACTGTGGTGATGACCAGATCCGGAAGCGCTTCCGAAATGCAAGGTCAAACAGTGCTCTCATCACATGCAAACTACTCGATTTAAAAGAAAGCTCCATCACGTGACGCACGCTCATATTAGTAAAAACGAATACACGCCGTCCCGATACTCAAGCTCCTCGGTACCAAACGTCACCGTCGGAGGGAAAAACGCACAAGTCCAGGTTCGCCAGAGCTGCCCATGCATTTCCATTCCTAACGTCGCTTGGAACGCCTGGAAAACGCTCGCTAAAGTCAACAGGCACCTCCACACGCGAAAACTAACCCCTCAAGAAAGAAGCCCTATTCATCCTCCTCAGGCGTCCACTCAAGATCGATCCACTGAGTCAGGAGCGGACCAGCATCCGGACGCAAATAGCACTCCAACACGTCTAGAGGCGGATGCTCAACAACATACGACAACGCCGAAAGAAGATAGTCTTTCCGTGTCTTCACATGAGAAAAATACACCTTCACTATTTCGTATACCCACAAAGCCCCATGCCAAGGCTTTGCAGATCCACGGAACCAACGACCATCCCGGACGCATGGGCAAATTACGAACAAGACGAAGAGGCTGAAACCCTAACCTTTACGAAGAGGAGTTCCCATAGCACAGAGTTAAACAATGCTCCATCACATGCAAACTACTCGACTGAAAAACAGGCCCCCTGATATTGCGCGCTCATACTCGTAATAGGCGAACAAACCCTCCTTGCAGTGCACTACCTCCGGTTCAGAGACCGTGTCCGTGGGAAAGAACTCCAAATAACCATCCTTCCCCAGATCACCCGACCACGTCACATCCCCAGACCTCATGCATCACCTGACCAAGACGCTCACTAAAACCCAACAGGAACCTCCATTCCCTTCAAAACACCTTCTTTTATAAGATCGTCAATTGTTTGAGCCTTGCCGAACGCATCGACAACCCAGCAGCTGGCGAGCTCCCCCGCACCTCACTTTGCCACGATGCGGCGATTCCATGCTCAATCTGCCAGCCCTCAGGCATATGACCGGTAAAAACATACTGATAGTAAGGTTGATGCACTGAGGCAGGGGGAAGCCCACGTTCCTCAAAAGAGGCAACACGCCCGCCTTCTACAGCACCCAAGAATTCTCCATTTGGGCCTCCAACCCGGTCCACGATCACACGTGCTCGGACGAATACTCTGCAAATGAAGAGGTTTCCGTTCCCCTGCATACCCGTCATTAGGTGGCCAATCATGCCCTACTTTTTATTCTTCCTTTCTCATCAACATACGTCGTCTTATGTTCATCATGCCACTCCGCATAAGTGCGCGGCTTCCCGTCTTTTCCGAAGCCACAAACATTGTCTGAATTATGAACAAGATCAACACCCTTAATGCCCTTGATCCGCCCAATAGTCATAATCGATTCGTCTAGGCCTTTATTCGTGAGGCTGGTAAGGCACATCGTCAAAGTAAATCCTGACGCGAACGCACTGGAATTGGGGTCTTCCTTAATGCGCGACTGCGGTTGCCTGCCTACGCTGGGCCTTTCGCAGAGTGTCGGGGTTCATGCGGCGCGGGAGCATGCCCTTTACCAAAGCCTACTTTCAGCCCAGTCTTAATCTTCTTCACCATTGAAGGATAAGATCGCCACCGCTCGTGAACAAGGTAACGAGCTTGCCGGCCGAGGACAGCAAACTATCGATATGCCCCACGGCTTGGATACCCAAGCAGAAACCTTCATACTGATCTCGAGTGTATTAATTTTGCCAAGGCCAAACCAGCCGTCAGCGCGCCTGAATAACGGCGCTAATGAACGTACCTACAATCTGAGAGATCGCATCGCGCACCATTGAATACACGACCCTCGACCACACCCGCAAGAATCTCCAAGCCCTGCGACAGCACGCGAGCTCCTGCGCGGCCCCCACAATCAGCGCGTTTACGCCGCCAGCAGACTCAGCAAAAGAATTGGCGGCTTGTCCCCTGGAATGCGTAAATGACGCAACATCAGCGTCATCCGCTTAGCGTTTTCTTCCAAGGCACACGCAACATTGCGCCACGTAGCCTTTAGCCGATACGTCGTCCTGATTTCCAGCAAGCTATGCAACTCAGCTGCGCAGAGGTCACAGTGATCCAAAATCATCGCTACGCCCTGACAGCGCTGTACCCAAGGGATCGAAAATACATCGACGCGGTGTCGGCACCAACGACAAGCCCGACAAACCACCGTCAAGCCAGCTCCCCGACTCAACCGCGCCTGCGATACCTGCGATATCCTCCAGGCACCGCCGCCCGTGTACCACGGATGTTGAGACGAATATCCGCTTTCCTGATTCGCGGTAGTCGAGCTATCCGGAACAACCGTAAGCTTCGGATCTTGATGTTTCCCCGTCGATAATTCGGGAGCTTCAACGTCTTCCGCAACGCTCACCGCACACCCCTCCTAGATCAGTCACCGGATCGACCTGCAGCAGCTCGACGCACCTTCAGGACGCAAACAGCCAAAACGGTCAAAACCCACCGCGAACAGCTACCTCAAGTTCCGCGCTAATTACACGTTTACTGCCAAAAGCTTGCGAAACTCCCGCGATTCCACAGACGATGCCCCATAGGAGTCCGCCGCGCGGTCAGCAATGCCTGCGCCCAAATCCTGCACAGCCCGCCGAAACGCCTCGATAAATGCGCCGCCCAGCTTCGGAAACACGTCGACAACGACGCTAATGGGCATTCCGAAGAGTCAACGCTCACGCGAACAACACCACCTTTCGACGCCCCTCACCCGCACATCCTCAACTGGTTCAAGAAATGCCGGCCTACTCCCTCGTTCAAGTGCAGCTCTCAACTGCGCGCGCAGCTCAGCCCGAGCCGCCTCAACGCGGTCCGAACCAAAAGCTCTCGTCCATACTCCCACGCTACAACCACGCCCCCACACAATGTCAAGATTCAAGAAGGTCCAGAAAGACCTCACAAGACGAAAAACAGCCGGATGAACTCAACATGTCCACCCGGCTGCCTCGGCCCTCGAAAATCAAGCAGCTAACTGCGGCGAACCCAGTTCCGCAGAATTCCACCATCTTCAGACATATATGCATCCAGTAATTTTTGGGAATCAACAGACGCAATATACGCAAACTCAGTGAGTTCTCGGTGGGTGGGGAACATTGTGCGGACGGTCAAAGGCAGGGACTTTTCCATCCAGCTCAAGACCCTCCAACCCACGGAAAGAACTGCGAATACACGTAAGGATGAGCAACAGGATCAGAATCAACCTGCGGAATGATGATCGGATCCCAACCTGAGATAACTACGTGCGAACTCGCCCACGTGGATAATCGCGCCCTTCGCCGTCCAATCCTCGAAGGGAGAAGCAACGAAAGTCGAGCGATCCTCCCAACGTTCACTGGGACCATGCTTGTACAGCAAAGTGCCCTGATCATCGTGCTCGGTCCACAAATTATGCCAGTAAATACCGCTATCCCACGTCAGTGCAATACCAGTGCCGCGATTCATCCAGAAAGCGCCAGAGAGTTTAGCTGAATTCAATCAGTTGACTGGTAGTACTCATGACAGAGACCGTCCCTTCAAGATACCCAGTTCAACGCACTCGGCAACTGTGAGAAGCTCGCCACCGTAGATGAAACGTACTTCCCGCGCGCCACCTTTCACACCGAGTTCGGCGCGGTAATTCCGGCTGAAATCAACGCATATACGGGAAGCTTCGCAATCGTGCATGCGCGTAGTGAGGGCGAGTGAACATCGGTGATCGCCAGGCAGCGTTGTTCAAAAGAATAAGGCTTGCCGTTCGGGTCAACCTGCCACACGCGCGAAAGGTAGGGGTAGCCGATCATGTCGACCATGTCGCCAAACTTAGAGGTGTAGGCCTCCAGGCTGGTGAACTGCTCAATGCTGGAACGCAGCAGTGAAGAACTCACCTCTTCACTGTCCATCAACTCAACGCCAAGGACCCTGCGGTTCGCTTGGGCTCTGGTGTCGTTGAATCCATATATGTCACCTTTCCGCGAGCTATTCCCCATCATATGCCACGAAATATGTCATCCTGCGGGCTTGAAAGCCACTGTGTTAAAAAGCGGCGCAGCGTCTGGACGCAAGTAGCACTCCAACACGTCGATCGGCGAATACTCAACCACGTGAAAGACCTGCAAGCAGGCGAAAATCGCTCGTTTCGCACGGATAGAAGTTCCCATCATCTGAGCGAATCCCCAGGTAATCATGTCGAAGCGAAGAACCCGTGTGAACCATTGCCCACCCCGAACGGATCGAAGCGAGTGTCTCCCAGTGTCAATTTGGGAAAACCGTATCGACTCGCGCAGAGGATTTGCATAGTACTGAAGTAGACAGTGGTCGAAAACGTTCCGATTAGTCGTCTGGAACAGGGCGGCACCTCTGGAGCTACGCTCGCAGTAGTAGAAGGAATAGACACCCTCTTGGTAATCGGCCTCTTCGTGGGGAGCGAGCAAAAACTCCGGCGTTGAAGACAATCCAGCGTCAGCGGTAAAGCTCCCGTTCACTTTCATTCCCCAAGCGTCGTCAAGCGCCAGGGCTAAGCGATCGAGAAAACTGCCACCAAGCTCTGCCTTCATTATCGAGATCGCTTATCTCTTCTGGAGCCATTCGCTGAGCAGCGGCGCAGCGTCTGGACGCAAGTAGCACTCCAACACGTCGAGAGGTGAATACTCAACAACGTGAGAAAGCCCCGCGAGCAGCCAACGGTTTGCCCCGCGCAGATAGAAACACCGCGATCTGAACGAATCCCAGTGAACCCCGGATTGTTTGCCGATGCCGATGGAACCATCGTCCATCCAGAACGGATTGGAGCGGTGTTGTACAACGCTGGCTTCTCGAAGCCCTGCGCAACTCGAAGCGCATTGCCCACGCGCAGAGTCAGACAGTGTTCGATCACTCTGACATCGTCAGATTGAAACTCAGGACCAATACGTGAACCGCGCTCATGCGTGTAAAAAGGAGTACGTATTGTCGTCGAAATACACGCCGAATGGTTCTGCTGCAGCAGAAGATGGGTAGACCACCAGGGACTTGCCTGGTTCTGAGACTTCCCCTAACCTGATCCCCAGGCGGCACTCACCGCTTGGGCGAAACGCTCAGCGAAGTCCAACAGGAACCTCCACACCCTGCAAAATACCCAAATCGAGAAGGTCTGCAACGCTCTTGGAGTTACCTTTTTGCGTCGAGGATACGAAGCTGACGCGCACCGCCTGCTCTCGCTTTTGCCACGGCGCCGCAGTACCGTGCTCAATCTTCCAACCTTCAGGCATATTGGAAGGGTTGATTTGGTACTGGTAATGGGCTCATGGACGGATCCGGGGCCAGCACGTTCCTCAAAGGTTGAGACATGGCCGTTCGACGGCATAATAACCGCCGCGAGGACGCAATGCGGTCACGATGAGGCCGTGTTCAGCTGCATATCCTTCAGCGGTTGAATACTCTCGCTCATCCTGCCATAGCCATCAGTGATCCAGGCCCTTAGTAGCTTCTGTCGCTACCCCCATCCTCATCAACGTAGAAAATACGATTGTCGATTCGGCCCTCATAGTTTGCGCAGGTGCCATCGGGTGCATAACACGGAACATCATCGGGTTTCCTGGCAAAAGTCGCGCACCGGAGAGAGCCCTCAATGCGTCCTCCTGCATAACTGTCGTCAGGAAGGCCGGGATCGCATGAGTGGCCTTCGGAGCGTCCCTCAGCAAATCCTCCACGGTGACCTGCACGCACCGAGAGAAAGGGTCCAACCTCGACGGAAAGCGAGCTGTGGCAGTGTTCTCCGAGGCGTCTCCGGGGGTATGAGGCACGTGGGGTTCACCGGACTTTCGAGGCCAGCAATCCCTTCTTTGATCACTTCGACATGATCGAGGTCACTGCTTCACGTCGTGAGTGAACAAGTCTTTACAGCTTTGCCCGCTAGCAGCAATCAGTCCTTGAGCCAGACTTCGCTTGAGTTTCGTCGCCCAGTTCTTCCACGTGCGCATGACGATTTCGGGGAATGTAGCTTCGCCAAAAGCCGAGTCCGGCACTCCAGGAATGCCTGCACAGCGCACTGATGAGACGTTCAACAATCTGCGCGATCGCGTCTCGCACCATCAGTACCCCGATTTCAACGCGACAGATGAGAGGACTTTCATTCCCTCAGCAAGGGCGTGATGCACGCTGGCTGACGCCCGCGATCAAAACGCCGATTCCCTGCCAGCTCGTTTCGCGAGGAGTCCGGCTGCCTGTAGCCTACGTCGTGAATACTGGTGGAAAGAGGTGACGTTTGTCTTCAGGCGCGTCGTCATGTTCTTCCAGAGCACGGGCCACGCTGCGCCACGGTTTTGCCTTTGAAGGACATCGTCTTTGTTCCGGCGGCTTTTGAAGTGGGGGGTGGGTGTGTGTGTGTGGGGGTTGGGTTGTGGGTGTGGTGTGTGGTGGTGTGTGGGTTTTGGGTTTTGGGTTGGTTTTGGGGTGGTGTGGGTTTTTTGTGGGGGGGGTTTTTGGGGTTTGTTGGTGGTGGGTGTGGGGGTGGTTTGATCTGTCGTGGTTTGAATGGTGGTATGTGGATTCAAATTTTGGTTTGTTTTTGGGTGGGTGGTTGTGGGTGGTTCTGGTGTCCAGGAAGGTTCGGCAGTTGGGGTCTGAGGGGAAGTGTAGGCCAAAAAGCATTAGAGCCGACACGCGCCCACGCAGGCTTTTACTGGCCAAAGACTTCACTTCGTGAGATGCGATGCGTCCTGCAGAAGTGCAGCGTCACCTGGCTGCCAGACTAGCTTCATTCATCTTTTCTCCTTAAATGACCTTCACTTGTCTCCGCCGATGGCGACGCTCGCATCTAGGCGACCAAAGATGATCGAATGCGGCATGAGCTCCAGCGTTTTCATCAGCGTGCTCTCGTGCAGGCCTAGGTTTTACGAGCGCTTGAGGCTTCAATAGAGGAATCTCCATAAGCATCGACAGCAGCATCTGCTGCGCGAGCACCGACATCTTGACGAGCTGTTTTTCGCCTCAAGGAAGGCGTGGCCAAAGACCGGATGGTCGAACCTGAACCTCAATGGGGTGCCCGAGGAATCAACGACGACGCGGACCGCGTGATCTTTTGATTCACCTTCGCCGACGGATATCCCTCATCGTTCAACGAATTCGAAGGCGCCTGCGCTTTGTTAGACTCATCGACTTGTGCGTCAATTGCTGCTAGCAGTTCATCAACTTTACCAAAGGCACCCTCGTCTGTACTACTGCCTGTGGTGTTTACCAAATCCACCTCAAATGACAACGTATCTGCCGTATGTTTTACGCTACATCCGCCTATCCCCGGGGCGCAAAATTCATGGAGAAAAAGGGTCACTGCGATCTGTAATAAGGTTTACATCGCGGGTTTGTCAGCGATCAATGCCCTCGATCTCGACTTCAACGCGTTCACCCGGGAATTCAGGCGGCCTCAGCAGAAAGTGCCCGTTAGGATCATCGCCGGGCAGTAGGGTGAAAATTCCCGACACTTAGGACACGATCTGAGCGATTGAATATCCCATTTGCGAGGTGCTTCCACTCCCCCGTTCTTCCCCGTTAATGCGCAGCGTGATCTGGGCGTTATCAGGGTCGAAAGAAGAACCGACCGTGATCCATAGCCCCAAGCGGGCGCGGTATCCCAGCTCTTAGCGCGACCAAGCGCGCCGCCAAACTCTCGCGTGCAGCACCGCCGCGATGGGTCGTTCGCACAGGTATAGCCCAGCACCACCGAAGGAGCATCCTCAACGCTCACATCCTTGGCCAAGGTTTTAATGACCACCGCAAGCTCGGCCTCGTAAAAGACTTCCTGTCCCCAAGAAGGAAAGACGATCGGGTCATCAGGGGCCAATCACCGTAGTGTTCGGCTGAAAACGCTGGGACGCGCAGAGTTGCTCGGGCTGCGCCCGGAGCAGGATAGTTCCCGCCTGGGCCAATAACCTTGGAACGAGGAATGACAGGCGAGAAGTCGTACTTCGTCAGCTCAAAAATCTGGCCGAGGTTCGACAGGCGAAAAAGAGCGGGTCACGCTTCAAGCCAACGATTCGAGTCGATTCATCCTCTAAAAGCTCCGTAGTAAATCAGGCTTCCTGAGAAAAACGAGCGATACGCATGACGACCTCCCTTTGAGCCATAGTAGCCTATCGCGATAGGCTCCCCATCCCACATCGCCGGGAAGGTCGTGGAAGGCGGATTATCCTTCGCAACGAACACCGGATCCAGCAGCCCTCTTGCGCTGGGACTCATAATCGCGCAGCGCCTTGAAACCCAAAGGGGCAAGGACAATCAAAAGCAACCCGGGTTCGTCACCGTCGTGATGGCCATTGCGATATCAACCGCGTTTCCAGACCAGATCAAGGGTGGTCGCGCACCGATGACGACCGAGGCCCACGGAAATGATGCGTACGCCCAGGTTGCGGACTTGACAACGAAGAACAGGTTGATCTCGGAGTAGACGTAAGCCGCAAGCGGAGGGGTAGGCGAGACGAAGATCAGGATCGACATGGGCATGATGGTCCACTGTCCCCAGTTGATCAGCAACCGCAAGAGGTTGTCAGGTTCGCCGGATGGTTGCCTCCGAGGGTTGGACTAAAACCTTCTAGACGTCAAGATGACGAAAAGCAGTTTCGCGAGTACGCATTAGATCGTGTCAACGAAAACGCCCAGAGACTGGATGAGACCTTGACGAGCAGGGTGCGACACGGTCGCGGTTGCCGCAGCGTTGGGCGCGGTACTGACCGGCCTCGTTCGAGAAGAGACCACGCTTCGTACCGTTGATGACCGCGGCGAGGATTCCACCACCCAAGCCCGCAAGGGTCGGTTGCGGAGCGAAAGCCGCGGCGAAGATCTGACCGATGACAGCGCCGAACTTAGGCGGGTTTCATTACGCAGATCACCGCAACCATGATGACGTAGACGGTGGCCATGATCGGCGCCATCCACTCGGTCACGCGAGCGACGGTCTTAATTCCGCCGAAGATCACCATTGCGGAGAACACAAAGAGCGCAGCGATGACCAGGTGTGCGCTGGACAGGCCTCCCAATCCCGCGATCGGTTCACGGGCCGAGGGGCTCAAAGCGGAGAGGAGGGTCGAAGCAATGGCGTTGGATTGCACAGAAGTGATGACGAATGCGCAGGTCACAACGGTGATGATGGCGAAAATGCTGGCCAGAATCTTATTCTTCATACCGCGGGCAATGTAGTACGCGGGACCGCCGCGGAAGGTTCCGTCAGCGGAGCGAACCTTAAAGACCTGGGCGAGCGTGGCCTCGAAGGGCGGTCGCCATGCCGACGATAGCGGCGACCCCACATCAGAAGATTGCACCCGGGCCACCCACGAGAAGAGCAACGGCCACGCCGAAAACGTTACCGACACCCACGCGCGCAGCCAGCGAGATCGTGAAGGCTTGGAAGGACGAAATTCCACCCTTTGCGCCACCTCGGGAGCCGAGATCGATCGGATCATCTCGGGGTGGCGGTGCGCATGAATCGCGAGCGCAGAGTCAAGTACAGACCGGTTCCGATGAGGGACCCACACTGTGATGTGCAGGGTAATCCAGTCAGCAATGTTTTTGGATGGACTGTGCGAGGTTCGCCATTCGTTTCTCCATGCGTACGAGGCCGTGGTGCGCAGGCGCCTGGTGCGCGGTGGCCGAGCGGGTGGTGTGTGCCCAGCAGTTTACAGGTCTTTACGCATTTTCTTTGAACGCTGGCCGAAAACTGGACGCAAATGAGGACGTCTGGGAAGATAGAAACATGGGCGCGCCGCTAAATGAACTCCTCGATGATCTGGAAGATCGCGGTGTATTGACCGACGACGATGCCCTGTATGAGGCATTTTCATCGTGGGCTTCATCAGCAGGGCGTCCGCTCTGCGTCTGACCAGATGGAGTCTCTCATTTGCGGGATTTTTGTCGAGACCACGTTGTGCGGCAACGCCCACGGGCTCTAGCGCAAGGTCAGCGGTGCTGGCTGCACATTTTTGTGTCGATGGCTCTGGTGGACGCGCTCGTATTTACAGCGCCCTGAGGCGCTGGTGTCAGAGAAGTTCTGATTTGAGTCGCTTTTTGGCGCTGAAAACGTCGGGATGGTGACGGGCGACGCGTGTCTTTTGAACGCGGACGCCGATTATTTGCTGTACTGCGGAAATCCTAACCAAATCAGTCCTTGCGCGAGGATCGACTTTAGACGCAGACATGATCGTCATGGACGAGTTCCATTTTCTCGCCGATCCCCAACGAGGGCTGGGCTTGGCGGGTTCCACTCCTTGAGCTCACGCGTCCTCAGTTCATTACAATGAGCGCGACGCTTGGTGATACGACTGTTTTTCGCAAAGCAATGGACGGATCGCACGGGACGGCCGACGGTGGAAATACCGATACGCAGCGTCCTGTTCGCTGGAATACGACTATGTTGTTGACACCCTTCAGAGTTACGGTCGAGCGTCTGCTTTCAGAGGGACGTCACCCGATCTACATCGTTCATTTTCCCAAAAGATGCAGTTGATACGGCCTCTGCTCTGGTGATCGTGAAGCTCATCTTTCTCCTGAGAATTCGTTCATGAATTTCGTGGGATCCTCTGTGTCCTTTACAAAGGGTTTTTGGGCAGACTCTCGGCGTGGCCTTCTTACTCACGGGATTAGGGTTCACCACGAGGAATGCTGCCTAGGTATCATGCCGACTTGTCGAGCCTTGACCAACGGTTTGCTCAGTTATCTGCGGAACTGACACTCTTGAGTCGGTATCAATGTCCCTATTCGCACGGTTTTGCTCACTTCCTTGGTGAGGGTTTGACGGAAGCAAGATGCGGCACCTGCGTTCGCGTGAATTCACCCAGATTGCTGGGCGCGCGGGGCGTCTGGTTTTCGACACCGTTGGTTTTCTGTCCGGGTTCTGGCCCCCGAGCACAAGAAGTGGAAACGTGCGCGCGAAGATGCCCGTTTAACTGCGCTCAACGGGAAGGCGGCTCGCGATGAGCGCGAGGCGCGAAACGAAGGCAAGAAGAAGGCGTCGAAGAAGCGCAGCGGTCGAAGGAAGGCCAGGGTCACCTGGTCGCGTTCGACGCTTTTGAGCGCCTGCGCGATGCTGCCCTGAGGCATTGCAGTCTCGCTTCGAGAGTGACTCCACGCGGCGGTTTCACGAGACGTGTTTGGGCCGGAGCAGCGGATGCTGGGCGAGATCCTGCAGAGCATCTCGTTCGATTTGGCCCTTCACAACGACCCGCCGCTCCTGCGAAACCCTCATATTCGTCATCTTGCAGACATCTATGCTTCTCTTCTCCAAGCCGTTTGTCGGGCATCTCTCCCGTGCTCCGACTCAGGGAGTTGGGTGTCTCCTAGAGGCTGCAGTTGGTTGCGATTTGCCGGATGATTTTTGCGCTCAATCAGCCGCTTTTCTCCCTTCGCTTTGGCTGCTTTCGAGCTTCTTGATCCCAGTTCGCCGACCTTTGCCTTGACGTGATTTCCATTGTCGAGGCCGTGCTTGAGGATCCCCGGCCCCTGCTGTATGCGCAAGAAAACCGGGCCAGCTGCGGCCGTTGCGTCCGATGAAGGCACAGGGGATGGGTATGACTGAGACGCATGGCTGCCCTAGAAAGAGATCTCGTGGCCTAAGCCTTTGGAAGAACTCCTCTCCCCCGCTTTCAGTCGTCTATGCGCGTTCAAAACCCGTGGGTTGAGATCTTGAACTCTCCCAGAGTCGGTCATCCGAAATGATTGAAAACGCCATGACCTTCGAGCCCATCTCCCGTTACGACGTGGGACGCTCAGAGGGCGTCATTTTGCGCTATCTCAGTGATGCCTATCGAATGATGCGTCAAAGTGATCCCAGAAGAAATCATGACCGAGGACTTGAGCCATGATTTCGTGGTTGGCTGATCTGATCCGCAGCGTTGATTCTTCTCTTCTGGACGAGTGAAGCAATGATGAACGGGGAGGAATTGACCGAGGCCGAGGGGTTTCTTCTGCCGTTGGAGCTGAGCGCATTTGGAGCCGATAAGGTCGGGTTATTGCTTTCACGGCAAATCAGTCATGCTTTCCGCAATGCCGTACGTCGGGCGGCTCTTTTAATTTTTGTTGAGTCTGAGTGAGTCGATGATGTCGATGCTTTGAGCGAGCAACGCGCAGGCCACGAGATAGTGATGGAGCTCTTTCGCTGAGGCTGCGCCGTGGACCGGCGAAGGATTGGGATCTGCGCCTTGGAACGCTACTGGGCAGAACATGACTGGATCGATATCAATCAGGGCGCGCGTTCCCGCGCTTTGGCCCGGCAGAACAGATCAGCGGCGAAGACATCTTGGCCTTGATGTCCTTCTCCGCGGGATAAACGCCATTCAGCGCAGTCGTTTCGAGGCCTGTGCGCGGGCTGTCGATGAGGCTCCCGCCGGTTCGGTCTGGCTGGCGACTCGGACCATCACGGATCCGGAAGGCAATATGGACTGGCGTATTGCCGCCCCTCGTGGACTTGGCTGCCTCTGACAAGGAAAAGCTGGCGGTTCTGACGCGTGCTCACGGTCGACGCGCAGTGAGAGTTCCTCTCGGCAAGGTGTCGCCCTCGTGAAAGTGAAATAAATACTTTCCACGCGAGTCATCCCCAAAGGAGATTCGAGGATCTCATCCGATGGTTCTTTCTCGCCTTCCCATAGACGAAGAGAAAGCTCTCAGGTTGGATCAGCAAACCGTCGAGAAAGAGAAGAGGCCGGGCCCTGCTGAATCCATTCCGCCTTCATCCTGAAGCAGACGGTACACCGAGCAAAACTCTCGCGGGCGAGCTGGCCAAAAACGCGGGTCGGATCCCATCATGAAGAGACGTACGATCATCATGAATGTGTCGCGGTCCCTCACGATCTCCGCGTACATATCTAGCGCTTGTCGGCGTTCAAATTCGCTTGCATCCGGCGACACGGGCTTCGACGAAGCGTTGGCACAGCTGTTCAACCACATGTGTAGCAGCCTTCAAAGAGCGTCTCTTAGATCTGAAGAAACGCACGACGTATGCCTGACTGAGCACTTGCCTACGCGCGATCGAGTCGGTCGTGGCCGCAGCGTAGCCGACCCGAGCGCGAACACGCGCACTGCAGCTTTAGCATGAGCGCCTTGCGCTCGTTCGCGGGCATACGTCCAACCATGTCTCATCCTCTCAGCCACTGTTACATACAGTCTATCTGCGAGCGTAAGCACGAACCTTTTCGACGAATGCAGCGCGGTATGAGGGAGTATCCACGTCCCGCTCGATCCGGCCGAGCATTAGAGTTTTAGTGAGTCGAATCCCAACGAATCCCAGAATCATCTGTTTCCACCGCGAAATCGGACCTCGAAGAGCCGGTAATGAACGATGGCGCACGTGACGTGACGATTAGCGCTGCGGTCTTACCTTCCAGCAGTCCCGGCTCTAGCACCGATGTAACGGTACGCAAATCCGGGAGTGAGAGTGCGATCAAGGAAACCTTTAAGAATTGCGGCTCAGCTGACCACCAGATCGGGAAACTGAACACGAGATGATCCGCCTGCATGATGTCCTCTTGGTATCGCGCAGGTGCGTTTTCATCTTCCATGCTAGCGATATCCGTAGCGCGAACAGGATCAAAACTCCTCCGTCGCCAGATCGATCATACGCACGTCATGCCCAGCAACGCGCGCTCATCGGCGTATGCGGAAGCAAGTTGATGAGAGTAGCTCTCGCAGTCTCGACCGCCCTGAATAACGAGAATTCATCATTTCTTGTTGTAATCGGTTGATTACTACCATAGTGGTGGGCCTGTTCCGATGCAACATTAGGGGTATAGACGGATTAAACGAGTATCTACTGACGACAAAAGATCGCGACGAGTTCTCCCTCACAGGACGCTCGCCAACTCTCCTGCTGAAGACGCAAGAGATAGCCGTCGGGATCCTGAACCAGAACTGACGGACACCGATCTCAATATCGCCCGCTCGATACCACTTCTCTTCAGGCTCAGCAAAGATTGGCCACCCTGCGCCCAGTGATGCGCTGCAATGCGGTATCCAGGTTCTCGACCTGTACCTCCCAGCTGATCCCGCTGACCAAGCGGTCGTTCGAGGGGGCGGTCGCCCACGTCCTCCCTCGGTTGATCTGGTCGAGCATCAGGTGCGCATTACCCAAGACGAGGTATCCAAACCCCTCTTCGGGCCTCTCATGGCGGAGGAAAAACCGACCAGATTGCACCAGAAATGCCGGGAGGCCTCGTAATCGGTGACGGAAAGTTCAGGAACAAGCCCGGGTTCGCAGGTCATAGCCGCACTCTATCAGGCAGCCCGGATACACAAGTTGAACTCGGTCACGACTGTCGGACAATTTCAATTCACGGTTTGCAAGGCGGTTAGGAAGCCCCGTTCTAGCCCGCTTCAAATCCTTCTTGAACTGACTAGTCATCATAAGGGCCCGTCGCCCTTGTTGAGACTCACTCGTCATCGACATCAGCGAACGCCTGCGATGCCGACATATGACCAGCAGCGACACGTCCGGCAGCAATCTCGCGGGCTTCAGCGCATCGCAGCTTCAGTTTCGGCATTGAAACGAGGCTGGCGCAGTTCGAAGGGCAAACCACCTTCCATGATCGACTTGTGCAGAAACACGTTTACAGCGTCAGTGAGGTTCATCCCAAACTGGGCATACACCCGTTCAGCCTCTTCTTTCACGCTTGGGTCCACACGCATGTTGAGTGTTGCAGTCTTCATGACTCACCCTTCGACAAATAGATGTACAGCATCAATCTTACAACGTCAGCACAACGCATGACACATGATGCGGTTTGTCATTACACGAGATCTGCATAATTAGACAGTCGTGCAATTTTAATTCCAAATAACGTTATTCGAAGATCGTACAGAGGAAGCAGAGCACAAACCCGGAAAGTTATGCTTGCGCTGCAAGATCGACGACCTCGGCACCAACGATTTCCGCTAGGTCAAGCGGACTCAGCTCCACACTCACTCCCCTGCGGCCTCCCGATACCAGCATCGTTTCATGATCCAAACATGAGGAATCAATGAAGATTCGATGTTTTGTCGTCTGCCCCCAAAGGACTAATCCGCCAACGACATAGCCCGTACGGCGCTGCTGCGCAACGGCGGGTCAGCCATCGCAGCATTCTTCGCTCCGGCGGCTCGGCAATGAGCTTCATTGACAGGTGCGCAAGCGCCGGAACACAACCCACCACTTTATACTCCCCCTGTCGGCTCAAGCTTGACCATCATGTCTTTAGAAAGCAATTGCTGGGTCGATCCCCACTTTCTCAACGGTTTTCTTCACCGTAGGCACGCGCGGAAGGATCATGCTCGTACTCGTGAACAACGAAAAGGAACCCCGACCTCGTTCAATTCCTCAATTGCGTGAGTGGGCTGAAGCGTGATCTTTGGAGTGTTTACGATACCATACCCCAGTGTAAGTCCCAATGGGAAACAGCTCTTTGGTTTCAGCAAAATAAGCAGCCGGGCTGATGGGAATCAGCCCGGCCCTGAGTTTCACCACAAATAGCGGGCGGCACTTTTAGACGAAAGGTCGCTGCAGGATCATCGATCACCATCTTGCCGAAGGAAGCAGGTGATCGGGAATGAGCCAGATTGGCATCGCCAAGGGAATACCGATGATGGTGATGGCCCGGAAGAAGGCCGTGATGACATGTCCGATTGCCAGCCAGATACCGGCAATGAAAAACCAGATCAGATTCATCAGCGCCGAACCAGCACCAGCTCCAGGCATCGGGACAACTCGTTTACCGAAGGGCCAGATAATGTAACTCGCAATGCGGAACGAGGCAATACCGCCGGGATTGTCACGATGAAAATACACGCGAGCAATCCGAAAAGATGTAGTCCAAGAACAGTACGAAACCGCCGAAAGACCAGCCAAATAATATTGAGCCAGTAGCGCATTTCATTCCTTCCACTGCTTGTACTGCATCAAGTCTCGCACAGCAGTCCCTCACTCACGCCTGCTTTTCCCTGATTCTCCCCTGATTTCCCCTGAGTCGTGTGGCTACACTGATGCCATGACTATTCCTTCAGCGATTGCCGAGGCCATTGACCGCATCGACCGCGCACGCCAGGCCGCCGGTCGCAGCGATCGCGTCACCTTAGAACTCGCGGTAAAAACTCGCACCCCCGAGGAATGTCGCGAGGCAGCCTGCAGCTTGAGCGATCTGGGACAGCCGATCCTCTTGGGGGCATAACCGCGTCCAGGAAGCCACGACAACAGTTGAGGCATTAGACAGGTACCGGGAGCACAGATCCACTTAATCGGCCGCTCCAGTCGAACAAGATCAATCAGGCCCTGGCCTGCGTCGACGCAATTGAATCGATTGATTCTGCCGCACTCGTCCAGAAAATCGATTCACGCCTGAGCCGAGAACTCCCGATCTTCATCGAAGTGAACATCTCTGGCGAAGACACAAAACACGGCTGCAGCCCACCGATGTCCCTGCTCTTACTCGAGGCCGTCTCCTCCTCGCACACCTTGAGCCTCGCAGAGCTTCGCGACCGTCGGTCTCAACTCCTCGCCGAAACAGATGTGCGCCGCGGATACGCCCAGCTGCGCCAGCTACGCGACCGCAGCAAGGAAAGCTTAACCTCCCCACAGACGCCCTTGAGCCGTCGATGGGGATGAGTACTGACCTCGAATGGGCGATTGCAGAAGGGGCAACAATCGTTCGAGTGGGAACCGCAGTTTTTGAGGGCCCCGGCGCTTAGCTGCGCGGGGATAGCGCCTTCCAGCGATCCAATCGATCCCAACGATCGCGCCAAGAAATACCAGAGCATCCGCACAGATCGCGACGATGATTGACGCACACCTGCTGGTAGCCCAAGACCGTCACGATTGACGAAATCGCGCGGGTACTGGTGGACGAAGGCACCACGAACCAGCGTGTAGATGATCCACGCACCGGAATGAGCAGAGCCTTGGGACGACTCCACCGCTGACTCCTCCACGCGGCCCGCATGCCAATGCAACGACGATCATCGGGAGTGGAACAACGACGTGCTGGAGCGGGTTTGTCAGACAGACCAGCCGCTCAAAACCCAGTTGGACGGATCAGAAGCGAGTAAACAATGGCCGTCACCGTGATCATCATGAGCGCGCATAAATGCAACGCGCGTCCCCACGAGCCAATCTCACTGCCTTGAAGTGCGATGAGCGTTGCGACAATGGCAACCAGAATATTCGACCACTCCGTGAAGTAAGACAGGCATTCGATCATGCCTCTGGCCGAACCCGGCCCAGCCAAAGGAGCTCCACCGAACATCGCCAGGCCGGGCCACGGCCTCGCGAGAATACCCGTCGATAGCGGTAATAACCAAGGTGAGGACGACACCAAGCCACGCGGCAATCGCGCACAAGCGCATAGCCCCAACGGCCAGCAGGTCGCCAGGTCATCTGCTTTCCTCTCACTGGTCCTATGCCCAGTCGGGAAGAATGCGCACGCCGCCTTATCCGCAGACGCGGCAAGCATTCCGTAGACCTTCAAGGCGTCCGGAAACGTGACGCGAACGAGGCTTGAGGGCTTCCACGAGCGGCCCCTTCTCAGCGCGGCGACGCTCAAGTTCCTCATCGCTGACATTCACTCGAAGCAGACGCTTGTTGACGTCGATCTCGATCTGCATCGCCCGTGCGGACTGACGCCGATCGCACCGCCAGCAGCGGCCTCCGGGAGAGATGTGACCAATCGAGATACCGGAGGTGCCGCCAGAGAAACGGCCATCGGTGATCAGCGACACTTCACCCCAAGCCCAGTCCTTGAGGTACGAGGTCGGGTCAGAGCATTTCCTGCATGCCGGGCCACCCTTGGGGGCCCTTCGTACAGAGATGACGACGACGTCGCCCTCTGTGAACCTTGCTTGCTCAGGATCGGTCTCAACGGCCTCTTCTTGAGACTCGACAACGAAGGCACGGCCAACGAAGTGGAAGAGCGACTCGTCGATGCCGCAGCTCTTGATGACTCGCACCGTTGGCGGCGATATTGCCGTAGAGAACCGCCAGGCCCGCCGTCCTTCGTGTAGGGCGTGGTCGACGTCGCGGATGCAGCCATTCTCGGAATCCGTTTCGAGGGACTCGAAAGAGGTTCGCGGTCGAGAAAGGCCTGGGTCGTGCGCACGCCACCGGGCGCGGCGAGGAAGCGATGCTTGGCCTCGTCGGTGGCGCTGCCACTGCGAATGTCCCACGCGTCCAGCCAGTCCTGGAGAGGCTGTCGATGGACGGAGTGCACGTCACGGTTCAGCAGGCCCGCGCGGTGAGCTCGCCGAGCAGGGCGGGGATGCCACCGCGCGGTGCACGTGCTCGATGTGGTAGGTCGTCGAGTTCGGGGCCACCTTGCAGAGGCAAGGGCACGCGGCGCGAGATCGCATCGATGTCGTCGAGCGTGAAAGTCAACACCGGCCTCGTGAGCGATCGCAAGAATGTGAAGAACGGTGTTGGTGGAGCCGCCCATGGCACACGTCCAGGCTCATCGCGTTCTCGAAAGGCGTGCTTGGTGGCGATCGAGCGCGGCAGAACGGAGTCGTCATCGTTGTCGTAGTAGGCGCGGCACATATCGACGATGCGGTGTCCTGCTTCCAGAAGAGCTTCTTGCGCTCGACCTGCGTAGCCAGGGTCGTGCCGTTTCCGGGCAGTGCCAGACCGATAGCCCTCGTTCAAGCAGTTCATCGAGTTTGCAGTGAACATGCCCGCGCAGGATCCACAGGTCGGGGCACGCGTTGGCCTCATGCTGGGCAAGCTGGGTGTCCGAAATCGAGTTTATCCACGGCCATGACCATGGCGTCGATCAGGTCGAGACGGTGCTCCGACAACGCCTTCAATGCGGCACCAGACTCCATAGGGGCCACCGGAGACGAAGATCGTCGGGATATTCAGGCGCATGGCGGCGATGAGCATGCCGGGGAGTGATCTTGTCGCAGTTCGAGATACACACGAGGGCGTCGGCGCGGTGAGCGTTGACCATGTACTCGACCGAGTCCGCGATCACGTCGCGCGCAGGCAGCGAGTAGAGCATGCCGTCGTGGCCCCATAGCAATGCCATCATCAACGGCGATGGTGTTGAATTCCTTCGCGACGCCGCCGCGCTCGCGGATTGCGCCGGCGACAAGCTCGCCCATGTCCTTGCAGGTGGACGTGGCCGGGAACGAACTGGGTGAAAGAGTTCGCGATCGCGATGATCGGCTTGCCGAAATCTCCGTCCCCCATGCCGGTCGCGCGCCAGGGCGCACGATGCTCCGGCCATGTTGCGGCCTTGAGTTGATGTTGCTGAACGCAAGGGCCTCTATCGTTTACTCACACACACTTTTTGTAACTGTTTTCAACCCCTAGTTCCGCACGGGGGCTGAGTTCTCACCCAGATCAGGAAATGGACGGGGCCTTGCGTACACTTTTTCGCCACGTGGCGCGGTTTTGCGGCGCTACTAAGGCTTTGCAGAGCTGTCCACTTTTTGACCGCCCACACGGTCAGGCGATGCCAGCCAGGCAAAAACGATAAGTTGGTATCGCGAAATCCATTCTTCGACAAGCGCCCAATTCGCGCCGAGCGCATATCCAGCACCGATAAGGATCGAATTTCCACACCGCAGAACCAATTGCCGTGTACACGGTGAAGGGCAGCAGTTTCATTCGTTCAATACCGGCCGGAATCGAAATCAAAGAGCGCACGACGGGGACGATGCGCCCCAGGGAGAACTGCAAGCGGGCCTCGGCGCACAAACCATGCTTCCGCGCGCTTGATGTCGGACTCATAACAAAAAGGAATCTTCGCGGCCAGGGGTAGAAGCGCGCCCGGCCAAACCATGCACCCAAGGCATACAGGGCCAGCGCACCAGCCACCGATCCGAGCGTCGCCCACACGATTGCGCTGATCAGCCCCATACTTCCCGAGGCCGCAGCAAAGCCTGCGGAAGGCAGGATCACTTCGCTGGGGATGGGCGGGAAGAGGTTCTCCGCAGCAACAGCAATACCTACGCCGGGTGCACCAAGGGCACCAACAAGAGAAACAACGGCTTGGACAATAGGTTCAAGAAGATTACTCATGCCTGTAGCATCACGGCGCAAGGCATGGAAGAGTTTTGCTCACCCTTTGTGTGGCTGCGAAAACCCGATCACGGGGCGGAGCACTGAACGAGCTCGCCCTCGCCCGCGATACGCAAGTGGTGTTCCGCGGCAGAGATGAAGACAGCCTCGCCTTGCCCGCCCAGCGTGCACTCCCCCGCTTCGGTCGACAAACTCAGGCGGCCGCGGGTAACGAGAGCGATGCGCGGCCCCTCACCCGGGACACGCAAAGCGGTGAGTTCAGGGGTGCAGGTCGTGACAGTGAGTTCGAATTCTTGCGCGGGAGCGAGAAGCGATCCGAGTGCGGGCTGGGGTGCTCGGGGCGAGGCGAATCGGCGGAGCGCCGAAAAATTCAGCGATCTCCACCAATTGCGCGCTGTCGACATGCTTGTGGGTGAGGCCCGCGCGAATAACGTTATCCGAGGCCGCCATGACCTCAACGCCCTGGGCCCTCGCTGGTAGGCGTGAGTTTGGCGCGGCGGAATGTGGGCCGCTTCTCCCGCACGCAAAGACACAGGGATTCATGAGGAATGCCAGGATGATTCCCGCGTCACCGCCGTGCGCGGCCTCGAGTTCACACACCAGTTGGTCCGCACGAAGCGAGGCGATTCTCCCGCTTCGAGGCGGCTCCGGCAGGCGACAAATTCTTCCACCAAGGGCGGAGTCACTGGTGAATCGATATCGAAGACCCACGAGGCCAGAGAACGCAGGGCCCCGCGGACCGTGGAGAGGTTCAGGCGACGGCGGAGCAATTCGGCCAGCTCCCCATCCAGCCCTTCGAGGAGTCGCCGCGCCTTTCGAGGGCACTCTAAAGCCAATGAGCGCGTCGAAATCGGTCAAGGCGTAGAGCATCTCGGGCTTGTGGTTCATGTCCGGTAGGGAGCGGTTCGGAGCCGTACGCTCGATTCCGAGGACTTCTTCGCGCAGGTAGCCTTCACGCGCGATTTCCTTGGTGGGATGAACCTGAAGAGAGTGTCTCATCGGGTGCGATGACCTTCATGAGGAAGGGCAGGTTGGTTCCGAAGGCGTAGAGGATGCCCGAGCCAAGGGCTTTTCGGGTCTTGCGCGATGAGGTCACTCAGGGTTCGCCCATCGTTGATGAGCGTTGGGCCGTCGGGTGATTGCCAAACCAGAGCTCCGAAACAGGCCTGGGACCGGGGTTTCACCCAAGAATTCAGCGATTGCGCTCTGTGAGCCCCAATCGTCAAAGCTTGCGCCAGCCCTGCAGCTGTTCCATCTGGTCTCCTCAGCCTTCCATGACACCGAGGTCCGTGCGTCGTTGGAGAACAACGAGTGGACGACGTTTTTCGAGAACGCCTCGGTATGTGTGAAAAGTTTAGCGTGTCCGCTCTTCGCGTTCAGCGAGAGCGCGTAACGCTCCACCCGATTCGTAGAGTTCATCCCAGGTTCCGCTCTCCTGATGCGGCCCGAATCCATCACGATGATGCGGTCGACATCGCGAATGGTGTCCAGGCGGTGTGCGACGACGATCAGGGTCTTCTCACTGGTCCGCCTGCGAATCCCGAGCCAGCACGCGTGCCTCGGTTTCGCGATCAACTTGGGAGGTGGCCTCGTCAAGGATGATGATGGGGTTTCGCGCAGGAGGCGCAGGCAAGGGCCAGCCGCTGGCGTTGTCCGCCGGAGATGCGTTCGCCCATTTCGCCGACCTTGGTGTCGATTCGCTTCGCTTTCTGCGGCGATCCAAGCCGTCAGGTCAACTGCTTCAAGGCCTCGCGAAGTGCGCATCGGTAGCGTCAGGGCGTGCAAGCAGAAGGTTTGCACATGAATCGAGTCGTTGAAGGGCGTGGGCACGCTGCGGGGCCAGGGTGACGACAGAGCGAATATGGTCCTGGGTATCCTCACGCGGGTCCACTCCCCAATGCTGATCGAACCGGGTCCGGATCCCACACGCGGGCAAGCAGCGCGGCAAGCGTCGATTTCCCGGAGCCCGAGGCGCCGACGATTGCGGTTGTTGAGCCGGCAGGAATAGTGACGGTCACGTCGTGGAGGACTTAGGGGCGATGCTTCTCGTATTCTTCCGCGTCATCGTGAAGACCTGAAGCTATAGCAGACCTGCGGGTAGGTAAAAGTCCACCCGTAATCTCAAGATCACCGCCGCCATCAACGGGACGGGGACTTTCGGATCGGGAACCAGTGGTTCACGGTCGTCACGGCAAAGATTCGTGCCGCCGAGGCGTCAGGCCTGATCCAGATCCGCGGTGAGATCCTCAACCGCCAAAAACCGGTGCAAAAGAGGCCAGCGCAACGCCCAAGGACATGGTGACCTGCGCGATGCTCCAGTTTGCCCGAGGGGTAAGCCGAGTAGGCGACAAGGAGCTGAGCGACGATAGCCAGGGAAGCAGTGCTTGATTAAAGCCTCGTCGAACGGCAATCCAGAAAGAGGTCTTGTACTGAGCGTGGAAAATGTATTCTTCCAGCTCGTCAGCCATTTCCTTCATGCGATGTTCCTGCGCACCGAAGGCAATGACTTCGCGCACGCCTTGAACCGAGTCGGTGACGTGGTGCGAGAGCTTGCACGTGTTGCGCGAACTACTTGCGCAGCTTCGTCGGTGGTCTTTCCACCGACGGTCGGAACACTGAAACCCCCGCAAGGATCAGGAAAGGCGCAAGGACAAGCGCATTGAGCGGCGAAATCGCGAATGCCATCCACACGACGGTTCCGATGGGAACGATCACCGCCGTTGCCAGGGGCACCAAAGTGTGTGCGAAGAAAACCTCGACACGATCGACGTCTTTCGTGACTCGCGAGAGAAGGTCACCGGTGTCTGCACCTTCCGTCATCGCCGGAGCTTGAGGCTCAAGCGAGTCGAAGAAAGTAGTTACGCAGCAGCGCAAGAGAGCGAAAGCAACGTAGTGTCCCGCATATTGCCTCGAGGTAGCGGAACAGGGCCTTGAGCAGGGACATGATCACCAGTGCCCACACCACCCATGACAGGGTGACCGAGGCCGAATCCGAGGCATAGGAACCCAATGCCCATGTTCCCACCGCAAAGAGCGCGATCCCCAAAACCAGCGCAACGATACGCGCGAGGAGAGAAAACAAGCGGGAAAAGGACGGGACGAGCGACGCGAATGAGGCGGCGCGAGAGGTCCATGCGCGTGAAGTTCTGGGGGTTCATCGAGTTCCCCCGCTTCCTTCAGTTCAACCTGGCGGTCTGCGTGGGCGATCGTTGCTCCTCGGTGAGAGATGTGTGATGGTCGTGCGCCCGCGTGCGACGGTGTCAATTGCCTCCAGAGTCGCCTCTCACTTTCCAGATCGACGTGTGCAGTGGGTTCATCAAGCAGAAGGATTGGGGCATCTTTGATAAACGCCCTGGCAAAGTGCGACGCGCTGCGCTTCACCGCCCGAGAGCGCCAGCCCTTGTCGCCGACGCGGGTATCCAAGCCCTCGGGAAGCCTCCCGCCATAAGATCGTCGAGGCCGACGGTACGCAATGCCGTGAGGATCTCCTCATCGTTCGCTGCAGGGTTGGCGATCAAGATGTTCGCGCGCAAAGTGTCAGAGAGAAAGGTGGGTGGTTTGTTCGACGACGGCGATTTGCGAACAGAACCCATTGCAGAGGCACCTGGGAGATATCAACGCCATTAATGAAGATGGATCCCTCGCTGGGACGGTGGTGCGCTTGGATCAGGCTTGAAAGCGTTGACTTTCCAGCGCCCGAGGTGTACCCGTGATCGCAATGTGTTCACGGGGGCGACTGCAGGGAAGCTCCGCGCAGGATCGGGGTTTCGGCCTCGTAAGCGAAGGAGACGCTGTCGATGCACACTTCTCCGGGTGCGGGAACGACTGCGGAGAAAACGCCGTGTTCTGCCGGGTCGATGACCTCTGGGAGTCTCGCTGGTGAAGCGTTTAATTTCGCGGGTCGCAGCGATTCCACCCATGCCGATGTAGAAGAATTGGCCGATTCGATCCAGAGGGTCGAGCATGATCGAGGAGAGCAGGACAAGCGTGACAGCCTGACCGATTGTGAGACCAACCATCGCTCAGAGCGCCAGTAGGCAGAGTGCGCGTCGCACCGGTAATCATTCCAGCGAGAAAACACCGTCAACCTGCAACAGGACCATCTGGTTTCCGGCAAGGTAGCGCATGACTTTCCGGCGAACATTTTTCTGCGGCCTGTGCAAGGGTGCGGCCCACGCGCTTTTCAGCTCCGATGTAGGACAGCGTTGAAAGCCCCTGGATCGCGTCTAGTTCTTGAGCAGCAAGCGCGCGAGAGGACGCACGATAGCGGGTGGAAACCGAGCGGAAATGCCCTTTGGAAAGCACCGACAGTAAAGGGGAACAACGAGAATGGGAGTTGCCAGGACCGCGCTGATACCCAGTCGAAAGTAAATACGACTGCAACGACGCATGATCGGCGTGATCAGCGAGGCTGCATGGGTCAGTGAAAGTGCCTCGATAATTGGAGCTGCGCTCAACACCATCGGTCGCAGTGTTGACGATGCGACCCGAACGTTCACTTCGTGCGCTGCGACTCCCGAAAAGCGGAATACCTGGGCGAGCCCATGGCGTGACGTAGACGTGGTTCTTCTGCACGCAGGCGTGTACCTCCCGAGAAGGAGGCGCTAAACGCCATCATTCCCTGCTGCTAAGGCAAAGAGTGAAAGGTATCCAGTAGACGGGAGACTGAGTATTGCCGCTGATAGGAGCATCACGACTAAACCGAGCTCGATGTAGAGAATGATCAGGAACATCGCAGGCAGCAGATTTTTGATGATCTCGATGACGTTCGCCATCCGCTGTTTCGGGAAAGGCTGCGGTAGTGCGCTTGGCGAGGCGTTGAGCTCCGGTCCCATCGATTCGCTCTCCTCATTCTGCTATATAGACGTCATTCATTATGAGCGCTACCCTAGGACTACCTAGCTTCTAATGACAGAAAGTCATATAGAAGGTTGGAGCAAGTAAAGAGGGTGCATAAAGGGGCGTTCGGATTACTCCGAACGCCCCTTTATTTAGGTTTACAACGCAAACTCGCGGGCACGCCCACGCTTAAGTGCGCGGGAAGGCGGCCACGGCCTCGTCAATCAGGTCACGCCAGACGGTACATCCAGCCGAAGGGATCTTCCGCGCGGCCCATCTGGATATCCGGTAATATCGCTTCCAGATCTCGGTGGGTGACGGGACCCGCGGGAAGCTCGACGTCAAAATCGTCCGAGGCGAGGCGAGCAATCGGCGTCACGACTGCAGCGGTACCACAGGCGAAGATCTCAGCGACCGAGCCATTCTTGATGCCCCTCAACCAGGTCGGCAAGAGCAATGGATTCCTCGGTTACCGGCACACCACGCGAACGCTGCAGCAGTCGGCAGATCGCGCTACGGGTGCCACCCTCGAGGATCACGCCCGGTGAGCTTGGGAGTACGCACGCTTCCATCGGCCATGACGACGAACATATTCATTCCGCCAAGCTCTTCGAGGTACTTGTGCTCGTAGGTATCCAGGTAGCAAACCTGCTTGAAACCGCGCTCTCGCGGCCAAGTTCTGCAGGAGCAGCGAGGCCGCGTAGTTACCGCCAGCCTTTGCCGAACCGGTTCCACCAGGGCCGGCGCGGTGGTAGTGCTTTTCAACCCAAATGGACACGCCAGTCTGAGTGCCCGACTTGAAGTAGGGGACCAACCGGGGAGCCGATGAGCGTAGAAGTCAACCTGGTGAGCGGAGCGCACGCGCAAGGAAGGAGCTCGGACGCGAGGTGAAGGACGCAGGTAGAGAGAGGATCCTTCAGCACCCGGAACCCACTTCTCATCTGCACGCACGTAGTTGACGAGCGCGCCCACGAAGTCCTCACGGTCCATCTGCGGCATGGCCAGACGCCAATTCGAGTGGTTCATACGCGCGGCATTGAAGCCGGGACGGAAGGTCCAAATGCTGCCGTCGGAGTGACGGTAGGCCTTGATACCTTCGAAGGCCGACTGGCCGTAGTGAAGGACAGCTGCAGCAGGAGACAGATCAAGAGGACCGAAGGGAATGACCTCGCGCTGGCCCCATCCGGTTTCGGGCGTCCAGCGCATGTGTGCCATGTGATCGGTGAAAACTGTTCCGAAGTTCAGTTCCTCCATGGCTTTTCGTAATCCGCCTGCGAAGGTCGGATTCGGGTTCTGGGTCAGCGAAACGACCAGCCAGTTCATCTGCCGAAGGCAGAGGCTCCCAATCGCTCAATTCGGTGGGAGTGTGCTGCGTTTCTGTCATCGTGTCCTCCTCAAAAGCTGAAGTGCTTGCAGAATATTCCCTTGCGAGGGTCAAGCATTAGTGGTCCGCCATCGACCCGGTGAGGTAGCCTAGTTCCCACCTCCGGGCCTGGTTCGCGTTCCTCTAGGGTGAGCGGTGCCGACGGAGTGGGTCTTCTGGTTTCTGCTCCCCGGGCGTCGGGAGTCTTCCGGCTCCCACTCCCCCGGCCATGGCCTCGTCAGCCGCGAATTAGCGCGACCAAGTCATTGCCGATCTGCTCGGTCACGCGACCAGGGATCGCCAGCGGAGTTAGCGGCCGCACGGTTGCGCATGTCTTCTTCAATCGCGTCCATGATCGCGCGCGCGACTGATCGGCATATCCGAGGTGATTGAGCATAGAGCGCAACAGAGGCAATGGTTGCGGTCGGATCCTGCCTTGCCCTGACCAGCAATGTCGGGCGCGGAGCCATGAACGGGCTCGAACATTGAGGGATGCGCGCCTTCGAGGTTGATATTTCCCGAGGCCGAAAGGCCAACGCCGCCAGTGACGGCTCCCGCCTCATCGGTCAGGATGTCGCCAAAGAGATTGTCGGTAACGATGACATCAAAACGACCCGGATCAGTCACCATGTAAATCGTTGCGGCATCAATGGCAGTAGTCGACGCGAACCTGCGGGTATTCGCGGCCCACTTCCTCGACGATGCGGCTCCACAGGCCGCCGGCGAAGACCAAAACATTGTGCTTGTGGACCAGAGTGAGGTGGTGAGCCGGACGGGCTGCTGCCTGGTTCGAATGCGTAGCGCACCAGGCGCTCCGCCAAAGGCCGTGTTGACGGAGATCTCCTGCGCGACCTCGTGAATCGTGCCCTTGCGCAGGGTTCCACCGTTACCGGCGTACAGGCTTTCGGTGCCCTCGCGCACGACGATGAAATCAATATCGCCGGGGTTGGCCAGCGGGGTCGGGACGCCCGGGTAGTGGTGGGCGAGGGCGCAGATTCACGTAATGGTCCAGAGAAGCGGAGCTTAAGGAGCAGGCCGCGCTCAGAACACCTGAGGACCGAAGGATCGCCGATCGCACCCTAGAGGATGGCATCGTGCTGGTCGATGACCTCGAGGTCGGTATCGGTGAGGATCTCGCCAGTGCGGTGGTAGCGCGCGCCAAGATCGAATTCTGCGTACTGCAGTGTGACATCAGAGGGAATGACAGCCCGGAGCCTTGATGCCTTCGGGGACGATTTCCTGCCCGATGCCGTCACCGGGAATTACTGCGAGTTTCAGATTTGTCGTGCTGCCATTGTTGCGCGGGGGCGGCAGGTCGGCAGAAGGTGTCCATATTTCGGGGGCGGGGGCGGGGCCTCGTTCCTGAACTCAGCGCCCCACGCCTCCCCTATCGACACCACGCGGCGGCATTGGTACCCATGGCGGCATTGACGCTGCCCGGCGGCATCGCATAGCCCAAAAGCGCAATGCCGTCCTCGACGGTGTCAATCGCGCCAACCGGTGTCAATCCGATCGGACGACACCGGATTTCACCGTGAATACCCGACACAAGCCACTCCAAGCAGCGTGAATCCGCGTCGAAGTCACCGGATTCCGCCGTAGACACCACACACAAAGCACGAAACAGCACTTAACCAACCCAACACAGCCCGAAATACCCGCTTTGCACGCAACAAACTTTTCACAACGCAGGATTGCAACGATTCATCCACATGTTTTCAGGCAGGGAAACGCACAGCCTTCTCCCCGCTTCACACTGTCCACTATGAGCACGCAACTGCCGCATGTAACCCTGAGCCATCGCGGGAGCTCCTCCAAAGTTCCCATCTCAAAGGGCAATTGCGCTTACACCGCGGCGCCTACGTTCAACTGCCATTTGACCTCAGTCAGGCGAAGCCATGGGAAATCTGAAGTCAGGTGCGCTGGCACGAATCATTGCGTCAGTACAACAGGGAAAAACGACACCACTTGTCGTCGGCAGCTCATCAGCTTCTACTCCAGGGGTACAAGGCTGGATCTCAAACCCAAACGTTGGAGTTGTATCAGCCGCAGCGTCGGACGAGTCAGCTCATTCCTTCGTGCAGATGCGGGACAATTTCTGTGCCCGCGACCCTGCGAGTCTATCGGCGCACTCCCCGATTACCTCGGAACGCATGCAGGTTTCAGGATTGATTACCGAGCACCCTTACGATGCGCTGATCCGCTGCGATGCACGATGATGCGCTTCAAGCCTTCACCCTCGGGATGCAGCGCTCTCCAAGTGGTCTGGATTCAGTAATTTCTCGCAAGATGCGTGCCGAGGCCGCGCAGAGTCATACGTAAAAGCTCCTTTCGCGTTTGGAACGAGAAGAGGGCCACCGAGGTTATGCCCGCGCGCGACGGATCCTGAGCTCGATCGATCCGGGTTGCGACAACCCTGCCGAGGCCGCACTGACTTGGGTGGTTCGCTCGCTATGCCCCTACGAAGTTTCGATGCAATATGAACTCTCAGCAGGTGGACGACGTTTCTTTGCCGACATCGCAATTCCGCATTGCAAACTCATCATCGAGTTCGATGGGATCGAGAAACTGGGTTCAACACAGGGAGAATTCGACCGCGCAAAACGCTCGATGGCTTCAACGCGAGCAAGCTCTGCAAGACCAAGGCTGGCGTTTCCTCCGAGTCAATTGGCTGGATTTCAATAACTGGGATGCACTTCGCGGTCGGATTAGCTCCGCGATCGGGGTAACCTCGACGCCTATTCCCTGCTAGTTGACGCGCTGTTGTGGGAGCCTCCAGGCGAGCGGTGTGACGGGGCGAATCAGCGTTTCTACACGAGGAATCCGGAAGGCAGCGCCAATTCACTCGACAGTTGGGCGGTCTACTCCGATGAGAGTTCCTGGACGAACAGCGAGATAGAGAGCGACCCTTGGGCGACGCCTGCTCAATCCGGAGAATGGTGGTAACGACTGCGGCTCCCACGAATGCACTCTGACCTCCAAGTTTGTCCCAAATACGGCCGGGCAGCGCCTCTTGACCACCAAGAATCTACACGCGTAGAATCGTGACCATCGTCACCGGATATACCGCCCGGAACGCTCACCTACCAATCCGCGCTGCGAGCAGCTAATGGCACAATCGAATGAGGAACTTCGAGGCATCAGACCTGAATTTCCAGACCCCTGAGGCCGCAAGAGCTTCTGGCTCAACATCGTTTCAGTCTGGCTGGGCACGACAATGGAATACGTCGACTTCGCCCTCACGGACTCGCCGCCGGCCTCGTTTTCGGCGATGTCTTCTTCCCAGAGCAGACCCCGATCATCGCACTACTTTCATCCTCTCGCAACCTACGCCGTCAGCTTCCTCGCTCGCCCGCTGGGCGCTCATCATCTTGGGCCGCGTCGGCGACCGCCGCGGCCGCAAAGGTCATCATGGTGATCACCGTCGGACTCATGGGCGTTTCAGCCACTGCGCTGGGCTTGCTCCCCACATACCGCCAAGTCGGCTGGCTTGCGCCTGCATTGCTCGTATTCCTCCGCCTCTGCCAAGGGTTCGGCGCAGGTGCCGAGCTCTCTGGTGGCGCAGTCATGCTCGCCGAGTTCTCCCCCGTCAAGCACCGGGTGGCTGTCGCCTCAGCTCATCGGTGTCGGCTCCAACACGGGCACACTCCTCGCTTCTTCGGTTTGGCTTCTAGTCTTGACCATGCCGGAAGGAACAGCTCATGACATGGGGCTGGCGATCCCTTCTTGATCTCAATCTTCATCGCTTTCTTTGCAATCTTCCTGCGCCGCTCCATGCAGGAAAGCCCCGTGTTCACCGCATTCAAGCTGCGCAAGCAGCGCGAACAGGAATCGGTCGTTGAAGCCGGCCTTGACGCCCACGAAGGCGGCTGGCGCGCATTCTTCGTCATGCTCGGCCTGCGTATCGGCGAAAACGGCCCCTCCTACATCGCGCAGTCCTTCCTCGTGGGCTACGTCGTCAAGGCTCTGGCCATGGAGAAGCCGTTCGACGACCGCTGTTCTGGTCGCCTCGTTCCTCGGTTTTTGCAATCATCCCCTTCTCGGATGGCTCTCGGATCGTTTCGGCCGCCGCATCACCTACCGAGTCTTCTGTGCGCTTCTGGTTCTCTACGCATTCGGCCTTCGCTCTTCTGCAATCTAAAGACCCGTGGATTGTCGGTTTGCGTTATTGTTGTCGGAATGGGACTGGGGTCGCTGGGCATCTTCGGCGTGCAAGCGGCCTGGCGTCGAGCTCTTCGGCGTTCAGCACCGTTACTCACGAATGGCTGTTGCCAAGGAACTCGGTTCGATCCTCTCGGGCGGCACTGCTCCGATGGTCGCCTCGGCGCTCCTTGCAACCTTCAATTCGTGGATCCCGCTGGCAACTACTTTTGCGGTTACGGCCTTCATCGGCTTTGCGACCACTTTCGTTGCTCCCGAGACCCGTGGCCCGCGACCTCACTCTCCCTAGAGGACGCGATCTAATACCTCCCAAAGGGCGAATAGACATGGCGAAGCAGCCCACCGACGACGTTGCTCGACTTGCCGGCACCTCAACTGCCGTAGTCAGTTACGTCGTCAACGGTGGGCCTCGCAATGTCCGCCCCGAGACTCGAAAACGCGTCCTCGAGGCGATCGAGCAATTGGGGTATCGCCCCAACGCCTCGGCTCAGTCTCTTTCACGAGGCCGCAGCGACCTTTTTGCGCTCCTCGTCCCCGACCTCGCGAACCCCTACCTCGCCGAGCTTGCCCAACGCCCTCGAAGAAGAATTCTTCCGCAGGGACATGGTCTTGGTTGTCGGAGATTCTCATGATGACCAAGACCGCGAGTCCCACGATTCTCGAGGCCTTTCGCCGCCAGCAGATCGCAGGGCTCGCCTGGTACGGCGTCACCCAACCGCTCCCTCTGGATCTTCTTGAGGACGCCTCGTTCCCGGTGGTTTTACTCAACGAACCCGACGGGCACCGCATGGGAAACCACCCAAGGATCACCCGCCTCGTCGCTGACGAACAGGAGGCTGCGCGCGTGGCGACCGAGCACCTCTTGCAGCACGGGAGGACTCGTGTGGCAATGGTTGCTGGCCCCAAGGGACGTCACAATGCCCGCGAGCGCATCCGCAGGTGGCGTTTGGCTTTGCGCGAGGCCGGGCTCGAAGAGGTGCGGTCATTCACGGGCCCTTTACTCGCGCCGGTGGCGTTCAGGCCGCTCAGGCCTTGATCGATTCAGGTGCCGACGCGGTGGTTGTTTCAAACGAGTGCAGGCTACGGGTTTGTTGCGCGAGCTCCATTGTGCGGGGTCGCCGTGCCCGAGGAGATAGCAATTGTTGCCCTCAACGGCACAGCATTGTCTGAGTTCTTGTGCCACCAGTGACCAGCGTGGACGTCCCCGTGAGCTCGCAGGCCGAGGCAATCGCTGATTTTGTCACGGGAACGGATCGCGCGCGCGACCTGAGCGTGATTTCCCGTTTAACAAAGCGGGCGAGCTGCGGGTGTTCGTATTCTTCGAAGGAATGATGATGTCTCTTCGATCATTATCGACTGCGACCCGGGAAATGGGATCCCGGGCGCCAATGTTGATGACGCGCTAAGCTCTTCTGTATGCCCTGCGCCATCCTGAGTTGGATTGCCGAGCCGTGTGGACGGTTTCGGGAACACCCTTCTGAGACTGGCGCGAAGTGCGCTCACGAGATCGTTGACTGTGCGGCGGTTACCGGCCAGGCTCCCCCGCATATTCAGCAGGGGTTCGACCCGTCCTTTGCTGGCGAGCACGCAGCGTTGGGATCAGCAGCGCGAGGGAATACGCCTCGAGCCCAGAGGGAAGTAGCGCGTGGGGAGACGGGCGCCTCGTCCCCGTTGCGGGTGATGGGGATTCTTCCATTGACGAGGCCGTGGCTGAGAGTTGTTCCGCGATCTTACGGACGCTGCATCGGCGGACCAGAAGGTAACGATTATTGCGATCGGCCCACTGACAAATATCGCACGCTGTTGACTGCGCATCCTGAGTGCAGCGAGCTGGTTGAACAGATCGTGCTAATGGGCGGATGCTTCGGTTTTGGCGATCTTGTGGATACGAATTTTGCTGTCGATCCCGAGGCTGCGCAGATTGTTTCGCTAGTGCGCTCCCGCTAACTGTCGTTCCTTTGGATACGACTCGGACAACTCACATGTCTCAGGGCGCTGGGAGCGCATATTGAAGGCTTGTACGGACAAGGATTTGGCTGAGGCGCTTCAACAGTGGATTAATCCGTGGCTCGCTTTCTCTCAGCAGACTCGCCCGGTTGATGGCATGTGGGTCCACGACTTAGTGACGCTGTTTGCGCTGACAAATCCGGAGTTGGTCACGGTTGAGGATGCTCATTGCGCGGTTGACGAGGCGGGGAAGCTGACGTGTTGTGCAGACGGACGTCTGGTGAGGGTTGTGACCGCGGTGGATAACGAGGGTTTACTGGGAGCTTTAGAGCGAGCGATCGCTGGCCGGAACTAGGTTTTTGTTTGACCGGCGCCAAACTACCCGCAGATGAGGGTGCTTCACAGTAAAGTGAAAGCATGCTTGACGATATGGTTGCACAGAAATTACGCGCGTTCTCTGAGGAACGCGATTGGGACCAGTTCCTCACGCCCGAAAACTTAGCAAAATCAATTTCTATCGAGGCCGCTGAGCTCTCTAGAGTGCTTCCAGTGGTCGGCCGATGGGGATCCTCATGCGGTCAAGGAAGAGCTCGCCGATGTCCTCACCCTACTGCTACTTCCTCGCGATGAAGGTCGGGCTTGAGCCGGATCAGATCGTGTTGGAAAAAGCTTGCTGTGACGGCGCAGAAGTATCCGGTTGAAAAGTCTCGTGGAAGCAGCGTGAAGTACTGACCAGCTGGATTGATCCGGCTGATAACGGTGATTGACACCTGCACAAATCCGCGCAATACCAACGCCAAATAGACGAAAAAGCAACACACAAAAATTACATCTACGTCATTCAGATGCATTAATCTGGGAAATACGCAGCACACCTTCGGAAATCCCCAAGAACGCAGCCGGTGATCAGCGATGTTCGCTCGGCACCCATCCGCCACACGAAGGGCATCTCCATGCACAGTGATCCCAACGCAGACCAGCTTGCATTTGCCGTCGATGGCGTTCCAACGCCCAATGACAGCTCTACCCCTTCTGCATCTGCGGTCGCTGCGCCAGACCTTGAATCCGTCGGTGGATAATGTCTCCGCGGTGGAGATGCTGGCCCAGCACATCCTGACGGCAAAGCCCTTTACGGTTGGCAATGGAACAGGAAAACAGACGAGCAAGCGGAGGAACAATGAAAAAGAATTAGCTACAACCCGTTGTGGAAGAAGCTCGTCGACAAGGCTGGCTGAAAGCGCGATCTCCAGCAAAAAGCTGGCATCAGCACTGGAACCGTTACCAAGCTCGGACGGAACGACAACGTCACCACCGCCGTTCTCGTCAAGATCGCCGAAGCACTGGACTGCGGACTGACCGACATCGCGGAGATCGTCGAAAGTCATCAGAGTCTGTGAAGGGAGATAACGATGCCAAAGCTCACTGAAGAGGACGTCAAACTCAGGTTCATTACACCTGCGATCACCGAGACGGCTGGTTGGCGTAAAGATCAACTTCGTATGGAGCTTGTCATCGCTCCTGGCCAGGTCATCGTTCAGGTACCAAGACCAAACGGGGCGAGATCAGCAAAGCGGATTACGTGCTGCTTGGTTCGGAGTCGCGTAAGCCGCTTGCGGTTGTTGAAGCCAAGGACATGGAGCACACTGTTCGTGCAGGTCTGCAGCAGGCACTGGGGTTATGCCGCGAAGCTTGACGCCCCGTTCGCCTACTCGTCAAACGGCAAGGGCTTCATCGAGCACGACTTCTTCACCGGCGTTGAGCGAGAGATCGGCTTGGATGAGTTCCCTACCGAGGATGAGTTGTGGCATCGCTATCTGGTTGGCAGAGGACTTGACGCTCAGGGGTGCGGCATCTGATTGCTGAGCCATACCATGTTGACCTATTCAAACCGCAAGAAGCTCGCTGTTACCAGCAGGTAGCGGTAGACCGCACGCTGGAAGCAATCGCACACGGCGACCGCCGTCTACTCCCTAGTGATGGCCACCGGCACCGGCAAGACATTCACGGCCTTTCAGATTATTTTGGCGGCTCCTCAAAGCTGGAACAGTGAAACGGGTACTGTACCTTGCCGACCGCAACGTGCTGATCGATCAGACCATCACCGGCGACTTCAAGCCACTCTCTGGCCGCATCACCAAGGTCAAAAGGCAAGCACTTGATTCCTCTTACGAGGTTTACATAAGCCTGTATCAACAGCTCGCTGGTGAGGAGGGTGAAGAACCATTCCGGCAGTTCAAACCAGAGTTCTTTGACCTCGTCATCATTGACGAGTGTCACCGTGGATCAGCACGCAGAAGAATCGCTGTGGCGACGTGTCCTCGACTATTTCTCTGGCGCCATCCACATTGGTATGACGGCAACACCGAAAAGAAACCAGGAAGTGTCGAACATCGACTACTTTGGTGAGCCTGTCTACACCTACAGTTTGAAACAGGGAATCGAGGATGGCTTCCTCGCTCCGTATAAGGTGATCCGTGTTGGCTTGGACGTCGACTTAGAGAACTGGCGACCGTTCGAGGGGCAAGTCGACGTTGATGGCAACGAAGTTGAGGATCGCGAGTACAATGTCAAGGATTACGACCGTAACCTCATCATTGATGAGCGTGCCAGATGGTCGCCAAGTACGTGACGTCCTGGCTGGAAGTACGGCACTGATTCGAAGACCATCGTCTTCTGCGTCGATATTGAGCATGCTGAACGAATGCGCCAAGCCCTAGCGAACGAGAACCTTGAACGGGTCATCGAGGACTACCGGTACGTCATGAAGATCACCGGAGATGATAAAGAAGGCAAGGGTCAGCTCGATAACTTCGCTGACGTCAACGAGCAGTACCCGACACTGGTGACCACCTCGAAACTGCTCACCACAGGCGTCAACGTCAAAACGATCAAAGCTCATCGTCTTAGGGAGTCCAACATTGGGTCGATGACGGAGTTCAAACAGATCGTCGGACGCGGCAGCGGCTCGATCGAGCATGGCAAAGAGTTCTTCACGATCATGGACTTCCGTGGATCGACCCGGCTCTTCGCCGACCCGGATTTCGACGGTAACCCAGCAGGCAGCATAGACGTGCCTTTGCCCGGGAGCCTGGAGATGACGGCGAGATCCCCGAGCGAAATGGCCAGAAGACGACGAAACCGTGGAAGACCCCGGGTCTGAAGATGACATCGAGGACTTCGGCCCAGATGATGTGATCATCTGTGATCCGCCTTGGATCGACGACCCAGCCCCTGAAAAGCAAGGCAAGGTGCGAGTTCGCGGTGTCGAAGTCAAACTGCTCAACGAGCGCGTCCAGTACGTCGATCCCATCACCGGCAAACTCATGACCGAATCGATCCGCGACTTCTCAAAGCGGTCATTGCTGAACACGTACTCCAGCCTCGACTCGTTCCTCACCGCTGGTCGCAGGCCGAGCGAAAGGACGAACTCATCAGCCAGCTCAGCAGCCGTGGCGTCTTCCTTGAGGGCGATACGCGAAGAAGCTGACGGTAGGTTCTTCGACGTTGACGATTTCGACCTGATCCTCCACGTTGCCTTCGACAAGCCTCCACTGACCAAACAAGAGCGTATCGATCACGTCAAGAAGCGCGGTTACCTCCACAAATACTCAGACACGTGCCGCGAAGTGTTGGAAGCGCTCTTGGATAAGTACGCGAGATATCGGTATATCTGAAATCGAAACAACCAGAATCCTCAGCGTTGACCCATTCACCCAGTACGGGTCGCCGCAGAAGATTGCCCGCCTCTTCGGAGGACGCGATGCCTACCTCCAGGCCATTCGTGAACTCGAAGACGCCCTCTACGAAGCTGCATAAGGAGCACAAGTAGCTAATGAGCCTGAACTCGTTCATCTCAACCTCCCGCAAGATCATGCGCGGAGACGCCGGGGTCGACGGCGACGCCCAACGCATCGCCCAACTCACCTGGCTGTTGTTCCTCAGGGTCTACGACGCGAAAAGAAGCCGACTGGGAGTTCCACAGCCCCGCCTACCAGTCGATCATCCCTAAACATCTCCGCTGGCGATCTTGGGCACCCGACCGAAAAGACGGACGCTCCAAGACCAGGTGAGGAACTGCTGACGTTCCTCAGCACTGAACTCTTCCCAGTCCTCAGTCGCTGCCGATTACCGCATCGACGCCGCTCGAGTCAATCCGTGGTTCGGGCAGTGTTCGAGATTCGAACCAGTACATGAAGGACGGCATCCTCATCCGTCAACTCGTTAACCTGATCGACGAGATTGACTTCGAGGACTATACAGACCGGCATGCTTTCGGCGAGATCTACGAGACCTTGCAGAAAGAACTCCAAAGCGCGGAGCAGCTCAGGTGAGTACTACACGCCGCGCTTGTCACCGACTTCGTGATCGAAAGTGATCAACCCCAGGCTCGGAGAGACCGTCGCGGACTTCGCAGCCGGAACAGCCGGGTTCCTCACCTCAACGCTCAAACACCTCGACGAACGGGTCAGAAAGCGTCGAAGACCGCGAGGGCATATCGCTCCAGCGTTTACGGCATTGAGAAGAAGCCAATGCCGTACCTGCTAGCGTGACCAACCTGCTGTTACACGACGTCGACCAGCCCCAGTTCATTCCGGCAACTCACTCCGAGCGCAACGTGCGCGACTTCAAAGACAGCGGAAGTTTGACGTCGTCACCATCGAACCCGCCCTACGGCGGCACCGAAACAGAATCGATCAAAGCGAACTTCCCGCAAGCCTTCCGTTCCTCTGAAACCGCAGACCTCTTCATCGCGCTCATCACCTACCGGCTCAAACGACACGGCAGAGCTGGGGTCGTACTGCCCGACAGGTTCCTCTTCGGCAACGACGGCGCAAAAGTCGCACTGAAGGAACGGCTCCTCAAGGGTTCAACCTCCACACCATCATCCGCCTGCCGGGCTCTGTGTTCTCGCCCTACACCTCCATTGCTACCAACCTGCTGTTCTTCGATAACACCGGCGCAACCAAAGAAACCTGGTACTACCGAGTAGACCTCCCCGAAAGACTACAAAGCGTTCTCCAAGACCAGACCAATGCTGAGGGGAACACCTGGCCGACGCCGCTGAGTGGTGGATGGATCGCCGAGAGATCGAAGACGCTGACGGCAACCCCAAAGCCCAGCGGTTCACCGCCGATCAACTTATCGAGGGCGGTTACAACCTTGATCTCTGCGGCTTCCCGCAACAAACAACCGTCGTGCTCAGCCCAGAAGAAACAATCGCTGATTACAAGACCAAACGAGCCGAACTCGACGCGCAAATCGACGCCAAAATCGCCCAAATTGAAGCGCTCCTGGCGGTGACCGAATGATAGCCGACCGCCTCCGCGCTGCCATCCTCCAAGCCGCCATCGGCGGCAAACTCCTCGACCAGCGACCAGAAGATGGTACCGCCACAGAACTCGCTTGAACAGATTAAGGCAAAACGCGCCGCACTGGTCAAAGCAGAAGAAACTCAAGAAGCAGAAGCCACTTCCACCATCACGGATGAAGATCGGCCATTCCGATACCTTCCAATTGGGTATGGGCGCGTTTCGGGGAGGCCGCGAGGTACGCGCAACGAGGCAAGTCCCCAACGTATGCCGATGTCTCCCCGTATTTGGCGGTCTCTCAGAAGTGTGTGCGCTGGACAGGATTCGACCCTGCGCTGGCACGCCCGTATGCGTCGAGGCGTTCGCTGCGCTTCCACAGGATCGGATTCTGAGTGCGGGCGACATTCTTTGGAATTCAACAGGCACCGGCACAGTCGGTCGGTCAACCGTCTTGCCAGAGTCAGGTGACTACGGCAAGATGGCTGCAGATTCGCACGTTACAGTCATACGAACCTTTCCAGAGGTACTTCCCCGGTTCATCGACGCCTTTATCTCGTCGCCGCACATTCAGCAGAACATGGACGACCTGACAAGCGCGGAACCACCAAGCAGCAAGAACTTAATTTTGGGAACCATCCCTGGGCTGCCTCTTCCCATCCACCGCTTGCCGAGCAGGAGCGGATTGTCACCAAGCTTGACGAGGTTCTGCCGCTCATTGACCAACTTGCTGAACTTGAGGAGAGAGTATCTAGACCGCGAGGTTTGCCAAAGCAATCAGACACGCGCGATCCTCAAGCCGCCATCAGCGGCAAACTCACCAAGCAACACCCCGAAGACGGCACCGCAGAAGAACTCCTCGAAACCATCAAAACCGAACGCCAGCAACTCGAAAAGGAGGCAAAATCAAGACAGAAGCCACTGCCTCTGATGAGCGAAGAAGTCGACCTTTTCGACGTTCCGCCTGCTTAGGCTTAGGTTCGACTCGGTCAGTTGGTCAAATGCTCAGGTTCCGGTAGTACTCCCCAAAGGTGGGAAAGCTGTCTACGTCCACGAGGGCACGATGTTCCTACGTTCGCAGAACATCCACAACGATGGCCTTCAGACCCAGGATGTCGCTTTCGTATCTCAAGCAACGGTGGAGACTCTGGGATCAAACACTGCCTATCAGGGGATCTGCTTTTGAATATCACGGGGGCTTCGATTGGCAGGGCAGCAGTTGTTCCGAGTGGATTGCTGCCGAGCAAAAACCAATCAGCGCATCCTCACGATCCGCCTGATAGATCCGCGATTAGCACGATACATTCAAACTGTTATCACCTCAGATTTTTGGATTTTCGGCAGATTGTACAGCGCCAGAATGGTGGGACAAAGAGGGGCTCAACTCGACCAGTGCGCTATCGCTGCCAGTTCCAGTTCCGCCTGTGGATGAGCAGGGAGCGCATTGCTGCCAAGCTCGACCGAGCGCTACCCCTCGCGCGAGGCCTTGGGGAGCTGGTGTCGTGATCACCAGGGTTCACTTTCGAGGCTTTCGTTGTTTCAAGGAGTTGTCCTCACACCAGCTAGAGATGACGCCAAGTTCGGGTTTCGAAGATCAGACTGCACTGCCTGAGGCGGTATGGGTGGGCGTTGCGCAGATACTCTGCTCACCAGTGACTACTGGCGGGAGGCGAGAAGGCGATGGGTGACGAAAACCGATTGTTTCGACAATTCGAAGCGAATCTCCGCATGACTCCGGCGACAGTCAGCGCGGTGCGCAATCGATACCATGCCATCACGCGGCGCATCAATGTGGACTTCTGGGGAACGTCCTCAGACACAGATCACTCCTGGTACGCCGGGTCATATGGTCGCGGTACAGCGATCTCGACGAGTGATATCGATATTCTCGTGGAGCTACCGCCCGGTGAATACAACAACGCTTGTGCGCGATCCCTGTTTGGTGGGAACGGGCCATCCGAGCTACTCCAAAAGGTGAAACGAAGTCTCAGTGCGACCTATCCCCAAACCAAGCTGCGTGGGGACGGACAAGTCGTCGTCGCCGAGTTCACAGATGGAGTTCGATTCGAGATAGTCCCCGTGTTTCGGGCGGAAACGCCCGGCACGTACCGTTACCCAGACACACATGACGGCGGCTCTTGGCCAACAATGAACCCGCGCCGTGAGCTGGAAGTGTTCAATGCCCTGAGCAAGGATCACCCAGGTGGCCTGAAGAAGTTCTGCCGGATGCTTAGAGCATGGAACAAACAGGGCAGTACTTCAGCGGGCAGGCACTGGACGCAATGGCGTTCGAATACTGGGAACAGAGCCTGTGGGCTGACAACCTGCCATACCTATATTTCGACTGGCACACCAGAGACTTCTTCGAATACTGGAAGAACGAGTTTGCCCGTGGTGGCGTTGTTGTAGCTCGGGTACACGTCGACGAATTGACGCATCTGTTCCACCTCCTATGGTGGATCTTCTAGCGCTTTACGCGGACACTGCCAAGACTGCGATTGATGCGACGGACACATGCGAAGCAACAGAGTTTTGGAGGACGATCTTCGATGACCGATTCCCGAAGTCCTGAACGCGACAGACTGTATTCCCAGCTCGAGAACGAGTATGGGAATGTGGTCTACTCTCACGCCGCGCAGGAAGAACAGCGTACGAGGCTTGCACGCTCGGAGCGGAGAATCAAGACTTTCCAAATCATTCTTTCTGCGGCTTCAACTGCTGGCATCGTTGGTATCTTTGTGACGCAGCAGCAATGGGCGACGGTAGCTACGGGACTACTCACTTTCACGCTCCTGCGCTTAACTCGTATAGCCTTTTCGGTTCGAACTGGGAACGCAAATAGCGAACCATCAGAAGGCTGCCGATCAACTTTGGTATCTCCAGCGGCAGTACTTGGCTTGTTTGACTGACTTCAACTCGATGAGTGATGAGAAGTCCGCAAGGAAAGAGACAGGCTTGTAGAACAAACCAAATCGATCTATACATCCATTCCCAGGACAGATAACAAGAGCTTTAACATTGCGCGTGATCGACTCCAGAAGGAAGGACTGAGAGAGTTCAGTCGAGACGAACTAAACCTGTTACTGCCCGAAGATCTGAGACAGTGACCTCGCGGAACCATTTGGCGCGACGAACACCTTTTGGCGGGATGCCCGTTGGCACTGGCTTTCGTTGGTGCAGGCGATACCTTGGCGACGGACTGCTCAACGCTGAAGCATCGGAGGGGCGGCACAGTCTCTTGGCGGTCAACAACTCCCACGCGCGCTTTGCCCCGAAACCGCGCGGTTCTCGCCGTATCTCCAGGATTCGGCCAACTGCCGTCGATACGCCCCCTTGTATTCAATCCGCTCGCTTGTGCGAGCCCTTCGCAGGGACGGGCACGTTCGTGGCGCGCCTGCTGCAGCTGGGGCGTCATCCCGCCCGAGGCCCTGGAACGCAAAGTACAAGAACGAGATGTTCGCAAACGAGTTCGTGCTGCTCTCCTACTACATCGCGCCGATCAACATCGAGCAGGTCTACCACCAGGTGCGCGCCGAGCAGGGCGTGGACGAAGGCTACGTCGAGTTCCCGGTCATAACACTGACGGACACCTTCCAGCTGCACGAGGGCGACGGCACGATCACCGAGGACTTCGCGGGCCTGGCCGCCAACAACGAGCGTGCGAAGGCGGAGAAGGACTCGGCGATCACGGTGATCGTCGTGAATCCGCCGTACTCGTCGGGTCAGAGCAGCGCGAACGACAACAACCAGAACCTGGCGTATCCGCGCCTGGACGAGCGCATCGCGGCCACCTACGCAGCTAAGTCAACCGGAGCAAACAAGAACAGCCTCTACGACTCCTACTTCCGTGCACTTCGCTGGGCCTCGGACCGCATCGGGCAGCGCGGCGTCATCGCCTTCGTCTCCAACAGCTCCTTCGTGGACGCAACTCTGCGGATGGCGTGCGACTGTCGCTGCAGGAGGAGTTCTCCCAGATCTTCATCTACGACTTGAAGGGGAACCAGCGCACCTCGGGTGAGCGCAGCCGCCGAGAGGGCGGAAAGATCTTCGGTTCCGGCTCTCGAACGGGCGTCGCGATCACCGTCCTCGTCAAAGGATCCCCACCCACTCCGGCACCGCCGGAGGTCTTCTACGCCGAGGCGGAGGACTACGCGACACGACAGGAGAAAGCTCGACCAGATCGCCGCCTACGGATCGATCGAAAGGGATCAGTGGGGTGGACGCGTTCCGACCGGTCACGCCCAACCAGCACGGCGACTGGATCAGCTCTCGCGACGAGCGCTTCGCAACCTTCCAGGAGATTGGTAACAAGTCGCTCAAGGGCAAGGAGTCAACGCCGGCGATCTTTCCGTCAGTATTCAAACGGCCTTAAGACCAACCGTGACGCATGGTGCTACAACTTCTCCCGCGAAGCAGTGGCGTCAAACATGCGCCGCATGATCGACAACTACAATGCAGCGGTCGAGGCTGGAACCACGGCGGAAGCGATCAGCACAGATTCCACGCAAATTAACTGGAACCGTCAGTTGCTGCGCGATCTTGCAGCCCGCAAGCATCATCTGTTCGACGAGGGCGCACTCCGCTTGAGCGTTTACCGTCCTTTCTGCACCCAAAGCGTCTACTTTGCGCGCGAAATGAACGACATGATCTACCAGCTCCCGCAGCTCTTCCCAACACCGATCACTCTAAACCTATGCATCACCGTATCGCACGGATTATCGACAAAGAGTTACGTCCCTCTGACGGATATCCTTCCCGACCTTCAGCGTTGTTGCAGACGGCCCAGGTGTTCCCCCTGTTCACTGGGAACCCCTCTCCCCACCTCCGGGAGCAGAGCCCGACCTCTTCGCCGACCTGGCGACCACCTCGAGAGCCAGACGGGATGGGGCGGCCACGGCCTCGTCCCTGGATTTCTCACGGCCGATTGGCGACCAGATCCCCGTGATCCTGGACGGGTATCGCCGCGTCGATAACGTGACGGACGCGACGCTGGCCTCGTACCGGGAGCACTACGGGGATGCGGGATCACGAAGGAGGACATTTTTCTTCTACGTGTACGCGCTGCTGCATCACCCGGAGTATCGGGAGCGCTACGAGGATGACTTGAAGAAGATGCTGCCGCACATTCCTCGCACGCGGTGGGTTTCACACGTATGCGAGCGTTGGGCCGCGAGCTGGCGGACCCTGCACGTGAACTACGAGCGGGTGGAGCCGCACCCATCGGTGCAGGAGGAGGCGAGCCTGCACGCACCTGCCGACCCCGTGGGAGCGCTACCGGATTGGCGAGCGCAAGATGCGTTTCCCCGAAGCTGGGGCGCCGCGATAAGGACTTCACGCGCGGGAGTACAATGACTACGTGACGCTGACGGGCATTTCCTGCGGAGGCGCAGGGTATTCGATTTCGGGCCGCAGCCCGCTCGAGTGGATCATCGATCGCTACTACGTGAAGACGGACAAGGCGTCGGGCATCGTGAACGACCCGAATGACTTCCTGCGCGAGCAGGGCCGCCCTGACGCGGTCGTGGACCTGATCAAACGCCTGGTCACCGTCTCGATGCGCACCCAGGAGCTCCTGGCGATGCTTCCGGCCGCTAGAGATTCCCGAGCGGTAAAGCGCGTAATGCCATCAAAAAGCACGTGCCGAGGCTGTCGATTGGTCGCCAGTTCTCAGGCACGTTCACGGTCCTACCCTCACGAGATTCGGGTCAGCGTCGATCGCTCCTTGAACGTCTCGTTGAACAGCAGGTTCGAGATCTCCACCTGCACGATCTCCCACATTCGGCAGCATCATGCAGCAGCGGCGGGTCATCGGCCGAGGTCTGCCAGGCCAAAGTTCCACACCCAAACAGGCGGTCGATTCGGGTCCTTGACCATCTGAATGTCGAGATACGACTGAGCGGCGGGTCGTTGCCCGTGCGCTGGAAAATACCGACGCGTAATGATCCGCTTCGTCGTCACCGTATGGGTCGCGGCCATCCCGCCTGGCCCACGGCGACAAATAGCGGAATCGCAATGATCAAAGACGATCCAAATCGCCGGCCGGCGCCCGCTTCCGCGAGTCCACGGGTACAAAAATACCGATCCAACAATCGCGGCAACAAGCAGCACAACCGCCACAATCCTCCACAGCAGCACCTTGATGTGCGTGTGCATATGACGGACGACAACTGCATCTTTGCTCAAGGAGCTTTTTCGACAAACCCATACCCTCATTCTGCCAGACCGCGCCCCGCCCTTCTGACAATTTCGACTCCCCTCGAGCCTGCTAGTCTGGAACAGTCGAGAGGAAACACATGAATACCCTGGTCACTATCCTTCTGGTTTGCGCCGCACTCATCGTTGTCGTTGCCGGCCTCCACCTCTTCGTGACCGGACTCTTGGTCCGCAACCAAGCGGTTCGCCCACCTCTCGGCCTCTATCTGCGCGATATCCCGGTCCGGCTCGCACGCCTGGAACGCTGCCACCGCAAGCCGATGTGGGTCCTCCTCTTCATGGGCGGAGTCCTGGGAACGGCGCAAGGAATCGCCGTCATTGCAATGGCCTTCATGCACTCCTCCGGCTCAACCTCGACCAGCCTGATTTTCCTTGTGATGGGCGCGCTCACCGTCAGGTCCTCGGCTGGAATGCGCGAGCAGGTGCAGCCAGGTTGCGCTTGCGACGATCGAAGACCAGTCCTCCGCTGCGAGGCCTGGCGGCAGCTTCGGCTGCCCCCACTCTGCGCTCCGCCCCTCGACCCAACCCGCCCCAGCCTCGTCCGCAAACGCCTTTCCCCCAAAACACACACAGAAGTCGGCAAATGTCATGCCTTATAGCCTGTGTCTTTTGCTGACTTCATGTGGAAAGGGCGCAAGGAAGAGGCCAGGACGCCTGTGTCTTTGCCGACTTCATGCTGACAGGCGGCCAGCCGGGCAGAAGACACCAGCAAACAGCAAGACGAACTCACACCCAGCTTACTTTCCAGCTATTTTCGTTGATAATCCCCACATTTTCATAAAACTGTACGGAACTGCAGGCTCACTGCGTTGGTGGAAACATATCTCAAGAAAACCTGAATTTTCTCTGGGTTTGCATGATCCTGTCAGATTGTTCGTCGGCGCAGAGCGCTCGGCGTAGCCGCAGCGCTCATCACTGTCCCCCTCGCGGGCCTCAGCACTGCTCGTCCCACTCACGCAGCCTCGGCCGCTGGTGGAAGCACAGCCTCAGCAATCACGCGCCCCAGTTTGCCAATCAACACCGTCATCAGAGCGTCTTCTCCCCCGACGGCGACGTTGACAACTCACTGACCATCAACACGGCCCGACGCGCGACGACCCTGCAACCGACGAAACAGACCGCTTCGGTGAAAGTGAGATCGCACAGGGCTCGACACTGACTGTTTCGGGTGAGTTCTCCAAGTACACGACCTCGCGCCCTCTGGGCGGCACTTTCAACGTCAACACAGCAATCATCGCTGCATCACCCTCGATTGGCGGTGATTTTTGATCGACCTGATCGGCGTCATCAGCACCTCAACCGACCCTATCTCGCGGGCAAACAGCGGCGGCAAGCTCTCCTACCATTTTCAAGGCTACGAGTCGCGCCGAGGTCAGCGAGACCTACATCGCGTACTTCCACCACGCACTGATGGGAAACTCAGACTCCCCCATCAGCACCGGCGGAAACACGAATCACCTGTTCTACGGGCTTCGCGTAAGGTTGTTGCGCCGAAGAACTGCGCCCCATCGTCTATGACGCGACGGCGGCAGCTTATCAAGGGACAGGCAACCTACGACGACGCAGTGGCCTCGACCGGTACTTCAATTACGACGCGCACGAGGCCTCCTCCCGAAGAGCCCGTTCGTGATGGCTACACCTTCGTGAACTGGACGAATAGCACGACTCTGCTCGGCACAACCTACACCCTATACCTACAGAGGCGGGGGCAAATGTCTCCGTGATGGACGACCCGCTGCCACCACGCGAGACCTGAGCAACTGCTCAAAACCTAACACCGCTTCAAAGGCAGTGTGGGCGCCGAGTACTCTCTGCGCTACGACGCGAACGGTGGCTCGACGACGCCAGAGTGTTGAGAGCAGCTTCAGGGTTGATCGCAGAGACCCGGTGACGTGCACAGCCTTCGGTCACGGAGACCGCTGCTGGCGCAATCACTCGCGGCAGCTACGCACTTTCAAGGCTGGAAAGACCAGGGCAGTGGCGAGAATTCACTCCCGGTAGACGCGGTCGAGCTGACCACCGCGACCAGACGCGCGTGCTGGTTGCACAGTGGGGAGCAAAACGTTCTACCCCCACCCCCACGACCCCCGGCGCCTTCTGGTAACCACGCCGGCACCAGTTCCGTCATGTGCACTCCGGCGCCTGTGCCTTCGGCCTCTACTCCCCGGTCGCGCCGACCACTCCTCAACGCCTGCAACTCCAGCAACGCCTTCCCTCCTCAGTCTCCGGCCCCAGTTATTCCCCAGCCAGCCCTCGAGCCCCGGTCAGCCCGGCGGAAACCCCGCTCAGCCTGGCACAGAAGATCCGGCACAGCCCGCTCAGCCTGCACCTGAGCAAGGCGCAGGGTGAAAGCGCTCCGCTGCAGTCACTGTACACCGGGTGGTCGCCCGTCGCTCTTGCTGCCTCGGCAGCCTTCTTGGCATGGGAATCACGGTCCTCATGGCGGCGCGTCGCCGCGGCGAAAACTGAAGCGCTGCGGTGAAAGTACCGAGCCACTCAATGGAACAGCCCTGGGGCTGCCAGCACATTCAATACAAACAGCCGGGCCGGGGGCATAATCACTCCCCGGCCCCAGCCTCGTCATCAGCGGATAACCAGACGATCCGGTCAGATCCACGCTCTGAACGAGCAGTAGTACCAACGACCATCGATCGTCTGCCAACCCGAAAGTACGCATCCTGGCCATCAGTGCCGAAGTAGTACCAGGACAGGCCAATGCGCTGCCATCCGGTCGCCATGTCCGTCGGTTCGAAGCGGTACCAGTGTCCGTCAGAGGTTCTTCCAGCCGGTCACCATGCGGCCGTCAAGCCTCAAAGTTGTATGCCAGTGGCCATCAATCTGCGCACCAGGGTCTTCCGCTGAGCGCCCGTGCTCGGATCAGTAGTACCAGCTGCCGTTCTCTTGGAGCCAGCCGTTCGTGCGGGCGCTCGTACGACTGTAGTGGCTCCACTTCCCATCCTCTGTTCCCAACCCGGTGACCATGATGCCATCAGCAGTGAAGCGGTAGGTCGCATCGCCAATAACCACGCTCTGCGAGGCCGCGAAGCTGCCGTCCTCGAGCTGCCACTTCCAGCCAGCACCGGTGTTCACCCAGTGCGCGGGGTTGCAGAAGGCGTGGGATCCGGGGCCAGGGTCGGCTCGGGATCAGGGGTGGGCTGCGGAGCGGGCGTTGGATCGACTGAGCGTGGGGAGCCGGGTCAGGTCCACCGAGAGGGAGGCGCTAGGCTCGGATCACCGTGCGGCAGGCCGGCGTGGGCTGCGGGTCGACCGAAAGAGTCGGCTGTGGGTGAGGCGCGACATACTCGCCCGGGTCGCTTCAAACCCAGGTAGGCGGCATCAACGCGCATGAAGTCAATGTTCTTGTACCCACCGGTCTCATACAGCGAGACCCCAGGTTCCATCATTCAGTGCATGCAGTGGGTCGAGTAGGCCATGTCTCCGCTTTCGAAGACCTTGCCCTCGTTCCAGGTGAAGCCATCGTCGTAGGACACGCGAATCGTTCCATTCGCGCGAGCACTCGACGAATCCGCATTCGAGAAGAGCAGGACGCGAGCGCGCGCCGAAGCCCCTGAGGGCGCGCGTTCGGATATCGCGCGAATGATCGAAGCATTGTTGCGCGGATCGTCAGGTCCCAGTTATGGCGGAAGGACCCCAGGTCTGGCCGCCATCGTAGGAAATCGCCTCGAGGCGCTGGCCCGCGGTGCCCTGCGTGCGAGAGTTGAGCAGCAGGCGCCCATCGGAAAGCTCGACGACCTTAGTCTCATCCGCGCTCCCCTCACTGGGAGCACCCGGCTTCACGTTGCGCCGTGGTCATCGGGTAGAACAGAAACAGCCATGAGCGAGGGTGCTCCCCGCATTTGCGACCGCGTACTGCTGAATCAATCGACCAGCGTGTGCGCCGTGGCGCAACTGGATGCCCTCACCGAAGAAGCGGGCGGTAAACCCACTGGTCTTCATTACCCTGCGTCACCTGATCGGTAATGGTGCGAGGGTTCGCCGAGTCTGACCGTTGTCGTGCGACTCAACAACGTGTGCGTGGAGGATGTTGCGCGCGTTGGGATCGGTTCCCAGCTGCGACTGAAAAAGTCCCGCGTCAAAGACTTCACCGAAGAGAGAGGAAGATCGTCCCGGTGGTGCGATCAACGACGAAAGAAGGATCCGAGAAACCGAGCCTTATTCGCACCGGGTGTCCCGGCCAGAGCAGTTTGAATCGGTGTCCACGACTTGCGCCGTCCTTCGAGATGCGGTAGAACGATCAGGGTTCGCTTGGGGCGCGCGTCCTGGCAGGTCTCGGGGCGTCCATCCCACGCGGCGATGATCCAGCCGTTGAGTGGCCGTGGTCAGCGCGGGGATGCGATAGCGCGAATCCATTCAGCCCGGGCAGGCCAGGCGCGCGACCTCTCACCGATCGCGTGGTCCTTGGGGGTTTCCACCGGGTCGGGCTCAGCTGCGCGAACCGGGAGCAGCACGGTGATGGCCTCGGCAGTGGCGGTAATTCCACCGGCGATGACGTCGTTTCCGTTGCGGTCGCGGGTCGCCGCCCCACGTCGAGGTCGGCGTGAAGGAGCCGGCGGTCGGGTCGGCCTCGGTGATCGTGTAGGTCGCGGACTTGCACTGCTTGGTGGTGTGCGCGGCGGTTGTGCCAGCGGCGAGTTCAGCGCGCCGGTCGTCAGGACGCCCGCGAGGTTCGATTCCTTCGGGAATACAGTCAGTGCACTGTCAGTCTCGTTCGTGTAGGTGAAGGTGAAGGTGAGGACGTCCCCCACATATACCTTGTCCCCGAGGGGTGTCTGTGACGCGTTGCGGTAACGCAGTGATCGGCGCTGGGGTTGTTTCGCTTGCTGCCGAGGCCGTGGCCGCGTCGCCGGGGTTAGGTGTCACTTTCGGGGGTTGCCAGTGCCGGCAGAAGAGACGACGCACAGGAGTGCAGCGCCTGAGACGGCTGCCAGGGCCCGCCCATATCGACGGAGGGTCATCTTTGGTCCTTCTGAATGAATGATATGGATGCGAGACTGAAAAGCGACACGTGAGTCGGGTCTCAGTCATCACGTAAGTCATCTTACAAATTCGCGGGACCTTCAGAAGGTTTCATCAGGATACTATTCGCTGGCTTTCAGCATGTTACACCAATTTTGTTGATGTGCATGCAAATAGGGGTGAGGCTGTGCGTGTGTAGCTGGGTTGTGACACAGGAAAGCTTCAATAGGCACACGTTGTTCTTAACTAGACCGGAGGTTTGCTTCGTTTCCTCAGCCAAACAGGAGCGTTTGTCACATGAAGTCGAGAAAACGCCAGGTTATCGAGGGGCTCTCCCGCCCCCATTTCGAAAGTCAACAAAAGACACAGGCTGGTGCTGACAGTACCGACTTTGCATGTCTTTTGCTGGGAGGAGCAGCGAGGCCGGCGGGCGGAGCACACGGCCGGAGCGCCCGGGCGGACCGGTCGGCGGGCGGTGACGGGCTCGCGAGTGCGCGGGCGGAGGCACTGCCGGAGACACAGAGCGGCCAAAGCCCGGCCCGCGAACCCAAAAAGCGCTGTGGGCCGGCGCGAATGCGCCGCGCGCCGTCGGCTGGTCAAACACCAGTCTTAACCCGAACTCAGCTCAGCTCAAGTAGCCGACCGAACCACACATGCAGGGACAGCTCCAGCGAGCTGCGCTGCCTCCGGTGTAGTCCTCATCAGCCTGGGTCCCGGCCAGCCTTACGCAGCTTCTGGCCGGTGGCCTCGATCGGGTGAGACTCTTCCTCAGCACGCAGTGCCTTGAACTCGAGAGCACCATTGTCCTGATCCTCGATGAAGCGGCGAGCGAAGGTGCCATCCTGAATATCAGAAAGGATGTCGCTTCATTGCCTGCTGGAGGACTCGCCAATGACACGCGGGCCGGAGATGTGGTCGCCGTACTCCAGCGGTGTCGAGGCAAGACCAACGCTGCTTGGTGATGCCACCCTCGTTGATCAGGTCAGCGATCTGCTTCATCTCGTGGCAGACCTCGAAGTAGGCGATCTCGGGCTGGTAGCCAGCGGCAACCAGGGTCTCAAAACCGGCCTGGATCAGGTGAGGAGACACCGCCGCACAGAACGGCCTGCTCGCCGAAGAGGTCGGTTTCGGTCTCTTCAGTGAAGGTCGTCTTGATGACGCCGCGCTGCGCAGGTGCCACCGATTGCCTTTGCGTAGGGGACAGAACCAGGTCCCAAGCCTGACCGGAGCGTCAACCTCAACGGCAACGACGTCCGGGGTGCCCTTGCCCTGGGTGCCGTCTCGCGGACCTTGTTGGGCCCTTGGGGGCAACCATGATGACATCGTGACCGGTGGGGAACCTCGATGTAGCCGTAGCGAATGTTGAAGCCGTGCGAAGCGCAGGGCCGCGCCTTCCTTCAGGTTCGGGGCGATCTGCTCGGCGTAAACGAAACGCTGCACCTGATCGGGCAGGGAGGATGGAGACAACGTCGCCCTCGGCCACGGCCTCGGGAACATCCTTCACCTCGAGGCCGGCTGCCTCAGCCTTTGCAGAAGAGGAACCGGGACGCAGGCCAGCGACCACGTCAACGCCGGAATCCTTCAGGTTCAGTGCATGCGATGTCCTGCGAACCGTAACCGATAACGGCCACCTTCTTGGACTGGATCGGCGACAGGTCTGCGCCGTCGTCGTAGATGATCTCGCCATTCTTATTTCTCCTTTGTAGTTGATCCGTAATCGATTGCTCACCGCGACCCGATCGCGACGAGCACCCGATTGGACGAGTTCGATGACGCCGTAGAGGTTCCATGGCCCGCAGCAGCGCCTCCAGCTTGGGTAGTGAACCGATCGACTCAATGACGACCGACTCAGGTTGAACGTCGACAACGTGGGCACGGAACAAGTCCACGACCTGCAAAACGCCCGTGCGACGAGATTCGTCAGCGCGAACCTTCATCATGAGCAGACGACGTTCGACGGATTCCTCGAGGGTGGAGCTCAACAATCTTGAGCACATTGATGAGCTTATTGAGTTGACGCTTCACCTGCTCGATGGGAGCGGAATCGGCCTCGACGATAATCGTCATGCGTGAGATGCCGGGTTGCTCGGTCTCCCCCACGGCCAGGGACTTAATGTTGAACGAGCGGCGTGCAAACAAGCCTGAGACTCGGGTCAAAACACCGGGCTTGTTTTCCACCAGGACAGCCAGCGTGTGCATCATCAGTCTTCCACCTCCCAGTCGGGCGCGATATCGCGGGCGTAGCGAATATCGTCATTGGGTACTCCGGCTGCGACCATCGAGCCACACCATCGCGTCTTTCGAAACCCTGAAGTCCAAGAGAACCGGGTGATCATTAGTGGACATCGCCCACTTAATGGCGTCCTCGACGTCCTCGGCGCGACGCACGGTGCGCGCCTCCAAGCCATAGGCCTTAGCGAGCATCTCAAAGTTGGGGATCTGCTCACCCTCGGTCGGGTTCAGCGTTGTAGTTGAGTAGCGCTCCCCATAGAACAGTGTCTGCCACTGACGCACCATTCCCAGCACCGAGTTATTGATCAGCGCGACCTTGATCGGGATGCGGTTGATCGAGCAGGTTGCCAGTTCTTGGTTCGTCATCTGGAAGGAACCATCACCGTCAACGGCCCACACGACCTTGTCCGGTGCACCCACCTGCGCGCCCATGGCTGCGGGGATGCAGTACCCCATGGTTCCCAGACCACACGAGGAAATGAAGTGCGAGGGCTCTTCGAATTCGATGAACTGTGCAGCCCACATCTGGTGCTGTCCAACGCCCGTGACGTAGATGGCCTCGGGGCCAGCGATCGAGGACAGCTTCGAAATCACCTCTTGTGGAGCCATGAAACCGTCGGTGGGTTCGGTCCATCCAAGCGGGTAGGTCTCGCGCAGGCGGTTCAGGTAACGCCACCATCCCGAAAGGTGCGGGCTTGCCGAGGGCGTTCGTAGGCCTCGGGAAGAGCGGCGTTCAGTGCGCGCCAAGGCGGGCTTGAGGTCCGCGACCACTGCGACGATCGGCGTAGCGGTTCTTTGACATCTCGGCGGCGTCGATATCGACGTGGACAATGCGGGCACGGGCGCAGAAAGAATCCAACTTTCCGGTCACGCGGTCATCGAAGCGAGCGCCCAGTGCGACGACGAGATCCGCGCGCTGGAGAGCTCCCACCGCGGGAACGGTGCCGTGCATGCCGGGCATCTTCAAGTTGTGCGGGTCCGAATCGGGGAAGGCGCCGCGAGCGGAAGAGTCGTCACGACAGCCGCGTCGGAAAGTGCCACCAGTTCGCGCAGTTCGCTTTTCGGCGCGCGCTCGGACGAGGCCGCCGCCGACGTAGAACACGGGAGCCTGCGCGTGCGATCTCCTCTGCGGCGCGCTCGATCTGGCGCGGAATGGGCTCGAAAAGCGGGCTGGTAGCCGAAGATCCATGGGCACGGGCCAGATGTATTCGAATTCTTCGACCCTGTGCGGATCGGGTGATATCCACGAGGACGGGGCCCGGGCGGCCAGTCTTGGCGATGTGGAAGGCTTCAGTGAGGGCGCGCGGGATTTCACGCGGGTCCGTCACCAAGAAGGAGTGCTTGGCAAAGGGCATTGAGGCGCCCACGACGTCGGCTTCCTGGAAGGCATCGGTGCCGATCAGGAGGCGCCAACCTGGCCCTGAGATGACGACGATTGGGACGGAATCGATGTTTGCGTCCGCAATCGCGAGTCAGAGTGTTTGTTGCTCCCGGCCCAGAGGTCACGATCGCAACGCCAAACCTTGCCGCTGGCTAGGGCGTATCCTGCGCTGCATGGCCTGCGCCCTGTTCGTGGCGCACGAGGATGTGGTGGAGCGAGGGAGCTCATCGAAAGGATCAGGTGGGCAGGATTGCGCCACCGGGCATGCCGAAAACGTCGGTCACGCCCAATGCTTCAGAGTGGTCACAATGGCTTGCGCGCCGGTCATCACCCGACGTGTTTCTTCAGTCATTATCAGCCTTCCAGTCGGTCTCGCTTCCCGCTTCAAAAGGACATGAGCCCTTTGGGGAATCATGGGGTGTCATGCATGATCCCCTTCACAGGTGCGGTCGCGGCGCAAACTCAGGTGTTTGCGAACGCGTAGCGCATATGCGCGGGGATTGAGGCGTGCGTTCCATCCGACAATTCACACGGCAGGAATCGCACGCCTGGGTACGATGACCGAGACGAGAATTCCCGAAATGCGAAGCTTCATCACGCTTCTACCGTAGAGCCTCTTTGCCGCCATGGGCTTTTTTAATCTCACACTCCGGAATAGTGGGACCTTGGCCTCAAAAATCAGAAAAATTTGTCAGACAGCAATTGAGTCCCTTTCGACACAATCTGCATAATTCTGCGCTCTCATCCATTTGGCCCCTCTCCTGAGTAAGACGATACTGAGAAGCGGATACAGAAAATCCTGATCACCAGACAATGGAGCCATCACAGTGGAGATCTTATTTACGAAGCTCGCTGATCAGCCTGTCCTATTCCTGTTCCTCCTGATCGGCACTCGGCATGGCCTTCGGCCACGTGAAGATCAAGGGAATCGGACTGGGCGCGGCGACCGTCCTCTTCTTTGCAATTATCTTGTCGGCCTGGGCCGAAACCTACGGCATCCCACCTTCGAGTGACCGCGAATTGGGCACCCCTGGAAGCGGCGCTTTTCACCTTCGCAATCGGTATGAATTCGGGCGCCTCGTTCTTCCACAATCTCAGAGCGCGGTCGGCCCGATCCCTCACAATGGTCGCCCTCACGCCATCGCCGCAGCTACCGGTGAATTCATTGGCCGCATGTGGGGAATGGACCCTGCACTCATCGCCGGCACCTTCGCCGGTTCAGTGACCAACACTCCGGCTCTGTCCGCCGCCGGCAGGCCCTCGGGGAAGTTGGACTTGGCGACCGTCGGTTACCTCGATTGCCTACCTCTTCGGCGTCATCGGAATGCTCATCGCCTCGGCCGCCGCCCCTGTCCTACGGCAAGCGCGACAAGGATGCCCCTCTCCCTGGCGAACCGCACGATCCGCGTCGAGCGCGACGAGCCACCCCTGCTTTGGGCGATATTTATACGACTCTGGGTTCCAAGATCACCTTCTCCCGCCTGCGCCGAGGCGAAACCGGCCCCATCATGCGTCCGTCGATGACCGATACCGTGGATAAGGGCGACCTGGTCACCGTCGTCGGCCCGCGCGAGCTCGTCGCCCGCGTCGCAACCGAATTGGGCCACCCCTCCTCGCATTCCCTCATCGAGGACCGCACCTACTTGGATTTCCGTCGCGTGACAATTTCGAACCCGAGCTCGCGGGCCGCCACCGTGGAAGAGCTGGACCTTGCGGGCAGTTCTCCGCGACGATTTCCCCGCGTTCGCCGAGGCGACGTCGACATGATCGCCGAACCTGGCCTTGTTCTTCAGCAGGGTGACCGCGTCGCGTGGTCGCACCGACCTCGAAAAATGCGGGAGATTACAAAGTTCTTCGGCGACTCCGCGCGAGGCCCTGTCTGACCTTAACCCGATCAGCTTGGGTGGGGTATGGCACTGGGCATCTTGATTGGCGAGATTCCGATCTTCACCCCGACTGGAGCCTACTTCTCCATTGGTTCAGCAGCCGGCACTTTGATTGTTGGCCTGATCTTTTGGCCGTTTGGGCCGCATCGGCCTATCGTCACTGCGATGCCTTTTCACGGCCGGTCAGGGTCTTGGCAGATTCGGCCTTCTGGTCTTCCTCGCACAAGCGGGCGCTAACGCAGGTGGACAGATTGAAAAGGCTTTTCTACCTCCGGCACCTGGCTGCAGATCCTCTTGCTGGGCATCATCATGACCTCGATCATGAGCTGTTAGCTCTACGTCGTCATGCGTTGGGCTTTCAAGATGGGTGGAACGAAGCTCGCGGGTCTTCTGGCTGGCGCTCAGACGCAGCCTGCAGTCCTGGCTTTCGCAAACTCTCGTACGAATATGGATCCTCGCGTCTCCTTGGGGTTACGCCTTGGTCTACCCGGTTGCCATAGATCGGCAAGATCCTCGTCGCTCAGATCATGGGTGGTATGTAATCACTCTGGTGCTCATAGCTAGTGGGCCCCGCACCGGCAAGGTGCGGGGACCATCCCCGATCATCTTCGTATTGCATGAAAGTCCTCTGGACCATTTCAAGAAACAATCTTTAAATTCACATATGTATCCTGACCTGCGATTATGGATTTATACTTGAATCGTTGCTGGTATTTAGCCATTTTGAGGGCATAGGATGAGGCCATTCCATGCGAACAAAGGGCAGGTCATGAGCACCACTTTCCCATTAAAATCTCAGCTGCTGCGCGCATTCGCCTCTGTCGGTGCACTCACCGTGATCGTTGGCGAGTCTTTATCCCAACGCACCAGGCTCGCTGACGATGAAAGCCCCCGCATCAGCCTCGGCGCGCAGTTGAAGACGCGTCGGCAAAAAGCCGTCTTTAATGATTTCGACGATGACCACACTCGATGAAACTCAAGAAAAGAGTGGGTCCACACGGTCAACGATCCGGGCAGCAGGTATCATGGACGCTAATCCGCATCGGTTCAGTAACGACCGCCTGGTACGGCGTCATCCCGGGAGTATCCGACTACAACGCATCAGACTCTCGGCGGGTTTCGTTCCTTGGTCGGCTGGCTATACGCCCAAATGGGTTGATACCAGCACGGCAGCTGCCGGCTACTGGTCATATGTCACGCGCGGCGTCCCAGAGGACACCACGCAGACGCGCTACAAGTGGTACCAGCCCGATGGACCTACCAATATCGAAGTAAAAGACACTTCTGCGATTGGTTTCCGCCCCAACGATCCGGGGCAAGTCACGGCCGGAACGCCGTTCCTACTTGGAACCGTTCGGCGCAATAACTTCCCGCCATCCGCTGGGGAGGCAAGTGGGTTCACTCCTCGATTGACCTGCGGCTCGGCGGGAAAGAATTCTCCTTCCCCTTCGACCAGATGGAAACAACCAACGATGCTTTCCCGACTGCTCGTCCCCGCCAAGGCGGCGCTTACACCTACGCCGGAGCAGCATTCGGATCAATAAAGAGTGTTGGAAGAACTATCGCGACCCCGTCACCGGGCAGTACGTGAATTCGTATCCTGCAAAACGCCGCGATGACACAAGGGATCCAAACCAGATTCCTTACGACCGTTATTGGTACAAGGGCGAGGCAACGGCAACTTCGATATTTCACGCAAGAACCCTCTGAAGTTTCGGAATTCAATTACCCCGTTGTAACCGATTCAGCGAATCAGACTCCAGAATCGGATGACACCCTTTTCATTCGTAAAACGGTTTCAGACGCAACCATCGAACGCGATGGGATGCGTTACCATCTTGTTCTTCATGGCTTCACTCAAACAGCAGACGGCCAGTGTCCGGCAGTACCCTCGGGCGATTTCAAAGATACATTCCGGTCAGCGAAGGCAAGTCATCTTTGGCTGCCTCTACGGCGAGTTCCAGCAGGAACGCTCCGTCCGCTTTCGTCAAGCAAGCCGATGCTCCACAGGCACTACGTGACCAAGCAGAGCCCATTCCCTCAGCACGTCTTCTATCTCAGGGAGGGATCTTTTCCGGCCCAAGTTTCAGCAAAGCAGACCCCTCGATTACAACTCTCAATGGAACCGCTGTCGCACCCGCATTCCTCAAAGCCGGCGAAGTCGAGCAAGATGGCGCCCTAGCCCCAACAGGTTGGGGTGCAACTGGACAGATCCACAAATGGCTCGTTATCACGCATTCCTCACGGGTTCCTCAGACGTCAAAGTCCACGAGGCAACTCTGCAGGGATGGAGCCTGCGTGATATGACCTGCACCGATGGCACGGGAAAACCTCACGATCGATAAGCTCCCGGCATCGACCATCAACGGTACCTCCACTGCTGGCGGCCTAGACCTGAGCAGTATCAAACCCTGTGGCCACAGCCCCAAGCTGTTCCCCATCACCCGCACACTGATCAACGAATACCGCACCGGAAAGATCCGCGTTCAAAAGGACCCTAGCTGACGCTGATAACGGTGGTACGAGTGGTAACACTACCTTTGATATTTCCTATTCGATCACAGCAACGAATGACGGAAATGAGTCAATGTCAACCTGGAAGCTCGTCGATGTTCCAGGCTTCGCTCCGGGTCTAACCTATTGATCAGGTTCGCATTGCCTCAACTAAAGCAGACCTTGATAACGCGTGGCACGGTAGCACGCCTTCAAACGGGGCGTACCAACTCACCACAGGCGTAGAACTCGCAGCAGGGCAATCTCAAACTTGGTGGATCCGCTTCCGCGTCACCCAGGAAGACCACTGTCCCGGGTTATTCTGAAGAACTCCTCGAGTGTTCAAAGGATTCCGTTGGTCGTCCCGTAACCGGCCACGGCCTCTTCAATGAAGTGAATGCTGAAAAACGGTCACGATTACGACGGACACGATAACAATATCGCGTGTGGGTCTGTTCCCTCTCGCTCCGTCACTCTCGTCAAGCTGGGCACCCAGGCCCAAGGAACAGCATCTGCATTCACCGGAGTAAATGGCTCGCCTCTACCCGTTGGCAGGGGCACAGTTCGCACTTCTACGACGAGATCAACTCCGACCAGCACACCAGTCGCGACTTTCACTCCCGACGCACAGGAACTACCTTTACCGCTTCAGGACTTTCAACCGGACGCACGTACTGGGTGGTTGAGACTAAAGCGCCTGCGGACACGCACTACTCCCCGTCCCTTCACTTTCACCTTGGAAAGTCTCTCCCCAGGTACTGGGACGAATAAAGTAGCTGTAACTGAAACCCGAGATCCCTCGCTGTGGGGAGCGACAGCTATCGCCGCTGCTGCCTCAGATTCACCTCAGGCAATCGGCGGACACGCGACTATCGCTGTTACCGATGTTCAGGTGGGAACTCTTCCCAAGTCAGGATCTGCATCCCTCATCATGACCTTGAGCGGTGGACTTGTCCTGTGCCTACTCAGCGCAGGAATGCTCATCGCAGCTCAACGACGCTACGAACGAGTAGAGGCGTAACTAGGGATAGAGGCGTACACAGCGCAGCGTGAAGGACGACCCGTCCTAACTGCATCCCAGAAACACGTGGGCCCCGCACCGGCAAGGTGCGGGGCCCACGAGCTTTCACTCAACTAGACCTCAGTCACGCGGCTTTTCGCGCATTTCCCAGGTCTCGATGATGTCGCCTTCTGCGATGTCCTTGTAGCCCAAGGTGATACCACATTCGTAGCCCTCGCGGACTTCGGTGACATCGTCCTTCTCGCGGCGAAGCGATGCGATTTTCAGGTTCTCTGCAGCAACGACGCTATCGCGAACCAGGCGAGCCTTGGTTCCACGCTTGATGGTGCCGGAGCGGACAATCGAACCAGCGATGTTGCCGAACTTGCCGGAACGGAAGACCTGACGAATCTCCGCGCTGCCCAGAGCGACCTCTTCGTAGATCGGCTTGAGCATGCCCTTCATCGCGGCCTCGACATCGTCGATCGCCGAGTAGATGACGTTGTAGTACTTTGATCTCGACGCCCTCGGCATCGGCAAGTTCCCTGAACGCGCTCTGCCGGGCGGACATTGAAGCCAATAATGACTGCGTTGTCCACGGTCGCCAGGTTGACGTCGTTCTGGGTAATTGCACCGACACCGCGGTGGATGATACGCAGAGCAACTTCTTCGCCCACGTCGATGCGCAGCAGCGAATCTTCCAGAGCTTCAACAGCACCGGAAACGTCACCCTTAATAAACCAGGTTGAGGGTATCAACCTCGCCTTCCTTGAGGACCTTATCGAAGTCTTCAAGGGAGACGCGCTTGCGACGCTTGGCCAGCATGGCCTGGCGTTCAGCAGCTCACGCTTGTCAGCGATCTGGCGAGGCGGTACGGTCATCGGAAGCAACCAGGAAGGAGTCACCTGCACGCGGGACCGAGGTCAGGCCCCAGCACTGCAACCGGCGTCGAAGGTCCGGCCTCGAAACATCGTTACCGCTGTCAGTCGAACATCGCACGAACACGGCCGTGCGAGGAACCGACAACCAGCGAATCGCCGACGCGCAGGGTACCGCGCTGGACCAGCATGGTTGCCACCGCGCCGCGTCCCTTATCAAGGTTCGCTTCAGCCCACACCGCGTGCGTCCGTATCCGGGTTCGCTTCAGGGTCAGCGCCGCATCAGCGGTCAGCAGCACGGCCTCGAGGAGCTCGTGGATACCCTTGCGCTGCTTGGCCGAAATGTCAACGAACATGACGTCGCCGCCGTACTCTTCGGCAACGAGGCCGTACTCGGTGAGCTGTGCGCGGATCTTCTCCGGGTTCGCCTCTTCCTTATCGACCTTGTTGACTGCAACAACGATCGGCACGCCGGCGGCCTGCGCGTGGTTGATTGCTTCAACGGTCTGAGGCATGACACCGTCATCAGCTGCGACCACGAGGATCGCAATGTCGGTAACCTGAGCACCACGGGCACGCATAGCGGTAAAGGCCTCGTGACCGGGGGTATCGATGAAGGTGATCGGGCGGCGCGTACCGTCCTCTGCGGTGACCTTCACCTGGTAGGCACCGATGTGCTGAGTAATGCCACCGTGCTCAGAATCGACGACGTCGGTGTGACGGATAGCGTCGAGGAGCTTGGTCTTACCGTGGTCGACGTGGCCCATGACCGTGACGACCGGGGACGCGGTTGCATGTTCTCTGCATCGTCCAGTTCTTCGGCTTCGAGGTCGATGTCGAAGGACTCGAGCAGTTCGCGATCTTCGTCTTCAGGAGAGACAACCTTGACGTCGTAGCCGAGCTCTGCGCCCAGTGCCTCGAAAGTGTCTTGATCCAGCGACTGCGTGGCCGTTGCCATCTCTCCGAGGTGGAAGAGGACGGTGACCAGCGCTGCGGGATTGACGTTGATCTTTTCAGCGAAGTCAGCAGGGAGGCACCCTGGCGGATACGGATCTGCTGTCCATCGCCGCGAGGAATCGACACGCCACCAATGACGGGTGCGTTCTGCTGTTCGAAACTCTTGACGCTTTGCGCGCTTCGACTTGCGTCCGCGCGAGCTCTTGCCGCCACCGCGACCGAATGCGCCCGGTGTTGCCGCGGCCGCCACCGCGACCACCACGCGGCGGAGCGAAACCGCCACCGGCATTTGCTCCGGGAGCACCCTGGGCGCCACCGCCACCAGCAGGACGGGTACCGCGGCCGCGACCGCCGCGAGGACGATCAGAAGAAGGTGCAGGACCGCCCGAGCGAGCGAAGTTTGCCTGTCCGGGCATCATTCCCGGGTTTTGGACGCGGGCCGCCACCGGAAGGTGCGCCACTGCGCTGCGGACGAGGCCCACCCTGGCGCGCTCCTGAGCACCACCGGACGCCGGACGTTCGCCCTGTGCGCCGCCGCGAGCGGGACGCGCTGCCCCACGGCCACCCTGGCTACCGCCGGGACGAGGCATGCCCTGGCTGGATGCATAGGGGTTGTTTCCGGGGCGGGGCCACCGGGGCGAGGCGCTCCAGGACGAGGTGCACCCGGCTTGGGAGCTGCGCCGCCAGCGGACGGGTGCGCGAGGCGCGCCCGGCTTGGGAGCTGCACCCGGCTTGGGGGCAGCTGCGTGAGTATCGCTTGCAGGACGAGCAGCTGGCTAGGGGCGAGTTTCCTTCGCACTTTCAGCTGCTTCACCCTTCGGGCCTCAGCCTTAGGTGCGCGAGGCGCAGGCTTAGCGCGACGCGGGCTTGGGAGCCTCGGGAGTGGGGTTTCATCCTTCACTGAAGCCTGAGCGGACTCTGCCGGCTCTCAGCGCTGGCCTCGCACGAGGCTTGGGGGCAGCGGGCTTCTGACGTGTTTGGCGGCATCACCCGATGCGGCTGATCCGGAGAGCTTTTCAATGTTCACGCGCGTCACGCGCGACAGGGGGTTCAAGTGCGGAGGACGAAGCCCTGACGTATTCGCCCTTGTCTCGTAGGTAGCCAGCAATTCCTTGCTGGGATTCGAGCTCTTTCGCGAGCTCGTGGACACGCAGTTTTGCCACTTTCTCCTTGTCCGGGAACGTCCCCGAAACGGAGACGTATCACTGATATTGCAGGCAGCTCATCGCTGGGTACTCATCGGGTGCCCATGGGCTTTCAACCCGCTCGCTACTGTTGTCCGGCGCCCCGTGCGCCGCTGACAGAATGGCCTCCCCAAGGCCTTCCACCGCTGGTCGGTCATGTCGACCGTTCGTCGCAGCGAACGCCCCATCGCCCGCCTCGGTGCGGGCAAGGTCAAGGCAGCGAGCTTCGGGATGAAACCACGCTCCCCGACCGGGAAGTTGACGACGGGCATCAACGTGGAGATGTCCGTCGGTAGAGGCAACGACACGGATCAACTCCGGAACGTTGCGCGCGCAATCCACAACCCACACAGGTGCGAAGCATAGAGTGGATTGAGACACGCCTTCAAAGCTTAGCTGAGTCAGTCCTCATCCAAGTCATCGGATTGTGAGCGACTGATCACGTCATCCGGTGTGGACGAACGCGATGCCAGTGCTTCTTCACCGTTTTCGGTGTCCGAGTGAATGTCGATGTGGAAGTCCGTCAGGCGTGCCGCGAGGCGTGCGTTCTGGCCTTCCTACTCGATATAGCCAGCGAAAGCTGGAAGTCAGGGACAATCGCGGTGGCGGTGCGCTGTTCAACAGAGTGAACAACCACGCGGGACACGCGAGCCGGAGACAGAGAGTTAGCAACGAAACGTGCCGGATCTTCTGACCAATCGACGATATCGATCTTTTCCCCGCCCAGTTCGTTCATAACTGCACGCACACGCGAACCCATGAAGCCGATGCAAGCGCCCTTGGCGTTGACACCCCTCACGGGTTGCCAAAACAGCGATCTTCGAGCGGTGTCCAGCTTCGCGGGCGATTGCCTTAATGCGGACCAAGCCCTCTTGATTTCGGGAACCTCGCGCTCAAACAGTCCCTTGACGAGGCCGGGGTGGGTGCGCGACAGCAGATGCGAGCACCGCGGTCAGTGCGTTCGACGGAAACGATGAGCGCACGCAGGCGGGTGCCGTGGGAGTAGTCCTCGCCGGAACCTTTTTCGGAATCGGAAGAACGGCCTCGAAATCATCAGCCAGCTTCACGATCGTCATACGCGAGTCGCGAGACCGCTGAACGACACCGGTAACGATCTGGCCAGTCTTGCCGGCAAAGTCACCCAGGACGCGCTGATCGTCGGCGTCACGCAGGCGCTGCATAATGACCGAACGCGCTGTGGATTGGGCGATGCGGCCAAAGTTCTTCGGGTGTCGTCAAATTCTCCGATGGGGTTGCCATCGTCGTCTTCTTCGGTAGCCATCACGGTGACGCGGCCGGTGCGCTTATCAATTTCGATGCGAGCCTTCGAAATCGCACCGGGGATGTTGTGGTAGGCCCTGAGTAGCGCTTCTTCGATGGCGTCAACCAGGGTATCGAGCGATACCCCTTCTCGTGTTCGACCATCCGCAGGGCGGTCACATCGATTTCATAGCGTCCTCATTCCCACGAGCTGAAGTCGACGCGCGAACGCGCCTTCTTGATCTCGTCATGCACTGTGTGGCTTTCAGCGCCGGTATCTACAGTAGCGCTTTTTCTCGTCTGCCTGGCTGACTCGTCCCACGAGCTTGTCACCGTTGCGCAATTTCACGCTAACAAGTCCGCCGATCTGACGCATCCAGTGTTCAGGCTTCTTCAGCTCTCGTTCAAGGCCGGAGTGGATACTTCCAGCATGTAGGCGTCCGAGATCGGGTCAGCTGAATCCATGGCTTTGGAGATTGCCCGCGAGATTTCGGCAAGAGCATCGGAAGACAGACGCTCCGCACCAAGGGGCTCTTTCAACGGTGATACGACACCAAGTCCCTGTTTTTGTTTGAGGATCGTTACCGCGTCAAGCTGCGCCCCCGCTTGGGTGACGATACCTTCGACCAGCGCACGGACCTGTTCTTCAATCTGTGTGGGTGCCACCTTCACTCCTTCACGCGACACGGTATTCTAGGCAATCGTACTCGTCTTTTGACCATGGGATGATGTTGTTGTGAAACACCTGAAACTCTTCACTGCGTGTATTGCTGTCCTCAGCATGTCCTTGGGGGCATGCGGAATCCACCTGGAATCTTCCGCCACCCATTTGCCCGCATTGACCGGTTTCGCACTTTTCCCGTGATGCTTCGGCAAGGACCGAGGCCGCCGCGGCCCAGCGCGCGCATTCCCTCGCTGCACCTCGTGCGAGTGTTCCTCCTGCGCGTCTTCCCTCGAGGCCCCTTGCGCAGAGTTCGCAGCAACGCTTGGATTTCCTCGGTGGAGTGTGGGACCCCTGGAAGGATCAGGAAAAATACCGCCAATCTTCCCCAGCCTGAAGAGGTTGCCGAAGCCCCTTACAGGATCGAAGACTCATTTCGTGGCTCAGTGATCTCGGCTCGCCGCGACCCTGCGTGCAGCCAGCAACCCCACGACTTCCTCTCCTGAGCAATCGCGCCAACTGAGCGCAGTCGCGTTGGGACGCCACGCCTCGGCAGTGCACTGGCCCAGGCATACGCGATCGACATCGATGCGGGCGATCAGGGCGTTGATGCTCTCGCCCAGCGATTCACCCAGCTGACAGGCGCCACCTCAATTGGCTCGTCCGCCAGGAGCTTCCTCCGACCTGACGCTTCCCTTGGCCTCGCAAACAACCTCTGCTTTTTCGTCTTCCGACGAGGCCGCCGCTTCACCGCGAGCTGGGACTGCATCGCACAGATTTCTGCCCAAGTCTGCGGTCCACACCGCCGACTTCTACGAGGCCGAGACCATGGAGAACGCTCCTTGATCGCGCCTCGCGCCTCTGGAACGCGGGAGCAAGGATTCGCGCCAATTGCGTTGTTCTCTTACGAACACCTCGCCTTCTGATCTTGCCCCAGGCCAGCCTTCGCGCCGATGTCAACCTGCTCCAGTCCGACTCACAAGATGTTCGTCTTCGGCGTTCAAGCCGCCCTCGACGATCTTCGCCTGTGGGCTGCGTGCTCCGACCGTTACTTCCCGGCGGTGGTGACGCTCAATGAGCTCGGAACTGCTGATTATCGTGATCTCGCTCCCTGCGGGACGCGGATGCGCTCCATATTGAGCTCGATGACGGGGCAATCCCTCGTTTCGGGGGCGCTATGCCTTGATCATGATCCGTGAAGGTGAAGTCACTGATTCGGCGATGTGGTACGAGGTTCAGAGCGCTCGCTGAGGGCGAAAAACAGGAGTTGAGCGTGAACTGGGCTGATCCGGCACGTTCTCCTCTAGTTGTTCATTCTTCGCATTCTCCGATGCGTCCTTTTATGGAAGACATCAGCGAGAAAGTCAACCGCACTCAGGTTCTAGTTCGCAGCATAAAAGCTCAAATGGTGCGGTGATTACCGCGCAGATTCGCAAGCGTGAGGATGGAGAGTTGTTTTCTGTTCTGCAGCACGCGGAAGGCTGATGACGAGGCGATGGAGCTTGCGCATTCCCTTGAAAAACAGCTGCGTGAAAGCGTCGGTTTGGAGTAGCCCGAGGGCTATCGTAGCACGCTCGGTGAAACGCTGGCGCACTTCTTCGAGGCGCATGAGCCTCGGAATGCCTGGAGGTATTGGGGATCATCTTCGCTCAGGCGCTGAAGGTCTCGCATCTCGCATCCGCCAGGCGCTCCTTGTGACATCGAGGCGGACCATTGCGCCCATCGCCCCTGCAGTACGCGCGAAGTTGGTCCCTCGCGGTCTCTGAGGAGCGGGCGACCGCCAATTCCACCAACACGGCTGCGACCTCGGGAATCATGAGCGCGCGAACATCATCGACGAAGGCACGCGTTGCCGCCTGAGTGCCTTTGGCGCTCTTCCCGAAGTGCTCTTCGTTTGGCGAAGAACCTTCACGAAAGTATCCAATCCCCCGCCGCGCGGATCGCATCGTGAACCGCACGGTGGAGGGGACAGAAAAGGCCTCTCCCCGAGTTCTTCAAAGCCCGAACCCACCACATCATGGGGTATTGAATGAGGCTCAAGGGCTATGCTCGATTCTGAGAAACCGGGTCCTCGGGGCCTCGCCGCACGGGGGCGGCTGCGGAGTTTCCGCGGGCGCCCCCTTCCCCGTACGAGGCCGGGCGTGAGTGTGCGCTGAGCGAACCGCACGCGAGACCTCGGAAATATCCATGCCGATCCACCCCGCGAGCGAACGCGTGTACTCACGTTGGAGCGCGTGGTCGCGGATGCGAGCAACCACGGGAGCAGCCGCACGCAGAGCTTTCACGCGCCCTTTCTGCGGTGCGCAAATCGAGCTGGCGCAGAACCGAACGGATAACGAACCCAAAAAGCGGCGTCCGAGAGTTCACCAACTCCACAACGGCGCGCTCTCCTTGAGTCAGCGGAGCTCGCAGGGGTCCATGCCATTGGGTTCCACCGCGACGAATGTCTGGGCTGCGAAGTTCTGGTCCATTTTCGAAAAGCACGAAGCGCGGCTTTTTGTCCCGCCGCATCACCATCGAAGGTGAAGATCACCTCCGCCGTGGTTTTCCCATTGCTGAGGACAACTCCAGCGGCACCGTCCGCGCTATCTCCCAAAAAGCCGGCGGACGATTTTTACGTGGTCTTCACCGAAAGCGGTACCGCAGCTTGCGACCGTATATCCCACACCTGCGGCATGGGCAGCCATGACGTCCGTGTAGCTTTCGACGATAACGACCTTGCGGTTTCGTGTAATTTTTTCTTCGCAAAGATCGAGGCGCATAGGAGACTTGAGACTTGTGATAGATCGGGGTTTCCGGGGTATTGAGGTACTGGAGAATCCTGTCCTCATCGTTCAAACGTCTAGCGCCAAAGCCAATCGTCGCACCCGTAATGTCACGGATTGGCCACATGAGCCTGCCGCGGAAACGATCATAGAGGCTCGCGGTTTCCGCGAGCTGCAAGTCCTGCAATCTCGATCTCTTGATCGGCTAAAGCCCTTGGAGCGCAAGTGACGGGTAAGCGCATCCCAGCGAGCTGGGCGAATAGCCGATTCCGAAGTGGCGACAGGTCGCTCATCGAAGCCCGCTGACCAAGAAAACGACGTCCTTCGTGGGCTTCTGGAAGAGAGCTGCGCCCGGTAGAACTCTTCGGCAACGCGGTGCGCGTCAAGGAGCCGCTGACGGCGACCGGGTCCCTGCGGGCGAAGGGTTCCGCTGCCCGCGGCCTCGTAACGCAAAGTAATCCCGGCTTTGAGGGCGAGGGCTTCACGGCCTCGGTGAAGGAAAGAGAATCAACTTTTTGACGAAGCTGATGACGTCCCCGCCTTCGCCGCAGCCAGCAATGCCAAAACCTTGGGAGGGGCGGACGTGAAACGAGGGTGTGCGCTCGTCGTGAAAGGCACAATCCTTTCAAAGAATCGACGCTTCGCGGGCGTAGGGCAAACCGCCTCGCCGACGATTTTCTTCGATGCGCGAAGCATCACGTACGGCGGCGATGTCTTCTTTGAGGATCAGGCGGCCGCGAGTTCAGTTTAGCGAGTGGACACTTTTCTAGCAGAAAGATGTGGATGGCGTCGGCCACCCCGATCTCGCTTCACAGCTGTGAGGACAGCATTCCGCACATGCGCGCGTGCCAGCGCGAGGCGGGAGATATCGTACAACGAGCGACTTGGTCGATGACGACACGTAGGCGCTGCCCTCGTCCGTAGCCGAGCGCCATTGAGCGGCAAAAGGCGGCCTGAGATATCTGGGACCGGCGTTGACAAGAGCATCAACCAGGTCGTTGAGGAGCGTGCGCCGCTGGTAGTAAACGGGTTCGCTTTTCGCGCGACTCATGACGTAGTGGACCGCCATGCCCTTGAGGACTGGATTTCGCGCGCGCGCATTGGCCGGAACGACGAGCTGGCGAGGTAGCGCCCCAGGCTGGTCTCCTGCGACCTCGCGCGTCGCCGCGACCCGCGTGCGTTGGAGAAGCGCCCGATCAATCCACGGTCAAGTCCTTCAGGGCAGCCAAATCAGCGTAGGAGCCACCGAAAGACGCCATCCATTCGGCATGGTCACCAAACGCCTCGAAAGCGCGGTAGAGATCGTCTCGCAAATCGATGTGCCATACCACTTCATGGTGATTCAATGACCCCTTGGGTATGGGAATCGCTGCATAGGCGTTCAAGGTCCATCTTCCTGCTGCAACAGCGTCTTCCGATGTCATGAACCGAGTACGCAATGTCGTCGAAAGATCCATGATTTGAGCTCGAGGCAGCGCCGCGCCTGCGGGACTCTTGGCGCATCCAGTCGAAAAAGTCGGACGGTCGTCCTCGCAGACGGAGAATTTACGTTGGGATTTAACGGGTCAGCCGCCCTCGCCCACGGGTATTTGCAGATCGCATCCAAGGTGTGGCACGCGTCAGTCTCAGGCCCCGCCGGGCCCATCTTGGCCAATAACTTTGGGTTCCAGACGCGCGACGATTCGCAAAAGGTTTGCGCGTTTCAAAGCCGCCGATCCTCGCGTGCCAACTCGTTGAGTGCGAGCTCGCTGTGCCCCAAAGGGCGGGTGGCCCAAATCGTGGGAAAGACAGGCTGCGTCCACGCACATCGGGGTCCGTCTCAGTTCTTGCCTAACCTCGCGGCCCACTTCGGGCAACTTCGAGCGAGTGAGTGAGGCGGGTTCGAACAAAATCATCCGACGTTGGCCCAGTGACCTGTAAGGCTTTTCTCCCCAAACGTCGCAGAGCCGAAGAGTGAAGTACTCGGCACGGTCGCGTTCGAAATCTGTCCGAGATCTGGATTTTTGCGGTCTCGGTACAAAACGCTCGCAATCGCTGGGCACGTAGGCAGGGAAGTGTTCACGTGATAAGCCTCAACTGCTTGTAGAGCGCTTTCATTGCATAAGATGGTGTTGTGCATTCAACGGAACGGGACTCAGGTGGTGACTACCTCGTCCATGCTGCCCGGAAAGGCACTCATCCGTGGTGGCATCTGTCGGCCATTTGCCGCATTCCCCGGCGCGTTGACCATGATCTTTGCTCGCTCGCCAGCTCAGTGAAGAAGCAATCCGCTTTGCTCGAGCCGGCGTTGATGCTCTCTTGCTTTCTCCGATCCCCCAGATGATTTGGGGCGTCAATCCAGAACTTGTTTCTCTGGTCAAGCGTTTCCACAGGGTCGGTGTCAAGATCATCGTCCATCTTCCTGGTTCGGCTGAGTGGAATACGCGTGATTTCAATGGTCCTTACTCCGCTGACGAGACTGTGACGACTTCTGCTTGGCGCGTTCGCGCATGCGTAGATGCGGGGTCGACGGCATCGATCTGGGGACTCTACCGCTTGCGCAAATTATGGGCCCAATTCAGCTGAGCGTCAGGAGTTCATGCATCTCTGCGCGTGGTCATGGCTGAGGTGGCTAACACCGATACCTTGCCCATTCTGGACTTCGAGTCTCGCTCCATGGACGACCCAGATTTGCAAGAGATTCTTCAAGAGTCGTGGTTCCATCACTCCGCGCAATGACACTCTCCTCGATATCGAGTGGAAGCACCCGCAGCTGTGCGATGCTATCGCGAATACTTTCGCCAACCGCGATCCGGTGGGACATATCGCCGCTTGGCCTGCGCTTCCCTACGATGACAGCGAGATTCATCGCGCGCACACTTTTCGCGCTTGCCCTTCCGGGAGCTACTTATTTTGATTCGCCATCAAAAGAAGCCATTTCCAGTTCCTTTGAGTTGATGGTTCAGCAGGCCTTTGCGCACGCGCGAAGAGCACGGGATGGAACGGGCCTCTTGCCCATGTCCGAGGGCCCTCCCTGGCTGGTCCGGGATTGCTTGGTTCACATGAGCGCTCAGGTTTTGGTTGGTTTTAATACATCAGATACCACCGTTGTCGTTCCTTGCGAACACCGTCCGTTGGTGTCAACGGGAGTTCTGCCTACCTCTATTGCTTCCGATACTCTGCTAGCCCCTGGCCAGTGTGCCTGGTTTGAAACCGCACGGGTTCACCCGCGTGCGCTGTCACGGAATAAGCACTGAACTGCCCGTACACTCTAGATCACTGTTCCATCACACCTGGAGACCACGTGGACTTCTATTAAGCGACTCTCGCGATTTTTCATCCAGGCCGCAGGCCAGAGCGTCGAAGACGAAATGCGCTCATCGGAAGCGCCGTAAGCGCTCGTCTCTTCCCGCAGCGCAGGTACTCAGGCGCATTCCCCAAGGCTCGCACGGCCTCGGAAAGGAAAACAAGGTCTGGGACGTGCGCACGCTCGGCTTGCCGCCTTTCCAATATGCTCCCAATCCCGATGGCGACGCGGATCCGGGCGAAGTCGTGTGGACATGGGTCTCCTACGAGGATGACCCCAGCCAAGGCAAGGATCGCCCCTGTCGTTGTCCTTGCGCGCGTGCCTGAAGGCCTGTCGTCGCACAGCTCACGTCTAAGGACCACCGCAAGGATGCCGAGCAAGAGGCACATTGGGGCGCTATTGGTTCCCCATCGGCACCGGCGCTTGGGATTCGCAAGGACGTCCCAGTCAGGTGCGCTTGGATCGCCTGCTTATCGTCGACCCTGCGGATGTTCGCCGCGAGGGTGCAACCGTCGATCACTCGACCTATAACGCCGTGTGCGATGCCTTGCGCGCGCACTGAATGCCCAAGTTTTCCCATAACACTGCGAGGACGAACCATGACTGATTCCGCTGAAATTGCTCGCTTGAAGGCCGAGGCCGCACAGGCCGCCGCCGAGCTGCTGCCGCTAAGGCACAGGCTGCGCAGGCTGCACTCGACGCTGCTCTGCCCAGCAGGCTGGTCACGGCAACCAGAGCGAGGCCGCGTCCCAGGCTGCTGCACCCGAGGCAGCAACCCAGCAGGCAGCTCCCACCGATACTCCTGCAGCACCTGCGTGAAACTGCACCCGCTACCCCGACCGAGGCCTCGCCGCGAGCGAAGGGGAACTGCAGGCGATACGCGGAGCAGGTCCGCGCAGGCTCTACCTTCACCGCGCCTTCGATGCACTGGAGCTTTGCTTGAGGGCGATACCCGGTTCCCGGCGCGCCCGTGGGGATTCCGCTGGGCTTGATGAACCTCCACTGCCTGGTTGCGGGTGCAACAGGTACGGGTAAGACGCGTACTCTAGCAGCTGATGGCCGAGCGTCTCTCAGAAGCCGGTGTCCCTGTTTTTGTCACCGATATCGAGGAGACCTGACGGGTCTAGCACAGGCGGAAGCTCTTCCGAAAAACTCCTTGCTCGTTGCGCAAGCATCGGACGAGAACTGGGAAGGAAAGCGCTTCCCCACGGAACTGCTCACCTGGGCGGACGCGGCGAAGGCGTTCAGATCCGTACAACTATCACCGAATTTGGCCTCTTCTCGCTTTTCGCGCGGTGGGACTGAATGACACGCAGTCCTCAGCGCTGCAGTTGATCTTCCACTGGGCCGATAGCCAAAAACCTTGCACTCATTGACTTGAAAGACCTGCGCTCGGTCATTGACTACCTGACGAATAACGACGAAGGCAAGGAAGAACTCAAGGGAATCGGCGGGGTCTCCCCGGCGACCGCTGGCGTGATTTTGCGTGAACTGGCTGCTTTGGAGGCCTCGGGCGGCGATGTTTTTCTCGGTGAGCCCGCTTTGTGATATTTCGACCTTATGCGCATGTCCACAGACGGTCGCGGCGTGATTTCCTCCCTTGAGCTGCCCGACTTGGGCAGCCAAGGTGCATTGTTCTCGACCTTCCTCATGTGGCTCTTGGCTGAGCTTTTCCAGACGCTGCCCGAGGTGGGCAATCCGGATAAGCCCGTTGGTCTTCTTCTTCGACGAGGCCCATCTGCTCTTCACCGACGCCTCCAAGCAGTTCCTCCAGGCTGTTGTGCGAGACGGTGCGATTGATCCGTTCCAAGGGCGTGGGCATTGTGTTCGTGACCCAGTCCCCCACCGATGTTCCCTGACGAGGTTCTTGCTCAGCTCGGTTCGCGCGTTCAGCACGCACCGCGCGCACACACGCCGAACGATGCAGCGAACCTCAAGAAGGCCGTGTCCACTTTCCCGACCTCGCCCCTGGATTTGGCGGAGGTCTTGACCTCGCTGGGTACCGGTCAGGCTGTCGTGACGGTTTTGGATGAGAAGGGCCGCCCGACCCCGGTCGCGCCCACCATGCTGGATGCTCCGGCCGCGGTCATGGGGCCAGCCGAGGCATCGGTCGTGTCCTCGATCGTGAACTCATCCCCTTGCTCGCCCGCTACCGCGATGCAGTCGACAATGAGTCGGCGTTTGAGCTCATGGAAGCGCGCCTTGCTGCAGCAGCTCAGGCGGCCGAGCAGGCAGCCGCTGAAGCCCAGCGTGCGCTTGACGAGGCAAAGGCTCGCAAGGAAGCCGAAAAACAGGCAGCGAAGGAAGAGGCTGCGCGTCAGAAGGAACTCGAGCGCCTGCAGCGTGAGGTTGAGAAGGCTGAAGAGCGCCGCCAGCGTGAGCTGGAAGGAAGCCTTGCGTCGTCAGCGCGAGGCTGAGAAAGCGGAAGAACGCCGTCAGCGGGCAACACAACGCGTCATCGAGTCCACGGTGAAGACTGTGGGAACGACCGCTGCCCGTTCACTTACTCGTTCGATTCTGGGGACGCTTTTCAAGTAAATTCGAAGTTTTTCTGGCGTTTCTCGACACTTTATCGACAACCTGTCACAACCCCTGTCGGGTATTTCACCTTAGGGCGCGAAAGGAATGAAATCGATAAAAATGAGTTGTCAGAAGTGATGGCAATGGTGCGTCCCTTATGGGGCGCATATACAGATAGGTTTTAGGAGAACAATATGACTCAGGCACACCCCGTTGTTGCAGCAGCTCTTCAGCAGGCTCTCGTTGATTTGACCGATCTGTCACTTCAGGGCAAGCAGGCACACTGGAACATCGAAGGCCCCGGCTTCCGTTCGCTCCACCTGCACCTGGATGAAATCATCGACGAGGTTCGCCTTGCCGCTGATGACGTCGCCGAGCGCACTGGCAGCTATTGAAGTTGCTCCCGATGGCCGCGCAGCGATCGTCGCAGCAACCTCGCTGGTTGACCCGATGGAGCCCGGCTTCCTGCCCACCGATAAGACCGCTCGCCAGTACGAAGAGCGTCTGCTGGCAGTGTCCGAGCGCATCAAGGCGACCCTCGACCCGGTGGACGAGCACGATCACCTGTCCAACGACCTGCTGATCGGCATTGCAACCGGCCTGGAGAAGCAGGCTTGGATGCTGCGCGCAGCAACCAAGGATCTCAACTGATCTTTTTGTGAGGGGTGGGGCAGTTCTTTTCGGGGCCGCCCCACCCCTATTGTTTTTTACCTGTGTGATTGAGAAAGAGATTCGAGTTCTATAAGCAGGATCTGCCCAGGGTTCAGGTATGGGAGTGGGAGCCCTTCAGAGACCAGTAGCTCGCCATCGAAGACAAGAGGCTCTCGGCTGTCCTCGTCCAACCATCTCGGCCCACTGATTTGGTGCAGAGAGGGAGTAAAACTCGCCGCCGAGCGCGCGAATCCGATAACAACGGTCTGTAGCTAACCCCTGGAAAAATAACTCTTGGCGTGTATCCTTCGCTACTTGTCTGGAGACGAGCAAAAGCAAACAGACTCCATCCAGAGTCCTCTGCAACTATTCCTCGTAAGATGCATCCCTCTGGGACGAAATCAGCATTAATCGTTATTCCCGAATGTAAGCGATGACGATATGACTTGTAGATTTCAACCCATTTACGCAGTTCATCTAGTTCTTCGGGCGAGCAGGATAACAAATCCCATTCAATCCTCTGCATGGCCGAAAAGCGCAGCGGCCATTCTGCTGCCAGATCGGTCGTTCGATGGGTCGTATGGGCAATTCGATCGCCAACATGCATCCCGATGTATTCCGGGGGACTAGCAACTCAGTACTTTGCTGAATCCGCACTCGCTCGAGAGGGTCGATACAGTCTGACGCCCAGACTCTATCTGCATAGCGCAGAATTCCGAGGTCAATACGTCCACCTCCGCTCGAACAACTCTCGATTTCAAGAGAGGGGAAGCGTGAACGTAAACGCTGCAGGAGCTCATAAAGCGCATTGGTCTGTTGGTGAACACTCACACGACCTGAGGGAAGCGAGATTGCAGCGAATAAGTCGCGATTATGATCCCATTTGATGTAATCGACTTTATACTCCTCAACGATTGCACAAATGCGCTCTTCTAGGTACGAACTCACTTCTTTGCGCGATAAGTCAACGACAAATTGGTGCCTCCAACTTAAAGTACTCAACTCGCCGAGAATCCAATCTGGATGCTGCCGGGCGAAATCAGAATCTAAATTGACCATTTCAGGCTCGAACCAGAGCCCAAATTCCATCCCCAGTTCGTGCACACAGTTTGATAACTTCGTCAGCCCATACGGCCAGACTTCAGGATCGACAAAACCAATCACCCAGTCCCGCATGATCATCACGTCTTCCCCGAAACCACCCATCATCGAGCACGAACCGCTCGATGCCAACAGAAGCAGCAGAATGCGCAAGGTTAATTAGCCGTTCCTCGTCATGTTGAAAGTAGACAGCCTCCCAGGTATTTAGCGAAACGGGACGCGGTTTCTTCCCAAGTGGATGCCAACTCCGGACGTAAGCGTGGAGGCACTGTGAAAAGCCCATCAAGTCCGCTATCACTCCACATAAAGAGAGACGTTGAGATTCATACTCCTCGCCAGGAAGGAGGATAATTTCCCCATCTTGTAGAAGCTCTCCCCACCCAAGACTGCCGAATGAACGCCACACCCTCAGGGAGGCGTTCAGCCACAACTTCACAATTCCCTGCTCCAAGCAATATGGCATCCCCATACTTCACCACTCCCTAAATGAGAATCCCCGTGTTCCGTGCACGTCAAATAAGGGGAATCATGCCCCGACTTTTCCTCGAAAGGCGCCCTTCTCCAGGATCCATTCCGAAGCTGTTGACGCTGAAGTTCGCGTTCGTGCGCCCATTTTCCACTGCAATCAACCAACTCTTGCGCCCGGTGAGGTACCGGAAGCAAACAACTGAGAGCGGAGACAAAAAGCTTTTTGCCCACCCCTGTTTGTGTTTCGAACACTGGATTTTACGGAAAGAACCCCGGAATCATGTAGTTCGAAATTCTGGGTAACCTCCGCAACTACTTCACTCGCATCATCGCGTTTGCTGACAGATTGACGCGCGCGGTAGACAATCGTGATCGTTCTGGAATCTGTTGCTATCTCTTCCATGAAGAAAGGAAAAACCTTCCCTTCTTCAGTACACCAGCGAATTGCCGGAATTCCAGAGTTTCCTTGAAAAGCGGTATCCAGTAATCCCCTTTATGCGCGGACGGTCAAAGGAACTATTCATCACTGACGCAAAACTGGTATCAGCCATCTGCTGAGCTTGATCATCGCGATCACGTCTTCCCAGTGAACAACGTACGGGGGAACGTCATCTGCTAACACGATGGCAAAAACTGACATGATCAGAATGAATGCAATGTACCCGGTATCCGTCTGGATTGAGCTTTTCATAGCGCATCTCCAAAAATCATTCTTGACACCGTAGAAAATACCGTTACTCTTTTCGTGTCAACACAGCAAAGATGCTTCAACGTTAATTTCGAGGTCACCATGGGCAGCAGCTCCCTCACACAATCTCAACGGACTAATTCAAACTGACCGTTGGGAACTCTCATGCGATACTCGGCTACACCTGCGCTTGTACCTGATTCTGCATACGCGCAGACCAAGATCACTTTCGGGCTGACAACAAACAGAGGGACTATCGGTCTCACCCCTTCTTTGATTAAAACAACGTCGCGAGAAGTTGACGAGCAGTACACGGCTCTACTCGGCAAGAAAACAGGCACTCGTTGTGTTCGGCATCTGGAGCACCGCTTATTCTTCGAAGAGAACGGAATCGAATGGAATCTCTATCTCCCGAGAATGCGCCGATGGACCAGCCTTTTGCTACGACCCTGCCCCTCATCAACCCCATTCAAAATTCTGAAAGAAAATACGCAGATTCACTGCCCCACAGCCGCTAAAGTCTGCACCTCCATACACAACCTGGTACGTGAGGAAGCACGAATAATCGATACGGCTGCAGACTTACCGCGCGGAGCCTACGGCTTACCGACACTGATCTACTCCGATGCAGAAGAAAACTACCTCATCAGCGAGTCCGATATCGATGGCAGCAATTGCGGGGCACACCTTGTATGGACAGACGACTGCTTCACTTTTACCCTCGCCGACGAAGAAATCTTTGACTGACAGCCGCTTCGCAGCGCCTTGGCGAGTATTTGTCATTGGTTCGCTCAGTTCAATCGTTGAATCCACGCTTGTTGACGATTTAGCTCGCGCGCATTACTACAAAAGCCGCAGAACCAGACCCACTTCGTACGTTTTGCCCCGGCCACGCGGCATGGTCTTGAGTGGTCAAGCCAATACTCCGGGGCATACCTTGAAAGCAGAAAAAGTTTTGCTCGACTTTGCTTACGAGCAAGGGTGGCACCATGTTCTTGTCGATTGTGGCTGGGATGCGGCTTGGGTTCCGGAGCTCGTCGCATACGCTTCTCAACGAAATGTATGCATTCACTTATGGGTGCGTGGAATGACCCTGACGGCTCCCGAGAACATTAAGAAGCTCTCCTCTGGCATCTCGTGGGGTCTGAGGAGTAAAAATCGATTTCGTCGAGTCCGAGCAGCGAGCGCTATCAATGGTACGAGTCAATTTTGGTCTGAAACCGCTCGTTGGGACTGATGGTTAACTTTCACGGGGTGTAATTCATCGAGGATGGGCACGCACTTATCCTCAGGTGATCGGATTACGAAGCAATCCGCGGGCGAATACTACGTTTTCTAAAGGAACCGCTCAGTTCACTCCACAACGTTTGCCAGGTGTTCACTCGCAACGTCATAGGATCAATGGACTACACGCCAGTGACTTTCATGTGCCCCTAACCGCACAAACCAGCAATGCTCATGAACTTGCACCTCGATCGCTTTTTGAATGCGGTATCACGCACTTCGCCGATTCCCAGATTCTTACCGCTCCCACCCAGTTGCACAGGAATTATTGAAGAGTCTCCCAGACACTTGGGATGAGACCAGGCTTTTGGGTGGGGCACCTGACTCATACGCTCTCATTGCACGCCGTAGTGGCTCTAAGTGGTTTGTCGCTTGCATTAACGGTCAAAATGATTCACGCGTCCCCCTTAATCTCTTCGAAAATCATCGAAATAGATCGCGACTTCAGCGTACTGCAGAGTCAACCCCGGTACGTGATTCTGTCCCCTCAGTAGACCGCGACAATCCATCGTTAGTCCTCGAGCCCCTCTTCCCAATCCATGAAGATTCCTTTATCGATGTTCCAAGACACGGCGGTTTCATCATCGTTATAGACCTTGAAAGTGATAGCCCGCGCAGCATTCCATGCAAGGCCTCCCATCCTTTAAGTCCCGTTTCAGTGCGTCCCGGCCTAGAACAAGCAGATTGCAGCGGGAAAGTTACACTTCCCTGTGCTCCGAAGAAATCTGTCGGCCCGCTCCCGGCTGGAGATCACTGCACGATCAGAAACAGAGGTGACCTCAAGCGCCTGAAAACGGAATTCCAGGTGATGTAAGCACCATGACTTTTTATTCAGGGGAAGCACTTAACGGAAAGAAGAATCTGGGACATCGAGGTCCTTCTCCCACACGGCAGCCCTCACAATCTTCACAAGACGACATTCTTTGTGCGCGCCAACTCAAACGGACCTGTTGAAAGGATCAGTCAATGGCGGAGGCGATCCAAACGATGGATCACCACTCAACAATCAACAACGTTCCATACTCTTGCGGTTTTGGGAGTTAGCGATCGCGCTTTCATTGAAATCGCACTCGAGCCGTGAGGAATTCACATTCACCCTGCCTAGTTGGCATTGATGACGAAACACCAAATACATCGGCACAAATCCACATCAGGTGTGGATGGAAAGCCGTTGTCTCAAAAGATATCGAGTCGAAAGAACTACTCGATATTTCTCTTTCGAATCTGTGCGGAAAAATTCTCCGCCTCGAAACACGACAGAATTCTGATCGAGAAGCACACATTGATTGAGTTAACCCGAAACCGATTAGGTCAACCCATACTCGCCACACAACACCTCAAGAAAGGAATTGAGCGATGAAACACCCCTGCATCCGCGGTCGCTCTCACCCTTACTGCAGTATTTCACCTGGGAGCCTGCTCCCAGAGTGGTGGATCTCAATCAACCGAAAGCAAAGATGCGACGGTTAGCTTTGACATACGGCGTCTGGTCACAACAAGACACCATGCAGAAACTCGTTGATGAGTTCGAAAAGAGAATCCCAATATCAAGGTCCAACTCCAGGTTGATCCCTGGACAGACTACTGGACTAAGCTCGCAGGTCAGTGTGCACAGGAGGAACCGCGCCCGATGCATTCTGGATGCTTTGGAGATCGTTCAGGTCTACGCTGCAAACGATCAGCTTTTAGAGCTCGACGATGCAATCCAAAAAGCTGGCGTCGACTACAAAAGCCTACCCGCAGCCACTTGTCGATCTGTTCACTGCAACGGGAAGCATTACGACTCCCGAAAGATTTTGACACGATCGGGCTTTGGTGCAACAAAGAAATCTTCGACAATGCAGGCGTTGCATACCATCAGCTGATTGAGTTGGCAGGACGTAAAAGCTGCAGCTGAAAAACTGACGGATTCCAGCAAGGGAATTTACGGTATTGCAGCACCTCTCAATCGCCAAGAAGGCTTTCTACAACACCATTGCAGGCAGGCGGTTCCGTCATCAGCGCAGATGGAAAGAAGTCGGGCTACCCGATCCGAAGACTCAAGCAGGACTCCAGTATTGGGTCGACTTTGTCCAGAAGGGACAATCGCTAAAGCCTAGAGCAGTTTGCAGACACAGAAGCTGTCCCTCAGTTTGAAAATGGGAGAAAGTAGCCATGTACTACGGCGGGTCGTTCTACGCCCAACGTTTCTACTGAAAACTCAGCACTCCGTTCCAAGGTAAATGTAACGATTTTGCCAAGGGAGAAACGAGCCACTGTTATTAATGGCATTCAGAACGTTGGCTACTCAAAATCAAAGCACCCCTGAAGAGCTGAAGAAGTTCCTCGTCTTCCTTGGAGGAAAAGCCGCTGAGATTCAAGCAAAGCACTGAGCTGTGATCCCCGCATACGAAAACACCCAGCAGGCATGGGTGTCTTCAATGCCCGAGTTCAACCTCCAAGCATTCCCTCGAGTCAGATCCCTGATTCAGTGGTCTACCCAGTCTCTGCAAATACTGCAGTCTGGAACAAGTTTGAAGAAACAGATCTTGCTCCCGCATGGAGGGCAAGGAAAGCGTCAAAGACGCTTCCGATAAGCTGCCGCTCAAATGAACGACGCATTGGCAAAAGAATGAACCAGCGTTCAGTTAGGGTCCCTGGCAGCAGCCTCCTGCTGCGCCAAGGGCACCTGCCACAGAAAACGCCACCTGAGGAAGCTGGGACCGGATTGGCCTTCATCTTCCCCTGCTCCTGGCCCTGTTAGCCCTTTACATCTGGCCGTTACTAACAACAGTTGTCGTCAGCTTTCGAAAAACTGGGCCGTTTGGGAATCGAAAACCTGCAGGGACTCTCACAGTACGCAAAACTCTCAAAGAGATCCTGAGTTTTTGGAGCGCACTTCAAAAACTCAATCATTTATTCTGCAATCGTTCTTATCAGGATCCCGATCGCAGTACTGATAGCGCAGTGATGATCCATAACGTTCGCCGCGAGCTTCAAATTTACCATGTCTTATTCTTTCCTTCCGGTTGTTACGCTTCCAGTCGCGATCGGGATGGTTTGGATACCTCTATAACGGCGAATTCGGACTAATTAACCAGTTCCTCCAGATCTTCGGAATTAAAGGGAGCAAACTGGGTTGCTAATCCTCACACGGCGATCTATGCACTCTCAATTGTCGGAATATGGATGAGCCTTGGTGTCAATATCATCATTCTGGGAGCGGGACTAAAAACTATACCGACCGAGCTCTATGAAGCAGCATCAATTGACGGCGCTGGCTCCAAACGCCAGTTTTTCTCAATCACGCTTCCCCTGCTCAGTCCTTCGATCTTTCTTGTCTCAGTACTTTCAGTTATTTCTTCTCCAGATGTTCGATTTGATCTATGTGATGATCGGAAAAAGGCTCTCCAGCCGAATCTTCATCTCAAACCGTTGTCTATCTCTTTTTCGAAAAGCGTTTATCGAAGGAGATCAAGGCTACAGCGCCGCAATTGCAATAACTCTTCTTCTGCTCATCATGACGATTACTGCAATCCAATTCCGCGTACCAAAGGAAAATGGGTGTTCTATGGGTAAACTTCTTCCAGAGGAATCAGGCAACTCTGGCTCCACGTTGTACTTGCGACGTGTTCTCTGTTTATGGTTACGCCGTTCATTTGGCAAGTATTGACAGCGTTTAAGAGTGTTGCAGAATCTCGTGCAGTTCCACCGGTTATTTTTCCGAGCGAGCTACATCTTGAGGGGTTCGAGCATTTCTTCAGTGCTTTACCGCTAGGAAGGCTCCTGACGGTCTCTTCTCTCGCGCTAATAATGCGTGTCGTCGGTCAGGTGACAGTCTGTTCACTCGCTGCGTATGGATTCGCACGATTCCGTTTTTCCCGGTAGAAGCTTGCTTTTCGGGTTATTCCTCATCATGCTCATGGCTCCGGAGCCAGCTGTTCCTGATCGCGCAATTTACTCTAGTTAGAGATCTCCATCTGTTGGATTCTATTCCCTGCGATCTCGCTTCCAGGAATATTCTCCGCGTTCGGCACTTTCTTCGCTCAGGCAAGCTTTTTATCTCCGTTCCCAGAGAGTTTGAAGAAGCTGCGCGACTCGACGGTGCGGGCGCACTGAGGATTTTCTTCACAATCATGCTCCCACTTACCGCACCCTCATTAGCTGCATTAACGTGCTCACCCGCGTTATATTCATGGAATGATCTACTCTGGCGCTGGTTATTACCTCTTCTCCCGAAAACGCGACGTTGCCAGTTGGCTTAGCAACTTTGCAAGGACAACACGGAACAGACTATCCGACGCTTATGGCGGGTTCCTTCTTGCTTCACTGCGGTTAATCGCTATTTTTATCCTCCTTCAGAAACACTTCGAAGGAATCGCGAGCTCCGGTCTGAAGGGATGAGAGCATGACATGCCTGATATTCCGCTTATTCCGGTAACTTCTCCCGCGTCGATATCGATTTTCCACGCTCTATTAACCCGAGGACCGATGGCTCGTGTCGAAATTGCACAGACACTCGGGCTCTCCCAAGCCGCAGTCGACAGCCATCCGCCCGTTGTTAAGCGAGGGCTTCGTCGAACTTACAACGATATGAGCCTGATCCTACGCGCAAGGGACGTCCCCTAGAGCCTATCCATTTAGTTGCAGATCGCGTTTTTGCCTGGGGATAAAAAGTTACTCAAGATACGCTCTATTCAATTGGCATGAATTTCGACGGAAGCATCCAGTTCTCGCATATAACAGAAAGATCCGGCGAGAGTCTCAACAGCTCATCGATGATCTCGTCAAGTGCTGCCGTTTTCTCCTACAAGAGTGCTCGACTAGGGAATTAATCCAGATGGCATTGGGATTTCAATATCCGGCGATGTTGATAACGAGCAGGGAATCGTTCGAGACTCGCATCTGCTGGGAATACACGACTTCGCACTTGCAGACAAGCTAGCAGAACAGTTGGAGATTCCGACTTTTATCGACAACGACGTGAGGGCGTTAACGAATGCCGAAAGCCTCCACGGCTCTGGACGCAACGTCAGTTCATGGGCAGTCGTGACAATTGGCGAAGGAATTGGCGCCGGAATATGTAAACGAAAAGATCTAACGGGAGCATTCGGTGTAGCCGGAGAACTCGGGCACCTACCCCTTTGGACCCGTCTCGTCGTTGTTCGTGTGGGAAGAACGGATGCGTCGAAGCTGTTGCCTCACTCCAGCAATTCGCGCAGCAATCAAGGAGACACCAACAGGAGTTAACTCGATCAAGCATTGTCACGTTACACGCATGATGGGCAGATCCGCGGAATTATTGATCAGGCAGACATGGTATTGGCTGATGCATTGGGAACTCTCGCATGCCTGATCGGACCGAGCAAGATTATGTTGTCAGGCGAGGTATTGGTGCACTCGCAGCTGAGCCGAAACGGCGAGAATATCAGATCTCATTTCATAGCGTGCGTTCGAAAATTCTGCTCGGTGTGAACTCGTCCTGACACAACAAACATTTCTCGATTGGGCACGTGGGGCCGCTTCGATCGTCATCAGCCGAATCGCACGATTGTCATAATCTAAGCTCTCGTGCGTCCTCTCACTATCCAGCGTTCTCGTGCTATGCAGACGCTCAGTACGTGCTCAGCCAAACACCTTGTGCCCTCATACATAAACTATCGAGTACCGTGATTCCCCGAGCTCAATGGAGCTCGCCATGTCCTAATTCCTGCCACGAAAATCGTAGACAACAACCCACATCGGCACACTCTCCTTCATCATTGCGGCCTCGCTCGTCATCTTTTCGATGATCGGCAAAGCAACCGTCATCTGGGTGTTATCTTGGGCGTACCGACACTTGTTTGGGCGATTTATCGGCGTTCATGGCTTTGCCGCAGCGCTTGGGCTCATTGAAGTCTTCTGGATCTTCATTGTCCTTACGCTGGAGACCTGAGTCTACAGAGCGCGATCTAGCCGCCGGAGAAACTTGGTTTCGCCCGAGCTCTCCGCCAATTCCTGTGCACCCCACTGACCAGGCGCGCTCTACGTCCGCTCACGGCCACGAAAGAGGGATTCCCCCATCTTTCAAGGTTGAGTCGCACGCGTTTGGCGGCGCCAAACTCGCCCATCGCTAAGACGATTGACGGGCCGACACGTACTCGGCCGCCCACCCTGAACAATTCAACGTTGGAGTGCGTCGCGCTCGAATTGGCCAAAACCGCAAGCTGCAACGTCTGCGCCCAAAGCTGCCATGGTTTCCGAAGCTCTCGCATGATCTCCGATTCGGAGTCACCTCAAAGTCATGGAAGGACATGACGACGACCTCGCACCCGCGGCGTGGGCCTTCTCGGTCAACGCCGGTGCAGCTGGAGCCATTTCCACGTCTACCGCATCCATCCCGCACTCAGCCAGCAGCTCAAACGATCTGGCCATAAACCGGCGTTGAGACTTCAGCCTTTTCCACCCTGAGCAACTGTGCGAACAGTAGCCAAAACGGGCACATCCGAAGCATCCAAGATCTCTGCAGCAGACCTCGAAATCTCTTCGCGGGCCTGGTCACTCAGTTCCTCACCTGAAAGCCCCGCAAGAACATCCAGGTAGTCCACACGCCACTCGAACATATCGTGCGGCCCGATGCAGCGACTTCGATCTGTTCAACAACTCCACGCGCATCCCCCGCCATCAGGGGAACAATGAAAACCTACGGCCGCCCGCCACCCAGAAGCACTCGGCCTCGAGGAGGAATAGCTCCCGCGGGGTCCAGCAATCCCGCACCCACGCCCGAAGGCGCTGCGCGCAGGCCTCGCCCAAATCACTGCGTCCAATAACAACAGGCTCCATGACGTCCCCTGCTCAGCAACCCTTTAGTAGCCAACTTCTGCATGATGAATCGACGCGCGCTCGGCGTCGGTCAAGTATCGGTGTTCCAACCAGCCGTCGGGCAGGTGCGGGGTCTTTTCTCCCCCAGCGCGCCCACGAGGCCCACGTGCGGCCTCGGGAAAATCCTGATCAAGGTCCAAGTCAGCCAGGCGCTCGCTAAGCTCATCAAGCGTGGAGACCATCCCCAGCGCGTGGCGCTGCGGTCCTCCAACCTGAAAAACCGCGCAGGTACCAGCCGATGTGCTTACGCATTTCGCGCATCGCGCGGTCCTCGTCGCCTTCTTCTTCCACGCACCACGCGCGTGGGTTTCGGGCCAATGGCGGCAACCTCGCGAAGTGAAGGGGCCGGGAAAGCCGGCCTCCCGTGGTAGGCGGCGACGATATCGCGGAAAATCCACGGCCGTCCCTGCGCGCCTCGTCCGACGGAAATGCCATCGCACCCGGTCTGGCGCATCATCGCGATCGCATCCGCGGCCTCGAAAACATCACCATTACCGAAAAGCGGAATATCCAAGGATTCCTTGACGCGCGCAATGTAATCCCAATGCGCTTGGCCCGCGTAATGCTGGGTCTGGGTGCGCGCATGGATCGTCACGGCCGCCGCACCAAGTTCTTGGGCGATCTGCGCAGCCTCGAGGCCGGTTTCATGTCCGCTATCAATTCCCATGCGGGTCTTCACCGTCACCGGGATCTCGCGGCCGCGCGTCCCCACTGGTCTGCGCCTGGGTAACAACCGCGCGCAGCAAGTCGGTGTAGAGGTCCCGTTTCCACGGAAGCGCCGCTCCCCCACCCTTGCGCGTCACTTTGGGGACCGGGCAGCCGAAGTTGAGGTCGATATGGTCGGCGTACTCGCCTTCGATCATGATCTGGGTTGCGCGAGCCATAACCTGCGGGTTCACGCCGTACAGCTGCACGGGCGCACGCGTTCCAGCAGGTCAGGGCGAATCATCGCCATCGTCCGCGCGCTTCCCTCGACGAGGGCTCGCGGAGGTCACCATCTCCATGACATACAGGCCCGCAGGCGCATCGACGTGGGGCGTCAGTTCTTCTCCCGCGCACTTTCTTTCCCAATTCCCGAGGCCGTGGCCGGGCGAGTGCTTTCAGCAGCGCCGGGAAGACCAGCCGGGCTGGGCATACCAGTCAGGGGTGAAGGCCCACCCAAGGCCTCTTCACCAAACATGCGACACAATCGGCGGAAAGGCGCATCCGTCACTCCGGCCATTGGGGCCAAGACGACGGGAGTAAACAGCCGCAGTGGCCCAACCTGCAAGCAGGCTGGGCCACTAGCGTGAACTGCGAGGTCACTCAGCAAACTCCCAAGCGCTCAATCAGGTAGGACTTGACCTGGTCGAGCGGAATACGGACCTGCTCCATCGAGTCGCGCTCACGAATGGTGACGGCGTGATCCTCAACGGAATCGAAGTCGTAGGTGATGCGGTAGGGTGCAGTCTCGTCCTGGCGACGGTAACGGCGGCCAGCGGCAGCATCGTCATACTCGATGTTCCACAGCTCACGCAGCTCTTTCTGCAAGGGCCTGCGCCGGGGCGCGGGTCAATTCTTCCTTGCGCGACAAGGGCAGGACAGCGACTTGACGGGCGCCAGACGCAGGTCAAGCTTGAGGACAACGCGCTTGTCGACTCCACCTTTGCGTTGGGGCTTCATCTCGTGGTAGGCCTCGATGAGAATGCCATGAGGGAGCGGGTCAGGCCTGCGGAAGGCTCGATGACGTGGGGGTCCAGCGTTCGCCGGTCGCCCGGTCGAAGTAGTCGAGCTTGGCGCCACTCGGCCTCAGCGTGAACACCGAGGTCGTAGTCGGTACATGGTTGGCGATACCTTTCGTGCTCGCCCCTCGAGTTCTGGAAACCGAAGCGGCATTCAGGTCAACGGTGCGCTGTGTAGCGAGTAGAGCTTTTCCTTCTGTTTGCTCGTATTCACGCAGGTCTGGGTCAATACCCAGGCCCGACGTACCATGCCTTGCGGTAGTCGATCCAGTACTGGTGCCATTCTTCGTCAGTTCCGGGTTCGCAGAAGAACTCAAGCTCCATCTGCTCAAACTCGCGGGTGCGGAAGATGAAGTTACCGGGGGTAATTTCGTTTGCGGAAAGACTTACCGATCTGGCGATGCCGAAGGCGGCTTCTGTGCGTCTGCGGTCATGACATTAGCGAAGTTAACGAAGATTCCCTGCGCAGTTTCGGGACGCAGGTAGTGCAGGCCGGCCTCGTCATCAACGGGGCCAAGGAAGGTCTTGAGCAAGCCCGAGAAGGCCTTGGGCTCGGTCCACTGGCCGCGCACACCACAGTTCGGGCAGACTACGTCTTCCAGCGAGGGAGGATTCGTCAAGCTCCTTCTTATCCGCGAGCTCTTCAATGAGCTGGTCTTCGCGGGAACGCTTGTGGCAGTTCAGGCACTCGATGAGCGGGTCGGTGAAGGCCTTGACGTGTCCGGAAGCAACCCGGCACCTCGCGGGCAGGATCACCGAGGAGTCCAAGCCGACAACGTCTGCGCGGCGGCGAACCATGTAGTTCCACCATTGGCGTTTGATGTTCTCTTTGGGTTCCACGCCCAGCGGCGTAGTCCCAAGCGGGCGAGTACCGCCGTACTTTCACCACAGGGGAAAACAAAGCCTCGGCGCTTAGCAAGAGAGATAACGGAATCAAGACGAGAGGTGGATGGCTGTGCCACGAAAACTCCTTTATTAGGGCTCACCGCACCTGGCTGGCGCAGTGGTCTGTGCATATTTTAGCCGGTGAATGCTTGAGGGCTTGAAGAGTGCCACGCGAGCCAGTAATTGCTGAAAAGTCAGCAGATTGCTTTGCTTGATTCCCTTGTCATAGCGATCAAGGCGTGCGCATGGTGATTTCGACCTTGGCCTACACGATCCCGCGCGGGATGGTCATCGTGTGGGTCCTCGTTTTGCCTGCGTCTTGTGTTCATGCTTTTTTGTTGCATACAGTAACTCGCGTTTAGCTCAGCGAGCTTAGCCATTTACGAAGGTCCACACATTAGATCCGGCGAATTTTCTTCGGTTGTGCGCGTGGGCTCTGTGTGCGCTGCTTGCTGGAATGACAGTTTTTGCTCGGCAGCACGGCTTCGCCATGCACATCGTGCTTTCTTGGCTGGAGTACATCGCGTCTATTCTTCTGATCCCTCTGTGTTTTCTGCCTCGAAACTTTCCAACGTGGCTGGACCCCAGATGGCACGACAGCGTCCGCAAAAGGACTTGTCGACGAAGTAGGGAACTCTCCTTCCCCGAGGCGGCACGGTTCGTACCACTACAGAACTCACGCTCGGTGGCAGCCAGAAAAAGAGAGTTCTCGACTCGTATTGTCCTTCCTCTAGGCTGGCAGCGCGTTGAGGAATGCCTTCTTATCTCACGCCTACCCTTTGGCCCCTCTCGTTCTGGTCGCTCAGGTCCCTATGGATTATGAGAATCTGCGGCCATCAACGCTATCAATCTGCGCAACTCGGCCAGCAGCGAGCAACGTCTACCGCTGGGAACTTTGAGCGAGGCAATTGCCGGCAGATTCCGGGGTGGTTCACTCGACGAGATCACGCAAAGCAAGCCGAAAGCGTCCCTCATGTGCACGGGTACGTACACTGATGAAGGCGTTTCCTTGACGGCTATTCAATGGTCATGGGTTGAAAAACTCGACTCGTCGACCTTCGTCAGGATCACTGCCACAGCAACAACAACGACCGCATGTTTCCCGAGCATCAAGGATATGGGCAAGATGGTGACGAAGATCAGCGTGGCATGATGAGCACTTATTTCTCCGCTCCCCTGAGCCTTCCGACAGCCCTCGGTTCCGCGTTCATTGCGCCGCGGGTCCCGAAGAGTCCGCGCGGGAAGGTGTTTCGGCGGCAGCCCAGCTGGGCCTCGATAAGGTTTTTCGAGGCCGATGGTGCTTGAGCGGGCAAGCGCAGATGCTCCTCGCACCGATCCGCGAGGACAGCACTCCCCTCACGCAATTTGCGCTTTCACCGCGTTACGCCTCTTCCGGAGTTCGCAGGCAGTGCGCCTCATCGCTCCGGGACAGTCGACCATTCTCAGTAGTTTGAAAGAACCTGAAACAACCCGGGTTTATCTTGCGGAAACGCACGATGTACCGCAGATCGTCGCAGAGTTTTTCAACTTTTCCTTCCCTCAAGAATCGCTTCGATGGCCCCAAACTCGTGCCCATCGAATTCATTGATGCAGCAAATTCCGGTGATGCCTTGGCCGCGCACGACATCCTCCTTGAAGAGTTGCAGAAATCAAAGAAGCGGTCGTCTTTACTCGTTTGGTCAGGGGAAAAAGAACTGGGAATACGCCGTGGACAAGCTGGATGCGAAGTCCTCAGGGCTATCAGTGCACCGCAGTTACACTGTTCTCTCTGTTCCCTAAGGGCAGCCACTTGGTGAGTGCACGCACGCTTTCCCGAAAGCTATCTGACGCAGCCCTCAATGCGCCAAACTTTGCTCAAACTTCAGGCACGGTGGGAAACTTGGAGAAGTGCACACGAACAGAGCTGTGGACAAAGCTCGCGCCTTTTGTCGTGCCCTAGGAAGTGTGGAGAGCAAATCATGAGATATCAGTTGTTGTATGCCATCGCGTGGACAGTCGTCCCCGCCGTGTTCTTGTTTTCCTGGTGGTTGGAAACCTACAGCGATCGCACCTTGCTGAGATCTTGCGCGGTTTCTTCGCAACTCGTTTTCGCTCCTGCCAGAAAATTGCCCGTCGCTTGATCTGGACCGTTGCGGCGCTTTGCGGCGGTATTTCGTTCTTGCTCCTGACTCTTTGGGGAGTGGGGCCTATTTCAGGGGTCCTATTCTGTGCGTGTTTAGCCCTGCTATTGCTCGGCGCTGGATTTATGTTCCCTTTTCCCTTTTCGCTTCCGCGGTGGATGGACGCGGATTGGCAATGGTACAAGCGCCACGATTTGGTTGACGAGAACGGGAATATCACCAGCAAATACGGAAGAACTGCCGGAGAGGCACTGCGTTTTACCTTGAGTGAAGGACGCGCTGTTATCGTGAGCGCACGCCTTCCTCTGTCTATGCAGTGGCGTGAACTCCCCCGAGACACTCCGTCTCAGCTGCTTCCGCCTTCCCCAGCAACTCCCTTGTCTTCTCGATTGATCCTCGCCCAGGGCCCTTCAGATCCCCAGTCCGGTTTTCCCTCGTCCTTCACGGTTACCGCATCCTTTGGAGATACCGATGCGCTCCCCTCAGTCGGCGAGCTTTCTGCAGCGTTGAGCGCGAAACTCCCCGGCTGGAGCACTCTGGCAGAAGAAGACGTAGAACCTGGTCGTTACTCTCCTTCGAGAGAGTCTTCAGCGATCTTCGCTAAAGCTATTCGTTGCAAGGGCGTGTACACCGATGCCGCGAACTCATACACGGTCATTCAATGGGTGTGGAGAATACCCATGACCGCGGATTCTTTCTGTCGTGATCACGGCAACTGCAACCACGACCACCTCTCTCTTTGCAACTGTCGCGGAAGACATTTCAGCGATGTTACGAAGCTCAGGTCGAACTCTGTTTTCTCTCCGAGGCCGCGCCCGAGGGCACTTGCGCTAAGAGGTGGGGAGCAACCTGAGTTGCTCCCCACTCATTTGACCGATGTGCTCGCCGATGCGCCGGATGTGACCGGATGCCGTCAGAGGCCAGCCCGCGACGACAACTGCTGCCGAAATAGCCGAGCAGCCAAAAGGCACGGATTCATCGGGGCAGATAGCCTGACTGTGGACAAGCGTAGAATCACCCAAAGTGATCGGCACGCCGATGCTGCAGATGCCCAGCGGGATTGCGAGCATGAGCGCGAAAGCCCTCTTCCAGGTCGAAGCCGATGCAACGAGAAACTCCTCCGATATCGTCCGGCCCCATCGCAGACGACCCAAAAGCGAACAGACAACCACAACCACGTGTCGACGCCGAGCGGAAAGGGCCAGCGTCCCATGAAGAAGAGCAAGGGATGGATGGCGATAAAGAAGCCACCAGATAAGAGACCCCCAGGACAATGATGACAACGGAGTGCACGTAACTCGCCACAGTGAGTGCGGTACGTGATCCACCGCTGAGCAGAGGCTCGCAAGTCGACGGTGGCGCTGATGATCCCACAGATAAAGAGGAAAGTACCCGTGACAAAAGCGGGGTTTGTGGCGGACTGTTCAATGTCTCTTGGTGACATCGGAGACTGATAGGTAGACGATGCCGTTGATCGCCAAGTTGGTGAGGAACTGGCAGCCCACCACCAGCAGGTACAGCACCACAGTGAATCTCGAGCCGACAAGGCCAATGCGCAGGGGAGGGGGTAGATTTGATGAGGTCAGGGGTTGGCAGTGCTCATTGGTCGTTCTCCTGGATGAGGTAGGCGAAGGCGTCCTGGAAGGAACAGGGCGAGGAGGTCAGTGAGTGGGATGCAAGCTCATGGTCAGCGACACCACGGCCACGCAGATCCACGATGACTTCTCGTGCGGACCCAAGCGCACGAGAAGTGATGACGGCGATATCGGAATGATCGGCCAGGAAGCGTTCCACGTCAGCGGCGTTACCGGTAATCGCACAGATACGCGAGTGAACTCCGTCAACGCTCTCATGGGCAAGCAGACGCCCATTTTTGAGGGGCGACGACATCTTCGGCAACGTTTTCGAGTTCGGAGACCATATGTGAGGACACAAGGAAGGCGCGCCGCGGGCGACGTCCCTCCATGCTGTCGGAGGCCAGGGTGAGCAGTTCCTCGTAGAACGCGTATCGGGTGGGAACGTCCATGGGAGCCTGAATCTCATCAAGGACGGTAATGGGTGCACCTGATGCCAGTGCCACAGCGCCAGCCCGGGATGGCAGCCTGCCCCGAGGACATCTTGCGCAGCTTCTTGCGCCTTCAGCTGGAAGGAGAAACGCTGAACGTAGTGGTCGAAGAGTTTCTGATCCCAGGTTGGACGCAGCGCGGCGTAGGCGACCATGGCCGAAGCCGATGAATTATCAAAGTCCCTGTCGGAAGAGACCACAACTGAGTAACCAAGTAGGTCGTTAGAGCTCACCTCCGTTCCGCATAGGGCACATTACCCGACGACGGCGGAAGCAGGCCAGCGAGGATCTGCATGAGCGTCGTCTTGCCCGAACCGTTGGGGCCGACGAGGGCGGTGACGGTGGCGTCTCCGAGGGTGAGCGAGATGTCGCGCAGCGCCGCCTCACTCTCTCCCGGATACGTGTGACTGATGGAGTTAAGGGTGATCATGAGTTGTCCTTGGCGGTCGTGTCGGCGCCGTAGGCGCGGACGTGGTCGATGATGGCGTCGAGGTCGAGGCCCGGGGCCAGGCCCGCTTCGACGGCGGGGTTCAGGGTCTCCTCCACGTAGGATCGCGAGTCCGTCGGCCATGAGGGCGCGGCGGGCGCCTTCGGCGACGAACATGCCGATACCGCGCCGCTTTCTCGACGAGGCCCCTCGTCGACGAGGATCGCGAAGGCCTTGCCGACGGTGGCCGGGTTGATGCGGTAGGTCGCGGAGTACTCCGTGGTGGAGGTGAGCTGGTCCCCGGCGCGCAGGGTGCCCGCGCAGGATCTGCGCGCGGATGTCGTCGGCGATCTGGACGTAGATCAGGATCCCCGAGACGAACGTGGGTGCCATGCGCGAGCCCTCCCTTCAGCTTCAGTGGTTCATTACATGACTAATGAACCCATATAATAACCAACCTGTCAAGTCATCTCGCCATACGACCCTCGAGTCCCCACCTCCCCCAGCTTTCGCATTGCAAAAGAACCCCTGGCCTCGTCCCCACAAAGAGGAACGAGGCCGGGGGCCAGAGTCAGCAGAAGCGGGCGCTCAGCCCTTCACCGCACCGGAGGTCAAACCGGAAACGATGTACTTCTGCAGGTACTGGAAGAGCAAGATCACCGGAATTGCTAGCGATGATCGAGTCCAGCCGCGAAGACACCCACGGGGCATTTCGTTCGTCGGCAGCCCAGTTGTACATACCGACCGCCAGCGTGTACTGATCGGGGTTTGCATAACAACCTTGGCAATGACGAAGTCGCGAAGCTGGAGATGAAGCTCAGCAGGACCAACAACTGCCAGAACAGGAAGAACCAGCGGCATGATGATGGTCCAGAAGAGTCTGGGCATGGGAAGCGCCAATGTTCTGCAGCCTCGTCAAGCTCGCGAGGAACGGAGTTGAAGAAACCGAAGAGCAGGGAAGGTGTTCGAACCCATACGCCACCGAGGTGAGACTGCAGATCAGACCGAGCTTCGAGTTCAAGCCCAGCACCGGGAAGATATCCTAATTCCCAGCAAGAGCAGGAACAGAGCCACGAAAGCCAGCATCTGCGGGAACATCTGAACCAGAAGCAGGAAGGTCAGGGTTCCGACGGCCTCGGAAACGGAAGCGACTGAAGGCGTAGGCGGCGGCTGCGCCCTCGAGGACCAGTTCCAATGGCTGTCGACGGTCGAAACGCACCAATGAATTGAAAAATCCACTGCCAGTACATGCTGTACTGGTCGATCCCAATGCCTTGAAGTTATCGAAGGAGATTCCATTCGACAGACTCGACAGCGGACGCAGTCAAACAGCATTCGGAACAAAAAGGACACCGAAAGCACGTAAAGCAGCGGAATAACGCAGTAGATAATGACAGCGATACCCGACAATGTGCCTCCAGCCGACTTTCCTGCCACCACGTGCGCCGCGAGCAGTGGTCAACTGTGCTTTTGTTCTTGCTTTGTTCAGCTCATCACAGTTCCTCCAATGCCTTTCGTCTGACGGAATCCAAGCCAGGCGATCACGCCAACCACCAGCGAAGATGAAGATCGACATGGCCGATGCCAGACCGTGAGTTGTATCCAGCCGCCGGTCAAAGGCGATCTTGATGAACTCATCGAAATCAAGATGTCAGTCTGCCCAAGCGAATACGCGCACCTTCAAAGTCGGGTCCCACCCTTCGTCAGCATGTAGATCAGCGAGAAGTTGTTGAAGTTGAAGGCGAAGCAGGCGATGCAGCAACGGAGTGGTGGACTGCAAAACTGGCGGCAGCAATTGACCACACTGGTGCGCAGACCAGAAGCGCCATCCATCTTTGCTGCTTCCTCAACATCTCCCGGAAGAGACTGAAGCGCACCCAGACACACCAGGAACATGTAGGGGAATCCCGAGCCAGGGTTAACCCCCGAGAATCGCGACCTTCGCGAGGATAGGGATCCATTGAGCCACAGGATCTGTGCACCACCAAGCAACACGTCCGGTTGATGAAACCAAATTGTTCGTTGAGCATGCCCTTCCAACCGGGGTCGCCAGGAAGGCTGGGAAGGCGTGAGGAAGGATCATCAGCGACTGTGGTAGATCTTTCGACCTCGGATGCGCTGATCAGAGAAGATCAACGCAAGGACCAGTCGAAAAGGCGAATGTCGTCGGACCGAACCGATGGCAAAAGACGAGGACCACACGAGCGAACTTTCAGGAAAGGCTTAGACAGGTCGGAACCTGAAACATCTGCGGTGTAGTTGGAGGCGCCAACAAAGACTCGCCAGCCGGTGGACAGCTGGTTACTGGCTATCTTCAAAGACACCCTTTTGGTTATTCGCCTCGAAACAACACCGGTTTCGGTGTTCGTCCAGAGCATCGGCGGCTTCGTCGTAGGTGAAGGTGGACTTGGCAAGGTAGCCGGAGTTCCATTCGTCGTGAATAGAAGCCATCATTCGAGGTTAGAAACTCACGGGGAACCGTCGGTTTGGAAACTTCCGTCTGGCGGCTGGCCAGAGCACCCAGGTCAAGGACTTCAGCGCGAGAACCTCGGTAATTCCCATTGCCGTGACGTTCACCTGGACGCTCTGGAGGGCTTGGTTGCCGTACCGAGCTTCAGTTCACCTGTCTGCGGGGTCTGCGACAACGAGGCCGAGTTCACTTCCGTCTTCAACGACCGCGGTCTGAACAGTTGGAGCCCCTTCAACACGCTGACGGTTCGACGAAGAGCAACTTCAATCGCGTCTGCCTTTGTTGAGTTGTGGCCATCTCCGTAGTTGGTCAAATGAAACATACCGGTGTAGCCCATGACGAAGAGCTGGTAGATCAAGAGGAAGATCATGCCGGGAAGAAGATATTTGGCAGGAAGTGCCCTCTTCGAAAAATAAACCCAGTTAATGATGATGAGCAGGACCGCCATCACACCGATGATGATCCGAGAATTAACGGCCCATGCCGCCATGATTCCATAGATGCCCAGCGCGTCAATGAGCATCATGATGACGAGTTTGACAATAAAACCGGGTCGCATGACATCACGCGCATGCGAGTTCGGTCCTTCTGAACGGTATTCGAGGAAGAAGCTGCAGGCATTGTGGTCCTTCGTTACCTATAACAGCGATTAGGGGACCGTGAGCACAAAAATGCTCAGGGTATGGGTTTTGCGGGCGCCCCGTTTTGGCGCCCGCAAAACCAGAAGACACACTACTTGTTCATCGTGGTCTTGATGTTGTTAACCATGGTCTCCCATGAGGATGCGGGATCGGCGCCATTCACGATGGCGACCTCAGTCTTCCCCAGTAAATCCCACACGGAACCCATTGCGGGGATTGCCGGCATGGGAGAGCCCCTTTCCGGCGATGAAGCGAACTGCTTGAGGGTTTTCGTCGGTGAGCGAGGTCGCAACTTCGGTCATTGCCGGAACACGTCCGCCCAGCTGCTGCAGCTGGACTGTGCTTCCTTGGTCTCCAGGTACTGGAAGAACTTGCTGACCAGAACCTGGTTCTGGGTCTTGGGCTCTGGTAGAACATCTGGACGCCGACGAAGGCTTGGCTTCTTGCCACCTGCGGAAGGAATCGGGAGGACGGACGTCGAGTCCGGCTTCACTGTAGCGGTGACGTTCAGGGCCGGTCACCATGTAGGCTGCGTTGCCCTTGAGGAAAGCATCCTGGCGACGTCAGCGGTGATATTCGGGTTGAGGGTCTTTGCTGCCCTGCTCCTTGAGCCACTGGGTGAACTCGGATGCGCCTTCGCCGCCCAGGGTCAGATCAGAGGTGTAGGAGCCGTCAGCGGACTGCTTGAAGACCTCGTTGCCGAAGGGAGCTCTCGAAAAGCGTAGAGGTGGTAGGGATCGCCGTCGGTGCTCATCTGAACAACGAAGGGGTACTCCGAACCAGCCTTCTTACCCGAAGCAACCATTTTCGTCGAAGGTCTTCGGGGAATCGAGGTGAGCTTGTTGTTACGAACCAGCGCAACAGACTCAACGGCGTAGGGACGCCGTAAGATCTTGCCGTCGTAGGTCACGCCCTGGATTGCTGCCTCAGAGAACTTTGACTTTGCATCGCCCAAGTCAACGGGGGAAACAACACCGTTCTTCACCATCTGGCCGGAGCTTGTCGTGAGCCATAACGATGATGTCGGGGCCATTTCCGGTCGGAACCTCGGCTAGATGAACTCCTGGTCCATGTCGGTCTCCAGACTTCTGAACAACCTGAACGTCCACCTTGGTGGCTGCGGTGAAGTCCTTGGCCAGCTCTTGGATCTGCGAGTAACGGGTGTCGTCGGCCCACACCGTCAGCGAACCGACGGAAGAAGCGCTCGCGGTCGCCGACTGGCTGCTCGAGAGCTCGAGCTTCCATTCGAGCACGCTGCAGCGTTGCTGTAACTGCCAAAACTCCGCATGACTGCTATGCCTCGTCGCATGTCAACTCCTGATCAATTGAGTATTGCTCGTACACAGTTGTACTTCGCACTAAGACCACTCTAATCACAGAAAATCATTTTCAGCAAGCGGTTTCAGGATTGTTAGAAAAATGATATCTTTGGGTACATCCGTCTATCATGCATGCCCATTCTGAAAGGCCCTTCGATGTCGAAGAACCGCACCCGCATGGCCGACATTGCCTCACATGCCGGTGTTTCTATCGCAACCGTCTCGCGCGTATTTAACGGAGTCGGACGGGTCTCGGACGACACTCGATACCGAGTTCTCACGAGCAATCGACGAACTTGGCTACGAACGCCCCCAGCATGCTTGCCGATGACAATCGCCTCATCATCGGAGTAATCGTCCCCGAACTGACAAATCCCATTTTTGCCACCTTCGCTCACACCCTCCACACAGAGGTCGACAGGGCGGGTGGCCAGGCATTATCGCCTCGCAAACCCCCGGCACCACCAGCGAGAGAGACACACTCAAGCCTTTCTTGCGCGAGGGTTTCAGGACTCATCTTTGTCTCTGGCCGCCACGCAGACCTGCAAGCGGACCCTGAGCCGCTATACAAATCTCTCCCAGATTCATCTCCCCTTCGTCACGATTAACGGCGCTCGGAACGAGGTCAAGCGCCAGACTTTTCAACGGAAGACGCTCTGGGAATTCGTGCATCAGTCCAACACCTCAAAGAACTAGGCCACCGCAAGATTGCAATGCTCGGTGGACGTCATCACGTCGTCCCAGCACTGCGCAAAGGCGAGGCCTTCCGCCAGAGTCATGTCCCAGAACTTGGGATCCCCAACCCATGGTCGTGGAAACCTTCTACACTTACGAGGCCGCGGCCTCGGCAACCCATTCCTGATCGATGCGGAATTACGGCGATCATTGCCGGATCAGATCTGCAGGCAATGGGTGCAATCAGGACCATTCAGTCGGAAGGGACTGAGCGTTCCCGGAGACATTTCGGTAATCGGCTTTGACGACTCCTTTCCTCATGCCCCATCTCTCCCCGCTCTTACAACGGTCCGACAGCCGGTTGAAGCTATCTCACATTCGGCAGTCTCTTCACTCTTCGATGCGATCCACTCACAAAAACCGCAGCAACATCAGGATTTTGCGTTTACTCCCTGACCTCGTCGTACGCGCTTCCACAGGGCGAGCTCACTTTTGACAATCGTTATCAATACGCTTGATAGCGAGTTATCACTGAGTTTTTCGCGTTCACATACTGTTTTTGCCGTTACCGCCGCCGCAGCGCTGCACTGAGCGCATGTTCTTCTTCGGCTTCCTCACCTTCCTCAAGCGCTTCGAGCTCCCAAGCTTCGCTTCCCCCATGAAGGTCATGGCTAGCTTCCTACCCCTCCAGTACCTGACCGAGAAGATCGGCGGAGACCTGGTCAGCGTCGAGATCCCTCTGACCTCCGGGAGCAGAGCCGACCTCGAATTGTCAAACCAAAAAGGTCCAGCAGCTCTCCCAGGCAGGGAGCTGTCGTTTACCTCAAGGGTTTCCAATCCGCAGTCGACAAGGCCGTTGAGCTCAACGCCCCCAAGACCGTCATCGACGTGTCGACCAGCGTTGACCTGGTTGACGCAGAAAAGCACGAAAAGCGAACTAGATGTCGCCGACGACGGCGAGAAGACGAAGAAGCTCACGAACATGAGCACGAGCACGGTTCAACCGATCCTCACTTCTGGCTCGATCCCCACCCGCATAGCTAGCGCAGCTACCCAAATCGGCGACGCCTTGCCCAAAGCAGATCCGGCCAACGCCGGAAACCTACAAGAAGAACGCTGCTTCCATGAAGTCTCAGATGGAAGCCCTGAGCAAGCTTGTCGACGGCACTGCAAAGTGCCAGCACAAGGAATTTGTGACCTCACGAGGCCTTCGGATACCCTTGCTGACCGCACCGGCCTCACCCAGCTGGGCTTGTCCGGCCTCGATCCCGATTCCACCTTCCCCCGCACGTCTCAAGCAGATTTCCGATGCGGTCAAGGCAAAGGGAATCACGACCATCTTCACCGAAGAGCTCCTCAGCCCCAAGGTTGCTGAAACCCTGGCAAAGGATCTGGGAATCACCACTGCAGTTCTCGACCCGATCGAGATCTCAGGCCGATGATTCGAAGGACTACAAGCAGTGATGAACGAGAACCTGGAAGCACTGCAAAAAGGCTCTGAGCTGCGAGTAAACACCGCACCAGATTTGAACTGATATCTCCGCGTTGGGGGCGGCATGATTCCACAGTGAACCATGCCGCCCCAACGACTTACCTCGACACTAATGGGAACGACATTCAATATCTCTACTGACCCGGTGATTTCACTGGACCATGTCCACGTCGCTTGGGAACACGACCTCATTCTTCACGGCATCACCGCTTCAATCCCCCAAAGACAGTGCGTCGCCGTAACCGGCCCAAATGGCGCTGGAAAATCCACGCTGATGAAAGGCGGTCGCTTGGAACTGCACCAATCTCCTCGGGCGATATCACGCTCTTCGGAAATTCGATCCGCAAACGTTCCGCGATTCCATGGCAGCGGATCGGCTATGTTCCCCAGCGCGCATCCTCCGGTGGCGCAATCTCCTCCTCATGCATCGAAGTCGTCCTCTCCGGCCTCCTCGGCACTCGCAAGTGGTGGCACTCTCGCGGCGACCGCACCAAAGCACTCGACGCACTGCGCGCCGTCGGCCTCGCACATCGCGCGAAGGACCCACTCCACATTCTTTCCGGCGGTCAACAACAGCGCGTGCTCATTGCGCGCGCGCTGATCCGTAAGCCAGAGCTCCTCATCATGGACGAACCCATGGCTGGGATCGACGCATCCTCGCGCGCTAGGCTGGCTGAAATCTGCCAAGACGCAAAGGACGAGGGGGTCACAATCCTGCTGGTACTCCACGAGTTAGGCGAACTTGCCCCAGTCCTCGACCGTGAACTCCACATCCGATCCGGACACTTTACCTATGACGGTCCTGCTCGAAGCGAAGCGCGCGATCCACACGCCGACCACTGCACTACGGCCGACCACCGCGAAACGGAGGGAAGCCGATGATCTTCGATATGCTCGCATCCCCGTTGATGCAACGATCCCTTCTTGCTGCGCTCTTGGTCGGCTTATGCGCGCCAATCGTCGGGACCTACCTGGTGCACCGTCGCCTCGCGATGCTCGGTGACGGGATCGGCCACATCTCCTTGACGGGAGTCGCCTTGGGATGGCTTGCCGGGACCGCCGCAAATGTCACGCCGCATGATCAATGGGCAATCCCCGGGGCCCTAGTTGTGTCCTTACTTGGCGCGGTTACCATCGAGCTTGTCCGCCAGTCCGGGCGAACGTCCTCAGACGTCGCCCTTGCCATGCTCTTTACGGCGGCATCGCCGGAGGCGTACTGCTCATCGGGCTGGCTAACGGCACTCTTCCCAGCTGAACGCCTATCTTTTCGGTTCAATTTCAACTGTTTCAAGCAGTGACGTCTGGTCGATTTGTCTCCCTGGCTCTTGTCATTGTCGTGATCGGTATCGGGCTGCTTCCCGCACTCTACTCGGTGACCAATGACGAGGAATTCTGCTCGCTCGACCGGGCTTCCGTGCGTGCACTCACCATGCTCATCGCGATTTTGTCAGCCCTCACAGTTGTTGTCGCGATGCGAATCGTTGGGTCACTCCTTGTCTCGGCTCTCATGGTCGTTCCCGTAGCGATCGCACAATTGGGGCGCATTCTTCCGCCGGACCATGGCGTATGCGATGGTCCTGGGCGCAGATGCTATGTCTGGGCGGTTTAACCCCTGACCTACTACGTCGACCTCTCCCCCGGCGCAACAATTGTTGTTGGGGCGATTGCTCTCTATGCTGTTGGATACGGAATCCGAGGCCCTACGCGACCACTTCCGCCGCAAGCAGAGGATGCGCGCACTATCCGCCCCGCTGATCATCCCGAGGCCTCGCGCACGGGACCAGGCCCACGCCACCACCGCGCGCGGCTAGGGATACGAAAAAGGAACATAGGCCTCGTCAATGAAAGGATCGCCATGCAGCGAATGACCAAGCAACGCCAGGCGGTTTTCGACAACCTCAGCGAGCACCGCGACTTCCGCAGCGCGCAGAAGGTCTTCGAGGACCTCACCTCGCGCGGGCACAAGATCGGCTTGGCGACGGTTTATCGCAACCTTCAGGCATTGGCTGAAGACCATCAAAATTGACGTCCTGCGCTCCAGCGAGGGCGAGGGCCCTGTATCGCAAGTGCGATACTCACACGCATCACCACCACCTGGTGTGCCGCAATTGCAGGCGAGCCGAGGATTTGGGTGTTGAAGAACTTGAAAAGTGGGTTTCCACGGTTGCACAGACGCACGGTTACACGCAGATTGAGCACTCGATTGAGCTTTTCGGCCTGTGCGCCGACTGCACGCGAAAAGGCAAACAATTGACACCCTCGTGGGCATCCTCAGGACTGCCGCTCTTCATTTTTCTGTTTTTCGTTGTTTTTCATCGCGCACAGCTGACCTATTGGCTGGGTCGCGCGGCAGCTAAAGGCGCATTGGCCTCTGCGGGGAAGAACGGCCTGCGAGGAAAGATCGCTGCTTGGTTTGAGGGGCCCGTCGAAGTACGGCGCTCGGCTGCTCGAGCAGTGGGGAATCGTCATCATTCCCCTGTGTTTCCTGACTGTCGGCGTTCAGACTGCCGTCAATGCCGGCGCGGGCGTCGTGCGAATGTCGTGGAAGAAGTACACGCTCGCGATGATTCGGGCTGTATCGCTTGGTCGATCATGTACGGTCTGGGCATGCTTGCCGTGTGGATGGCGGTTGTGCGCGCGGCAGCTGGTTCGGTGTGGGCTTGGCTGGCCTGCTCGCGGTTGCTGCGGTTGTCGCGACGCTCGTTCTGGTCAAGCGACGCCGCGGGCGCGGAAGCGAACAGAGCCTCGAGCACGGGATGAGCACCTGCACGAGCACCTTCCTCCGCCTCCTCCCAAATGACACACGAAGTCAGAAAAAGACACAGGGCATAGCCTGTGACATTCTACCGACTTCATGTGGAGCAAGCGGAGAGCGGGCTCAAAAACACGCGAGCAGCGGAGGTGGGCGCAAAACACACGCGAGCAGCGTGAGGCACAGATGAGGCAGTAGAAACTGGACGGCTCAGCGCACGAGGCCCTAAGCGCCAGCCCCGCCAGCCACCAGGTCCTGAGCGCCGCCAAAACGCCGCTCACGCCCGGCATATTCAAGAAGACAGTCCCACAGCGCCTCGCGGTCAAAAGTCGGCCACGGCGGGGCTAAACATGAACTCCGCATAGGCCATCTGCCACAGCATATGGTTCGAGCCTCTGCTCCCCGAGGTCCGAATCATCAAATCAACATCAGGAACATCAGGGCAGATACAGGTGGCGAGCAAAAGTCCGCTCATTCACCCCGCGCGGCGACAAACGCCCCGCGGCAACGTCTTGCGCGATTGAGCGCGCAGCATCTGCGATTTCCGCGCGACCCCGTAATTCACGCACATCACCAAATCCAAAGTGGTGTTTTGATGCGTTTTTCTTCCGCGCGCTCCAAAGCGTGAATGACCGATTTCCACAGTTTCGGCTCGCGCCCGCTCCAGCGCACGTGCACTCCCCCACTGCTTCAGCAGCTCCGTGCGCCGAGCCAAAACGTCGCTGGCGTAGCTCATGATGAAGCGGACCTCTGCGGGTGAGCGCTTCCAGTTTTCCGTCGAGAAAGTGTAGACGGAAAGATAGCGCACTCCTGCGTCGATGGCCCCGGCGATCGTGTCGAGAAGCGCATACTCCCCGGCCCGGTGCCCCTCGGTGCGCGGAGTCCCCGATCGTTGGCCCAGCGCCCGTTGCCGTCCGTGATGATGGCGACGTGGCGGGAGCACTTTCAGCCGCAAATTCGGGTGCTTGCCGGGCCACTGCCCCGGTCCTGCGACCGGCTGACGTGGTCTTTGGGCGCGCGATCCATGGGCGTCAGTTGCGCGAATTCAGGGCTCATCCGTGCGCTCCTTTCCGGGAGTTGCAGTGATTTTAAGCGTCGCTCGATATGCCATTGAGTGTAGCTAGAAACCAGTCCCCATCATTTCCGAGCGCGCCCACGTCGGCGACTTATCGCATCATGCCAATCACCGCTTAGAAGAGACCCCATGAGCTCCATTGAGTCAGGGGCCGGAAGAGAGGCACCGGGAGGACGACAGTTCTCGCACACGGCACCGCCTTCGGTGATCGAAAAAAGCAGCGTGCGGTCCTTCGGCTCCACACACTGCGCAGTCAGACAGGGAGGGCCCAGCCCTGCGATCGCTAGGGCGCGAAGCATATACGAGGCCAAGATCAGGGCTGGGTCGTGCCGGCGATGGGACAGTGCGTGGAGCGCTCCGACCAGCAGAAGATACTGCTGGTGGGTCCCGTCGTCTCCGTCGCTTGACAGCTTATCTGCGGTTTCGACGATCACCGAGGCCCGTGAGTGAGTTCGTAGTCGGAGGCGAGCATTTCCCCGTGGGAGGCAATCGTTTCAGCTGAATGATCGTATCGAGGCTTCGCCCGCGATGAAGCTGAATATCGACGACAGAGAAGGGCTCGAGGCGTGCTCGAAACTTCGATGTTGTTCGGCGCACGCCTTGGCAACAGCACGTACCTGGCGTGTTCGGAGGTCAGGAGCCAAATGATACGGTCGGCTTCACCTGGTTTTTGCGTGCGCAAAACCACGGCCTCGTCCCTGTAACTCCTGATCACCTTCTTATTTTCACATTCCCTGCCAGAGCAGGCCCGCCGCGACACAAAATTGCGCTTGGGGCCGAAGTGACCCCAAGCGCAACATGCCTGTGTGATTACAGATCCTGCATCGCCTGAATAGATGCGGAGTATCTGAAGGATCTAGATCGCGAATAGTGGCGCGACGACCACTCAGATATTGGCCTCGCGAACGCTCTTGTATGCCTCAAGATCGGTGTAGAGCTCATCGCGCAGCGGGTTCTTTCACGCCACGAACAATGACGTAGATCTGGTAGAGCGCAGCGGCAGCGTTAGCCGCGAGCGCGATCGCAGAAACGGTCATGAGGGCCGCGTCATTGCAGAGAGGCATTGACTGCGAACTTCGACGAGGTAACGAATGAGGGCACTGCCATGGTGAACATCATCCACAGTGCAAGGGTGTGCGCGCGGTGCTGGAGCCACGCGCCTCGCTTGATGAAGAAGGCGGGGATAGTGCAGGAAATGAGCAGGGCCGCACCGGCGTAGAAGGAGTGGTCTCCCACGCAGTTGTACACGTACGCAAAGTTCCACAGATCGTAGGCGATGATCCAGAACCACAGCATGTCGGGCCAGATCATGTCTTGTTCTTTATCGCGAGAGATAAAGATACCGAACCACCCACAGATCGTCAGGAGGTTGAGCAGACCGAGCGATACCGTTCATGTAGTTCACGGGCGGAAACCATGAAGACTCCATCGACCATCTCACGCACACCCATGGCACCGACTTGGAAGTCACGGATGCAGGCCTCGGTGATGTTAATTGCCAAGATCGCCGGCGGGAAGGCAAGCGCCCAGCGGTTCGTCTGCAACTTGGGGATGTAGCGGATTGCCATGAAACCGAGGCACCCAGCAAGGGCGGAATAGACCTTGACCCAGTGGAACCAGGTTCCTGTCGAGGAATCGGGACCCGCTGTTGTCGGCCAGACGAAGATGGTCAAAACGATGGGAAGAACAATGAAGATTGCGATCCCTGCCCACTTCCAGCGGCGGGTGATCTCGTTGCCGATGATCAAAGCAGCAGGACCCCGAACCAGGCAAACCAGGAATACCAGGGAATCGACTCGAAGAGGAACATGTCTCCAACTCCTTTGTGAAACAAGATGATGCGCTCACTCTAAGAGGCACTTCTCACGCGAGTCATTGGACACCGAATCGAAAGTGTCTAATACTCAAGAGAACGCGACATCCCACGTGCTCCCGTTCAGACATCACACAGGACTATTGACCTAGGACATTCATGTCGACCAACGCAGAGTTAACCCGCGAGAGGCTCGGCAACGCCCTCAAAGAGGAGCTCAGAACCACGCCTCTCACTCAGGTGACGGTTCGCCGCCTCACCGAAATAGCAGGGGTCACGCGCCAGGCTTTTTATTATCACTTCCCCGATGTCATGTCCTTGGCCACCTGGGTCTTCGAGCGCGATATCGTCACGCACATCATGGCTCATGCGACTTACCGCGAGTGGTCCGACGGCTTCTGCGATCTCTTGGTGTACATGAACGAGCACCGTGAGCAAACGTATGCGGTTGTCTCTTCCCTCAGCCGCCGCGAAATCGAGGAATTTTTCTACCGCGCTTTCCGGGAAATGATGCGGGCAATCATCACCGAATTAGAAGGAAGCGCTCCCCTTGACCCAGCCCGGCGTGATTTCATCATCGATCACTTCACCTTGAGTGTTGTCGCGCACCTCTTCCACTGGCTCAACCGGGACATGCAAGCAGATCCCTCATTTTGACCGAAAAGCATTGAGGTCATCATGCGCGGTTCGGTCGCGACGGCACTGATCGTTACTCGACTGATGCCCTCCCCGCTCATCACGCCGCGAGGGCAAACACTAGTTCCACGACCTATGATCAACATGAAGGTACCCCGACGGAGGTCATCATGTCCACTCATCCCCAAGACGTTTACAAGGACGCGGGAGAATGCGTTCTCTTCGTTTACTTGCGTTTTTAATCGTCAGGGATCAGGCCGCAGAGTTGGATGCCTTCCGCGATTTTGCTGACACCTCCAGGCAATCAACCGGTCGATGAATATCCGCGCACAGGGCGACGACCTGCGAGTCTCCATCGGCGTGAGCCGCAATGGCTGGGATTATCTTTTCCGGGTGCAGCCCGCCCGCAGGAACTTGAGGGAGTTCAAGGGGCCTCGTCAACGCAGAAACCCCTTCCATCGCCATGCCCGAAGGAATCGGCGCGGACGCTGACCTTTCCTTCACATTCGCGCCAAGCGCGAGGCCGTTGTCTCACGAAGTCGCCGAACAGTACCGTTTGGCTTTCAAGGATTTTGCAAGGGTTGTGGATGAGACCCACGGTTTCCGTTACCTCGAGGGTCGCGCAATCATTGGTTTCATTGATGGGACCGAGAACCCGACCGGGATCGATGCGCCGATGTGGGCCGAAGTCGGCAGTGAAGACCCGCAGTTCGCCGGGCGGTTCGTACGCCTTCGCGCGAAGTGGATCCACGACATGGATGCGTGGCGTTCCCTTGGGACACACGAGCAAGAGCGAGCAATTGGTCGCGAGCAGTTCACCGATCTCGAGCTTGATGACGAGGCTAAAGCTCCCCCAATGCACCAACGTCACTTCAAAGTTCATCATCGATGGAGAAGAGAACAAGATCATTCGAATGAATGTTCCCTTCTCTGACCCGGCATCCGGGATCACCGGAACCTACTTCATCGGTTATTCGGGCCGCTGGAGCGTCACCAAAGGAATGCTTACCAACATGGTGTCGAAGAAGGACTACCTTCTCACCTTCTCGAAGGTACTTTTCGGCCAGGTTTTTCTTTGTGCCTTCCCTGGACCTCCTTGGTGACATCGCCGATGGAGCTTTCCCCCGCTGACGAGGCCAAGTAGCCTTTTTCGCCTGAATCCTTCTTCGCACGCGATGAGAAGACGTTTTGGGGGCGGACATCACCTGATGTCCGCCCCCAAAAAGTAACGTACTTACTGGTTTGCGCAACGCGCGGTTTACCGCCGAAATCACAGCCTTATAGGATGCGCGGGTAATCGAAGAATCGATGCCAACACCCCAAACGATCTGTCCGTCGACAGCGGCTTCCACGTACGAAGCTGCCTTTGCGTCGCGACCTTGACTCATGGCGTGCTCGGAGTAGTCCAAGACGCGCACGTCCAAATCGAATTGATGCAGTGCTGAGACAAAGCGTCAATCGGGCCAGTTCCGTTTGCATCGATTGCGGTGAGCACACCGTTGTCCGTGAGCTCTGCGTGCAATTCAACATGCTCGTCATCGACCGTTCCCACCTGGGACTTGCGCAATTCGAAGCGGCCCCCACGACTGAAGACCAGGGAGCCGCACTTGTCGGCAAATACTCGTCTGCAAAGATCTTCCACAATGTTTCGGCGTTGATCTCTCCGCCGTAAGTGTCGGTGTGACGCTGGACGATTCTCGAGAATTCGACCTGCAGTCGGCGAGGCAATTCCAGGTTGTGTGCCCGCGACATGGGGTAGGCAACCCCGCCCTTACCGGACTGGGAATTCACGCGCACAACGGCCTCGTAAGAGCGCCCCGACGTCGTGCGGGTCGATGGGAAGGTAGGGCAGCTCCCACACCACAGCGTTCTCGTCGCCTCCTGCGGCGTCCACCTTGATCTTGCGGGCTGCGAAGCCTCTTCTTGATTGCGTCTTGGTGGGATCCCGAGAAGCTTGTGTGAGACGAGGGTCGCCAACGTATGGCGCACGAGGCGAAGCCTCCATCTGGGTGCAGTGCTCCACGGTGCGGCGGATCTCGTCGACGTCCGAGAAGTCGATGCCCGGATCAATTCCCTGGCTGAAAAAGATTCAGGCCCAAGGTCAGCAGGTCAACGTTACCGGTGCGCTCGCCTTGTCCCCAGGAGACAGCCTTCGATGCGGTCTGCGCCGGCGAGGAGTGCAAGTTCAGCACTGGCGACACCGGTTCCACGATCATTGTGCGGGTGAACAGACAGCGCAATGTGCTCGCGTCGAGAAAGGTTGCGAGACATGTACTCGATCTGGTCAGCGAAGACATTGGGGGTCGCGCGTTCAACGGTCGAGGGCAGGGTTGAGGATGATCTCGCGGCCTTCTTGTGGCTGCCAGATGTCCATAACGGCTTCCGCACACTTCCAGTGCGAAATCACGCTCGGTATCAATAAAAACTTCGGGTGAATATTCGAAGCCAAAGATGGTCTCGTCACCCAGTTGGCGTTCGGCCTGTGCAATGACTTCACGCGTACCCGAAGCGGGCGAGCTCAATAGTCTGCTCGCGGTCTGCGTGGAAGACAACCTCACGAAAAACCGGAGCGGTTGCGTTGTACAAGTGCACGGTCGCACGGGGAAGCCAATCAGCGATTCGACGGTACGCTCGATGAGCTCGGGCGCATGATGCGTAAGCACCGAGATCGTCACGTCCTCGGGAAGAGCATCGTCTTCAAGCAGTGAACGGACGAAATCGAAATCCGTTTGCGATGCCGAGGGAAGCCAATCTCGATTTCCTTGTAGCCCAAGCGAACAAGAAGATCGAACATCTTGCGCTTTCGCGCGGAATCCATGGGCTCAATCAGTGCCTGGTTTCCATCACGCAAATCCGTGGACATCCACCTGGGCGCGTGGGTAATGCGCTTGGAGGGCCACTGGCGATCGGGAAGATCCACCGGGTTGGTATCAAGGAAGGCGCGGTACTTGACCGTGGGCATTCCAGAACCGACAGGACGAGGAACCTTAGATGTTGTCTTCACATCTTCAGTCTATGAAGGCTCGTGGCACCGGGCACGACGAGTGCACATGGTGGACACGCTTTTTAGGCCTCGTTCGTTGCCTCTTCAAGGCGAGGAACTCTGGTCGGTGATTCCATGAGCCACGCACGGTCGGTCAGCATTCGCGAAATCGCCAGGCCAATACCGATCGCAACAATTGTGAAGAGAACGGTAGACAGCTGCTCGAGGGCTTCCATCGTCTGGCCGTTGTTCAAGTACGTGAGCGAACGATACAGCGGAACACCGGGGATCATGATAACCACGGCAGGAACGGACAAGGTCACGCGCGAATAGCGCGTCTTCGCCGCAACAGCAGCCGCCAAAAGTCCTGCACATAGGGCAGCAAGTCCCACTGCCGCGGGCACCGGCATTCCCAGTTCAACAGCCAAAGCGATACGGCCGGTGTTGATGACCGCGCCGATCAGAGCCGCAGCAGCGCAAACCTTAGGCGGGGAATTAAAGAGCATCGCGAAGCCAAAGGCTGCAACAAAAACTGGTGAAGAAGCGTAGCGGGAAGTGGATATAGGCGGGAAGTGAAACAACGTATTCGGGGGTGACTGACCAGTTGAAGACCTTGGAGATACTCCATACGGCAACACCAGCGGAGACAACCAGCATGGCAACGTAGACGATGCGCTGAATACCACCGGCAAAAATCGTGACGCACCAAGTCAATAATCCCGGTAACCAGCGGGAAGCCTGGAACCAAGAAGAGGAGCGCTGAAATAAATCCCGCTTGGTGAGTGGGGCTCAATCCCCATGTACTTTTGCGCCAAGTAGACGCACAGGATGTACGCGCTTGCAGCGATGCCTCCACACACCATCCACACACCGAAGTGGTTCATGTAGCGCCAGGCATTTGACGTCGGAGGAACTGTCCAATGAAAGCTGCGATTGCGACAACCGAGCACTCCACCCATCCCCAGCATTGAGGAATGCGAAGGCCGCACAGGCAGAGTCCCGAAGCAAGAGCATTCGCGAGCCATCCGTACAGGCGCTTGACGCGTTCAATCTCGTCAAGAGCCTTATCGACGTCTTCGACAAGAACTTGTGTGCCTTCAATTGTTGCCAGATAGTTTGTGATGCGATCAATTCGATCAGCATTGACACCCAAGAGACGCTGCTCAGCAAGTTCGGTACGGAAAGTACCATTCGCATAGGCTGTTGCAACGACCTCAGTGAAGGTCACCTGAGCGTGGTGCTTTTCGATGCCAACCGCCTCGGCGCAGGTGCGCATCGAGGCCTTGACGCGGTAGGAACCAGCACCAGCAGCAAGAAGCATCTGTCCCAAGCGCAAAACGACTCGGGATTGGTAGGCCAGACGGTCATGCGCAGCCATGCGATGCACGGTCAGTGATGCGTCGTCCGGGTCAAAGGACGAAAGCTCAAAAGCGTTAGGGTTTTGGGGATTTTCGCTCACGGGATAAGCATGCCATGAAATACCCGTTCAGACTCAGGACCCTGGTCAGGGCATCAGATGTTGAATCCCCACTTTCATCGAGGTGGGAAACGCCTCAGAAACCGAGGCGTTGAAGCATCTTCGGATCCGACTGCCAATCATAGCGGTTCGCACGTGCAAATCAAGGCAGAACCCGGCGTCCCTAAATACTGTTCAATATTGGCCCGAGCCGCGTCCCCTATTTCCTTCAAACGCGCGCCCTTCTTACCGATATTGATGGCCTTTCTGGGAATCACGTTCGACGTACACATTGACGTGGATATCCAACAAGGGCGGACGGTCATCACCCTCGCGCTTGGGGCGTTCGATGATCTCTTCGACTTGCACGGCCAGCCGAGTGAGGAAGTTCGTCGCGCACGCCTTCAAAGTGCGGCCTCACGAATAAATTCGGCGATCATCGTTTCACGGGACTCGTCCGAAATATTGTCCTGCGGGTACAGGGCGGAGAAGAGGAACCGTCTGTGCCAGAACCTCACGAAGACGGTCGATTCCCTTGTTCTCGAAGGAAGAAACGGGAACGATTGCGCTCCACTCCCCCAGTTTTTCAATCGCCATGAGGGTGTTCCAAAACGCGCTCACGAGGCACGCTATCGCACTTAGTCGCGACCGCAATGATCGGCCTGCGAACGGAACGCAATTCACGCGCAATGAACTGGTCGCCCGGTCCGATGCGCTGGTTTGCAGGCAGGCAGAAGATCACGCAATCGACTTCAGCCAAAGCCTCGCGAACCATGTCATTCAAGCGCTTTCCCAAGAGGGTCCGCGGGCGGTGATACTCCGGGAGTATCAACCAGGACCAGCTGGTAGTTGTCACCGTGAACAATGCCGCGAATATTGTGGCGAGTCGTCTCCGGACGTCCCGAGGTGATCGCAACCTTGTGTCCGACAAGCGCATTCGTCAGGGTTGATTTTCCGACGTTGGGACGCCCAACGATCGAGATGAAACCCGCGCGGAAATCTTCGAGAAGTCGGGAATAGACAATATCGGCTGCCGCGTTTGGTTTTCCGGCACGCAGTTGACGCAAGGAGTCAACGCTATCGGCCACGTCCTGCGCGATCTCCTCGTCGGCCTCGTCGAGATCTGATTCACCGAAGTCTGAGCCCTCGTACTCCACATCGCGCGCCCCGGCCGCCTCCACTGGGCCTCGTCACCATCTTCCTCGGGGAAATCGAAGGAGTCGATGTCCACGCCTTCAAAGGCGTTGGGGCCAGCCATCAATTCGTCATCGCTGGGAAAATGCATTGCTACTCCTGGCTTTGGTTGGTGTCGTCGGAGGAAACTTCGGGGACATACGAGCACACGATTGTTCCGACTTGTCGGCGGCGCCCGCGCTTCTTCGGCAACCTATGTGCACGCCGAGCATATCGCCAGTTGCTCCCGGGGAGGGGAACTCGACCGATTGCTTTGGCCAGCAGACCGCCCACAGAGTCGACGTCATCATCGTGCAATTCCACTCCCCACAATTCGCCGAGTTCCCAAATGGAGAACCGAGAGGGGACGCGCCACACGCGAAATCTCTTCGGGTTCGATCGTGTTGCGATCGTGTTCGTCGGTGAGTTCGCCGACGACTTCTCGATGATGTCTTCAAGGGTGACGAGGGCTGAAATCCCACCGTATTCATCAACGACCAGTGCCAGGTGGAAGTGTCGGCTTGCATCTGGCGAAGCAGGTCAATCGGCGGGTTTCATTTCGATGGTGAACTCGGCAGGACGCATCATTTGATCCGCGCGCAGTTCGTGGTCACCTTCGTAGGTCTCTAGCCGCTGCACGACGTCTTTGAAGAAGAGGATTCCGCGTACATCGTCGGTATCTGTCCCCGTGACGGGGATGCGTGAGAAGCCCGATCGGACGAAGAGACGCAGGGCCTTGTGCAGCGGGCGTGTCGAAAGAGATCGTCACCATTTCCGTGCGCGGAACCATAACTTCGCGCACGAGGGTGTGTCCAAGTTCGAAGACCGAGCGCAACATCTGGCGGTCTTCTTCTTCAAAACCTTCGGTTTCGCCAACCTGGTCAACCATTTCGCGCAGTTCATCAGCCATTTCTGCGCGCATTTCAGCTTCGGTACGCTCCGGCTGGGGTAGGACCCGCGCGGGCTTTAGTGGGCAACAGGGGCAAAGAAGCGCTGCAATTCCCCACGAGGCGGGTGATGAGCGGGGTGAGTAGCAGCGCGGCACCCGTGGGGTTGCGCTGTGCCCAACGCGTTGCAATCACGCTATTGGCAAGGAACTGCGCAGGGTGACGACCACAATCGTCACCAATCCAGCGAGCCACCAGTGATTGGCAAGATGCAGCGCGATCGTCGCCATCGAGACGGCGAAGACCACCTGCGTGAAAGTGCGAACACCTCGAAGGACAAAAATAACCACGCGACGCTGGTCCACCAGCTCCATGAGAGCACTCGCGTGCTTTTTCTCTTCTTGAATCAAGTCCTCAACAATGGCGCGAGGTCAATTTCGAAAGCGAAAACTCGCTGGTCGCAAGGGCCATCGCAAAGAGAAGTGCAATCGCGGCGACGATACTCATCGCCGCGACGGTACTGTCCCGCTTCGATCATCGCTGCGCCAAGAAGCTCAAAAGGAGCTGGCGTTGCAGGGCGAACATCTCTTCTTTTTCTTCGGGTTCAGCGTGATCGTATCCCATGAGGTGAAGCATCCCGTGGGTAGCGAGGAAGAGCATTTCCTCTGCGGTCGAGTGGCCGGCCTCGCGGGCTTGCTTTTCGGCGACCTGCGGGCAGATGCAGATATCCCCCAGAGTTCCCGAGGCCGTGGGGTGTTCGGCGGTACCCGGGCGGAGTTCGTCCATCGGAAAGCTCATGACGTCTGTGGGGCCTTCAAGGTCCAGCCAGCGCACGTGAAAGTTCTTCCATGGGTTCGGGGTCGATGAAGATGATGTTGAGTTCGACCTCGGTTGAGACGTGCATTGCGCTGAGCACGAAGTCAGCCAATTGCACGAACTCTGCAATGTCGATCTCGTAGTCGGTTTCGTTAAGAACTTCAGTCATGACTTAATGTCCATTGTGTCGGGAACAGGGAGTGAAGTGAGCGGTCTCGGCGCGCTTTCAGGCGATGCCAGTGACTCATCCCAGCGTTCGTATGCGTCAATGATCTCGCCAACAAGTCGATGGCGCACAACATCGGCGCTTGTCAGATGACAAATTCTATGTCATCGATGCCGCCCAGAATATCTTCGATGACCGAGCAGGCCACTGCTGCGCTCCCCGCTAAGTCAATTTGGGAGGTGATCACCGGTGACGACGACCTTTGGAGTTGAAACCCAGACGGGTGAGGATCGTTTTCATCTGTGCCAGCGTCGTGTTTTTGTGCCTCGTCCAAGATGATGAATGAATCGTTCAAAGTCCTGCCGCGCATATAGGCCAAAGGAGCAACTTCAACCGCGCCGGAGGCCATGAAGCTTGGGAAGAGCATCAGGATCCATCATGTCGCCCAAGGCATCGTAGAGGGGACGTGATAGGGATCGATCTTGTCCGTCAAAGTTCCCGGCAAGAAACCCAGATTCTCCCCGCTTCGACCGCGGGACGCGTGAGAACGATGCGACGAACCTGACCAGAGAGCAGAGCTGATACCGCCTGCGCCATTGCAGGTACGTTTTCCGGTGCCAGCAGGGCCGAGGCCAAAGACCAGGGGTCGAACGTTCGATGGCGTCAACATAGGGCTTTTTGCCCCGCAGACTGCGGGCGTATCGAACGGCCCCGACTGCAGAAGAATCTCCTGGGGACGCTCAGTCGACGAATGTGCCGAAGTGAGGTGCGATTGCTCTGTTCGACTCCGTCGGCATCAGAGAGTGTCCTTCTTTAGCAAGTTCAACCAGTTCGTCGACCAGTTGAACAGCCATATCGACAATGCCTTCGGGGCCAATCAACGACAGAGTGCGTCCCAGGAGAGAGAAGCGCACCTGCGGGAATCCTTTTTCGAGGGAGCGCAAGACGCGATCTGATGTGCCGAAAAGGACAACCGGGTCGACGCCCCTAGGAATTTCGATCCGTTTTGCCTCCATGTCACCACCGTCCAGTGCATCGCTGATCAGTGACAAGGCAACCAGGGCCCGCGGTCGAAGCGCGCAACACGGTCGTCCCCAATAGACGCACGCGTGCCTGCGGCCTCGAAAAGGGAAAAGCTCATCGGGGTCAACCCCACCTTCGGGGCCAACGATCACGCTGATCCGAGGCGGAAGGCAAGTTCCCGGCGCCGACTGAACAGTGGCCTCGACAGTGGCGGGCAAAGACTTTTCTGCAGCAGCACGTAGCTCACGCAGGAGAATACTCAAAGGCGCCGCGTACTCGTGGCAGACGATCACCCACGCGCCGGCTGCTGTTTCTTCGCCAATCCACTGAGCAAGTCTTTGGGAAGTGCAGGCATCTTCGAGGCGAGGAATGAAGGCACGACGAGACTGCTTCGCGGCCGCCCTAAAGTCGACTCCACTTCTTCATGCCCTTCGCGGCTTTTTCGCCCTTCAGCGCACTTCACTGCGATTAGCCTGCCAGGAATTACAGCGTCAACCCCGACTTCTGTCTGCCATTTCAATGGCCATTTCATCCCGGCCACCCGTGGACAAAGCCTGAACAAGGATCAAACGCGTACGAGACAGGGGCGCCTCGTGGATGATCTCTTCAACGCGAAGAGTCAATGACTTTTTCGCTCGTTCAATCACGCTCCCGCGGACGCGCAATCCGTCGCCGTCAGCAACGTCGAGTATTTGCCCCACGTCCATGCGACGAACGGTTGCGGCGTGGAAGCCTTCATCCCCGTCAAGAGTGTAGGAATCCCCAAGAGTGCAGCCTTGGAGGGCGGCGGCCTCGGGAGCGATGAAAACGGGAAGGGTCATCGATGTGTTCCGATCACTGGCCTGTGAAGGTTTTCGCGAAGCTTATCGAAGAAGGAGGAACCCTGTTTTCGGGGCGGGCGCTTTCTTCTCGCGCACAGCGGAAAGCTCTTCGAGGAGCTCGCTGGAACGGTCATCAAGCTTGCGCGGAATCTCGACATTGATGCCGATATGCGAGGTCGCCGCAGCCGGGACGCTGCAGGTGTCCGACACCCAAGCCGGACAGACGCAGTTCGTCGCCGGGCTGAGTTCCAGGCTTGACCGTGATGGATTGTTTTCCATCCAAGGTATCGAGCTCGAAAGTACTTCCCAAAGCTGCTGCAGTCATGGGAATGGTGACGGTCATGTACAGATCATCGCCTTGACGCGAGAAGGTAGGGTGCCTCTTTTCGACGATATCGACATAGAGATCACCATTCGCCGCCGCCGGGGCCGACCTCACCTTGTCCGGCGAGGCGTCAGGCGCATGCCATCTCCTGCACCTGCGGGGATGTCGATGGTCAGGCTTCGGCGAGTGCGCACGCGCCCTTGGCCCGCGCATTCGTGACACGGCTGTTCAATGACGGTTCCATATCCCTGGCAGGTGGGGCAAGAACCTGGGTGCGCATGGTTCCCCAGCATGGTCTGCTGGGTTTGAATCAGAATAGCCCTGCACCGCTACAGGTCCCACAGGTTGTCGGTTCGCTCCCGGGCTCGCACATCGATCCGTGGCAGACATCGCAGGCAACGTAGGTATTGAGCGAAATTTCGCGATGCGCACCGAAGGTTGCTTCCTCCAGGGTGATCTCAATGCGCGTGAGCTGCTCGCGGCCCTGGCGAGTGCGCGACTGAGGGCCAGCGCCCCCGCCGAATCCGCCACCGAAGGCTCCACCGAACATCGTTGAGAGGATGTCCCCGAAATCGAAGAGTCGACCAGCGTATCCGCCGCCTCGGGCAGCGTCTGCACCACCGATGTCGTACATGCGGCGCTTTTCCGGATCGGAAAGAGTTTCGTAGGCGACCGATAGCTCCTTGAAAGCTTCCTCGTCCCCGCCGTAGTCCGGGTGTAATTCGCGAGCCTTCTTGCGATAGGCCTTTTTGATTTCGCTTTGGTCGGCGTCGCGTGAGACCCCGAGGATTGCGTAGTAATCGTTCACGAATATCCTCTGCGGCTGCGGTTGAGTGTGTTGAGTTCAAGTGCTGGACAGATACGAGGCCACTGCAGTGGACCGTGGACATTGTCGAGGCGTAGTCCGCTGCAGGTGGGCCGAGGATTCCCACGTGGGCTGAGTTCCCCCGGAAGCGTAAGTTCCTGAAACGAGGGAGGTCTCAACGAGCATCGTGTCCGTTTTTCAGAACCGATGGAGACGTGGACGTCGCCGTTTCCTATCGTCCATTTCGGCGAAAGAGACGCAGGAGAACGACTTGTTCTTCGAGCGCGTCTAAAACCGATGCAATGTCGTGAAGTCAACACCGCTCGAGCAAGGTTCGACATTCCCCGGCCATAGCGATTCGCGCGGAAGGCTCTCCTTGGAGGAGGGCTGGCGATGATTTCAAGCTACATGTCTCCGGCGCATCCCAGATAGGTGCGGGCAGACACTCAGCCATGGCCTCGTAATGGGCACGAACCTCCCGCGTCCTTTTGCCTGGTAGCGGCGTTGAGGACCGAGCGCAGCGTCAAGAGATCTTCTTGGGCGAGGTCTTGGGGCATCTCACGCAGGCGTTCAAAAACCTTGCCCTGTTCGGTGATGACAACGATGAGCAGGCGCGAATCACTCAAGTCAACGAATTCGATGCGGCTCAGTGTTGAGCGAGCATTCACGGGTATTCAATGAGGGCAACCCTGGCGCGTGACCCGGGCAAAGCAGGCGCACTAGTAGCCATGACGACGTCATCGAGGTCTTCGGCGCGGGCCAAGAATTTCTCGACCGCCTGGCGCTCTGGGGCACTCATGGGCTGAGTGTTGCCAATTGGTCGACGAAAACTCGGTAGCCCCTTGTCGGTTGCGCGGCCGCACTGGTGTGGGGCTGGTAGATGAGCCCGGCTTCTTCCAAGACGAGCCATGTCGTTTCGGATGGTCGCCGAAGAGACCCCAAAGATCTTTGGGATTGCGCGATGGCTTTGGAACCCACTGGTTCACGCCGTGTGGACATACTGGGACACGATGGCTCGTAGAACGTTCAGGCGACGGTCGTTCATTCATCCTCCTCAATCTCGGCACTCACGCTATTTGAGTGCC
>BNJV01000771.1_pt1 | contig 114215 bp, 101 predicted proteins | sample 8540591 | NCBI WGS metagenome assembly BNJV01 (sample SAMD00202457, study PRJDB9452) | human saliva metagenome | host: Homo sapiens
AATTATATTTTTTTAATTATAGACAAGAGTCTCATTAATCTTGTAATTTCTTATTGACAATTACTTCTATTTATCGATATTTATTTATCTTTGTACTCATTGAGATGCTTAATATAGTAATTTAACGATTTATGAAAATTCCAAGTCATATAATGAGTTCTAAGAACAAAATAAGTAATGAAGAAATAAAATAAAGAACGATGGTTTATAATAAAGTTACTTGGTATAATTTTTAGAATATGTTACAAAAAAACTTTTAATGGATTTTGAATAAGGTAAGCGTTATGAACTGGTATCAAATAAAGAAATATTTATATTATACTCATGATGATTTTTATTAGAGATATAATTGCTCTACATCTTAAAAAAAGGGACATTGACAGATATTTATAAATATATCTGTAAAACGTCTTTGTTTTCTATAGAAGATAGATTTCATGGGTTTTGCAGAGGGTATAGAGGACAATATTTGTAATGAAATAATAACCCTTTTTCTTAGATAAACGACCTATTATTAGGTGGTATTTAAATAGTACAGAACAGTTAGAAATGGATATTGATGCAAGATTTGTAGATAGTCTGGATATTCACAATAAGATATGTGATTTCTTTACAGGTTTATCTTGCCTAATAGATGATAATATATTTTTATTAGATGATATTATTAAGGAAAAAAACCTTTGGTATTAATGATTTTCAACCCCCAAACATCACCTCAAATAATAGAAGATACTTTAAGTTTACAACAAGCTACTTAAACTGAACACTAAGTTCCTTCAAAAAAAGCATGTTTGTTATAAAGTTGAATATAAGGAGAGGCTTCCTTGACATCAAACTAATATCCCTTTAAGAATTCTATATTACTCCGCACATATCGTGTTGCTGCTCCGCACGTATTGTGCTGTTGGTAAGCACTCATCGTGTTGCTGGCATTACAGCTTACAATTCATTGCCAGAGCGAACTCGGTTTATTGATAAAAGATAACTATTGCTGTCACTTCTATCACTCTATATTCTCATCTAACTCGTTAGTTTACAGAAGGATTACAAGAAATGTTAAAAGTGACAGCAAATCAAAACAAAACTATTCTTGTAAGATATGGAATAGTTTTACTGTTAGCTATATCGAAAGAAAGGGAGGTCTTAATTTCTTTCAAACATTAATTAATAGTACTATCTATTTCTCTCTTCTTTCAATATTAATTGCATACGAGAAACCTCATCAGGGTGCTCATCAGCAATATTTTTGGATTCAAAAGGACTGACAGTCATATCATAAAGTTGGGGAAAAGGATGATTTCCTGTTTCAATCTTTGGTCCCCATTGAATCATTTTTGGTCCGTTACTTGGTTCAATGTACCGATATTGAGCGGTAAGCACTGAAAGGACATGTGTGTTAGATTGTCCAATTACATAGTTGCGCCCCTTCAGGTCTTTACCAAGAAGGGTAGGGAGGTAGTCACGACTGTCAGGTGCACTACCTTTAGGAAATCTTGCTTGAACGAGTGAACCCAAAGAAGATAAAAAGGTCAATCTGACTCACAAGTGCTTTTAGACACCATTCCTCCCTTAATCTTACGAGGCCAAGATATAACTAATGGAACAGCTGTTCCACCTTCAAAAAGCACTATATTTATTACCACGGAAAGGACCAGTAGGGCTATGACCATTGAGGAGTTCTTCTGCACCATCCTGATATCCATCATCTACGACAGGTCCGTTATCGCTTGAAAGAATAACGAGTGTATTGTCATCTATCTTCAGTTCATGTAGTTTCTTCATTAACTGTCCGACAGTCCAGTCAAACTGGACGATAGCATCACCTCTCACTCCCATTGGATTCTTTCCACGGAAACGCTTGTGAGGGAAGCGAGGAACATGAACATCATTTGTTGCGAAATACATAAAGAAAGGTTCTTTCTTATGGGTTTCAATAAATTTCACTGCGTGTGCAAGTATTGAGTCGGCAAGGTTTTCATCCTTCCAAAGAGCCTTTCCACCACCTTTCATATAGCCAATTCTACCAATCCCATTAACGATAGACATGTCATGTCCATGACTCGAACGCATATTATAAAGGAGTTCTGGATTCTTACGTCCTGTAGGTTCACCCTCAAAGTTTCGTACATAGGAGACTTCTATTGGGTGAGCCAGGTCATAGTTTGCAACCGAACCATTCTCTATAAAGACACATGGGACACGATCCGCAGTAGCAGCCATAATATAATGATAATCAAAACCAAGATCGCCTAACGACTCTGGCAAAGGTGCATTCCAGTCTTGTTCGCCCCCCTTGCAACCCAGTCCAAGATGCCACTTTCCTATAGCACAGGTAGCATATCCACGACTCTTAAACATATCAGCCATCGTAAATTGACTCGGTTTTATAATCATACCAGCATTACCAGCAGCTACATCTGTACCTTCTCGACGCCAAGCATATTCACCAGTAAGAAGCGAATAGCGAGAGGGAGTACTTGTTGCTGCGACTGCATGTCCATTCGTAAAACGTATGCCTGACTGTGCGAGCTTATTAATATTAGGTGTTTGAACATTCTTGGCACCATAACACTCTAAATCACCATAGCCAAGATCATCAGCCAATATAATAATTACATTTGGCTTATCTGTAGTTGTTCCACATGTTTGAGCTAAAGCTTTCTGACCTGTTCCGATTGCAGAAGACACTAAGGCTATTGTCAAGAGTTTTTGTTCCATTTTGTTTTTAGTCTCCAATTAGGTAAATATTTGGACTTTATAGATGTAATTTATGAGAGAATAGTATTCAAAATATGCATCTTCTTTCCAAATTTAAATGACCACAAAGAAAGCAAAAATATTTGAATTAATCAAATTTTTCAACGTATTAATTACATCAACAACATAGTTGAAATAGGGCTTGTTAATGTTAAAAGAGTGCGCAAATAAAATACGTTTATTAACGCATAGATGTAGTTTTGTCGATAAATATAATATATTTGCACATAATTAATAAAAGTAAAATTAACAATTTTGTTGATAAAAAAATATTGATAAAAAAACTTGTAATGACGAAAAAAAGGATTATCTTTGCTGCAAAAAAAGAAAGGAAAGGAGGATTTATTATTTTTGAAAGGAATTTTATTATTTACTGTCTACGACCAGCCTTTATTGGACAAGGTTCAATAAAGAAGAGAATGTTCAAGATAACAATAATATCTAATTTTTTAGGCTTATGACGGAGATTTCACTTATAGCATTTGATGCTGATGATACACTGTGGGGTAGTCAGACCTACTTTAATACAGTGGAAAAAGTGTACTGTGAGATTCTTGCCCCGTATGCTTCTGCAGATGAGGTGTCCCATACTCTCCGCGCCACTGAAAAGGCTAACATACCACTCCTTGGTTATGGAAGTAAGGCTTTCATGCTATCACTAATAGAGAATGCGGTCAAAATCAGTCACGGAAAGGTAAAGGGCTATGATATCGGACAGATTGTTGAGGTAAGCAAAGAATTGTTGCGATTACCAGGTCATCCTTTCGATGGTGTTAAAACAACATTGGCAAAACTGCATGACACTGGTAGATATCGAATGATTGTATTTACAAAAGGAGAACTGCTTGATCAGGAAAATAAGTTTCAACGCTCGGGACTACGTCCCTATTTTGATGATATTGTTATTGTATCGGATAAAACACCAGATGCTTATACACGACTTTGCAAACAGTTTGGTGTAAAAGCAGAGCAATTATTAGCGGTCGGAGATTCATATTCAGAAGATGTAGCTCCAGTATTAAAAATAGGAGGATGGGCGATTCATATTCCAAATTATATGGATAATGAGGACAGATCATATCTTAATAAGATTCATCCACATTTGATAAGATTATCAAGATTCGCAGAACTGACTAATTTCTTGAGTCCTAACTCCAGGTTAATTGATGAGTGTAAGCTTTCATAACGTAGACTTCTGGCTAAAAAGAAGTCCTTTTGAAAGTTATTAATTAGTAGCATATAGAAGGAATAAAGTCCTGTCATAATCAGTTAATAAATTATGGCAGGACTTTTCTTTATATATAGATGATAAGCAGTCTGACAGCTAATTATCTTATATTGTCGACATATTAATAGTGCTTTTAATCGTAAACAAAGGTGAAAACCTTTTCTGCAGTTAACGTATTACCCACAAAACATGCTTTGTTAGCTATATACTCAAACTTCTTACGCTGTTTTTCATCAAATGAAGCCTTAAGATGAAAAGTTATCGGAATACGAGTAACTGTGAACTTTTCCAAATCTTCTTCGCACTCACCAACTTCAGCATAACAGCCAGTGAAGTCTATACCTCTACGCTCAGCTTGCAAACCCATAAGAGTTAGAACACAAGCAGATAATGCGTTACCTAATAGTTGAACAGGGTTTTGATTTTCTCCAAGGCCACCAACTGCTTTTCCAGCATCTGTTGTTACGAGAACTCCCGATCTTACGTGTTTTGCCTCAACGCGTCCCTTCCCTTGATAAATTGCTTTCGTTACTATCATAATAGATATTCTTTAATTGTGAATCAAAATAATTCTTTATAACTGAATTGATATGGCAAATATAATATATTATGTTGAGAATGGCAACTAAAAAGCCTATTATTTATTATCGGATTTAAAATGTATATGGAAATTATAAACACTCAATGCAGCACAGAAGGGTATACAAATCGTGAAGTATTCTGATGGTAGTATAAAGAAAGTGGTTGTTAAATAATAATGCGACTTTTTTTTATTAAGGAGTAAGAATAAGGGCTCAAATCATTTATTATGATTTAAGTAGGCTTTGTTTTTAGTGTGAGTAGATTTAATCATTAACTTGATTCAAGAACAAACTAATATAGAAAGAGTCATTTTAACCCAAATCGGTCATTAGACCACAATATGTATAATTCTTCTTACTATGGTGTTGGTTCCTAACATCTTTTTATTTTCTTATCGGCATCTTGTGTGTTTTTGTAGCTTGACGTAGCCCACTATACCTGCATTACAAAGCCAAACAATCAGCTCGATAAAAAGAACAAAATATGTTTAGCCTCTAATGATCGATTTGGGTTAAAGTACTCCTATAAAAGCATGAATCCCGGCTCCAAAAGGAGACCGGGATTATGTTGTTTGTTTGGAATAGTTGTTTGTTTGTTTCGCTTTAAGCTTCTGGCTTTACAGTCTTAGCAGCGTAAACTTCCTCTGAAAGGACAGAAACAGTACTCTTATTGTACTTGCCCTTGTGGAAGTAAACAACACCGTCTGCAAGTGCATACAATGTGTCGTCCTTACCCTGTGCAACGTTCTCGCCTGGGAAGTGCTTATTACCGCGCTGGCGAACGATAATGTTACCTGCGATAATCTTCTGGCCACCCCAGATCTTAACACCTAAACGCTTTGAAGCTGATTCGCGACCGTTCTTAGAACTACCTACACCTTTTTTATGTGCCATTCTTAAGTCCTCCTTGTTAAGCGTTAATTGATTTAATTTCTACCTGAGTGAAGTGTGAACGATGACCGTTCTTCTTTCTGTAGTCCTTACGACGTTTCATCTTGAAGACAACTACCTTGTCGCCTTTTACGAGAGGAGCTACTACCTCAGCTACTACCTTTGCGCCCTCAACAGTTGGTGCGCCTACTGTGACTGTTCCGTTGTTATCAACCAACAGAACCTTGTCAAACTCAACAGCCTTGCCTTCTTCCGCATCTTTGATGTGGTTTACGAAGAGCTTCTTGCCCTCCTCAGCCTTGAACTGCTGACCGTTAATTTCTACAATTGCGTACATTTTTTTATTGTAAACGGGTTTGTACCGCTGGGCGGCTGAGCATCTATCCAGCACTTATTCTGAGCCCAAAACGGCATAATCGGTTGCAAAGTTACTAAAAATTAATGTTATGTAACATAATAATAGATGATAATTCTTGCTTAATTAACAATAATTAGAGCATTTATAGCACATAAAATTACTTTGAAGTAGAATCAGTCAATAAAATTAGATCTATTATGTATGAAAATTAAACTTGATGATTTCTTGTCAATATACCCAAGTATACGCACATAAAAAAAGCTACTTTCAAGTTTAATTGAAAGTTTTGTAGAATATGATAATGCCAAAAGCTTATAACATTACTACGTATACCAAGCACTGTTCAAGGAAACTCCATAGATGTCACAAGCCTTAGTAATTGTCATTTATATCTCAAATCAAAGGAGCTATCGTCTAAATTATCAAGTTGACGCTCATCCTCTTGATAAACATTATCAAGGTTAAACTCTTGTTCGTTGTGCATCTTTGGTTTACGTTTCATAGTAATATTCCTCCATAGAGTAGCTCTGCCGTAAAGCATACCCTTGATTATAATTGATTTAGGATACGGCAAGTCCTTGTTATCTTGTTTACAAATATATAAATTATAATTGAGACTTTTGTCAACAAATAGGATTTTTTTTGTTTAATCTTTCTACCGTATAGGAAGATTAATGATAATGAAGAATTTAATGCATGATAATTATTGATGAAATATTAAAACCTAAATAAGAAAACTACAAGTAGATTATTTGCTCATTAAAATGGAATATCATAACTTTGTACTTGTAGAATCAATAGTTTATAGTCTTATGGATAAGGTAAAACAACGTAGTGATAATGAAATGAAATGGAGTACACTCTCCACTGAACAGCTTATCAACCGGCCTTGGTTGAAGGCTCGCCGTGACACTGTTCAATTGCCTAATGGAAAGGTCTATGACGAATATTACATACTATCATATCCAACATGGATCAATGTTATTGCGGAAACAGAAGACGGAGAACTTATTTTGGAATGTCAGTACAGGCATGGACTCGGTGTTGTATCGACTGAGATTTGCGCAGGAGTCGTAGAAGAAGGCGAGACACCTTTACAAGCTGCACAACGTGAATTAGAAGAAGAAACAGGCTATACTGGTGGAGAATGGGAAGAGATTATGATTGTCTCAGCAAATCCAAGTATAATGGATAATCTTTGTCATTGCTTTTATGCTCGCAACGTAAAGAAAAACGAATAATCAAAAAAACTTGATGACACAGAAGACATTGAGGTATTCCTTCGTTCTAAGGAAGAAGTAAAAAGAAATGTTACTACGTGGGGAGTTTATTCAGTCGATGATGGTAGCTCCACTATGGAAATACTTTACCATCAAAGATTAATTCAGGATAGTAGAGAATTATAGTCTCTTAAAATATAAGATAATGATTACAAAAGATAGTATCGAAGCTGCTTATTGTTTCTTTCATCAGAAATATCAAGTTTATGCTTTTTCAAATTGCGAACGACAGAAAGATGATATAGAGTATGCTATCAGTTCCTATGTAGAAGTGATGAATCCAGAACTCTATAAAAAACTTGCAGCAGGAAAAGAAGATTTCCTGCTGACACATTCAAGGTTTGCGGAAGACATAAAAGAGGCTATCGAGAAGCTCTCCTTGGAGTAATTGTTACCTCTACATTCTTATAGCCCATTGCCTTCAAAAACTGAGTAAACTGCTGCTTAGCATTTTTCTCAGCTATCCTAATATTCTCAGCTGTCATACAACGAGCTAACATCTTTTTATAGGCGCGATTATAGAGTTGTTCACGATCAGCCGAAGTCCAATCTCCTTTCTCAAAAAATGAGCGTGATTTAGCCTCGTCGATAAAGTTAGTGTCAAGTAATCCTATAGGTGGCAACTTTGCAACGATAACACTGTCATTCTCAACACGAAGCCAATGAGGTTCTGTCTGATGCAAGTCAACACCTAAACGAACCGTACCATAATAGATACGCACAAGTTCTGAGTCAGAGAAGAAGCCACGACTCACCGTATCTATGAGCTCTTCATCATTGATTGCGAGAAATTCCCACTGACCTATATCTTGTATTTGTTGTATCTGTGTTGGCGTTATATCAATACGCTGATCAGCAGATATACTTATCTCATTGGATGAATTAAACCAGTAAAACAGACCGACACAAATACTAATGATAATTAAAAAGGTCAGCAGACAACCTTTATTAAATGATAAGAAACGACTAAGAAGTCCTTTCTTATTCGGCTTAATATCATTCTTTTTTTGCTCTGTCATTATATTTTCAGGTGTCCTTGTTTCCATTTTCAATCCTTTTTATTTACTTCAATCACCTGTCCTAAATCCTTCAGAGTAAACTTTTTGCGGAATGAGACAGTTATATCAGATTCTTTATAACCCATAGCAGTAAAGATCGGAACAAGCTGCCGTGCAGCACTTTCTTGTGCCTGTTCGATGATACCCATCTGTGGTATAGAAGCTATAATCTGTTTTCTTCCTTGTGCCTCATAACTTGTAAGTTCAGCATCCGTAAAGTTATGACGTGTCAGTGCCACATATTCCTTCACCTCCTTATGATTAATCTTTGTTGAAGTAAGAACAATCTTTGGATCGGGTAGGGTAATGAGAAGTTCCTTTCCTTGGCGTTGAATATTCTTATCACTAAAACCAGATAAGTCTATGTAGGCTTTCAATGTAGCGTCCATTGGAATTGCAATTCGACGATCACCTAATGGTAAAGTCACACTGAAGTCTTGCTTCATGAACAAGCCAGACAGTTTCATCTTATCATCATGAGTGATAATCTTATGAATACGGTATTCTGTCGTGTAAAGTCGTGAACATTGCTGTACCTGTGTTACCAACATTGGAATCGTATCAATAACCTTTGCAACTGGCTCTTCTGTACTTTTTTTATCAGTACAAGCCACTGTCAGCAATGAAAAAATCGACAGTATGAGGGCAAAATGTTTCATTCTAAATCTTTATAATTATCTGCGCAAAGATACAAAAAACACATGATAAAACACTTTCTTGACTAAAAAAAGAAACAAAAAGGTAGAGTAGGGGGATAAAATATCGAACTTAATAGAATTATTTAGGCTTATCCGTTTAAACCAAACCACTAAGATTGAAATATGAAATGCAATAAATATATTGCCAAAACTGTCAAACGACCTACTTAATTTTCATGTCTCTGACATAGAAAAACATTTTTATATTAATTACTATGAAAATGTTAATAACAATATGAAAAAAATCATGACATAATTTCGAATAATATATCAATAAATAAAGGTAAAAAAACGTATGAAGAGAGGATTTGTAATCAACAGGAAATCAAGTTGTTATAAACTTGTACAAAAAAAAGGTGCTTAATTGGACTTCAAAAAGGGCGTTAATAAGACCTCAAAAGGGCACCTATTGCAAAGCCAATTAGGCGTCTTTTAGAAGCTTAAAGAGCATGTTTTTAGATTCGAGTTGTGTGAAAATTATTTACAGATAGAGGTTAATAGGAGGATAATTTGCAGAAGACAATAGACGTGGTAATGGATAGACAGGGTAATTCTATTTCATTAAATAAATATTTAATAACGCCCTATCCTCATAATAATCGATTAAAAGGAAAATTAGAAATATAAACTATAGGAATAGGTTTTTAGATAATAAAAAAAATCATATTCGACAATTTATAAGATGCATTTCTGCATAATTGACGTTTTTTTTCGTACATTTGCAGCATAATAGTAAATAAGAAGTATTTGGGACAACCATATATGGAATCATTAAGAGAGATATTTAGAATCGGTAAGGGTCCATCAAGTAGTCATACGATGGGACCACAGCGTGCAGCAATAATCTTTGCAGAACGTCATCCGGAAGCAGCAAGATTTGAAGTTACATTGTATGGAAGCTTGGCTGCCACAGGTAAGGGGCACATGACAGATAAGGCCATTATTGACGTACTAAAGCAAATAGCACCAGTAGAAATAGTATGGGAACCTTCGGTTTTCCTTCCTTATCATCCTAATGGCATGTTGTTTCGTGCTTATAATAACAGTCAAGATCTCTTAGACGAATGGACCGTATACAGTGTTGGAGGTGGTGCTTTGTCAGAAGGAAAGGCCACAGACGACTACTTTCATAAGGAGTCTGTCTATGATTTGCATACACTTAAAGATATCCAAACATGGTGTGAACATCATGGACGTGGTTATTGGGAGTATGTAAAACATTGTGAGGGGGATGATTTATGGGACTATCTGCGTGAAGTCTGGAAAACAATGCAGGCTGCTGTTGAGCGTGGTCTTGACAGTGAGGGAGCCTTACCAGGTCCATTGAACCTTGCTCGTAAAGCACCTAATTATTATATAAAGGCACGTGGATATAAGCCTTCTTTGCAGAGTCGAGGAATGGTTTATTCATACGCTTTGGCAGTTAGTGAGGAGAATGCCTCTGGTGGTACGATTGTGACCGCACCTACTTGTGGTGCCTGTGGCGTAGTTCCTGCAGTCCTGTATCACCTGTCAAAGGGACATGATTTTTCAGAAACTAAGATATTGCATGCACTTGCAACAGCAGGTCTTTTTGGTAATATAGTAAAATATAATGCTTCTATTTCAGGTGCAGAAGTAGGTTGTCAGGGTGAAGTTGGAGTAGCTTGTGCAATGGCATCAGCAGCTTCTTGTCAGTTGTTTGGTGGTAGTCCATCTCAGATCGAGTATGCTGCAGAAATGGGTTTGGAGCACCATTTAGGTATGACATGTGATCCCGTGTGTGGTTTAGTACAGATTCCTTGTATTGAACGTAATGCTTTTGCAGCTTGTCGTGCATTAGATGCTCAGCTTTATGCATCCTTCAGTGATGGTAGCCATCGCGTTTCATTTGACCGTGTTGTAGAGGTTATGAAGCAGACTGGACATGATATTCCGTCTCTTTATAAGGAAACAAGTGCTGGAGGTTTGGCAAAGGATTATCAGATGTAAAGTTTATTTTATCAGTAGTACATCTGTCTGATACCTATTAAAGAAAATATATAGATGTTCTTAATGCTCAGTAAACGTTTTACCAGATAATGGTAAAAAGCAATTACTGAGCATTGTTTCTGTAATAAGAAAGTTAATCAAGGGTTCTTTTCATCCTATTCATATTAGAATCTTTTAAACCTATGGACATATTGAAATAAGATAAAGACTATGCCATTTTTATTAGACTTATTCATTTGCAAATAATCTAATTTTAGATTCTATTAAACAATAATCAATATTCCTTTATAGGGTCATTTCTGTTGGTAATAATAGTGAATCCAATAATTTAACAAGCTATTTATTATTTTTTTCTTGTTTAATCATTCAGAATGAGCAATTAATTTTGTATATTCGCATTCGGCTTGTTTATTTTTATAGCTAACATAAAATATCGATGCAGATTGAATGACGAAGAACAATAGAAATATTTATAGTCAGAATTCTGTGAGTAGACTTTTTCAAATATCTAAAGATATCAGATTTATGAAAGAATTAGTATGCCCTAACTGCCATAAGGTATTTACTGTTGACGAAGCAGACTATGCTTCCATCGTTAATCAAGTAAAGAATACAGAGTTTAACGAGGAGGTTAACCGTCGTATAGCTGAGCTTCATGAGCAGCACAAGGCAGAACAAGCCTTAGCAACTGCAAAGACAGAACAAACCTTTCAGCACCAACTCTCTAAGAAAGAACTTGAACTTGGTGCAAAAGATGCTGAGATAGAACGTCTGAAAAGTGAGAAAGAAAGCGAACTTACGAGGCTAAAAAGTTCATTCTCAGCTGAGATAGAGGTGCTTAAAACACAGTTAGAAAACATTGCAACTCAGAAGAAAAATGAGATGATGATTGCTTTGGCAGAGAAGGAACAGCAAATATCTAAGCTTAACTCTGTCATAGAACAGAATGATAATAAGTTGCAACTTGTGCTCATGGAGGAACGTAGTAAAGCTCAAAAGGAGGTTCAAGCAAAGGACACAGAAATCTCTCAGCTTCGTTCTGCAGTAGAATTAGAGAAGCGTGAAGCACAACTTCATGAGGCATCACTCATCAAACATCATGAGAATGAACTTCGAATGAAGCAGGATTTAGTCGACTATTATAAAGACTTGAAGACCAAGATGTCTACCAAGATGGTTGGTGAGACGCTTGAACAGCATTGTAGTATAGAGTTTGACCAGTATATTCGACCAATGATGCCTACTGCATACTTTGAGAAAGACAATGATGCAAGCGATGGTACAAAGGGAGACTTCATCTTTCGTGCAGAAGAAGATGGTACGGAGTATATCTCTATCATGTTTGAAATGAAGAATGAAATGGATACTACTGCCACTAAACATAAAAACGATGACTTCTTAAAAAAGCTTGATGATGACCGTAAAAAGAAAGGTTGTGAGTTTGCTGTTTTAGTCAGTCTTCTTGAAGCTGATAATGAACTTTATAATACTGGTATTGTAAACAAGAGTCATCTGTACCCAAAGATGTATGTTATTCGACCACAGTTCTTCGTTCCATTTATCAATCTTCTTGTACAAACGTCAAAGAAGAGTTTAGAATATAAGAAGCAACTGATTCTTTCACAAAGCAAAGAGGTGGATGTCACCAACTTTGAAAATAAGATAGAAGACTTCAAAACTAAGTTTGGACGACATTATGAGATGGCATCTAAGAAGTTTAATGATGCTATTAAGGATATTGATGCTACAATTATAAAACTTCAAAAAGTACGTGAGGAACTTTTAAGTAGTGAGAACAACCTTCGTCTTGCTAATAAAGACACAGACGATCTTACTATACGTAGGCTAACGTACATGAATCCTACAATGAAAGCCAAGTTTGACGAAGCACGTAAGAATAACCAGAATATAACAGAATAATTACAAAAATACATATCACAATGAAATTAGCAGAAGCATTAGCTATTCGTAAAGATACACAAAAAAGAATAGAACAGCTTAAAAGTAGAATACTGAATAATGTTCGAGTACAGGAAGGAGATTCTCCTTCTGAAGAACCTAAGGAGTTGATGAAAGAGATGGATGCTTGTCTGAATACTCTTTTCGCTTTAATCTTTAAGATTAACAAGACTAACATGAATACTATTAGTGAAGGGCATACAATTACAGAAATGATGGCAGAACGTGATATTCTTTCTATGCGTATTACGTCACTCCGAGAAATATTCAATAAAGCATCAGAATCTCAGGAGCGTTACAGCCGTTCTGAAATTAAAATGGTAACAACCATAGATATCAAGCCTTTAAGTAAGAAGATTGATGACTTGTCTAAGCAATTACGCGAACTTGATATGAAGATACAAACATTAAACTTCACAACAGAACTAATGGAGTAATCTTTATTCAAGAATGTAAGAAAATAAAAGGGACATTTTAAGGTGTAGTCTTATTATGTTGTAGGTGTGAGCTAAAAACAACATTACATCAGAGTACGGGGTTTCTGAGGATTTATTTGCAGGTTGCATTTCCCAGCATATAATGTCTAAAAAGACTGGTACGGTGTACTTTGCATTTTGCATATAGCATTACCATTAGCTGACTATAACATATCTGATGAGGGTGGGATAGGGAATTTTCTTAAGAGTTATATTTGATTTTGAAAGTTAGAATCAAGCGATAAAATAAGGTTTTATATTATCTTATACTCTTTTAGTGGATTACAAATAATCTATTTATCATAATGTTCATTATATATTAAACATATAAAGGGATATTAAAAACCATTAGGCGTTAGTTATATTCTTACTTATAAAAATTAGTTATCAAAGAGAAAGTAAGGCTGTTTGCACAACAGAAACTATACAAATAATCTAAAATGAGAAAAATAAGAAACAGAAAAAAACAGCTTCAAATTAAAATGAATAACTTTAAAACTTAAGAAAGAAATCGTTTCTAAATATCAAGTCATACTAACCTAATTAAAAAAATATCTTTGTAAATAATTTTTCGTCTACTACATTTTTTTATTGAGGCTAAATTAGATGTGAATTAAGGCTTAATTGACTTGTTAAAGACGCCCTTTAGCAACCTTATTAACGCCCTTTTTGGAGTCCAACTAAGCACCTTTTCTTTTGATTTTTTTGTAACTTATTGAAGTATAGGTACTTACAAATAACATCCATAATGGCATTTTTTTGAGCATTATAAATGACTATTTTTCAAGAATTAGTGTAAAGTTTTTTTACACGACGAAAGTACTAAAATTCTAATTATTTTTATTGCTATAAGACGTTGGATTATACATTAATAATTTATTGTATAACGAAGAAATCTATTTATGTTATGGAAATCCCAATGGCATTCGCTATAACTACAAACAATAAAAATAGGAGATAATCACTATTATAAGCAATTATCCCCTACTCTATAAAATTCATTTAATCACACAAGGTGATAAAATGGATTACTTCAACTTTGTGTAACCATACTTAGCACAAGCACCAAGTTCCTCCTCAATACGGATGAGCTGGTTGTACTTAGCCATACGGTCTGTACGAGACATAGAACCAGTCTTAATCTGACCAGAGTTTGTTGCAACAGCGATGTCAGCAATAGTTGTATCCTCAGTCTCACCAGAACGGTGTGAAGTTACAGTTGTATAACCATGACGATGAGCCATCTCGATAGCCTCGAGAGTCTCTGTCAAAGAACCAATCTGGTTAACCTTGATAAGGATAGAGTTAGCTGCACCCATCTTGATACCCTTCTCGAGGAACTTAACGTTAGTTACGAACAAGTCATCACCAACGAGCTGGCAACGATCACCGATAGCAGATGTCAACTTAACCCAGTTCTCCCAGTCGTTCTCATCGAGACCATCCTCGATAGAGTCGATAGGATACTTTGTGATAAGGTGCTCGAGGTAAGCAATCTGCTCATCAGCACTAAGCTTCTTACCATTAGAATCCTTTGGCATACCATTCTTCAACTGACGATAGTCATAGAACCACTTACCATCCTCGCATACAGCGAACTCAGAAGCAGCACAGTCCATAGCAATCTTAACATCCTTGCCTGGCTCATAGCCTGCGTCCTTGATAGCCTGAATGATTGAATCGAGTGCATCCTCGATACCATCGAACTTAGGAGCGAAACCACCCTCATCACCTACTGCAGTAGAGAGACCGCGCTTCTTCAAAAGCTTAGCAAGTGCGTGGAATACCTCAGCACCCATACGGATACCTTCCTTCTCAGAAGGAGCACCTACTGGGCGAATCATAAACTCCTGGAATGCGATAGGAGCATCAGAGTGAGCACCACCGTTGATAATATTCATCATAGGTACTGGCAATACATAAGTATTTGCACCACCGATATAACGATACAATGGAATGTTCAATGCCTTAGCAGCAGTCTGAGCTACAGCCAAAGAAACACCGAGAATAGCGTTAGCACCGAGCTTACTCTTAGTAGGAGTACCATCGAGTTCAAGCATCTTGTAGTCAATAGCACGCTGATTCAGCACGCAGTCACCCTTCAAAGCTGGAGCGATAAGGTTGTTTACATTCTCAACAGCCTTGAGAACACCCTTACCCAAGAAACGGTTCTTGTCGCCATCACGAAGCTCCAGAGCCTCGTTCTCACCGGTAGAAGCACCAGATGGAACGCTTGCACGACCCATTACACCATTTTCGAGAGTTACCTCTACTTCAACTGTAGGATTGCCACGTGAGTCCATAATCTCGCGAGCATGTACTTTTCAATCTTCATAACTTATATGTTTATTAAAAATCAGTTATATTTTTAACTTTCTTTTTCTCCTTGCAAAGTTAATAAAAAAAGTCGTAAACCTCTCCTAACAATACGTTATATTTATGTTTTTGACAAAATTAACGTTTATCCCTTTATGATAACTGTGACTCCACGTGCTGCTTGTGCTCCCATAACAAGTGCTTGTTCTATATCGGCTGTTTTGCTTGGACCGGATATAAAACAGCCGTAACCATAGTCTGTCATGTTAATCTTTTTATATGCTTCATGCATATTATTGACAATATTGTTACGTTGAACGAGGATTACAAGGTTCTCTGAGATGAAACAAACAACTCTTTCTTTCATTGTTTGTGGTACCCATACACATCCGTTCTCTGCTACAGCAATTTCTCCCTGAATGATTCCTACATCTGTTCCATTGAGGTCTTGTGCCTTTGAAACAGTGTCAGGATTAAGGTCTGCCTTTATTCCTTTTACACTTGAAGCCAATATCTTAGCATCAGGATAAGCCTTTTGTATCAGTGCATTGATATCATCTTCTGCCTTAGCCTCAATGACTTCACAGCCTACAATATGACTCATCTCAATAAATTGCTGTACTACATCTTGATATTTTATACCCTCAATAGGCTTCTCGGGCATATCAAACTGTTCTTTTGTATTACGTCGTAATTTGCTAAATAAATCTTCTTTATTCATGCTTCAATTCCTCCATTGCGTGCTTAAATATGACATGGAAAGGCTTTTTCGCAAACTTTGGCATTGTATGACCAATGCTCCATGGATTAAGCTTTATATCCATTAGCGATTCTGGTATGTGATTGGCTACTGATGAATTACGAAGTAAAGCATCATAAATATGATAGTTTTCGTAAACAACTTTCATTCCTTCTGCCATCACTTTCTTCTCTTTGTTCTCTGTTCCATACGTTTCAAGGCTCTGACGCCAGCGATAAATCTGACTACCAGGAGTTACCTTTGCAGGGCAAACACAATCACAACTCAAACATAATGAGCATGCAGAAACATTACCACTGTGCTGTTTTGGATTCTTTAGCATACCAAGATTAACTCCAATAGGACCTGGGATAAAGTAACTATATGAATAACCTCCTGAACGACGATAGACTGGGCAAGTATTCATACATGCACCACATCGAATACACTTCAGTGTCATCCAATGTTCTTTATTAGCAATCATGTCACTACGACCATTGTCTACTAATATTACATGCATCTCACCTCCCGGTCGTGCCTTACGAAATTGAGAGGTAAAGGCAGTTGATGGTTGTCCTGTTCCACTGCGTGCTAATAAGCGTTGGAACACTGCCAACGAATCATAATCAGGAATAACTTTCTCAATACCCATGGCAACAATATGTAATTTAGGTACTGAAGTTGACATGTCAGCATTACCTTCATTAGTGCAGACAACGCAATCTCCTGTCGCAGCAACACCAAAGTTACAACCTGTAAGTCCTGCATCAGCATCCATAAAATCACCACGCAAATCTTCACGCGCACAACGTGTAAGATAAGTTGGGTCATGATTTCCTTTCTCTTTAGAGATTCCTTTCTCTTCAAACATCTCTCCAATCTCATCACGAGTCAAGTGAATAGCAGGCATAACAATATGCGCTGGCTTCAAATGCATGAGTTGAAGAATACGCTCACCAAGGTCGGATTCAACGACATTGATTCCTCTCTTTATCAGATAAGGATTCATTTCGCATTCCTCGGTCAGCATTGATTTAGATTTAACGAGTTTCTTTACTTTATGAGATTCAAGTATCCCATAAACCATTTCATTAAACTCTTGTGCATCTTTGCAAAATGAACTATAACACCATTACGTTCCAAACTATTAGAGAATTGCTCTAAATAGTCAGCTAAATGGGTTGCTGTATGCTCTTTTATTCGACTTGCATGTTCACGTAAATCCTCCCATTCTGGTAGCTCTGCCGCTGCAGCATCTCTTTTCTGACGTAATGACCAAAATGTACGGTCATGTCGTTCAACCTTCTTAGGGTCTTTCAGAAACTCTTTTGCTTTTTTAGAATGATATGTTGACATAACTCTTTTGTCTTTTATAACCTTTATATAAATATCATAAACCTGCAGCTAAGATCTCAGCTACATGCATGAACTTGATAGGATAGTGGTTCTTTCCTGCTACACCCTGCATGTGCATTAAGCATGAACTATCCGAACCAGTGATAAACTCAGCTCCCGTATCCATATGACGTTTCACTTTATCGTTACCCATGGCAGTGCTGATATAAGGTTCTTCAACAGCAAACATACCACCAAAACCGCAACATTCATCCTTGCGATCAGGTTCTTTAACCGTGATACCTTCCTTGAGTTTCAATAATTCAACTATCTTATTTACAGGTTTCTCTTGCAATTCAGAAGGTGTACTAAGCGTTAATTCACGTACACCATGACAAGAGTTATGAACAGACACGACATGAGGAAAACTTCCAGGAAGTTCCTTTACCTTCAGAACATCATGTAAGAATTCTACCAACTCCATTGTTTTCTTAGGGTGTCTGACACTCATGATCGAGTATTTGTGGGTAATTAACCCGCACAAAAAGCAGCACAAGATACACTCGGTGTTACGATATAATCGAAGTCTTTAAACTTATCCTCAAAACGTCCAGCAAGGTGATTTGACATACGCTGAAAAGCCACCATTTGCCATTGGTTGACCACAACAAGTCTGATGTTCGGGATAGACTACATCTATTTTTAGCTTTTTCAAAAGCTTATAAGTTGCTACGCCTACTTGTGGATAAAGTGCATCGACGTAACATGGAATAAAGAGACCAACTCTCATAATTTTATCTTTTCTTGTTCGTTTCAATGCTACAAATTTAGATAAAATTACTTAGATAGCATAGGAAAATCACAAAAAAGACAGGGAATAAAATAAGTTTAATCCTTAACAAAGAATATTTTTCTTACCTTTGCAAAGGTAAAATGGCTTAAAACTAAGAAGAAATTGTATGATAGTTTGCATTGCAGAGAAACCCAGTGTTGCTAAAGATATAGCTCGAATCCTTGGTGCCAACAAGGCTTGTAACGGCTATATGGAGGGCAATAATTACCAAGTAACATGGACCTTCGGCCACCTTTGTGAGTTGAAGGAACCTAATGATTATTTTACGAACTGGAAATATTGGAGTCTCGCTGCATTGCCAATGATACCTCCACGCTTTGGTATTAAGCTCATTGAGGACGAAGGTATCAAGAAGCAGTTTGCTGTTATTGAGCAGCTTTACCAGTCGGCAGAGATGATTATCAACTGTGGTGACGCTGGTCAGGAAGGTGAATTAATTCAGCGGTGGGTAATGCAAAAAGCAGGTGTAAAGTGTCCTGTGAAGCGTCTTTGGATATCTTCGATGACGGATGAAGCTATTCGCGAGGGGTTTGCCAACTTAAAGGAACAAGAGCAGTATCAGCCACTTTACCTCGCAGGATTGTCTCGCGCGATTGGTGACTGGCTATTAGGAATGAATGCTACTCGCCTTTATACATTAAAGTATGGTAACAATAGTTATGGCAGAGGTCAGGTTCTGTCAATTGGTCGAGTACAGACACCAACCTTGGCACTCATCGTACAGCGACAAAAAGAGATAGATAACTTTAAGCCAGAGCCTTATTGGGTATTAGCTACAGTTTATCGTGAAACGCAGTTTACGGCAACAAAGGGTAAATTCACCTCTAAAGAAGAAGGCGAAAAAGCCTTCTCAACGATTGAAGGAAAGCCTTTTACAATTACAAGTGTAGCAAAAAAGAAAGGGGCAGAACAGCCTAAACAGCTTTATGATCTCACCTCTCTGCAGGTAGATTGTAATCGTAAGTTTGGATTCTCTGCTGAGATGACACTCAATACGATTCAAACTCTCTACGAACGTAAACTTACAACTTATCCACGTGTTGACACACAGTTCCTTTCTGATGATATCTATCCGAAGTGTCCACAGATAATGAACGGACTCTTTCAGACTACCTTTGCAGGTAAAAAACCTTATGCCGATATCGTGAAGACGTTGGGTGGCAAGCCATTGCCTAAGACAAAACGCATCTTTGATTCCTCAAAGGTGACAGATCACCATGCCATTATTCCAACTGGTGTACTACCACAAGGACTGACAGATGCTGAACAAAAGGTGTACGACCTCATTGCGCGTCGTTTTATCGCTGCTTTCTATCCCGATTGCAAGTTTTCTACGACAACAGTATTAGGTAATGTTGACGAGATAGAGTTTAAGGTTTCTGGCAAAGAAATATTGGATTTGGGTTGGAGAGTTTGCACTGATACCCCTACAGGCTCCTCCTCTACTCCATCAGATGACAGCCAAGAAGGAACCGCTACAACCTCTCCTCTACTTCCTACCTTTAAGAAAGGGGAATCAGGACCGCACACCCCTACCCTTACCGAAAAACAAACAACCCCTCCAAAACATTACACTGAGGCTTCTTTGCTTCGTGCAATGGAAACAGCTGGTAAGTTTGTTGAAGACGAAACCCTGCGTGCTGCTATGAAGGAGAATGGTATCGGACGCCCTTCATCACGTGCAGGAATCATTGAAACGCTCTTTAAACGCCATTATATTCGTCGTAAAAGAAAGAATATAGAAGCAACTGAGACTGGTATTGCACTGATTGATACTATTCACGAGAAACTTCTTACATCAGCCGAATTGACGGGTATCTGGGAGAAGAAACTTCGTGATATTGAAGCAAAGAAGTATGATGCTTCTCAATTTATTAACGAATTGAAAGAACAACTTACGAACATAGTCAACGACGTGTTAGCTGATAATTCTACACGAAAGATTGGTGAAGTAGAGGGTAATAAAGAGAAGTAGAAAGAATATTCTTTTACTTTTCTACAATTAAAGGTATTTAAATAAAAGAGAATAGGTAAAGAGCTGGCAGACTTGTGACCATACCTTCAATTAGACTTACCCACCATTTGTCTTCAAAGATGACTGCAAAGGAGGCATATGAAAGCATAATCATTGGTACGTATATCAGCAAATTTAGATATGGAAAATAGCCTTGTGTTATGGCTGTTATGAAAAGAATCAAGATAGACATACATAAGAAAATGGCAATCCATACCGTATAAAATAATAATCTCTGTTTCATTTTTCTTTTGTCTATGGTATTTACATCTTCTTTACATACCAATCATTGCCTATATATTCATACTCTTGCTTATGCGAGTCGAAAAAGGTATCTTTTGTCATTATAGTCTTTATTTATTTTTTTATATAGTCAATGCCATTAGAAATCACTCTTATTATCTTCCCATTATCTATGCAACAATACGATAGATTTAATTTCTTATAAGCCTTGAGAAACTTAATTATCTCGTTATCCTGTAAGGGATAGTTCTTTGGCTTTTTAGTTATTCTCAACTGGTTATCTACAAACACAAGACCGCTCCCCTTTTCCCTAAATAGCTCAAAAATGGTCACGTCAATATCTCTATTATAGATTAAGACACCATCTAATTGATTAAAAATCGTAGTTTATTATTTTACTACTATAGTTTACTTCTGAAGAACAACCACCAAAGAGAAATAGAGTAATCAATAAAACTAATATCTTTATCTTCAAATTCATACAACTATTTTCTGCAAAAATAACGCAAACGAGAGCAAAGGAAGCTTGCTTCCACTTTGCCGAGTGCAGCATATTTTCTGCAAAGATATAAAACATATTCTATAAATCGGAATTTGAACTTTATTTTTTAAATTCCATTTTGATTGATACGATACAAAGCTGCTGTTTTGTAAAGATAATTCTAAACACACAAAATAAAAGACGCCCAATAAGGGCTCAATTAAGGCTTAATTGACCTCTAACTAAGGCTTAATTGAAGCCTTAAAGGGCGTTAGTTAGAAGCTAATTAAGCACCTTTTGTATTCAAACTTTGTAATATACTGATTGACTGATAGTTACAACTATGGTTTTTGATGCTCATTTCTTGAGTTCAAAAGTGCTTTTTATAGAGATATTTGTAAATATATTTCAATCACAAAAAAATATCTTTTTTTACAAATAAATGAGTGTTGTTGTCTAATAATCAAACTGATTTAAAAACCAAGTTTAGTACTTCTTTCTATAAGAAGAAAGGAGTGAGAAAAGCTCATAAATAGAAACTTCTCTCACCCCCATAGGCTTTTATCTGTATAGAAAAGGAAGACTAAAACTTAGTAAGCGTGGTCGTCCTCAGCAATTTCCTTACGGTCAATAGCCTTCTTGTCGATTGCACGCCAAGCATAAACAATGTATGCCAAAACGAATGGAACAAGGAAGCTAACATAGAACATAGCCTTCAATGTAAACTCGCTTGAAGAGCTGTTCTGAAGTGTCAATGAGCTCTGGAGGTCGGCTGTTGATGGATAGTAAGCTGTGTTGTTCCATCCTGCAATGAGGAAGAGGACCAAAACAACCAATACAACACCAATACCTGCAGGCCAAATACCACGTACATACTCCGGCTTAAGAACGGTCTTAATGATTCCGAAAGCAAGAGAACGACACCTACAAGCAGAATGATAGCTAATGGCCACATTGCTAATAAGTTGTTCAAATACTTCATTGGCTCCATAACGATAACGCCAGCTTCATTTACTGCATAGCCTTCGCCAATCAATGTTACAATAAGGAAAGGCAAGAAGAACAGTAAGAAGAGAACAGTATTAACGAGCAACTGCTTGCGAACACGTCCACGGATAATATCATCGTTCACATTATTATTAATATAGAGTGTACCGAGGATACGTGCAAGGAATACTACAGAAATACCAAAGATAACTACCCAAGGATTGAGCAGTACGTCAAGTCCACGTGAACCATTTGCCCAATGAGAGATAACAGGCTGCATGAAGTCAGTAATGTTACCTTTCTCTACGATGAAGTTAGAACCTGTAAAGAAGGTTGCAACAGCTCCACCTAAGAGCAATGGACCAAGAATACCATTAATAATCAATCCAGTCTGGAAGGTACGAACACCAAAGAGGTTACCTGCCTTATTCTGGAATTCATAGCTAATAGCTTGAATAATAAATGTGAAGAGAATCAATACCCACACCCAGTAAGCACCACCAAAACTGGTACTATAGAACAATGGGAAAGAAGCAAAGAATGCTCCACCGAATGTTACGAGTGTTGTAAAGGTGAACTCCCACTTACGACCTGTTGAATTAATGAGCATACGGCGCTCTTCTTCTGTCTTACCCAATTGGAAAATCATTGAGTTTGCACCCTGCACGAACAGCAGGAAGACAAGTAGCGCACCTAAAAGTGAGATGATGAACCACCAGTAGTGTTGCAGAAAATCGTATGTCATAGTTCTGGTCCTTTCTTAATTTGCTTACACATAATACTAACTTCAACTGTCAACATTGCAGTAAAGAGAACAAGGAAGAGGAAGAAGGTGAATGCGATACCACCACTTGAGAGGTCACTCACTGCTGCCCATGTTGGAAGCATATCCTGGATTGTCCATGGCTGGCGGCCAAATTCGGCAACAAGCCATCCACACTCACTTGCAATAAAAGCTAATGGGATGAGTGCAATACCTACTCTCTGTAACCAGCGTGGACGAGTAATATCCTTCTTGTAAACAATAAACAATATCACTGCAAAGATAAGGATGAAGAAACATCCAAGGCCTACCATAATGCGGAATGACCAGAAGTTAACAGGAATGAATGGTACAACCTGCTTAGCATCCTTAATATATCCATAGCCAAAGTACTTCATATCCTTTTCAAGAACTTTGAGATTAGACTCTTTGTCCTTTCCTGCACGATAGTCTTTAAGTGCTTGGATGGCATTACGACCACGTTCCTGTTTCTCCTTCAACGATGGTTCCATTGTGCCGTCAGCCTTCTTATAACCACGGATGATATCCTTTACACCAGGAACATAACCATGAGCATCCTTTGTTGCAAGAATAGAAAGCATATTAGGTACAGCTATTCGCATAGGAGGTTCAGACTGGTTCATGTAATCAGGCTGCTCAAATGGGTTCACCCAAGCAACTGCTGTCAAACTCTGATCAGTACCTCCTTCATAGAGAGCTTCCATGGCTGCAAGCTTCATTGGCTGTGATTGTGCTACCATATAAGCAGAGCTGTGACCTGTAGAACCTGCTAAAAGAGAAGCTACAAGACCAACAGCAGCACCGACCTTAATACTCTCCTTTGCAAGCTCTATGTGACGCTTACGAAGCAGATACCAGCAGCTTACACCAACTGTGAATGCTGCGCCCAATATCCAAGAAGAAGTAATGGTATGTGTGAACTTGTCAATTGCAAATGGACTCAGCGCAACATCGAGGAATGAGGTCATCTCATTACGCATCGTATCAGGGTTGAATGTACAACCGATAGGATACTGCATCCACGCATTAGCCACGAGAATCCACCATGCTGAGAGCGTTGCTCCCAATCCAGTGAGCCATGTTGATGCGAGGTGGAAGCCCGCTGAAACCTTGTTCCAACCGAAGAACATCACTGCAACAAATGTTGACTCCATAAAGAAAGCCAAGATTCCTTCGATGGCAAGTGGTGCACCAAAGATGTCACCAACGAACCAAGAATAGTTGCTCCAGTTAGTTCCAAACTCGAACTCAAGGATGATACCAGTAGCAACACCCATGGCAAAGTTAATACCAAACAATCGCTGCCAGAAGCGAGTTGCAGTACGCCAGAACTCCTTTCGGGTGCGATAATAACAAGTCTCCATGATTCCCATTACGACAGCTAAGCCCAGTGTCAAGGGAACGAAAAGCCAGTGATAGATGGCTGTCAGTGCAAACTGTGCACGTGACCAGTCAACAGTTCCTGGATCAATGGCTAAAAGTAGGTTTTCCATTGTTTGTTGTTATTTATTAAAATGTTATGAATTGAATATATTGCTATCGGTTATAATTGATGATAATAACTGAAGTTCGTTACCTTTTCATCAGTTGTTGCTCAATGAATTCGCCCTCTTTTCCCTTTTTCCGCATTCGCTTTTAGAAAGTTTGGAAAGAAGAAAATTTTTAACACAAGGAACATAATAGCCAACTTAACTATTATCACTGTCCAAAGTGTTTTACCCAATGTCATGTGCCGAAACCCGTCATAATAGAGGTCAAACGCACGATAAAAGAAATTGTTTTTGTTCACTGTATGAAATGTTTTCGTACTTGTATTTTATACAAACCTATCCTGCAAAGTTAAACATTTATTTCCAAAGTTGTTCTATATTTCCCTAAAAATAGGCATATTTTTGTATTTTAATGATTATCAGCCTACCTTTCCTTGTTAATCAATATAAAAAAGCTACTTTTGCAAAAGATATTTTTTAGAGGCATTTAACAATGAAAAAGTTATTCACCATAGCAATGTTATTGGGTGTCACCTTGGGCATTCATGCACAGGAGGTGTACTCTCTGCAGAAGTGTCGTGAGCTGGCTTTACAAAACAATCGTCAGCTAAAGGTTTCGCGTATGACAGTAGATGTGGCAGAAAACACACGTAAGGCAGCTAAGACAAAGTATCTGCCACGTGTTGACGCACTCGCTGGTTATCAACACTTTTCACGAGAGATTTCACTTCTCAGCGATGATCAGAAGAATGCATTTAGCAATCTTGGAACAAATACTTTTGGGCAGTTAGGTGGTCAGATTGGACAGAACTTGACCTCGTTAGCACAACAAGGTATCCTCAGTCCACAGATGGCTCAGCAACTTGGTCAGCTCTTTAGCAATGTTGCGACACCACTCACTCAGGTAGGAAACAATATTGGACAAAGTATCAATGACGCATTTCGTTCTAATACGAGAATGTCTATGCTGGTGGTATTGTTGTCAATCAACCTATTTATATGGGAGGTGCTATCAAAGCAGCTAACGATATGGCAGCTATTGGTGAGCAGGTTGTACAAAACAATATCAGCCTTAAACGACAGTTAGTCCTCTATGGAGTTGATAATGCGTATTGGCTTGCTATATCCTTAAAGAAGAAAGAAGCGTTAGCAACTCGCTATCGTGATTTAGCTCAAAAGCTCAATGAGGATGTTAAGAAGATGATACGCGAGGGTGTAGCTACTCGAGCTGATGGATTGAAGGTTGAGGTAGCTGTTAATACAGCTGACATGCAAATTGCTCGTATTCAAAGTGGTGTATCATTGGCTAAGATGGCATTGTGCGAACTTTGTGGTCTTGATTTGAATGGTGATATACCTCTGTCTGATGAAGGTGATGCCGACCTCCCTCCTACTCCATCAACGCAGTTTGACAACTATACTGTCTCTTCTTCAGATACAACAGGGCTTAACGAAGCTCGTCCAGAGCTACGTCTCTTACAGAATGCTGTTGATTTGAGCATACAGAATACCAAACTTATTCGTTCACTTTATATGCCTCATGTACTTCTTACTGCTGGCTATTCCGTATCGAATCCGAATCTCTTTAATGGTTTTCAGAAACGTTTTACGGACTTATGGAACATTGGAATAACAGTTCAAGTACCAGTATGGAATTGGGGAGAAAATAAATATAAGGTACGCGCAAGTAAGACCGCTACGACTATAGCACAGTTAGAAATGGATGACGTACGTAAGAAGATTGACTTGGAGATAGAGCAGAACAGACTCCGTCTTAAAGATGCAAACAAGCAACTTGCTACCTCTCAGAAGAATATGGCTGCTGCAGAAGAGAACCTTCGTTGTGCTAACGTAGGCTTCAAAGAGGGTGTTATGACGGTTACAGAAGTTATGGCTGCTCAGACTGCTTGGCAGACTTCACGCATGGCAATCATTGATGCAGAAATCAGCGTAAAGTTAGCACAAACAGGATTGCAAAGGCTCTTGGCGGTTTATAATACAAGTTTGAACTTTGAGACTTGCATTTCATGGAGTATTAGAAAGTCACCAACTCATATCTTAAAGGTTCATATTGCAAGAATAAAATACTTAATACATAAAAATCAAACCTCAAAAATATGTCAGCAAAATCACAACATAATAACATACTTTTAGCCGTAATAGGCTTTGTTTCTGTAGTAGTTATCGTGGCCGTTATTGGTTATTTCACCATTGACCGCACAGAAGAAACCATACAAGGAGAAGTAGAAGTAAGTGAATATCGTGTAGCTTGTAAGTTCCCAGGCCGTATCACAGACATTAAAGTGAAGGAAGGCGACTTTGTTCACAAGGGAGACATCCTTGCTACATTGGCTATCCCTGAAGCAAGTACACAAGAGAAAGTGGCTGAAGCTGCGGCTGGTGCAACAGATGCTTTGAGTGCTTTGGCAGAAGGTCCTACACGTCGTGAGACTGTAGAAAGTGCTTATCAAATTTATCAGCAGGCTATTGCAGCAAATGATATTGCCGAAAAGACCTACGGTCGTATGCAACGATTGTACGACGAAGGAGTGATGAGTGCACAGAAACGTGATGAGGCTATGGCAGCATACGAAGCAACAAAGGCTGGTGTACAAGTTGCTAAATCGCAGTGGGAACTTGCTAAGAATGGTGCCCAGCGTGAGACTAAAGAGGCTGCAAGAAAGCAAGCGCAGGCTGCTCGTTCTGCTGTTGATGTTGTTCGTTCAGTCTTGAAAGAAACCGTACAGCGTGCAACAGCAGACGGAGAGGTTGAAACAATCTATCCAAAGGTAGGCGAACTTGTCGGCTTAGGTAGTCCGATTATGAGTATCTCAATGGTTGATGATATTTGGGGAACATTTAATGTTCGTGAGGATCAACTCAAGGACATGAAGGTTGGCACAGTTCTAAAAGCCTATGTTCCTGCTCTTGATAAGAATATCGAACTGCGTGTAACCTCCTTAAAGGATAAAGGTTCTTATGCTGTGTGGAAGGCTACTAAGACCAATGGACAGTATGATCTAAAGACATTCCAAATTAGGCAAAACCAACAAAGAAGGTTGAAGGTTTAAAGCCTGGTATGTCGTTGATACTAAAGAAGTAGGACCTCACCCAGCCCCTCCAAAGGAGGGGAGTTGCCTAACGGGATGTTAGTTCTCTAATAATGGCAAAAGTAAAACCCTCTTAGCACCTTCTATAGATGTGCTGATGGTAAACACATGTGGTGCTGATGGCTAACACCAATGGTGCTAAGGCTTAACACTAAAGACAGAGGGGCTTGCTTTACTACTAAGCTATTAAGAATTCATTATTTAAAGACCATCTAACAAAGACATTTAAAGGCAGTTTTCCTCACATAATATCCTTTTATAGAGGGAGTTGAGGAGGCTTTTTAATCATAATGAAGAAGTTACTCTTATACATAAGAAGGATTGTTAATCTCTCTGCTCGTGAAGTCGGATTGATGATACATAACCCCATCTACATCTGTTGTATGGTGGTTTTTCCTCTTGTTATCATCTTTTTCTTTACATCTCTGATGAGTACTGGGCAGCCAGAGAAACTCCCGTGTGGTGTTGTCGACAACGATAACACTTCTGTTACACGTGCTATGATTCGTCAGTTGGATGGTTTTCAAAGTACTCGTGTCGCAGGGCATTACAACAATGTATCTGAAGCACGTAAAGCCATACAGCGCAATGAGATATATGGTTTCCTCTATATCCCAGAAGGAACAACGGCTAAGCTTGTTTCCCAGCGGCAGCCAGAGATATCTTTCTATTATAGTAATGTGACACTCGTTGCGGGAGGTATGATTTTCAAAGACCTCAAGACTGTAACTACTCTTAGTTCTGCAGCTGTTGGTGCAGCTAAGTTGCAGATGCTTGGAAAGACGCCTGATGAGATTAAAACAATCATTCAGCCAATAGGTCTCGACGTACACATGGTTGGTAATCCTTGGATGAACTATAATGTTTATTTAAGTAGTATTATGATTCCTGGTATTCTGGTGCTATTCATGTTTCTTATTACCGCCTATTCTATCGGTACAGAACTAAGTTTGGTAGAGCTAATGAGTGGATGTCTATGGCTGGAAATAATATTTTTTTAGCACTTACAGGTAAACTATTACCACAGACACTCATCTTCTTAACCATATTCTTAGGATACGAATGGTATGTCTATGGTTATCTAAACTTTCCACACCCCGGTGGGCTGGGTATGATTATCTTCCTTGCCATACTTACTGTACTGTCATCTCAGGGCTTTGGTGTTTTTGTCTTTGGATTGATGCCTTCTCTGCGAATGTCTATGAGTATATGTTCTCTTTGGGCTGTGGTAGGCTTCTCTGCCTGTGGTGCAACCTTCCCACTATTTGCTATGGACGGTATGATTGAAGCCTTGGCACAGATTATACCATTGCGCCATTATTATATGATTTATCAAATCTGTATCTTTAATGGTTATCCTTTGATAAATGCGTGGGTGAATGTCATAGCACTGGTAGCTTTTGCCTCACTGCCAATCCTTGTGATTAGAAATATTAAACGAGCAATGGTTGAATATGTGTATATACCTTAAAGATATGCAAGTGTCATCCACTAACGGTCATAAAGGATGAGTTTATGCGCAGAATTTTATCAAAGGTAAAGTTCCATAAAGAGTTATATTTATGTGTATTACTCATCTCTGATTAAATAATCTCTTAAAGAAGAGGGTTTAACAAACTGTCAATTATGTCAGAAACAAAGAATACAACGAAGTCTATTAACAAAAAGAAAGCAAGCTCAGGACCACTGAGTTTTCTGTCTTCTCTTTGTTATATATGGTGGTTGGAGACGAAGAGTACGATTAAAGACGAAGGAGTATTAATCTTCTTTCTTGTTGTACCTTTGGCTTATCCACTGCTTTACTCATGGATATATAATAATGAGGTGGTGCGTGAGGTTCCTGTCGCTATTGTCGATTTATCTCACTCTTCATCTTCACGTGAGTTTATTCAAGACTTTGATGCGTCACCTGACGTACGTGCTGCCTACTATTGCAATAACCTGCAGGAGGCTGAAGCATTGGTAGGAAAACAGGCTGTACATGGTGTACTCTACTTTCCAAGTGACTTTGATCGCACTTTGCATCGTGGTGAAAAGGCTCATGTGGGCGTGTATTGTGATATGAGTCTGATGCTTACCTATAAGGCTATCTATCAGACTGCATTGGCAGTATCAATGGAAATGGGTACTGACATAAAGAAAGAACATTCCTTGTCGTTTACAGAAAGAGATGAAGAGGTTAGCACCGAACCAATGATAGTAGATGCAGAGCCTATCTTTAACACAACGGGAGGTTATGGTAATGCTATTCTTCCTGGTGTGTTGATTCTTATTCTACAGCAAACATTACTTCTCGGAATTGGCTTATCAGCAGGTACAGCACGTGAAAACAACCGTTTCCAAGACCTTGTCCCTATCGGTAAACACTACAATGGAATTATGAAGATAGTACTTGGTAAATCCTCTTGCTATTTCATGATTTATTGTGTTATGGCAGCATACGTAACAATGGTTGTACCCCATTTGTTTAACTTCACTATGCTTGCCCATCCTGCTGACCTCTTTTGGCTTCTTTTGCCATATCTGTTAGCAGTTATCTTCTTCGGTATGACTATCTCGTGTCTTGTGCGTTATCGTGAGAATGTAATGCTTTTAGTGGTCTTTACCTCTATCCCTTTCCTTTTCCTTACAGGTGCATCATGGCCACAGAGTAGTATTCCTGGTGGCTGGCAGGGTGTCAGTTGGCTTATTCCTTCCACCTTTGGCGTTCGTGGATATTTACGAATAGCCTCTATGGGTGCTACCATTGATGATGTATTGCCAGAAGTTCGTGCGTTATGGATACAAGCAGCTGTATATTTTGTGATAACCTGCTTTGTCTATAGGTTCCAGATTATCAATGCTCGTAAACATGCTATCTCACACTATCAGATGATTCAAGATAGGATTAAGACTGCTCGTGAGAAGAAGTCTAAGGAATAATAAACATTCTAAGAAAAAGGTTTTAGTATACAATGCTCTTTATTGATATAATAGGAAAATAGATCCCTTTACAGCAGAAAGAACAATCTACTTTGTAAATATTTTTCACCAGCACTATTCTTATCAAGGCTTAATTGGCTTTGAAAAGACGCCCTTTTGGCTTGCAAAAGGTGCCCTTTTGAAGTCTTACTAACGCCCTTTTGAAAGCCAATTAAGCACCTTTTGTTATGCAATCTTGTAACATCTTAATAGCAAGACAGTTACAAAGGCAAATAAAATAGTACTTTTTTACCTGATTTCTACAGGGATATAGAAGAGCATTGTAAATATTTTTCGCTACAGTGTGATTATCTTTAAGGTTGGATATAGTAAAAAGTGATGGTATGAGATTCATCCCATTTTATATCAAATTTAAAAATCTTTAAAATTCCATATATCAATGAGATGATAGCACCTATCCACCCTCTTATATACATATATTCGCCACCTCCTCCAGAATTATGAGCCTTAGAACATATCCATATCATAATGATACCCACTATTATATAGTTCGTCCCCTCTAAGACCTTATTAAACAATCCTACAAGACCTAAGATAAAAAAATAACACATAAAAGAAATATATGCAACTGAAGAAATCAAAGTGTTTCTCCTTTGAGAATGCCACAAACAATAAAAAGAGATAGCAAGACAAACATATAGTCAGAAGCCCAGATATTCTATATAATCCCATTATTTTAATTTATTAGTGTAAACAAATAGATATTGATTATACTTTAACGCTTCATTAAAAAGAAGCACTAAGCCTAAACGCAACTCTCTCCGTTTCTTATCAAAATCATAAATAGCATAAGTCTTGTTCCAACCCAATTACATTTTTGCTTGAAAGGTAATTCGCAAAACTCAGCGTACAACAAATCGCTTTACAAAGGCATTTTTTTGTATATGAATCATTATCTATCAATATTCCATATTTACTAAAAGACCACAATGAAAGTTATTAAAACGGACCTCATAGTCTAACCCTTCAGATACTTTATGTTCAATCATTTTAAGCTTCATCTTGTCTTCTGTACTTTATAAGACAAATGGGAATATAAGTTTATACGTCTATTAGATACATCTATAATAAACTATAAACTTGTATTCCCATAACTAATATATCCTCTTATATCACACTTAAAAGTAGAAGTGTCCTCTCTTCTTTGTGTTAAATGCTACCCTTATGCAAGGTGGAAAAGAAAAACTTACTTTGATGTGTCTCTATGTAGCACACTTCCGTTTGCCTGATGCGTAGCAAGGACGAGCACTTCGGCAATCTGAACATGGGCAGGAGCAGAAGCAGCATAGAACACAACCTCAGCTATATCGGCACCAGTAAGTGGCTTAACACCCTCATATACCTTTCAGCACGAGCATCATTGCCATGAAAACGTACGTTAGAGAAGTGGGTCTCTACCAATCCAGGCTTTACATTCGTCACACGTACAGAGGTATGTGCAAGGTCAATACGGAGTCCGTCGGTAATAGTCTTTACAGCAGCTTTCGTTCCACAATAGACATTACCGCCTGCATAGGCTGCATCGCCAGCCACAGAACCAATGTTAATAACATGTCCGCTGTCGCGTTTTACCATTCTTGGAACAACAAGGCGTGTCATGGTTAAGAGTCCTTTGATATTGGTATCAATCATCGTTTCCCAATCCTCAAAGCTGCCCTCATATTCAGGTTCTAAGCCAAGAGCCAAACCAGCATTGTTAATTAAGACATCAATCTGCTGCCATTCAAGTGGTAGGCTGTTGATAGCTGCAGTTGCTGCATTACGATTTCGTACGTCAAAAGCAAGTGCTAACACTCTCACTCCTTCTGCTTCGAGTTCTTTCTTTAGGTTAGCAAGAAGTTGTGCCCTACGCCCAGTAATGATAACATCATACCCTCCTTGTGCAAACTTACGTGCACAGGCTTCGCCAATTCCACTGGTAGCACCAGTAATCAATACTATTTTTCTCATATTATGACTAAGTTATTATTGAAAGACAATATAGTTTAAGACGGACTAATAGAAAGGAGAACTTGCGCCCCTACCAGTTTTTTATCTAATAGTTAGTATCTACAAAATACTACTATTATTTATTCGACACCGCCACACCTATTAATATCAACGCACTTCCAACATAGGCTATGGCTGTCATTGGCTCGTTGAGGAAGATAGCACTGGTTGCTACTGTGGTGATAGGGTTTAGATATAGATAGTTCGATGATGTCATGGCACCAATCTTCGCAATGACTAATGTCCACAGAACGAAGCAAAGGAAAGACGCTACAAGACCAAGGAACAATAGGTTTAAGATAACTTTCGGTGTGAGGAGCATGGAGGTAGTTGCCGTCCATGGGTCAAAAAGAAAGGCAGGCAATACCGTTACAAGTCCATAGAAGAAAATCTTACGTGTTATAAAAACAGCCGAATAACTGTTTGATATCTTCTTCATTAGTAAGGAATAAACAGCCCAACATAGTGATGCCAATAACGTGAGGAGGTCGCCCCAAGGATTCAGATGTAGGACAAAACTACCATTGAAGATAACGACAGCAACCCCTATCAAGGCTATCAACGAACCGAGAATCAATGACCAACTTGCTTTAATACTCTTCACAAAGGTGATACCAAGTAGTACTGTAAGCAGTGGTGCAGTACAAACAATGAAACTAACGTTATTGACATAAGTAAGTCCTACTGCATAGTTTTCTGCAAGGAAGAACACCGAACCTCCCGTTATACCTAATAAAACCATAATTAATTCATCACGCCATGTACGAGAAAAAAGCTGACGTGGCGAGATAAACCATATACAAATATAGGCAATAACAAAGCGTAGGAAAAAGATTTCCAACGGTGTTAACCCACTGTTATAAAGCACCTTTGTGTTCACAAAGGTAGTGCCCCATACGGCGACAATAGCAATGGCAAGAAGATGCCATAGTATGTTTTTATTCTTGATGTTCGGCATATTTCCTAAGAGGATTAGGTAAGGTTTTACCCTTTGTGATAAGAATTATTACGGAAGTAATGATAAGTACACAACCAATAATAATAGATGTTGTGAGTGGTTCGCCCATTAGTGTGATACCAATAGTCATTGCTGTGAGAGGCTCAAAGGCTCCTAAGATAGCAACACTGGCAGAATCAATCAAGGTGAGTGAACGAACCAACGTAACGTTACTGATAGTGGTTGGAATCAAACCCAGTAGTATCAATGAAAGGAAAGAGTCTGCATTCGTAATTCGTTGTACACCTCCTGTCGTAAATGTTGCATAAAGAATGAGTAGCAACATTGCCATAAAGAAGATATAGAAATTAACCTTCAACGCCGGCAATTTACGAATACGCATGTTAGGGAAAAGTACCATATAGATAGCATACAGCAGTCCTGAAGACATGGCAAGTGTAACACACCACATCGACTTAATACCGTCTGTATGCCCTATTCCACCAAGAAAAGCCACACCGGCAATAGCAAGTAAAATGGCTAAGGATATGCGAATTGTAAGTTTTTCGTTAAAGAAAAGAATGAGAAGAATCTCCGTCCATACTGGATAAGAGAACAGCAGGGTGGTAGCTATACCACCAGGCATATATTCGTAACTACTGAAAAGACATACAGCCGACACAGCATACAGAATCGAAAGGAATGTGATACGGAGTCCATCTCCCCATCGTATATGCAGATTTTGCTTACGCCATAAGAGGATTGCCATCATAAAAAGACAACCGAAAGCGAAACGATAGATTAAAACTGACGGCAATAACATTCCCGATTCCATTACAGGAATAGAGAAAAGCGGGATAGTACCGAACGTAATTGCAGAAAGGCTGGCATAACCATAACCCTTTATAGTGGAAGAATTATTCACGATTTATATGTGTGTTGATTAACGCTAATATAAGTGCAAAATTTACATATTTTTCTGCAATATATGTACCGAAAACTCCTATAAAAAGGTCAAGAATAGGGAATAATGATTATATCTGAGGTATGGCAATAATAAATAGTTTTTACTTTGGATAACTATTGCAAGGCATTTAGCCCCCAACACCATTGGTGTTTACCATTAGCACCACATGTGCGGAGCATCAACTCCTTGGCAAACATAGTCTTTTAATTGGGGAGAGAACTATATAATATGGCGTACTAAACGTTAAATATAAGTTAAATCTTAGGTAACTATTTCCTATTTAAGTAATAACATTTACTTTTGTCAACCAATAAATAAATTAAGAAACAAGGGGTGCTTCACGGTTGTGTTGCTGAGATTATACCCATAGAACCTGACGCTGATAATGCAGCCGCAGGGATTGTCTCATTCTATACTTACACTTTGTTTGTCCATTAATGAGACTGTTTTCTATCTCGTATCATCTTTTGAAAAACTGCAATAGACGTACCTCTACAAACCGATATGGTGCATGAGATATATTTGTGCATTGACAATTGCAGGTTCTGACTGTAGCGGTGGAGCTGGAATACAAGCAGACATAAAGACTATGTCAGCCTTGGGTGTCTATGCAGCAACTGCTATTACATCTATTACTGTGCAAAATACAAAAGGTGTACAGGCTGTTCATGGAGTGAATCCTCTTATCGTTGCAGATCAGATCAAGGCGGTTATGGACGATATAAAACCTGATGCTGTAAAGATTGGGATGGTAAATGATTGTGCTACTATACACGCCATAGCTGATACGTTGACGTTTTATCCGAACATTCCGATAGTGATTGATCCGATTATAATATCTACGAGTGGCTTTAGACTTATGAAACAAGATGCTTAGAAATATTTTGTCATTCCTTGCTTCCTATGGCTACCCTACTGACTCCTAATCTTCCTGAGGCTGAGATATTGTCAAATATGAAAATATATACTATTGATGACATGGATATAGCAGCACAAAGAATCTTAAGTTTGGGGTGTAAAGCTGTTCTGATAAAAGGAGGACATATGACAGGAGATAGAAAGATTGACCGGCTATATATGGCTAATGGAATAGTACAAACCTTTACCCGTAAGACAATAGACACCCAAAACACTCATGGAACAGGTTGTACACTATCCTCTGCTATCACTTCCTTTATAGCACGTGGACTGAATTTAGCTGATGCTATAGCTGCTGCAAAGGACTATCTTTCTCAAGCATTGGAAGCTGGTAAGGATATTCATATTGGCGAAGGGCACGGACCTGTCAACCATTTGTTTAATCCTAAGAAACTAATAACTTTATGATACAATTTATTACACATACCAATGAACGCTATGATTACATAGATGGCGTTCGAATGGCACTTGAAGGAGGATGCCGATGGATTCAACTTCGAATGAAGGATGCTTCAGAAGAGGAGATTCTGAAGACTGCTAAAAGTACAAGTAAACTATGCAGACAATACGATGCAGTCTTTATTCTTGATGATTATGTAGAGCTGGTAGAAAGGACAGGAGCTGATGGTGTGCATCTTGGTAAGAACGATATGCCTATCGATAAAGCACGTCGTCTTCTTGGAAAGGATAAAATCATTGGTGGTACAGCAAATACTTTTGAGGATGTCAAACGTATTTATTCTGCTGGAGCAGACTACATTGGTTGCGGTCCTTTCCGTTTTACTACTACCAAGAAAAAGCTATCTCCTATCTTAGGGTTAGATGGATATAGCCGTATCATTGAGCAAATGACTGCTTACGGGATTAATATCCCTGTCATTGCTATTGGTGGTATACTTCTACAAGATGTATCGGATATAATGCAGACAGGGGTAAGTGGTGTAGCTGTTAGTGGTGCTATCCTTAATGATAACAATGATGATAACCCAGTTACCACAATGAAAAGATTTATTAATGAACTTAAATCAAACAATAAATGAAAACAGAATTCAAATTTAGCTATCCTTCCTCTGAGAAGGTTTACCTAAGTGGAAGACTCTATCCTGAGCTCAAAGTGGGAATGCGTAAAGTACATCTTACTCCTACTGTTACTATCAAGAAGGGAGAAAGATGTGAGGAAAACAATGCTCCTGTGTATATATATGATACCAGTGGTGCTTACAGTGATCCTAATATTGATATCAACTTAGAGTGCGGACTGCCTAAACTTCGACAGCCTTGGGTCATAAAACGTAAGGAAAGAGAGACCCAAATGTATTTTGCCAAACAGGGTATAATAACTGAGGAGATGGAATATGTTGCCATCAGAGAGAATATGAATTGTGAGGAATTGGGTATCGACACGCGTATCACTCCAGCGTTTGTATGCAAGGAAATTGCCGAAGGGAGGGCTGTAATACCTGCTAACAAAGAGCATCCAGAATCTGAACCAATGATTATCGGGACGAACTTTCTTGTGAAGATAAACGCCAATATCGGCAATTCTTCTACGTCTTCAGACATTGAACAAGAGATTGAAAAGGCGGTTTGGAGTTGTAAATGGGGTTGTGATACATTAATGGATTTATCTACAGGTAAGGATATTCATGAGACACGAGAACGAATTCTTCGTAACTGTCCTGTACCAGTTGGGACTGTACCTATGTATCAAGCTTTTGAGAAAGTTAATGGAAAGATTGAAGCTCTTAACTGGGAAATCTTCCGTGATACCTTAATTGAACAGTGCGAACAAGGAGTGGATTACTTTACAATTCATTGTGGCATACGATTAAAGAATATACATCTTGCTGACAATCGATTGACAGGTATCGTAAGTCGTGGTGGTAGTATTATCTCTAAATGGTGCAAGGAACATCAGAAAGAGAGTTTCCTCTATGAACATTTTGATGATATATGTGATATCTGTGCAAGGTATGATGTTGCTATATCGTTGGGAGACGGACTACGTCCTGGTTGTACGTACGATGCGAATGATGCGGCTCAATTTGCCGAACTTGACACGATGGGCGAATTAGTTGAACGTGCATGGGATAAGAATGTACAGGTCTTTATTGAAGGTCCTGGTCATGTTCCAATGCATAAAATCAAAGAGAATATGGAACGACAAATTGATAAGTGTCATGGTGCGCCATTCTATACATTAGGCCCACTTGTCACTGATATTGCTCCAGCTTATGATCATATCACGTCTGCTATTGGTGCATCTCTCATCGGATGGTATGGTACTGCCATGCTATGTTATGTAACACCAAAGGAACATCTTGCCCTACCTGAGAAAGAAGATGTACGTATTGGTGTCATCACTTATAAGATAGCTGCCCACGCAGCAGACCTTGCAAAGGGACATCCAAGTGCTTCTATCCGTGATAATGCATTGAGTAAAGCACGTTACGACTTTCGTTGGAAAGACCAGTTTAACTTAGCCCTCGACCCTGAGCGAGCACTTGAATATTACAAAGCAAGCAACTCTGTTGATGCAAACTATTGTACAATGTGCGGCCCACACTTCTGTGCTGCACGTATAAGTCATTCTCTCAAGGACTGTGAGGAATAAGCAAAAGAATAACAATTATCCATAAATATAAATTTATTATGATTGAGACACAAGTATCAAAGGTATTATTAGTACCTATTTCGACAAACTTCAGCGTAATTTACAACTTGATGTTGCCATCGTTGGTGGTGGTCCTTCAGGCATCGTTGCAGCTTATTATCTGGCGAAAGCAGGGTTAAAAACAGCTCTATTCGACCGTAAGCTGTCACCTGGCGGGGGTATGTGGGGTGGCGCAATGATGTTTAACCAAATCGTTATACAGGAAGAAGCGTTGCACATTGTCAAGGACTTCAACATCAGCTATCAGCCTTATGAAAACGAACTTTACACCATTGACTCCGTTGAAAGTACCTCCGCTTTGCTTTATCATGCAGCTCATGCTGGTGCAACAATCTTCAACTGCTATTCTGTTGAAGATGTTGTCTTCAAGAATGATGTTGTAAGTGGTGTTGTAGTCAACTGGACTCCAGTCCTTCGCGAAGGACTACATGTTGACCCATTAAACATCATGTCTAAATGTGTAATTGATGGTACCGGTCACGACAGCGAGATATGTAAAGTTGTGGCACGTAAGAATGGTATTCAACTTGACACTGTTACAGGCGGAGTTGTGGGTGAAAAGTCCTTGGATGTGCCTGAGGGTGAGCGTATGGTCGTTGAAGGCACACGTGAAATTTACGCTGGACTCTATGTCTGTGGTATGGCTTCTTCAGCCGTTGCAGGAACTCCAAGAATGGGTCCAATATTTGGTGGTATGTTACTATCTGGCAAGAAGGTAGCTGATTTGATTATAAATAAACTAAAGAAATAAACATTATCTGATGAAATGGATAATCATTACCTCTCCCGAGTTCTTATCGGGAGAGGCTATCTTCATTGATAAACTCTTTTCACAAGGGCTTGATTTATTGCATCTGCGTAGCCAGAAGCATCATTAGAAGCCTACAAGCGACTTCTTCTTCAAATACCAGAGCAGTGGCACAGTCGAATCGTTCTGCACGAACATTTTAAATTGGCAGAAGAATATAAGCTTCATGGTATTCATTTGAATCGGCGCTGTTCTGTGGCCCCGAATGCTTTTCATGGAAGCATCTCTTGCTCCTGTCATACAATAGAGGAAGTTATTACACAAAAAGAGTCAAAAGACTATGTATTCTTGAGTCCTATCTTTGATAGTATTTCTAAAGTTGGATATCATGCAGCCTTCTCCCCAACCTTACTTAAGCAGGCTGCCGTAGAGAATGTAATTGACGAAAAAGTAATTGCCTTGGGAGGTATAACTGCTAAAAACATTCCACTTGTCAAAGAATGGCACTTTGGTGGTGTTGCGTTATTAGGAGATATATGGAAGCGTATGTCAGACCCACAAGTAGATGAATATCTGAACCATATTCGAACACTCCTTTAATAAGTTCAGACTAATATGAACTCAAACTCAATAAAAATGATTCTCCAATTGACCTTTTATTATTCCTCTAAGTAACGAAATATAGAATAAACTGGGATCTTCCTCAATCCCCATTGACGAGGTAACCTTTAAAGGTATATAATCTAATGTTTCTGCTTCTTTCAGAATCATAAATGTCTTTTGTTCAAGCATTTTATTAATCCTATAGTGTGAGTCAATGTCCTTCTTCTTTATATCTACATGATATAGAATTACATATCCTGAAAAGTAATAACAAGCTATTATCTGTTTGCGATTCCTCTTTGGATAATACCAACACCCCGATGATGATACAACACTATCATACGTGTATTCAAATGGCGAAAGTCCTAAATCATATTTATAAATACCCTTTTGAGCATCTAAAGCAAAATCCTCATTGTAAAATTGTTTATAACCCATAGTATCCTTAGGATTTATAAACCTTCTAATACTGGCATTATCTTCTAAATTTACATAGAAGGGATATGTTTTCCTGTTCCATGAAATCGTACGTCCAATGTGACGATAAGTAATTCCCCCACCTTGTAATTGATTATCATATACCTCATAAAAGCTTTTTACGATTCCGTTTTTAACATATACAACCTCTGTTGACATCTGTGCATTGAGCATATATGCTTGTAACAAAAATACACAACAGAGTATTCCTCTAAGATAGCTATTAGAGGTTCTCCTCAATTCCATTCTGTATACTCTCAGTTTCGCATCTGTTTTATATAATTCTATTTTTATTATTCATCATCATTAATGTTTTTGTTAATAGGTTTGATAATAAACAGTTGAAAAAAACAAAGATAATCATTTGCAAAAATAAAAAAAGCAAATTTACCATTCATTTTATGAGTTCCATTGAAATGATAGCTTCTATTAAATACAAGCAAGAAAAACTAATATTCATATCATTAGAATGCTTTTTCGTTTCACTCCTCATCGTTCGCACTATTGGTGTTTACCATCAACACCACATATGCGGAGCATTAACACCTTAACAAACATATTCTACTTATTAGAGAATTGAACGTATTGAAGTTCATATTGGCTATTTGAAGCCGAATAAGCAATTTTATATAATAGCTGCAGTAAATAACGAATTATGCGACAGACGAGGTAAAGAGCGATAAAAAAGAGAGTGTGTCAATTTTGACACACCCTCCTCTATCACAAAAGTTTATAGAAGATTGTTAACAGCTATCAAGTCTATCAAAAATTATCTATTTCATGCATTTAAAAGTACCAACCTTCTCTATCTTCAGCACATATAAACCTTTTTGTAGTGTTAAGGTCAAAGATGCCATTGTTGTAACACCCTGTGCAACAATACACCCATTTGTACTATAAAGAACATAGCGTAAACCAGCCTGCAATCCATCTACAATTACACCATTAGATGTTTCTCTAACTGTTACATGCGTATCTTCAATAGTTCTTATACCTGTTTCTATAGATTCAATAATATGTCCCGCAAACACATTCCAACCTATTTGATTAGCATAAAGATGTCCGCTCTTGACTGGAACTATCAAGCGTGCTTCGTTTATAAACACAATATCTGTAAACATGTTAGCATCTATTATTGCAGGAGTAACATCATAAGCATATACATCATGTAAATTAATACACTTTCAAATGCGTCTTTTCCCAAACTACAACCTGCTGGAAGGTGAATAGTATACAAGCCTGTACAGGTTGAGAATGCACTCTTAGAGATAGTTTTAAGCATTGAAAAATAAGGAAGAGTATCTAAACTACGACAATACTTAAATGCACTTTCACCTATAAATTCTAATGCAGAACTACTATCCTCTTTTATTTTTATATTAGTGAGTTTAGGGTTATAACACAATGCATTATCTTTTATCACCTTTAATGATTCGGGTAAAGTTATTTTCTCTAAAGCAGTGTGGTGTGTTAGCGCATAAGGTGCAAGTGTAGTAAGACCTTCTCTTAACACTATTTCTTTTGCCTTCTCTCTTGATGGTTGAACTGGATAGAACAAAAGCGTTGATAATTGCGCATCATATAAAACTCCTTCAACACTGCGTAAATAACTATTTCCTTCTTCAACCTTTACACTTGTTAGGGCAGGAGCTGTCGTGAAGGCAGCTGGCTGCACATTTTGAGTCGTGGCAAGTATGGTATAAGAAGCATCAGGACGTCCGTTAGGATAGCTCACCAACGTAGTTCTATCTTTACTATAAAGCACACCATCTACACTGGTAAAGTGTTGATTTGTTGCAGGAACTTCAAACTTGATTAAGCTATTACAATATAGAAATGCAGGATAGCTTATCTTTTCTACTCTATCATTCAAGGTGAGAGAAGTCATCTGATTAGCTCCTTCAAAAGCATGAGCATCTATGTGAGTTACATTAGATGGCAAAACAGCATCACCAACAGGTGACCATTTAATTAAATGTCCATCTACTATTGTTGCGTCAGTTGGCACCACTTCTCTCCTTTCACTACAAACCATATTTACTTCTACGTCTGATTGTAAGTTATCAATGGTATAAGTAGAGTTTGTGTACTTGAGTATTGTATTACCATTTAATTGCCATTCATCAACATCATATCCTTCCTTAGGTTGCGCAGTAAAGACAATCTTAGACCCCTTTGGCAATGCCTCACCAGTGCTTAACACAGTATTATCGCTTACATTTTGAGCTAAGAGTGTACCAGTTTTATCATTAAACGATGCAAATTTAACGACATAATAATCTGCTTTACGATCAAAGTCTACCTGAATATCCATTGCATCTTCTGCAGAAAGTGTGATACTCGACATTGAATAAAAAAATCTGTTAAGTTCTCAAACTCAGCAGTTGCTACATTTTTCTTTTTCTCTTTGCCAGTTTGTTATTCTATATCCACGGCGTGGCTTAGCTGTGAATGTAAGTTTTTTTCTCCAACTTTTTACCTTTGAAGCACTTAACACTTGTGTTCCATCTTCCTTAGTGCAAGTAATTGAACCCATCATAGGCGACACACTTCGGAAAAAGATGTACGCCCCTTCTTCTGTTTTCCTAAAATGTACAACAACGTTTATGTCCTGAGCAACATCTTCTATTTCTAATATGTTTCCTTTTACATTAGAACTTCTATCCTCACCATTTACTAACCATTTATAAGCCTCACAATCAAATAAAGGTATGCTCTTAATAGATAATTTAGAACCTTGTGCAATGTATGTATTATTTTTCACATCTGTCCCTGACAAGGTCCAGGCCTCTAACGAGCCAGGTCCTTCACTACTATAAGTCACCTTTACTTGCTTTACAGCATTAGCTTCACCAACAACTATCTTTGCTTTTTTGAATTCATTTTGTAGTCTTTGCTTTACAGTCTCATTACTAACATATACAATTGTACCCTCTTTATCTGGTAAAGCACCTCCAAAACCAGAGAATTGATCACTTAGATGAACATCTACCACCTTTAAGTTTCCTACTCCATTAAACGTCAATCCATAGATATTATTTACTTTTTGCAAATGAGGAACTAATAATTCTACAAGCGAGGAACAATTAGATAGTGCACTTTCTCCTATTTCTAAAACAGAAGGAAGATTAAGTTTAACAAGGTTAGAACAATTCTTAAAACTACTATCACCTAACTTTTTACACACTGAAGAAGCCGTGTATTCCGTTAAAGCGCAAGGAAATGAGACCAATGTTCCATCACTTTTGCGTATTAAGGCGTGACCATCTGCCATAAAAGTTGCTGACGCTTGATCAACTACAAATTCTTTCAAAGCAGTACAATTAGAAAAAGGATTAGCTGTGACGTTAGATAAGGAAGCTCCCAAAGACACCGTGTTTAATTGTTCACAATTGGCAAAAGCATTCTTACTAATGGTTTCCACTGCTGGCAGAGAAAGAGTTTTGATAGATGAGCAACCCTCAAAAGCCTCCTTATTTATAGTTTTAACGTGTATAGCTACCAAAGAAGTAATACCCGTACAACCCTTAAAAGCGTTCTTACCAATGGTAGTTACTTGGTTAAAATCAACACTCGTAATTTGTGTGTTACTAATGGCTTCACCACCGCCCCAACTATCTTCTCCACCTTCATCCTGTGTATAAAAACAGTTTTCGGCAATTTCAGTAACGCCATCGGGTATCTTTATACTTCCAGAAGCTCCGTCCCACGAAATAAGTTTACCATTTTCTACTCGCTGTGCATTAACTGATACGCTGCAAAAGATAACCAATAAGGTTACTAAAAAAGGTTTTAATAGATTTTTTTTCATATACTATAAATTTAAAATAACAAATCACAACTATCAGACACAAATATATAAAACTTTCATGAAAACAAAAAAACTTCTGAATGAAATTTTTTTATTTTTTAACTTTATCTCATATTAATCTTAGGCATTCGTAATAATGCGTGTGCATCAGGTAAATTGGGTTTATAAAGGTTCCTCTTTAACCGAAAAAAAGAGCCTTGTTGATAAGGTATGTTATCAAGGTGAGAACGAATACATTATACTTTTTAACCATGAGTAATTCTGAGCCATTATACGCTACGTCATCAATTCATTCCAAATTTCTACTTTCTAATAACATCACAAATTCTTTAAAATAGATTTCCTGTCACTCCTATCATCCCCAAAAAGACTTGTAACACATTGATTTATAACAGATTCATTTAAAAGTGTTAAAAGTGACAGCAAAATAAAATTAAAACTATCATAGTAATATAGCTTTCATTTCTGCAAAATGGTAAACTATTCTATCTCATAAAGAACAACTATAAAAGATAATTATTTGCAAGAATTACAAATTATGTGTACCTTTGCATTGTCTTAAGTAAGTTGGATGATTACCTGAGGAATCAGAAAAAATAAAGAAATCCTTTTACCGTGTAAAGGATTATCTATAGCACTTATAATAATTAAATTAGGTAAATAGCAATGAGGATAGCATTTTTTGACGCAAAGTCGTATGACATCGAGTCTTTCAACGAAGTAAACAAGGATTATAATTTCGATATTCGCTATTATCAAGAGCGTCTCAGTATTAGTACTGTGCCTTTGGCAAAGGGTGCAGACGTGGTTTGTATTTTCGTAAATGCAGAGTGCGATGCAAGAGTTATTGATGAATTAGTGAACAATGGTGTAAAACTTGTAGCTCTTCGATGTGCTGGTTTCAATAATGTCGACCTTAAGGCTGCTGAAGGTCGTATTAAGGTGACACACGTACCTGCTTACTCTCCACATGCTGTTGCTGAGTATGCTGTAGCACTGATGCTAAGTCTTAATCGTAAGATTTATCGTGCTGTGAACCGTACACGTGATGGAAACTTCACATTACATGGTTTGTTAGGCTTCGACATGCATGGTAAGACAGCAGGTGTTGTTGGTATGGGTCGTATTGCCAAAGAGCTTATTAAGATTCTTCACGGCTTTGGTATGAATATTATGGCATACGATCTCTATCCAGATCAAGAGTTTGCAAAGCAGTATAATGTGAAGGTTGTTCAGCTTGACGAACTTTATGCGAATAGTGATATCATCTCCCTCCACTGCCCATTGACACCAGACACAAAGTTCCTTATCAATAAGGAAAGTATTGCGAAAATGAAGAAGGGTGTGATGATTATCAATACTGGTCGTGGTCAGCTTATCCACACAGAAGACCTTATCGAAGGCTTGCGTACAAAGCAGGTGGGTTCAGCTGGTCTTGACGTTTATGAAGAGGAGAAAGAGTACTTCTATGAAGATAAGAGCGACAAGATGATTGACGATGACGTATTGGCTCGCTTATTGATGGTTCCAAACGTTGTATTGACCTCTCACCAGGCATTCTTTACAAAGGAAGCGCTCTACAACATCGCTGTTTCAACCCTTAGCAGTGTAAAAGAACTATCAGAGGGTAAGGAACTTAGTTGCCAAGTAAAGTAAGTATTAGAGTCTTATAATCCTCATAAAGATTATAAGGTCAGTATTAGGTATACAATAAGGTGGATTGAAAGAAAAATCTTTTTCAATCCACCTTTTTCTATGTATTTTCTTTGTTGTTGTGTCATATAAATAATATTTAACGCAAAAACCTTTGAAGTTACATTAGTTTCGTTTAACTTTGCGCACATAATTAACGAAATATTCAATATAAAACTTCTCTATTGGAGGCTTTTAAAAAGGCTTATGATGAGGAGAATAATAAAGGATAACTATAGAATAAAATATACTTAATAAAAAAACAAAGAGTTATGAAAAAGATTTTAGTTGTAGCAGCACTGATGCTTTCATCAGTATCTACATTCGCACAGCATGCAGTTGGTTCATTTAACCTTCAGCCAAAGGTTGGTGTTAGTATTGCTAATCTCACAGAGGTTAAGGGCTCAGATCCTCGTGTAGGTCTTGTAGCTGGTGTTGAGGGTGAGTATCAGGCAAGTGATATTTTCTCTGTAAGTGCAGGTGTACTCTACTCTATGCAGGGTGCAAAAGCTAATTTCGCTAATTTAGTTGATGCTACAAACCGCCTTGATTACATTAACGTTCCTATCATGGCAAACGTTTATGTTGTTAAAGGTCTTGCTGTTAAATTGGGTGTTCAGCCTGGATTTAATGTTAGCAACAAAATTAAGGTAAACAATCTTGACGCAGTTGAAAATCCAGCAAAGGCACAGTCTGTAGACGTTTCTATTCCAGTAGGTCTTTCTTACGAATACAACAACTTCCAGCTTGATGCTCGTTACAACTGGGGTGTTAGCAAGGCTTTCAAATTGAGTGACGCCAAGAACAGCGTATTCCAGATTACTTTGGGCTACAAGTTTGACTTGTAAATCATTAAAACAAATACTATATTGTTTTGAGGAGACCACAGCGTCTCCTCTTTTCGTTTATGCATTATCGTCCTCTATATGATTAAACCCGAATCGGTCATTACACCACAATATGTATAGTTCTTCTTACTATGGTTTTGTTTCCTAACCAATTCGGGTTAAAGCGATAATATTAGAGGGCTTTACTCCTAATTATTTCATGAAAAGACTTTGGGTTGATTTTTATGTTTCTTATATAATAAAGGTGTACTCTCTTACCTGTAAAAACACTCTTTTCACCCGATAAATAAACCGCCTAAGAATAGATAAAGTAGTCTTTTCTTACTCTATACCTCTCTTTTCTTTATCATAAACTAAGATTAAGTAATTTATGAAAATTGTATGAAAATACAATATTTTTTCGTACCTTTGTAGCACACTTAGGATAATAAATAGCAAAAATTAGTATGTCATATCAATTCTCAAAGTACGAAACACACTATCGTAACCTTACTTATTTAGGCGTTCCAATCATTATCGGACAATTAGGAAACCTTATTCTTAACTTTGCCGATACGCTTATGATTGGACATCATAGTACAGAAGAATTGGCTGCAGCGGCATTTGTCAACAATATGTTTACGTTGGTCATTATTTGCTATTGGCTTTACATATGCTATTACAGCACTTGTTGGTATCCTATACGGACAGGATAAGACTCATCGTATTGGTGAGGTAATGAAGAGTGCTACGGCAGCAAACACCTGTATGGCAATACTTTTATCTGCCATTATGATTGTTCTGTACTTGAATATTCATCGTTTGGGACAGCCAGAAGAGTTATTACCACTCATTCACCCTTACTTCCTTATCCAACTTGTGTCTCTCCCATTTGTATGTTGGTTTAATACTTTCCGTCAGTTTACCGATGGTATCACTGATACAAAGGTGGCAATGTGGATTCTTGTTGCTGGAAATGTGATGAACATCTTTGGCAACTGGATACTGATTTATGGCCATTTAGGACTTCCAGAGATGGGACTGGTTGGCGCAGGACTATCTACAATGATTTCACGTATCGTGATGGCTTTCATTATGGTAGGCATCTTCTTCTTTAGTAAGAAATATAAAGAATACAAGAAGGGATGGAGTTTAGGCCAGGTGAAATATGCAGACTTCAAGCAGATTACTGTTCTTGGTATTCCTTTAGCATTACAAATGGGTATGGAAACTGCTGCCTTTAGCCTTTCAAGCTTGATGGTTGGCTGGTTCGGTACAGAATCCTTAGCGGCTCATCAGGTTATGTTGACGATTTCACAGTTAGGCTACATGATCTACTATGGCTTGGCAGCAGCGGTAGCAGTACGCATTAGTAACTTCATGGGACAACGTGACTATCTTGCTGTAAGAAGAACAGCAACGGCTGGAATTCATTTGGTCTTCTTGCTTGCCATACTAACTTCTGTGCCAATCTTCATTTGCCGTCATATCATTGGTGGACTTTTCACTGATAATGTAAACGTTATTTCAATGGTATCTATGACGATTATTCCATTTATGATTTATCAGTTTGGTGATGGCTTACAGTGTAATTATGCCAATGCAATGCGCGGCACAGCTAATGTTCGTCCGCTAATCTGGATTGCGTTTGTATCTTTCTTCGTTGTTTCTCTTCCTTTAGGCTATCTCTTTGGAGTCGTTATGAACTATCAGCTGGTCGGTGTCTGGTTTGCCTTCCCATTTGGTTTAACACTGTCAGGCGTACTTTACTATATCTACTATCAGAAGGGATTGAACAAGATAGAGTCTGGAGCAAAGATATAATTCATAATTATGATTACTACTACACTTCATAATTATGATTATCATTATTTGCTATTCTTAAAATATGACCTTGATAATAGATTAAGAGCAACATAACTTCAAAAGGCGATAATAAGTAATGACATTAATTCATCAACTTATTATCGCCTTTTGACGTATCCCCTCTGTAATATTCGAGGTAAAAATTAAATAGAAATCTACTCTTTATAATTAATTGCCTCCATAAATCGCTTGATAACCTCTGGCTTACCCGTATGCTTACCTTTATCTTCAGAGATCTTACAGGTCTCGTTATAGAACGGCCATGACTCCGTAATCTTTACAGCGACCAACTTAATAACAATGTTCATTGGCTTTACATGTGGGAAATCATTGGTGAAGTGAGTACCAATACCAAATGAAGGCTTCACTCGATTCTCAGCATAACGCTGTATCTCAATAGCCTTATCCGTATCTAAAGCATTTGAGAATAGCACCTGTTTATCACGTGCATCAATACCGAAAGACTTATATTTTGCAATAATCTTCTCTAACTGCTCAAAGTTATCACCAGAGTCTATGCGCAACCCCTTGAACTGATTAGCAAAGTCTTCAGAGAAGTTATAAGAAAATATATCCCACCCAAAGGAATCGTAAAGGTAAGTTCCCAAAGCACCTCGATAAGTCCTACGCCATGCTTCCATGGCCATATAGTTTGCCATCTGAGGGCCAAACATACCGCCAATAGCGCAAATAAACTCATGCGCCATCGTACCAACAGGCATAAGATTATACTTCATAGCAAGATGAATATTGCTTGTACCAACAAAGCGTCCTTTCCATTCGCGACTGTCATAGCAATCCTTCATGGCACAAACAGCAGTATCTTCTGCTGTAAGGCTGGCACGACGACGTGTACCAAAGTCTGAGAATACACATCCAGCCTCAAGTAATCGCTCTGTCTTATGGTAAGTCTTATCGTAAAGTTCTTGATAATCAAACTCCTGAGCTTGGTCGTTAAACATATAGAATAGCTCTGAAATGATGGCAAGAACCTTTACCTCTAACAGAATAGTATCAGCCCATAATCCTTCAAATTCAATATGAAGATGCCTATCCTCATCCTGCCATACCTTCACCCACTCACGTGAAAAGCGAAAGCCGCGGAGGTATGTCAAGAACCATTCTGGAAGATAATTGCACTTCTGTCGAAGAAAGTTTATTTCTTCGTCGGTAATAACAACCGTCTCAAGTAACTCTATTTGATGTTCCACTTCACGTGCAAAACCTTCTGGGTAGACCGTATCGTCACGGTCAACAAATTGATAGCATACATGTGCACGTGGATAATTGTCAATGACAGCGCAGCACATTGTAAGCTTATAAAGGTCATCGTCTGTAAAGTGATTAATAATCTGTCTCATCTTATTATTGTTGAATTCAGTTGTCAAAAGTATAAAAAAGAAATGGAAGGACAAAGGGTTTTGTCAAAAATATGATTTAATGATAATAGCAAAAGGAGATATATGAGTAAAACAAAATCGGTTCATTAGAATTAAGAAATAACCTTCTAATGAACCGATTTAGAGTAAAGTCTTTTAACTTAAGTTATATGTATGTACACTCACACCTTGCGCTGACGGCAGATAATTAATTCCCCACCAGCACATCTGCAGTAAGATAAAGGCTATAATGAGTACCCATAAGGCTGGGCGAACAATGCGAGGACGATACTGACGATAGTGAACATAGACCAAATAAGCAAGCCAAGTAATAGCAGCCCATGTCTCCTTTGGGTCCCATGACCAATAATGTCCCCATGCCTCTTTTGCCCACAAAGCACCCATAAGCATACCAAGTGTCATAAATGATAGTCCAACGTAGGCAAGATTATCAGTTATCTCCATCTCTTTATTTGTATCAGTTCCCTTCTTAAAGAAAAGAAGATAGACTGACATGACTACTGCTGCACCCAAAAGTGCGTATGCCATCATATACACAATTACATGAGGAGCAAACCATGGACTTTGCAAGGCTGGCATAAGCGTCTTGGAATGAATCTCAGGCTTAAAGATATTAACACATACAAACACTGTTGCAAGAAGTGTTGAGAAGCTCAATATCCATTTATACTGCCAGCGACTAAAGACTATAATACCTGCCAAAGGAAGGAAAAAACTATACCATAAACGCGTTTCTCCCATCGTTCGAAGTGGTGGACGTTCCAATGTTATCCACATAATGAGAATGTAGGAAAAGAAGATTACAAGTCCAAGACCTGTTGCGCCAAACGCTAAGATACGACGGTTACGCCATGCAGCCCATGCACCTATAGCCCATAAAACTACTGATACAACTGCAAATATGATAAAATAACTCCAAATCATAGCTTAACCTCCTTCTTACGACTTGCTGTCAAGAACATTCCTACAGCTCCAAATAACAACATGAATATACCTACATAGACAACTGGCATCCAAGGGTCTGTTACAATCTCAAAGATACTTAGATTACTCCACTTGCCCATTTGTTCATTGTAACTTAGCTGATAGATTTTCCATCCATCAATACTAAAAGGTTTGTTAACCTCTATCTCGGTGTGAATATTCTTTCCATCCTGTGTATAGATGTCAACAAGTGAAGCGAAACGACGTGGCTCACGATTTGGCATAACCAATCTTCTACCATCACTAAGTTTCAAAGACTGATAAGGGAAAAGATAGCTTCCACAAGTGAGCCAACCCGTGTAGCTATGCTGCACACCCTTATAGGGTGCATTGCCAGTAGTGACCTTCACCAATATCGCACAAGCAGTACCTGTTGCATCCGAAGCTATATAGCCATCCTTATTACGTGCCTGTCCTAAAGAGTCCATACGGATATTGCCCATCATACCACCAGGTATCTTACCAACCATCTTACTAAGCATAACTGGCATAGCATTATCAATGCGCTTGAGAACCTCAATCTTACAATCTAACAGTTGACCAGACTTTACATTCTTATCTAAAAGAATATTCTCAGGCTTTCCCTTAGGAAGTGGAAGCCCCATATTATCAATAAGCATGAGCTTAGGTGGATATTCATCAATGGTAAACTTCTCCAGTTGAATTGCAACAGGGAGGTGATGAACGGCACTAAAAGTATCAAGACCACGCCACTCTACCTGTCCTTGCTCGCAAAACATCTTTACTCGAAGCATATCTGCGCTACCAAGTGTACCGCATGTAAGAACAAGGAACAGTCCGACATGACTCGTTAGTGTTGGCAAGCGACGCCAAGAGAAATGTACTATTTGATTCAAAGTTACTTCACCAACAATGGCTGTCATCCATAAGTAAACAAGGACAAACGGCCAGAAATTAAGCATCTTTGTTAGACCAAGTGGGTCTATAGGAGCTTTCCCTTCTGCCACTTGTTTGGTAAGTCCCATAAGAAGAGTGAGTATTGCAGCTGTAGCAATAGCTGGAATCGCCGCTTGCATGGTTGACATGAAACGACAGAAATAAAACCGCTTACGAAGTGCGTAGACTATGATAAATGCCAGTACGAGTAAGATTAATGTAATAATGTTGGCTGGCCAAGCAAAGATACCCACTCTAAGGGACCTATTGTTACCTGTAATAATCCACCTGTAACCAATAAACCAACTACTATTGCTGTACCTTCTCTAAGTGTATAAGGTTTATTCCACATAGTAAAAGAGGCTCTCCCCCACTATTAATAAGGTCTTGAAAAACTTTATTTTATGTTTGTGAAGTACGAGCAGATAAATGATTTCGTTTTGATATATAAAATATTAGGATACAAGAATATTCTTCAAATAGAGTATTCCTATTTTTACTGAACAAGATTCCTCCCCTAATGGGAAGGAATCCTGTGTGTAAGTTTGTTTACATCGGTTTAGTTATAAACCGCTTATTCTTGCGTGCCTGCTCTATCCACTTCGGAACGATAGTGTCAAGGAACTGCTTCTTTTGTGCATTAAGCTTAGTCATATCTAAGCCAATGTAAGACTGTGCCTTAGCCTTAGTAGAAACGTCAGGAAGAGGAATCTGTCCTGTAAAGCCGTGACGAGCAACTACACGTGCGATCTGTAAACGTGCATCCTTTGCATATTCCATTGCACTTCCAAGGAGTCGCATTACTTCTTGTGGAGCATGGAAAGCAGCACCGTGGCTGGCAACAGCATAGTCCCAACGCCACTGACCCTTACGAAGGTCTTTCAAAACAGGCTCCATCTCAGCCTCAGTTGCGCCCTTTTCCCATGCAAATTTAGCTTCAATATGTGCTGCAGCAAGTTCTCTTTCGACATGAGTACGGAAGTCATAAATCTTCTGTTGACGCTCATATACATTCTGACGAAGTGTTTCAGCATCTTGACGGTGACAAGTCTGGCAAGTACGACTAATGTTTGCTAATGGACTTGTAATATGGTGATCTGTAAATTTCACACCACCCTCAGAGATGTAAGGCATATGACAATCAGCACATGAAACACCACGCTGTCCATGGATTCCCTGTAAATACAATTCATAACCAGGGTGCTGTGCCTTTAAAATCTTCGCCTTTGATAGTGGATTAATGTAATCATAGAAGCCAATACTATCGTAGTATTCCTCTGCTGCCTCACACGTCATACCCTTTTCTTGAGGGAAATGTAGATAGTTGCCATTCTCTTTCTCGAAGTAGTATTCCGTGTGGCACTGTGCGCAGACCAGGCTACGCATCTCCTGATGGCTGGCTTTTCTCACGTCTTTACCGACACGAGCCCATGCCTCATAGAGAGCAGGACGAGCGGGACGAAGTTCCATCGTCCTTGCATCATGGCAGTCTGAGCAACCGACGGTGTTCATGACCTCTGGTCCCCAGTCGCTCCACTTGGCAGCATAGAATTTATCAGTTCCTTTCTCACGCATTAGACGTGGAACATCAGGACCTTTGCAGGTCCAACAGGTTCCTGGCTGTATGTCATCTTGTCCATCAACACCTGGACTTCCTGTACGCATAATCTTACGTAAATCATCAATACAATGACGGTGTCCACGTGGTGTATTATACCCTCTTGAGAAAGAATAGCCAGCCCATAGGATAACCATTTCGGGTCTCTCAGCCAGTACATCTACTTCCTGGGAAGAATTGTACTTACTCACGAAACTTGTGTCTTCTGTCATTGCCCACGTTTCATATTCACGTGGGAAATCAGCTGCAAATTTCTCATTCTGAGATACAATGGAGTCAGTCATCGGTGTACGTCTGTTGTTGAACACACTTACAACCTCAGCTCTTCTTTCAAGCATTGAAGAACAGAGCAGTCCAAGAATGAACACGAGAACCATTGCTCCTCCAAAGAGTAGCCAGCCTTGCCATTTCTTTAATGTCTTTGCCATAATTATCGATTTTTAGTTCTTATTTTTTTCTTTCCTAACACTTTTTGCAACCAATCTGGAACAGGAGAAGGTGGCATTGGTTCCACATATTCTGCACCAGGAGTACTTGAGAGAGAATTCATCTTCATGTGTGCTACATCACGATGACAATCCCAACAGGCTTTACCCTCACCACGCTGAGCCTCCATGTAATCTATTCTGCCTGTATTAACAAACTCTTGATTTAATTGTTTATGGCAGCGGATGCAGTTATCCATTATCACTTCTGCCGATGCTGATTCTGCCTGAATAGTTTGCGATTCATTAAATGTAACAAAATAAGCAACATGCTTCATACCATCCATACCTTTAAAAGCATAGTGTGCAGCAACGTTATCATTAGGAACGTGACAATCGTTACATGTGGTGTTACGAGCATGTGCAGAGTGTGACCACGTAGCATAATAAGGTGACATGATATGGCAATTAATACATGCCGCTGGGTCATCACCTATTATATAGGTATGCATACGTAGAAGATAAAAGAATAACCCTGTTAATCCTACTATCACACCGCACAAAATAGATAATGTAACCTTTTTGCCGATATGAGATGCATGATAGAAACTTATCTATCATACTTTTTCAATTTGGTAGATATGGTTTTTTAGTTTCATAGGATTTATATCTTGTTTCGTGCACAAAGATATGTATTATTTTTTTCATTAGACAAGTAAAGAAAAAAAGAAAAAAATCATCATAAATTATGATTTAGACTAAATCTAATATTTTTTTATCGTGAAGAAAAAGAATTTATGTTCATGAAAAATAATTAGATATAGCACTTGTATAAAGAATAATACTATACATGTAATAAACTTGTAAGAAGGATTACAAAACAGCTTTTATGGTTCTTCCATTAAACCCAAATCGGTCATTAGACAACAACGTTTCAGGAATTCTTGTTTTTTGTATTGTTTCCTAACATCTTTTTATTTTCTTATCGTCATCTTTGTCAATCTTTTGTAACTTGACGTAGCCCGCTATGCCTGCGTTACAAAGACAAATAATCTACTTGCCTATAAAACAAAATATGTTTAGGGCTCTAATAACCGATTTTGGTTAAATGTGTAGATGCTTTTTCGTATTGCTTTTAACAAAAGAATCGAAGTTACTCATTAAACAAAAACTATGGCTGAGACTGTCAACTATCTATCCTTTTATCATCCACTTTCATTGAAACCCTTTTCATTTTAAAACTTCGAAAAACACAAACAAGGATTTGAAAAATCATTACATAATTTCAAAGAAAACATCTATAACTAACGGCAAAAACACATATTAGAAGCAGGGTTTGCAATCAACAGTAAATCAATTAGTTATAAAGTGGTAAAATAAAAGGTGCTTAATTGAACTTCAAAAGGGCGTTAGTAGGACCTCAAAAGGGCACCTTTTGCAAGTCAATTAGGCGTCTTTTAGAAGCCAAAAGAGCATGTATTGGTTTTGAATTGCACGAAAATAGTTTACAAAAAATCTATGGCATGGGAATAAATTGTTTGTAGAAGACAGATAGACATCGCACTTAATGATGTTTATCATGTAGTTTATCCTTCTTTATAAAACCATATTATTTAAATTAATCATACCATGTATGTGGATTAATCTCATTCTATTTATAATCTACGCATTTAATGGAAGAACAGCTTTTATGCCACAATTAAAGCACCATGTTTTTTTAACTTTTTTTCATTACTATATAGTAGTTATATCATTTAAAAATAGTAACTTTGTGCGAATTTAATCAGTAAGTTGTGACTAAAGATATAGTCAAAAAAAGAGTTCGAGACATTCTGGATGAATACCTCGAAGCTAACAATCATCGCAAGACTTCAGAGCGATATGCCATCTTGGATGCGGTGTATGACATGGGAGAACATTTCTCCTTAGATGAATTAGGTGCAGCACTTGAAAAGAATAATTTTCGAGTTTCTCGTGCCACACTTTACAATACGATGCGTCTTTTCATTGAATTACGTCTCGTAGTCAGACATCGGTTCATCGGTCAAACCAAGTATGAGGCATGCTATAACAATGAAGATCATATCCATCAGATCTGTACGCTATGCGGAACAGTGACAGAGGTTGATTCCCCAGAGATTGCGGATGCTATAAAGAACACAAAGTTCCACCGCTTTCGCCGAGATGGTTTCTCCTTATATATATATGGCATATGCTCACGCTGTCAAGCTGCCTTGTCGCGTCAGAGAAGCAAGTTTCTTACACAGAAACAAGTAAAAAACTCACATAAAAGCAAATGAACACAGGTAAAGTAGACGTCCTGTTGGGTCTCCAATGGGGTGATGAAGGAAAAGGTAAGGTTGTAGACGTGCTCACACCACGCTACGATGTAGTAGCTCGTTTCCAAGGAGGTCCGAACGCAGGACACACTCTTGAGTTCGAAGGTCAGAAGTACGTGCTGCGTTCTATACCATCTGGCATCTTCCAAGGTGGCAAAGTTAACATCATTGGCAATGGAGTTGTTTTAGCTCCAGATCTCTTTATGGGTGAAGCAAAAGACCTTGAGAAGAGTGGACATCCCCTAAAGGAGCGTTTACATATCTCAAAGAAAGCCCACCTTATCATGCCAACACATCGTATCCTCGACCGCGCTTACGAAGCAGCAAAGGGTAAAGACAAAGTTGGAACTACTGGCAAGGGTATTGGTCCTACTTATACTGATAAAATCAGTCGAAATGGTTTACGTGTTGGTGATATCCTCTGTGACTTCGAACAAAGTATGCTGCTCATAAGGATCGTCATATGAAAATGCTTGCAGCACTTGGTTGGACAGACTTTGAAGGCTTAGAAGAGACTGAGAAGCTATGGATGGAAGGCATAGCATATATGAAGGAGTTTAAGTTTGTTGATTCTGAAAATGAAATCAACCGCCTCCTTCGTGAAAATAAGCATATTCTTTGCGAAGGTGCGCAAGGAACAATGTTGGACGTAGACTTTGGTTCTTATCCTTTCGTAACTTCTTCAAATACAATTTGTGCAGGTGCTTGTACTGGACTTGGTATTGGTCCTAATAAGGTGGGTAATGTCTATGGTATCATGAAGGCTTACTGTACTCGTGTCGGCTCTGGTCCATTCCCAACAGAATTATTTGACGAGACCGGAAAGACAATTCGTGATCTCGGCCATGAGTATGGAGCTGTTACCGGACGTGAGCGCCGTTGTGGTTGGATTGACCTTGTTCAGCTTCGCTACTCTGTAATGGTAAATGGTGTGACTGAGCTTATTATGATGAAGAGTGATGTTCTTGATAGCTTCGAAACTATCAAGGCATGCGTTGCATACGAGTTGCCAGATGGTACAGAGACAAAGGATTTCCCTTACGAGATTGATAATGTGAAACCAATCTACAAGGATTTCCGCGGTTGGAAGAAAGATATGACAAAATGTAAGTCACAGGATGAATTCCCAGAGGAGTTCCGTGAGTATGTAGCTTTCCTTGAGAACTATCTTGAGACCCGCATTGGTATTATCTCTGTTGGTCCTGACCGCGAACAAACAATCGTTTTATAATCTTGTTTAGGCTGTGACTGGCGGTTATAAGCATTCAGAAAAGCTTATATTCGTTTCTCACAGCCTAATATTTTTCATTCGTAAAACAAAAATACAAGACAAATGGCAAACAAACCTTCCATCCCAAAGGGTACCCGTGACTTCGGTCCAGATGAGATGGCAAAACGAAATTACATATTTGATACCATCAAGCGTGTTTACGCTCTCTATGGCTTTCAGCAGATAGAGACACCTTCTATGGAAACCTTACAGACACTGATGGGCAAGTATGGTGAAGAAGGAGATAAACTTCTTTTTAAGATTCTGAATTCAGGAGATTACTTGAAGGCTGTTAGCGATGAAGAACTTAAGGAGCGCAATACACTAAAGATGCAGACAAAACTCTGCGAAAAGGGATTGCGTTATGACCTTACAGTACCTTTTGCTCGCTACGTGGTGATGCATCGTGATGAGTTGCAGCTACCTTTCAAGCGTTACCAAATACAGCCAGTTTGGCGTGCAGACCGTCCACAGAAGGGTCGTTATCGTGAGTTCTATCAGTGTGATGCCGATGTAGTAGGCTCTGACTCATTATTAAACGAGGTGGAGTTAATGCAGATTATTGACACTGTATTTACAGAGTTTGGCATTCGCGTACAGATAAAGATTAACAATAGAAAGATTCTCACAGGTATAGCTGAAGTAATTGGTGAGAAGGATAAAATTGTTGACATCACAGTTGCTATCGACAAACTTGATAAGATAGGACTTGATAATGTAAACGAAGAACTGCGTAATAATGGAATCTCTGAAGAAGCAATAGAGAAGTTGCAACCTATCATTAAGTTAGAAGGAACCAATGAAGAGAAACTTGATGTTATTGCAGAAGTCTTGAAGGAGAGTGAAACTGGACTAAAAGGTGTTGAAGAAACGCGTTTATCCTTGAAACATTGAAGGGTTCTGGACTAAACAATGAGATACAGCTCGACCTTACTTTGGCACGTGGATTGAACTATTACACAGGTGCTATCTTTGAGGTTAAGGCCCTTGATGTACAGATTGGTTCTATCACAGGTGGTGGACGTTATGACAACCTAACTGGTATCTTTGGTATGCCAGGTATCTCTGGTGTCGGAATTAGCTTTGGTGCTGACCGCATTTATGATGTTCTAAATACGCTCGACCTCTATCCAAAGGAGAGCGTACAGGGTACACAGCTTCTCTTTATTAACTTCGGAGAGAAGGAAACTGCCTACTGTCTGCCAATTGTTGCAGCTGCACGTAGGGCTGGTATTCGCACTGAAATGTTCCCTGACAAGGCTAAAATGAAGAAACAAATGAGCTATGCCAATGCAAAGAACATTGGTTTTGTTGCCCTTGCAGGTGAAACTGAAATGCAAGAAGGTAAGATAACACTAAAGAATATGTCCACTGGTGAACAAGAGCTTGTTACCCCAGAGGAGATAATCAATAGATTTTAAAAGAGTTCCCCTCTCTCCAATTATGTAGAGAGGGGCTTTTTAATTCAATAATTTATATTACTCTGCTTACCGAATAAGGTACAAGTAGAAACAAACTATAATTACCTCTAAAAATGAAAAGAACTTTCCTACTTTGTTTTATATTATTGGGCTGGTTGCATTTAGCCTTCGGACAGGCTACATTCAACATTGATGGCTTTTCCGAACAATACTATGGTAAGGTTTACTTCTCTGATACAACACAGACTGCTTCTGCAGGTTGGGTTGAAGTTTATGACCGTGCCACAAAAAAGAAGCTTATTCATGTTGATGCCGATGAACTATCATTCGATCTTTATGATAACCCTCAAAAGGCATATATAACTAAGATTCCTTATGAAGAACAATCTGCTATCCTCTATAAAGACTTCAATTTTGATGGAGTAAAAGACTTTGCTATTATAGATGGATTTCGTAATTGGACTCTCGGTCATTCGTTTAAAATATTCTTAGCATCGAGCAAAAGATTTGTATTTAGCGATAGCTTTACAGAGTTAACACAGGATAATCAAGGAATGTTTACTGTTAACGCAATAAACAAAACAATATCTACTAAATCCAAAATTGGAGATACTTGGTATCAATACTCAGACTATATTGTAGAAAACAATAAGCCAAAACTTATTCGTAGACACACAGATGACTACGAACACGCTCCATTTTATAGAGAAACAATTGAAGAATTGAAGGGTAACAAAATGGTTAAGACCACCAGAAGCAGTCTCGCTCTTGAAAGATATCATATTGAAGAATGTTTCAAGTTTCATGTTGATAAGGTGAATAAGGATATTATTCTTTGTAATTTTTATGACGATAGACTGTATTACGTTATTCTTGATGCTAAGCAGAATGTGGAGTTTTACTATCCATTTGAAGAACTACGGCAAACATCAGACTTTATTTTCTATAGGAAAAAAATGGTAAGTTAACATTCAAAAAAATAAGGATGCAAGCTATACTATTTATGACAAGTCTGGAAAAATAGGTGTTGATATTACTTATAAAGGCAAAATACATCAGTGGAAAGGTAACGCAAAAAAAGTCGTCGAGGTAGCATAGGAAAACTATTAAAAAGCAGCTTAGATAATGTTGTATATCAATAGCAGAAACATATTGTTTTTAATATTATATCAGAAGAAATTCATTAGCTCCAACCAGAGTTCTGTCTTATTCTTAATTAGGGTAAAGAATCGATCAAGCCTGAAGATAAGACAAGGTAACAACACATATAAAGGGTATCCAGAGACGGGACAACTCATAAAGTAAAATTACATAAGCGTAAACAAAAACTTAATAGAGTAATGACTTTTGGAAAACATTATGTACTTTTGTAACATAAAGCTGCATTTAAAAGTATATTATAGATTGTGGAACAATAAAGAACTTAAATCATGAATAAACTAACAACACTATTCCTTGCATTGCTGCTGAGCTGTAGCCTTTCGGCTCAACAACTCTATGTAGGCACTTATAATATCCGTTATAACAACCCAAATGATGAAAAAGAAGGCAATGCATGGACACAACGTTGTTCACATTTGTGTGACTTCATCAATTTTGAACAGCCAGAAATATTTGGTACACAAGAGGTACTTGTAGACCAACTACATGATTTAATGAAAGGATTAGATAGTTATGGTTATATTGGTGTTGGACGAGACGATGGTAAAGAAAAAGGAGAATACGCAGCAATCTTTTATAAAAAAAATCAACTTAGTTTATTAGATAGTGGTAATTTCTGGCTCTCTTCTACTCCTGAAAGAGCTTCTTTGGGATGGGATGCAGCGTGTATTCGTATTTGTACATGGGGAAAATTTCAAGACAAGGTATCGGGTAAGCAATTTTATTTCTTCAATACTCACATGGACCATGTGGGTACTGTGGCACGGAGAGAGAGTGCTCGATTAATTTTAAAACGCATTAATCAGTTATCAAAAGGGTTACCTACAATTCTGACGGGCGATTTTAATGTAGACCAAACAGATGAAATCTATCAATTCTTCTCTAACTCTGGGGTTCTACGTGATTGTTATACCAACGCTCTACAACGCATGGCACCTACTGGGACATGGAATGACTTTATGCAGGATAGTCGCAGTAAATCCCGAATTGACCATATTTTCGTTTCTTCTGATTTTAAAGTTCCACATTATGCTATCTTTACCAACAGCTATTGGCTTGGTAAGTCACGTCGTAATATTTCTGATCATTATCCTGTCATGGTAAAACTTATATTCGCGCAAGATAAGACTCTTACAAAGTGATACCCACCTTCTTTATACTAACACAATAGAAGTTGAACTGGATTACCTAATTACTCAAGCGCGATTTCAACTTTGATGATACAATACAAAGGCTAAAACACCAATCGTGTTAGTACTGAACACCATTAGTGTTTACGCACAGCACCATTGGTGCTCACGTATAGCACAACTATTCAGCCTTATATTTTCAATCGGAAAGGGTTCTATTCTATATTAATAAAGCGCTTATTTCGAACTCCGACGCAGTTGGCGACGCAAATATGCCTTATATATCATATGCCACCACCTTGAGATAGGACGCCCCCATACGGTTTCAGATGGAAAGTCTATCGCAAAATGAAGATTTCGATATATTTCTAAAAAATATTGGGAATAAACTGATTTACCAGCAAATGAATAACGATGATCATGAAAACCAAAATTACCTGCCATCAATATTTCAGAAACAAGCATCTTACCTATTCTATCATTAGGCTCCAAGAGTAAATACTTGTCTGGTAAACCAAATATCTCTTTCATTACATACATTACAGCTGCTGTGAATTTGCACATCCCGACATCTTTCAGTACATGAAGAGTTTCTTTACGCTCCTTCTCGCTAAAGCCACGTAGCAACAAATAATAATAATCTATCATTTGTCTTAAACCAATACCTTCAAAAAAGAAATGGTGCATCAAATGAGTTAACTGAAACACACGATTAAAATCATCCGTTACAGTATAAATCTTTCCTAAACCATCTGGTAACTCTGTTAGATGCTTAAACTGATTCTCTCTACATTGTTCAAAGTATCGACGTAACTTATATTCATGCCACAAATTTCCCATAAATGAAGGGAAAAAGTGAACTTCTACTGGTGTTTTAAAATAACTCAGTTCAATGTGATGATATCCGATTTCTCCTTTACTATCTAACTCACGAGAAATACGTATAATATCTAACGTTTTAGCATCAGTCCATAGATCTATATCGCCTGATGTACGCATATAGGGATCAGGATACATCAATGCATTAGTTTGCCCTTTTAAAACACAACTACGTACACCATACTTTTCACGTAATAATGTTGTAAGTGCATCTGCATCTTTATAAGTTTGTTTATTAGCTTGCTCTATATAAGAGTAAGCACCATACCACTTAAATATTTGCTCCTTATTAGGACGATATGGAGATTCTGACAACTTCTTTATACCATGAAATAAGACGCCAAGAATAGCTTGTTTTTTCCCAAACTTATAGAGTGCATCCCAATCCATCTCTGCTAAATTAGCAGGTACCTTAGCATCCTCCTTTAAGCAAAAACGCAGAAACTCAAAGAAAAGGACAGAAGAATCTTTTTTTTTATATTCCATTAAGTGTAATTAAAAATCCACTACTCGACCAATGAATTATTTATCGAGTACAGAGTATTTACTATTATTACTTACATACTCTGGTACAATTTCTTTCATTTTTTCAACAATAGCCATATCGTCGTAGGTGTGACTCAAAGCTATAAGTGATTCTATTTGCTTGTTTACCTCATTAAAATCGTACTCACGTACCTCTGCGATACGAATCTTCTCGTGGAAACTTGGAAGTGTATTTTCAGTTGTACTCAACACCTCCTCATATAGCTTCTCGCCAGCACGCAAACCTGTATATTTAATTTCAATATTCTTAGCACCAGAAAGCTTAATCATTCGTTTAGCAAGATCAGCTATTCTAACTGGTTTACCCATATCGAACACGAAGATTTCTCCACCACCTCCGTGTGTACCAGCTTCAAGTACCAATTTACATGCTTCAGGAATCAACATGAAGAATCGAATGATGTTAGGATCTGTAACAGTAACAGGTCCTCCAGCCTTTATCTGCTTCTCGAACAAAGGAATAACAGAACCATTTGAACCTAATACATTACCAAAACGAGTAGTAACAAATTGCGTAGTAGGTTTACCATTTGCCTGCTCATTAATCATTTTGTTAAGGCTTTGACAGTATATCTCACAGATACGCTTTGAGCAACCCATAACATTTGTTGGGTTTACAGCTTTATCTGTTGAAACCATAACAAATTTCTTGACACCGTACTTAACACTAAGGTCTGCAATAACTTTTGTTCCCCAAACGTTATTTTGTATACTTTCAGACGGATTATTTTCCATCATCGGTACATGCTTATACGCAGCTGCATGAAAGACATAATCAGGCTTATAAGTTTGGAAAATCTTCTCCATTCTTTCCTGATTAGAGATGCTTGCAACAATAGTATGTGCCTTAATCTCAGGCCATTCAAATTGCATCATCAAGCGAATGTTATGTTGAGGTGTCTCTGCCTGATCAATAAGGATTAGCTCTGCGGGTTTATAGACAGCAATCTGACGTACCATCTCAGAACCAATACTACCAGCAGAACCAGTAATCATAATCTTCTTATTACGTAAAAGATTACCAATGGAATCCATGTCAACATTAATTTGATCACGTGGAAGCAAGTCTTCAATACTAATCTCCTTAAGTTGAACCTTCGTATAATCTTCATTTTGAGTCCATTCTTTCTCCGCTGAACTCATAAAGATTTGTACACCAAGACTTAAAAGTATATCCTGTAACTTTGCATCATTACGGAAACGCTCATTCTGCAGTGGAGATACTAAAACAGCCTTTATTCTCAATGCTTTGATATGTTCTGCAAGATTATCATCTACAAGATAAATCTTCTCACCCATGAGAATTCGACCTTTGATATCTGGGTCATGTGCAATAAAGCCCTTCAATAAGAACTTACGTGGAACATTACTTCTAATACTTTTTGCCAAGCCAACACCACCATCCTTTACACCATAGATGAAAGTACGAATAACTTTATCTGTATTAAATAAGACATCATAAACTGACTTTGTTAATATACGAAAGGCCATCATACCAATGGTCGCAACAAGATACATTGCTGCAATTTGTCTTCCTTGAAGACGAACAAATTCAAGATCCCAATGATAAACAACATAATGCATTGCCTCTGCAACAATAAGAGAGAGGAGCATAGCCAATACTACTCGCCGCAAATCAACAAAGGAAGAGTAACGAATAATCCCTGAATATGTACGAAAAATTCTAAAACCAATAAGGTTAAATATCATGTACATAAAGATTGTTTTACTTAACAATACAATATGCTGAGGGGATACAGCACCATGATAATATAACCAAAAGACAAAGATACCTGAAAGATAACAGATAACAATGTCTATAGCCAATATGACCCAATATGGTAATGCATTCCTCGAAAGATACCAATCCAACAGTTTGTCAAATACTTTCATAATCACTTTAAATAGTTTACAGGTGATTGCTCATTATGAATAATGAACTTGTTCGTTCTCTTCTTAGCAGAAAAATTAATTTTTATGATGCAAATATACTAAAAAAAAACTAAATGATATACATCAACCGAGTAATATTTGATTTAATAAATCTAAAAAAACAATTGCATCATTTTATATCCATTTGAATATGATAAAGTCCTGCATAAAGGTTTGACTGATGAGTGAAGGTGACAATAACTTCACGCTCACCATAATCCATAGGTTTAATCTTTGGCTCAAGAATAAAATTTCCATCTGTTGACTTATAATCTATACCTCCAAGAGTTTTATAGCCAGCATTGATAGCTTCTTGAGCGATAAGATACATTTCCTCTTCTGACCAAGTGAAAATATTAATACGATCAATGAAAAGATTACTTCCGATAATTGTGCCAAAGAAGCCTATTTGCCTTGGCTTGCTACCTGTAACTTTATCCTTGCTATTCTGTACATCATAAATCATATTATGATGAAAAACAACCTCCTTCTGGGCTCCAAACCCATCAATTATTTGTGAAGAATTTAACTGAAAATTATGACTAATGCCTGTTAGTACGTCTATACTCTTTGACCTTTCATTTTCTTTGCTAAGCAAACGATGAAGATAAGTAAAATTAAATCTTCCTTTCTGTGGTATTATACCATCTGAAGACATCTTATCACTAATAGTTCCAGTCTTTTCTTTTGGAGTATCTGGATACTTTATATTAGCAAGATATTTATCCTCCTTTGATGTTTGACTGGACTCAATCTCTTTCACCTTATTATTAATAGAATTAATACGTTCCTTCTTTGCCACATCATCATGTGCGCCCTGAGGTTCTTTAGATTCAGTTGTAGGATTACTATTTAATTTCTTTGTAGCTTTAACATTTTGCTCTTTATTTTCTCTTGCTTTATAGATGCTTTTTGATTGTGCCATTATTAACGCCTCGTCATGGCGATATCGTTCGCAGAATTCATCTTCATTAGTGTTTTTATCAATGTAATGATCCTTTCCACCTTTAATCTCATTGACTTTAGAACCATTGCGCCAGATAGTAGTAAATTCTAAACGACCATTCTCGGTATAAGTATAACAAGGACCATCAAGTAATCCATTGCGATATGATAATTTCATTCCAATGTTACCACTTGGAAAAAATGACAAAGCACGACCATTTGCTTTACCATTCTTATATTGTAACACAGACTCTACTCTACCGGACTTATGGAAAGTTCTACACACGCCATTTAAGACCGTGTTTCTATCATTTTGTCTGTTTATACTTATATAATGTTTCTCTGCTTGAAGTTGTCCTGTAATATAATAATCATAAAACATCTTCTGCCCCTTATCATCAATAGCCAAAACTCTATAGTAAGCAGCTTTATCAGCACTGCTAACTCCTTTCCACTGACTATCATAGAAAAAAGCACCATGAGGAATATAACTACGTGCTACACGTTGAGCTGTAGCAACTGTAAATAAAGTACTTACAAGTAAAACAAAGTACAAACGTTTCATATATAAATCTCTAATTCATTTGCAAATATACACCAACCAACACAAAAAAAAGAATTTTCTTCTGTTTTTTTCTTTAAATATCGGGTATATTTCAAAACAAAGTATTATCTTTGTCACAATATAAAACTGTAACTGAAAATCGATTAACTATGCCTGAAGAAAGAAAGACGATCAATGACTTTAAGCAGCTAATTCATCTTCTTAAAGAAAGGAAGATTTGTAAACGAACAGTAGTTGTTTGGCCTGAAGAAAGCCATACACAAGAAGCTGTGTGTAAAGCTGTACACGATGGTTTCATTGAGCCCATATTAGTATGCTCTAAACAAACTATGGAAGACTATGCCAAAAAGAATGCTTTTCAATGTATTATTGCAGAATCGCCAGAGGATGCAGCTCGCAAAGCTGTTGAATTGATTAGAAGAGGTGAGGCTGACATTGTAATGAAAGGCTTTCTTAATACAGACGTCCTTCTACGTGCTATACTTGATAAAGAAGTTGGAATTTTACCGAAAGATACTGTATTAACACATATAACCGTAGCAAAGTTACCCGAGTATCCGAATTACTTTTCTTTACCGATGCAGCTGTTATTCCTGCTCCAAATGACAAACAGCGAAGAGCACAAGTACAATATATTGTAGATTTCTGTCATGCCTTTGAAATAGAATGTCCTAAAATTGCTCTTATCCATTGTTCTGAGAAAGTGGACGAACGTCATTTCCCATATACAGCTTCATACAGAGCACTAAAGGCAGAATCTGAAACTGGTGCCTTTGGTAAATGTACAATAGATGGACCATTAGATTTGATTACCTCTTGTTCTGTTGAAGCAATGAAAGTCAAACAAATAAACTCTCCCATCAATGGAGAAACTGATGCATTAATTTTCCCAGACATTGAAGCTGGTAATTTGTTTTATAAAACCGTTACCCTTTTCTGTCATGCGAAAACAGCAGCCATTCTTCAAGGTACTATGGCGCCAGTAGTGCTCCCAAGCCGTGGCGATACAATTGAATCTAAGTACTATAGTCTTGCACTTGCAAGTCTTATCTCCAGATAGTAAATATATAAGGTATATAAAGAAAACATTATGGCTTACAAGATTTTAGCTATTAACCCTGGATCAACATCAACTAAGATATCACTTGCCAATGATGATCAGCCTGTCTTCGTTGCTGACATTGCACACTCAAGAAAGGAACTGAGTAAATTCAAGCGTATATCCGATCAGTATCATTTCCGCAAACAAGTTGTAATTGAAGAGTTAAAGAATAGAAATATTCCTTTGGATTTTGACGCCGTCATCGGACGTGGTGGACTTGCAAAACCAGTGTCAAGTGGTGTGTTTACAATCACTGAACAGATGATAATTGACCAGCAACGGGCTATTCACCAGCATGCTTGTGATCTTGGCTGTATGATTGCTGATGAGATTGCGAGAGAGATTCCAGGATGTAAGAGTTTTATTGCAGACCCTGGTGTGGTAGATGAAATGGAACCAGAGGCACGACTATCAGGCTCTCCTCTTATGCCACGTATGTGTATTTGGCACGCCCTAAACCAAAAAGCTATTGGTAGACGATTTGCTAAAGACATGGGTACAACATATGAAAAGCTTAACCTAATTATATGTCATTTAGGCGGAGGAATCTCTATTGCAGCACATTCACAAGGGAGAGCTATTGATGCGAATAACGCATTGGATGGTGAAGGACCATTTTCTCCAGAACGTGCAGGAACATTACCTGCAGCCGACTTGATTCATCTTTGCTTCAGTGGAAAATATACTGAGGAACAATTATTGGAGAAAGTGAGTGGCCAGGCAGGTCTAATAGCTCATCTCGGAACAAATGATTTACGAGAGATAACAAATTGGATTAAGGCTGGTGACAAACATGCTGAACTCGTCGTTTCTGCTATGATTTGGCATATTGCTAAAAATATAGCAGCAGAAGGAGCAGTACTATGTGGCAACATTGATGCAATTCTGCTGACAGGTGGTATGGCAAAGTCAGACTATATTATTGAACGTCTCAAGAAACGTCTCTCCTATCTTGCACCGATTCATGTTTATCCTGGGCAAGATGAAATGCAAGCTTTGACAGAGAATGCACTGGCAGTTCTTCGAGGTGAACGCGAAGCAAAAGAGTATTAAATACTCCTACAAGTACAAGAACCCTAAACAATTAATACATAGTTTATAAATCAAAACTAAATCTTATGAAGGTACATGAATACCAAGCAAAGAAATTCTTTGCAAGTTATGGGCTTCCAGTAGACCGCAATATTATTTGCCGTACTCCTGATGAAGCTGTTGAAGCCTACAAGCAATTAGGTATTGAGAAAGCCGTAGTGAAAGCTCAGGTTCACACGGGTGGACGTGGTAAGGCTGGTGGCGTGAAGCTTGGCTGTAATGAAACTGAGATTCGTCAGCATGCAGAAGCTATCTTAGGTATGAATATCAAGGGGTTCATTGTAGACAGAGTACTTGTCAGTGAAGCTGTAGACATCGCATCAGAGTACTATATGAGTATCCTTGTTGACCGTAAGTCAAGTGTCCTATGTTAATGCTGAGCCGTGCAGGTGGTATGGATATCGAGCAGGTAGCAAAGGAGACACCAGAGAAGATTGAGAAGATTGTCATTGACCCTGTTATTGGTATGAGTGACTATCTTGCACGTGAGGCAGCCTTCAAGCTTTTCGATGACATGGCACAGGTTAAACAGGCTGTACCAATCTTCAAGAATATTTATAAACTCTTTACTGAGAAGGATGCCTCATTGGCTGAAATCAACCCATTAGTCATGTTGAAGGATGGTTCTTTGAAAGCCATTGACGCTAAGATGACCTTCGACGACAATGCTCTTTTCCGTCATCCAGATGTTGCTGAACTCTTTGAACCTACAGAGGAAGAACGCAAGGAGCGTGAAGCTAAAGACAAGGGATTCAGCTATGTGAATCTTGGAGGAAGCATCGGTTGCATGGTAAATGGTGCTGGCCTTGCAATGGCAACCATGGATATGATTAAGTTATATGGTGGCGAACCAGCTAACTTCCTCGATATTGGTGGTAGCTCTAACCCTGAGAAGATAGTTGAAGCTATGAAACTTCTCTTGAGTGATAAGCATGTTAAGGTAGTGTTAATCAATATCTTCGGTGGTATTACCCGCTGTGATGATGTTGCAAACGGACTCTTGGAAGCATTCAAGGTTATCGAAACTGATATTCCTATTGTCATCCGCTTAACAGGAACCAACGAGGCAGAAGGTAGAGCCATCCTTGAAGGAACCCACTTCACTGTCGGCACAAGTATGGCAGATGCTGGACATAAAGCTGTAGAACTGAGCAAAAAACTTTAAAACACAAGAGTTATGAGTATTCTAATCAATAAAGATACAAAGTTAATCGTACAGGGCATTACAGGTCGTGATGGTAGTTTCCACGCTTCTAAAATGAAGGAATATGGTACCAACGTGGTTGGTGGAACATCTCCTGGCAAGGCTGGTCAGGAAGTATGCGGCATCCCTGTATTCAACACAGTTAAAGACGCTGTTGCAGCAACTGGTGCCAACGCATCTATTATCTTTGTCCCTGCCCCATTCGCAAAAGACGCAATGCTTGAAGCAATTGATGGTGGCGTGGAACTCGTCATTTGTATCACTGAAGGCGTGCCAACACTCGATGCTGTTGCAGCACAACGTTACGCTAAGATTAAGGGTGTAAAGGTAATTGGTCCAAACTGTCCAGGACTTATTTCTCCAGAAGAGAGTATGGCTGGCATTATGCCAACTAATATCTTCAAGAAGGGACATACGGGTGTTATCAGCCGTAGTGGTACTCTGACTTATGAGGTTGTGTATAACCTCACACAAGCAGGTTTAGGACAATCAACAGCAGTTGGTGTTGGTGGCGATCCAGTCGTTGGACTTTATTTCGAGGAACTTCTCCGTATGTTCCAGGATGACCCAGAGACAGACAGTATTGCACTCATTGGAGAGATTGGCGGTGATGCTGAAGAGCGTGCCGCTAAGTTTATCAAGGAGCATGTTACAAAGCCTGTAGCAGTATTCATCTCTGGTCAGCAAGCTCCTCCGGGCAAACAGATGGGACACGCTGGTGCTATCATCTCAAGTGGCTCTGGTTCTGCAAGCGAAAAGATTGCAGCTTTCGAGGCTGTAGGTGTACCTGTTGCACGTGAGACAAGTGAAATACCAGAACTCCTTAAGAAGCAATTAAAGAAGTAAAAGGCTTGGTATTTAAACCACTTTCTATAAGATTTAGAGGAATATCCACTAAGGGTATTCCTCTATTTTATTTCTAATTGTCCTATTTTAAACCCGAATCAGTCATTAAAGCCCAATAATAAGAGACGCTTAGACTAAAGGCTTCATTACTTCCTCCCATGATACTGCTTTATATAACGGTACATAAAGCTTATCGAAATTAAACCTAATAAGAGAATTCCAACTCTAACCCAAATATCATCTTTTATATCATAAAATAGTGTATCATTCCATTCATTATAATATAAAAGCCTTATATAGTTTTTCCTTCATTAATATCTTTTCTGCTTACAGTAACAGTATAGTCCTTCCCCCTATAACGTACTATAATATATGAACTGATATTTATAGCTCCGTTATGCTTAGAAACGATTTCATATGACTTAATAGGTCCAGCCTTAATTGCCTTATTATCATAATAAACCACAACTATGCTGTAGACTGAATATATAAGACAAGCCAGCACTACAAACAACAGATATTTTCGTATTTGATGATATTCTATCTTATTGACTACCATAGTCCTTAGACATTTACACCTTCTTTTAACCCAAATCGGCCATTAGAGCATAAATAGATTTCGTTTTAATTCTCTATATCCTCCATATGTATCTTAATACGATTTCACGTCGAAAAAAGCACTTAATGAAAGCAACATTCCAAAGCAGTAATATACATGTAGAAAATTAGTAGAAAGTTTTATCAAGTCTTCTTACTTGAAAAGCTTTTGTGCAAATGTTGCTAAATATTCTCTCCAGTTTCGCCAAGTATGCCCGCCTTTCGTCTTAAGATAAGCGTATTTATAAGATTCTTTATCCAATGCTGCACGGAGGTTTTCATCGTCGTGTGAGAGAAAATCATCCTTACCAATACCAATCCATATAAGCTTAGGAGATTTCTTACACAACGTCTTAAACTTCTCGTCAATGTTCTTATAAATAGGAGAAAGACTATCACCATCCTTGCCATTTGATTAAATGCAGCAGAAAATAAGCCAATATAATCAAAGGTATCAGGATTATTTAATGCAGTATAAATCGAATGAAAACCGCCCATAGACAGTCCAGCAATAGCTCTGTTTGCTTTATCCTTCTTCACACGATAAACCTTTTCTACAAACCGGATGATATCAGGAAATGCCTTTTCAAAGTTTCCATCCATTGTTTTAGGGTATCGCATTGCAGCAGTAACAAATCCACGAGACCCTTCACCTGGTGCTGCTTCCTGCGAAATATTACCATTTGGCATTACCACAACCATTGGTTCTGCTTTCCCCTCAGCAATAAGATTATCCAGAATTTGTGTGGCACGACCCAATTCTTCCCATGCATTCTCATCTCCTCCCATACCATGAAGTAAGTAAAGAACAGGATAGCTTCGCTTACTTGTTTCGTAACCAGCTGGCGTATAAACCGTCATACGACGTTTAAGTCCTGCTGTTGGACTATCATACCACACTTTTCTAACCGTTCCATGGGGTACATTCTTTACTGCATACAAGCCATCTACACCGCCGTCAACAAGCGCAACACTATATGTATTACCAATATCACGCACCATATATATGTTCTTTGGATCTGTTATCTTTACACCATCAACAATGAGATTATAACTATAAAACTCAGGCTTTAAAGGTGCAGTTGTCAGTGTCCACCGTCCATTTGTATCCTTATTCATCAACTGTGGACTCCAATCACCATCTGCATACTTATCAGGAATTTCCTTCCCTGCATATAGGAAATTACCTGTCAGTTCAACCTTCTTTGCATTTGGTGCAAAAAGACTGATAGTTAAAGAATTATCAGCATTAACCACAGGAGACACTATCTCGTCATCTTTCCAATTAAGAACCTCCTGAGCAGCTACTAATGAAATGCTTGTAAGACAAGCAAAAAACAGAATAAACCTTTTCATGATTTCGTATTTTAATTTATTTCATTAACTTAATTTTCAATCTATGCACAATCTATATTCAAAGTGTAAACACTTATTCGATTATGATTATATACTTTGTAGAGTCCGAAAACATTATTATCAATGCGTAAAAAAGGTGTCAGATAAAAATAAAGACTTCTCCCCCACTTATTTAGATACCTTTTACTATGATACCACTTAAAATCAATAGACTCTATCTCGTTTTATTGCCCCATCAGTTTATGCTTTTGGAAACTACACTACTCATCGGCAAAGGTAATTAAAAATCATATAAATTCAAATTCATAAACAAAAAAACTAAAAGACAAGTGTAATAAAAGAATATCTGTATGCACCATTACGACACATACACTTTCTTTTAAATTTCTTTCTTATTATCTAATTAAAGATATGTTTAGGCATAATAACTGATTCAGCTTTAACAACAAGTTGATACCATTTCGGTAAGGTTTTGCAGTGTGTTTAGTGCTCCGCACCATTGGTGCGAAGCCTTAGCACCAATGGTGTTAACCATCAACACGATGTGTGTTGACTAAAAGCACATCAAATAAAGATTGGAAAAGGAAAGCATTATCAGTACAAAGTCCCATCAGCTTACAATCTAATAAAAAGTCGAAGTACAACGAATAATTTTCCATTGGAAATTTGGTGGGAAATAAAATAATTGTTACCTTTGCAACGTTTTCCTTAGGAAACAAAATAAACATTAACAAACCGAGTAGTAAAAGAACTTCGGTAAATTAAAATTTACATATATAATGAAACGTACAGCAACACTTGTAGTGGCTATTATGGCATTAACACTGACAGCTTGTAAAGCAGATAACAATCCTAAAAAGCAGGATAACAGTGCAATGACTACAGAACAAACAGAAGTAAATAATCAAAATGAAGGAAAGGAAAGTAAAATGAGTGTAACAGAAATGAACATAGATATGTTCCAGCAGAAAGTAATGGATTTTAAGAATAATCCTAAGACATGGAACTTTAAGGGTGATAAACCTGCTATTATTGATTTATGCAACATGGTGTGGTCCATGTAAAGCAACAGCGCCAGTTCTCGAGGAAGTAGCAAGTGATTATGCAGGTCAGATTGATGTTTATAAGGTTGATGTGGACAAGCAGCGTGAGTTAGCAGCCCTCTTTGGTATTCGTTCAATCCCATCAATCCTCTTTATTCCTAAGGCAGGTGAACCTACAATGCAGAACGGAGCTATGAACAAGGCTCAGTTTGAAGAGGTTATCAAGTCTGTCTTGTTGAAGTAAGGACACATAATGGACAATCATTGTATCAGTAAGATTCGCGAAATATTTCGTGTCATCACTGCTTTTGAATGTGGATTACAAGAGCAAATAGGCTTAAACATCAACGAAGCAATGCTGTTGTGTCTACTCTCAGAAAGTGAGAAACCTATGTTGGCTGGTGAAATAGCAGAAGAGATGGGCTTGACACGTTCGAATACTTCAAAGGTAATCGCCTCATTGGAACAGGCTTCGCTTATTCGCCGCCGTGCTTGTTCGGAGGATGGACGCTGCCAAAGGTTTCACATTACAAAACATGGTTTAGAGAAGTTAGACCATTTGCATTGTGATTCCATAGCTGTTCCAGAGGAGTTAAAAGAAATCATATAAGATATATCGCTATCTTTCTGAACAAAAGTAAAGCTAAAATAAATATAGGGACGTATAGCGTGTGAGTTGCCAATTAGCATTTAATAACTCACAAACTATACGTCCCTATTTATATCTACTATCTCAAGATACCAACTCTTTTGAATCCAAGAGAGTTACTTCGCCTTTAATATTTGCTCAACACCTTGTTCTCTGTGCTTTATATGCACCTCAATTCCATACTTCTCATTAAGATGTTCAGCAAGATGCTGTGCACTGTAAACAGAGCGATGCTGTCCACCGGTACAACCAAACGAGAACATTAAATCAGTAAAGCCACGTTGCATATAACGTTCTACATGATGGTCAGCAAGCTTATAAACAGGTTTCAAGAACTCAAGTATCTCACCATCATCTTCAAGGAAACGGATGACAGGCTCATCTAAACCCGTAATCTTCTTATAAGGTTCGTATCGACCTGGGTTATGCGTACTTCTACAATCAAAGACATAGCCGCCTCCATTACCAGATGTATCTTCAGGAATACCCTTCTTAAATGAGAAACTAAAGACACGCACTACCAATGGTCCCTTACCATCATATTTAGAGAATGTAGCAGGACCATCTAAAGGATTAGCCTTATAAACATCTTTCTCTGTTATTTTTAGTCCATCTGTTCTATTAGCTGCAGGCTTCTCAATATGCGCAAACTGTGGTAATAATGTGAGACGTTTCAACATATCCATCATGTATGGATATGGGAAAACATCATCACCTAATGCCAAGAGATCACGCAGATTTTGTATAGCAGGAGGAATAGAATCGATAAAATGCTTCTTACGTTCAAAGTAACCACGGAATCCATAAGCACCTAAAACTTGCAATGTACGGAAGAGAACAAACAATGACAAGCGGTTGACAAAATGACGTTTAGAAGGCACCTCCGTATAATTCTTAAGGCTCTGATAGTATTCAAACACCAATTCACGACGCAATTTGAAAGAATACTTTGCGCTTGCTTGCCATAAGAACGAAGCAAGGTCATAATAGAAAGGACCTTTTCTTCCACCTTGGAAATCAATAAAATATGGCTTCCCTTCCTTATCTAACATAATATTTCGTGCTTGGAAATCACGATAAAGGAAGGAATCCATCTGCTCTGACGTCAGGTCTTTTGCAAACATACGGAAGTTTGCTTCGAGCTTCAATTCATGGAAGTCGAGTTCGGTTGCTTTGAGAAAGCAATACTTAAAATAGTTCAAATCAAAGAGTACACTCTCTTGATTGAATTCTGGTTGTGGGTAACAATTAGAAAAATCAAGTTCTCTTGCGCCACGCAACTGAATATTTGGCAATTCTCTTATAGCATTACGCAATAGCTTTTGCTCAGCAAGATTATAGCGTCCACCAGCCTCACGTCCACCACGTATAGCGTCAAAGAGTGACGTATTACCAAGGTCGGATTGTAGGTAACATAACTCATCAGCAGACACGGCTAAGATATGTGGTACTGGCAAACGTCGTTTCTCGAAATGTTTAGCAAGATAGATAAAGGCATGATTTTCATCACGACTCGTTCCTATAACACCAATGACAGTATCACCATCTTCATCAAACATTCGGTAATACTCACGGTTACTACCTGCCCCTGCTAACTTTTCTACGTTTGAAGGGTTACTACCCTTCCAATTCTTATATAGTTCTAATAGTTGCTCCATAATTCTTTAACTTATGTAGAAGCTTTGTAAACTACTATTAAACCATAGTTCTCGCACTACATAATGAAACATAAGAAATCACAACTTTACATGATAGAAAGCTGCAAAAAATATATGTAAAGGTTAGTCGTCTTGCTCCTCAAGCTTTTTCTTTATATCTTCAGCTTGTTTCTCACCACGCTTCTTGTGGTCATACTGACGTAGTAAGCCATCTACCAACAGTAGAAGTGCAAGGACACCACCAGTAATAAGCCATGACCTTGTAATATAATATATGCCTCCAATAACAATGAAGAGCACAGCAAATTCTTTCCAGTTAATCAATTGTTTCATGCTACAAAGTTAACGAAAAGATTACAGATAAGGAATGAAAAACAGAGAAGTTTTTTTATTTTAATTATTCTAATCTTATTAATTTATAGCTGTCAGCATATAGCTGTCTTATAATCAAATATATTCTATTTTTAGCGAAACAAGAGGCTTTCTTACATCAACACTTAGAATTATTTATATTAAAGGGCTGTCGTCTAAAGGAAATATACTATCTTTGTATTTTAATGATAAAAGAGCAAGATAACATAGATAAGATGACAGACGCAAAGATAATTAATGACCCTGTTTTCGGATTTATAAAGGTGCCACGTGGATTGTTACTTGACATAGTACGCCACCCACTTATGCAGCGATTAACACGTATCAAGCAATTAGGATTGACACAAGAGGTTTATCCAGGTGCACAACACACACGTTTTCAACATTCTTTAGGTGCCTTTCATCTTATGAGTGAGGCACTTATATCGCTACAACAAAAGGGTGTATTTGTCTTTGACAGTGAGGCAGAAGCGGTGCAAGCTGCCATCCTAATGCATGACATCGGACATGCTCCTTTTTCTCATGTGCTGGAAAACACTCTGATTAGTGGTATTACTCATGAAGAAATATCGCTGATGATGATGGACCGTATCAACCAAGATATGCATGGAGCACTCAATCTTGCTATTAGTATCTTTAAGGATGAATACCCTAAATCCTACCTTCATCAGCTAATTTCCAGCCAACTTGACATGGATAGGCTTGACTATCTCCGTCGTGATAGTTTCTTTACGGGAGTGACAGAAGGCAATATTGGCTCTGCACGTATTATCAAGATGCTTAACGTTGTCGATGATGCTTTAGTAGTCGAATCAAATGGTATTTATTCTATTGAGAATTATCTTACCTCACGTCGCCTTATGTATTGGCAAGTATATCTGCATAAGACAACCGTTGGATGTGAGAATGTTCTTATCAATGCTTTACATAGAGCAAAACAATTAGCAAAAGAAGGAGTTGAACTTTTTGCTTCACCTGCTCTCCGTTACTTCCTTTACAATGATATAACAGCTGAAACTTTCCACACAGACGACAAGGCATTAGATAATTATATAGCATTGGATGACAACGATATATGGAGCGCTATTAAAGTATGGCAACAACATGAAGATAAGATACTTTCACTCCTATCTTCAAACATGATCAATCGAAAAATATTCAAAGTAGAAGTACGAGAAGAGGAGCCAACGACAGAGGAAATCAATCAGTTTAAACAGCAGATTTCTGAACGATATGAGATAAGTCTCGCTGATTGTGATTACCTCATTGGAGTAAATCGGGTGCAGAAAGATATGTACAATCCTTATGATGACCATATTAGCATTCTGTACAAAGACGGAACATTGAAAGATATAACTGAAGCATCGGAGATTTTGAACATTGAATTACTCTCGAAAAAAATATGTAAATATTACCTATCTTATCAACGTTTCTAATAAAAAATCCCTATCTTTGCACAAATTATAATCAATAAAAAGGCAATATAAATGGAATTCTCTGCGAAACAAATATCGCAATTTATACAAGGTCGTATTGAAGGTGACGAAAACGTAACCATTAATACCTTCGCCAAGATTGAAGAAGGTAAGAAAGGAGCTATCTCTTTTCTTGCAAACCCTAAATATATACACTATCTCTTTGAAACAGAGTCAAGCATTGTACTTATAGATGAAGACATTCAACTGGACAAGGAGGTAAAGCCTACTCTTATCCGTGTAAAGAATGCACGAGACTGCGTTGCTAAGTTGTTGCAACTCTATGAAAGTATGAAACCTAAGAAGCAAGGCATTGATTCTCTTGCTTTTATTTCATCGAAAGCAACAATTGGCAAGGATGTCTATATCGGCGCATTTGCATATATTGGTGATGGTGTGACTTTAGGTGACGGCTGTCAGATTTATCCTCATGCAACTATCATGGATGGCGTGCAGCTGGGAAATAATTGTATTGTCTATCCAAATGCAAGTATTTATCATGGTTGTAAGATTGGCAGCAATGTAATCCTTCATTCTGGTTGTGTAATTGGTGCGGATGGTTTCGGCTTTGCACCTAATCCAGAAACTAATAGTTACGATAAAATACCTCAGATTGGTATTGTAACAATAGAAGATAACGTAGAGATTGGTGCCAACACTTGTATTGACCGCTCAACCATGGGCAGTACATACGTTCGTAAGGGAGTGAAACTTGACAACCTTGTTCAAATAGCACACAACAATGATATTGGTGAGAATACAGTGATGTCTGCTCAGGTAGGTATTGCAGGCTCAACCAAAGTTGGTCAATGGTGTATGTTTGGCGGACAGGTGGGTATAGCTGGTCATATCACTATCGGTGACAAGGTATTCCTCGGTGCACAGTCAGGTGTTCCTGGTAGCCTAAAGAGTAATCAGCAACTCATTGGAACTCCTCCAATGGAGCAGCGTCCATACTTTAAGTCACAGGCTATCTTCCAGCGTTTGCCAGAGATGTACAAGCAGTTGAATGCACTGCAGAAAGAAATTGAAGAATTGAAAAAGAACAAATAACATACATGGAAACAGTTAAGCAGAAAACTTTAAAGGGAAGTTTTCCCTCTTCGGAAAGGGACTTCATACAGGATTGAGTCTTACTGTAACATTCAATCCTGCCCCTGAAAATACTGGCTATAAGATACAAAGAATCGATCTTGATGGACAGCCTATTATTGATGCTGTTGCTGAGAATGTTGTTGACACACAGCGTGGAACAGTATTGGCTAAGGGTGAGGCACGTGTTAGTACGATTGAACATGGTATGTCTGCCCTTTATGCAATGGGTATTGATAACTGTCTTATACAGATTAATGGCCCAGAGTTCCCTATTCTCGATGGCTCTGCAACGATGTATGTTGATAAAATCAATGAGGTTGGTATCGTTGATCAGAATGCTCCAAAGGATTACTATATCATTCGCAAGAAGATTGAGATTAAGGATGAGAATGGCTCTGTAATTACTATTCTCCCTGACGAGCAGTTCTCTATCACTGCGATGTGTAACTTTGACTCTAAGTTTATTAGCAGTCAATTTGCTACATTGGATGATATCAATACTTATGCAACTGAGATTGCTCCAGCACGTACATTCGTTTTTGTACGTGACATTATGCCACTCTTGCAGGCTAACCTGATTAAGGGTGGTGACTTGGATAATGCAATTGTTATCTATGAGCAACAGGTTTCACAAGAGAAACTTGACCAATTGGCAGACCTCTTGAAGGTTCCTCGTATGGATGCAAATAACATTGGTTATATTCAGCATAAGCCTTTACAATGGGATAACGAATGTACACGCCATAAGCTCCTTGATATCATCGGTGATATGGCATTGATTGGTAAACCTATCAAGGGCCGTATTATTGCGACTCGTCCTGGTCATACTGTAAACAATAAGTTTGCTCGCTTGATGCGTAAAGAAATACGTAAGCATGAGATACAAGCACCAATGTATGATCCAAATGATGAGCCATTGATGGATAACATTCGCATCCGTGAACTTTTACCACACCGCTATCCAATGCAGTTGGTAGATAAGGTCATTGCAATGGGTTCAACAAGTATTATTGGTATTAAGAATGTAACCAGCAACGAACCATTCTTCCAAGGTCACTTCCCACAGGAACCTGTTATGCCAGGAGTATTACAGGTAGAGGCTATGGCTCAATGTGGTGGACTCTTAGTCCTTTCTCAGGTTGAAGAGCCTGAGCGTTGGTCAACTTACTTCTTGAAGATTGATGACGTTAAGTTCCGTCAGAAGGTTGTTCCTGGTGACACGCTTATGTTCCGTGTTGAACTTCTTGGTCCTGTTCGTCATGGAATCAGTTCAATGAAGGGTTATATGTTTGTTGGCGAGCGTGTTGTTGCTGAGGCTACATTCACTGCCCAAATTGTAAAGAATAAGTAATAATTACACAAGACAATTATGAACCAGATAAGCCCATTGGCCTTTGTTCATCCAGAGGCAAAACTTGGTGATAATAATATAATTGGTCCATTCTGTTATATCGATAAGAATACAGTTATCGGTGATAACAATGTGTTCCAAAACAGCGTAACCATCCATGTTGGTGCACGTTTAGGCAATAACAATGAAATATTCCCAGGTGCCAGTATCTCTACAAGCCTCAAGATTTAAAGTTTAGAAATGAGGAAACACTTTGTGAGATTGGGGACAACAACTCTATTCGTGAGAATGTTACTATTTCACGTGGTACGGCTTCAAAGGGTACAACAAAGGTTGGTAGTAATAACCTACTGATGGAATGTGTACATATTGCACATGATTGTGTTATTGGTTCTGGTGACATTATTGGTAATGCAACCAAATTTGCAGGCGAAGTGACAGTTGATGATAATGCTATCATATCTGCCAATATTCTCTGTCATCAGTTCTGCCATATTGGTGGATACGTTATGATACAGGGTGGAAGCCGTTTCTCTATGGATATTCCACCATACATCATTGTAGGAAAAGAGCCTGCCCGCTATATGGGAATTAACCTCATTGGTCTTCGCCGTCGTGGTTTCTCAAATGAACTCATTGAACTTATCCACAATGCTTACCGCATCCTTTATGGAACAGGTACACGCGCCGAGAACATTCAGAAGATTAAGAACGAACTACAGATTACGCCAGAGATTCAGAAGATTATAGACTTCGTTGAATCATCTGAACGTGGTATCATTAAATAAAGACTATTCCCTCCCCTTTCAAAGGGAGGGGAATCTTTAAAAGCGAACGAGTAGTTTGAGTATTTCCACAACTTAAACGAGTTGGAAAACATTATTTGTAATCATTTATCAGCTTGAAAAACAAAACATTAATAGTCATCACTGGCCCAACAGGCGTTGGCAAGACAGAGACCACTCTCCGTATTGCAGAGCATTTTAATGTACCTGTTATCAATGCTGACTCCCGACAAATATTCTCTGAGATTCCTATAGGAACAGCAGCACCAACGGCAGAACAGCAGCTGCGTGTACAACACTATTTTGTTGGTAATCATCATTTGGAAGATTACTATTCAGCAAGCCTATACGAACAAGATGTACTTAATATTATTAACAGCCAGCACACACCTATCTCGTTACTCTCAGGTGGTTCAATGATGTATATTGACGCTGTATGTAATGGTATTGATGATATCCCGACGATTCTTCCTGAAATACGAGAGAAAATGATGAAACGCTTAGAAGCAGAAGGATTAGAACAGATGTGTAATCTGTTACGAGAACTGGACCCTGAGCACTGGAAGATAGTTGACAGGAATAATCCACGTCGTGTTATCCATGCCCTTGAGATATGTATCCAAACTGGAAAAACATATACATCTTTCCGTTCCAATACTATTAAAGATCGTCCTTTTAATATCATCAAGGTTGGATTAAACCGTGATAGAGACGAACTCTATAATAGAATCAATCAGCGAGTATTAGACATGATTGAAGAGGGAATGATAGAAGAAGCACTACAAGTTTATCCTAAGCGAACTCTGAATTCACTCAATACGGTTGGATATAAGGAGCTATTTGAATACCTTGATGGCTTAACAACACTTGATGAAGCCATATTTAAAATACAGAGTAATACTCGAAGATACGCTCGCAAACAGCTCACATGGTATAAAAAAGATACCGCTTTTCAATGGTTTAATCCCGATAACATTGAAGAAATCTTAAATTATGTCCATACAATGATATCAAATACAAGTAAATAAGTACTTTTGTATTAAACGTATTATAGCAATATTATAAACATAGGCAAGTAGCTTTAAAACTTGAAGGTTGTCAATCAATGATAAAGAAATATTTAAATTCATTAGAAGTATATTCCGAGGAATTTTCAATTTCTTCCCATGGTACGCAAAACTGTATAAAGGTCGTGCTTGGTACACGAAGATGGCTGTCGGAACAGTATCTTTCTTTGTAGCTATCTTCCTCTATTTAGGAATGGTAGACATTAACTTCCTTTGGCTCTTTGGCAAGTCACCAGGTTTTATTGATATAAAAACTCCTCCAACCTATGCTGCATCAGAGATTTATAGTGCAGACTCTGTCCTCATTGGTAGATTCTATAAAGAGAATCGTACACCAGTAAAGTATGAGGAGGTAACCCCTGCATTCTGGAATGCACTCATCAGCACAGAGGACGAGCGCTTCTATAGCCATAATGGTATAGACTTTATGGGTATCGGTGGTGCTATCAAGGATGCCGTAACAGGTAGTGGAGGTCGTGGTGCATCAACCATCACACAGCAGTTGGCGAAGAATATGTTCCGTGTTCGTACGCAATATTCTTCAGGTCTATTAGGTCATGTACCAGGCTTGCGAATGCTCATTATGAAGAGTAAGGAATGGATTATTGCTGTGAAGTTAGAGTTAATCTATTCAAAGAAAGAAATCCTGACAATGTATGCCAACACCGTTGACTTTGGCAACAATTCCTTTGGTGTAAAGACAGCTGCTAAGACTTACTTTAATACAAGTCCTTCAAAGTTATCTATTGATCAAGCTGCAACGTTGGTAGGTATGTTGAAAGCTACTACTTATTATAATCCAATCTTGCACCCAAAGAATTCTATTCGCCGTCGTAACACTGTGCTGTATAATATGGTTACACATAATGTATTACCACATGATGAGTACGCACTATACTCTAAGCGACCTATGAAGTTGGATATACACGTAGAAGAGAACTATGATGGTCAAGCTCAGTACTTCCGTGAATATATATCAGAATACTTCAAAGATTGGATGAAAGACAATGGTTACGACCTCTATAGCAGTGGTTTAAAGATCTATACCACCATTGACACTCGTATGCAGAAGTATGCTGAGCAAGCTGCAACAAAGCAGATGGAAAAGGTTCAACAAACTTTTGATAACCATTGGAGAGGTATGCAGCCTTGGCGCGATGCAAAGGGAAATGAGATTCCTGGCTTTATTGAGGGCATTGCTGAACGTCAGCCTTTCTATAAGAAGCTATTACAGAAATACCCTAACCAGCCTGATAGCGTTCTCTATTATCTCAACAAACCGCATAAGGTGACTCTCTTCGACTATGAAAAGGGGCATATTGAGAAAGAAATGTCATCAATGGACTCTATCCGCTATATGGTTAAATTCATGCACTGTGCTATGGTTGCTATGGAACCAGAGACAGGTGCGGTAAGAGCTTGGGTGGGTGACATTGATTTCAAAACATGGAAATATGATAAGGTTGTTGCACAGCGTCAACCAGGTTCAACCTTCAAACTATTCGTCTACTCAGAGGCATTCAATCAAGGACTGACCCCTTGTGACAAACGTCGTGATGAATATATCAGTATGCAGGTTCTCGATAAGAAGACTGGTCAGATGAAGACTTGGACACCACACAATGCCAATGGCAGATTCTCCAATGATTCTATTACACTGAAGAGTGCTTTTGCTCGCAGTATAAACTCCATTGCTGTACGCTTAGGACAGGAGATGGGCATCAAGAATATTATCCGTACAGCTCAGGAGATGGGTATCAAGAGTCCGTTGGATGATGAGCCTTCATTGGCACTCGGTTCAAGCGACGTAAACTTATTAGAATTGGTAAATGCCTATAGTACTGTAGCAAATGATGGTGAATATCATGTTCCAGTTGTCGTTACACGCATCTTAGATAAAGATGGAAACGAGGTATATGTAGCACCAAAAGACCACGAGAGAGCATTACCTTACAAGACTGCATTCCTCATGCAGGAAATGTTGAAGGCTGGTGTGAACGAAGGTGGTGGTACAAGTCAAGCATTACGTCATTATACTTTTGGGGATACAGACTGGGGAGGAAAGACTGGTACAAGTAATAACCACTCTGATGCTTGGTTTATGGCAGTCAGCCCTAAACTTGTCGTTGGTGCATGGGTTGGTGGTGAATATCGCTCCATCCACTTCCGTACAGGAGCCTTAGGACAGGGTTCAAAGACTGCACTACCTATCTGTGGAGAGTTTATTTACAGCTTAATGCGCGACAAGGCTTTCCAAAAGTATCATGCTAAGTGGCAGTTAGACCCAGACGAGGATATCGACCCTTCAATGTACAACTGTCAACCAACAGTAGTTCGCCGTGCTACTCCTGACTCTTTGCGTGACTTTACAACAGGACATAGACGTCATCAGGAGGAAGAGGAAGAACCTATCGACGGACACGAAAATACAGACGAGGGTGGCTTTATATTAGAACCAGCTCCACAACCTACTCCAGAACGGCAGGGCAACAGTTCTAATAATGAATCGCCACAAATTATAAAGAAGGCGAAGAAGCCACGCAGTGAAGATATGGAAATTTAGGTAATTCATAATTCTTAAAATAGAACTTATGATTACTTCTGATTGATCAAGAAATCAGAGAACTTTTGGTAATTGATTAATAACAATCAATTCTTATCTTCAAACAACTAAACTTCTATATATTCACAGAGAGTATTACCTCTGTGAGTATATATGAAGGTTTTTGTTTTATCTATAGTCTCTTGTCAGTAAACTTAACAATAGGTCGTTGTAATTATACAGAAAAGGCGTAAGGCATAAATATAGATTAATAGCAAACATAACTATCAACTGCAAAGGGTAACTAAAGCCCCCAATCAATGTCACAAAAGAAGGTAAACATAGATGTAAATTCGATTGACTTGGATAATACAGAGTTGCAAAAAGCTCTTCAGATTATTCAATTCACAAACAATTCCCTATTCCTCACAGGAAAGCAGGAACAGGAAAGTCTACATTCCTACGTTACATTGCAGCGACAACAAAGAAAAAACATATTATTCTTGCACCCACAGGCATAGCTGCTATCAATGCAGGCGGTAGTACTCTACATAGCTTCTTCAAACTTCCATTCTATCCTCTTGTCCCAACTGACAAACGTTATTCTGCTCGTAATCTACGTGGCACAATGAAATACAATGGTGACAAGTGTAAACTTTTGCGGGAAGTCGAACTAATCATTATTGATGAGATTAGTATGGTTAGAGCTGACATCATCGACTTCATTGACAAAGTACTGCGCATATACAACCGTAATATGCGCGAGCCATTCGGCGGAAAACAACTTCTCTTGGTAGGCGACATTTATCAGTTAGAACCAGTTCTAAAGGAAGAGGATCGTCGACTCCTACAACCCTATTACCCAAGTAGCTACTTCTTTGATGCAAAGGTGTTCCAAGATTATCCACTTGTGAGTATTGAACTCAATAAAGTCTACCGTCAAACGACCCTCACTTTATTTCCATTCTTGACCATATCCGTACGAATCAGGTCACTGACACAGATTTCAACCATATCAATGAACGTGTTGGTGCAAGTTTGGAGAATACAAACAAGCCAGAAGGAGATTTCACCATTACCCTATCGACTAAGCGAGATACAGTAGACTGGATAAACAATGAAGGACTTGATAGCCTTGATGGAGCCCCTGTGATGTTCTTAGGTGAAATCAAAGGAGAGTTTCCTGAGAGCAGCCTCCCTACTCCTATTGAGTTAAACCTCAAGGTGGGAGCACATATCATGTTTATCAAGAATGACATTGAGAAACAATGGGTTAATGGAACCTTAGGTATTATTATCGGTATTGATGAGGAAGCTGGAATCCTCTATGTCCATACAGAAGAGGGAGATGACTTACAGGTGCAACGTGAGATGTGGGAGAATATAAGGTACCGATTCAATGAGGAAGAACAACGAATTGAAGAGGAACAAATAGGAACTTATATACAATTCCCCATTAAGTTGGCTTGGGCTATCACTGTACATAAGAGTCAGGGACTAACATTCAAGAATGTAAATATTGATTTTACAGGCGGTGTCTTTGCCGGTGGTCAGGCATATGTTGCTCTATCACGCTGTACAAGTCTTGAAGGTATTACACTCAAGGAACCACTGCGTAGAAATGAGGTCTTTGTAAGAAGTGAGGTAACACATTTTGCCAGACACTACAACGATAATAATATTATATCGACAGTACTCAAACAGAGCAAGGCTGATAAAGAATACTACGATGCTGTATGTGCTTTCGACAAGGGAGACTTTGATGCTTTCCTGCGTAGCTTTTTCTTGCTATTCATAGCCGTTATGATATTGAACGACCAGCTGCCAAGCGGTTTATCAGAAGAAAACTGAACCTCATTAACCAGCTACGTAATGAAAATGAGGAACTTAAGCGACAACAAGCTAAGAAGAATGAGTATCTCAAAGAGCTATCAGTAGAATATGTTATGATGGGTAAAGAGTGCGAGCGTGAAGAAATGAATGAGGCAGCTATTGCCAATTATGAGAAGGCTATTGCACTCTATCCTGATAATCCAACAGCACAGAAAAGATTGAAGAAATTAAAACCTTCAACCGAAAAAGATAATAAATAATGGAACAGAAAAAGAGTCTTTCAAAAATTATAGCAACAATCGTTTTTGGTATTGTTTTCATCATTATTGCTATTGTTTCTTGTAATCAAAGCAAAACAATAGAAGGCAGTAACAATGGAGATACTGTTGCAGCAAAGGAGTTTACACCACATGTTGAGAATGGTAAACTAAATATTGATTTACAGAGTATTACCTCTATTCGCTTTCCTAAGTATAAGACAACAAAAACAATACCTTTTATACCCGACTCTGTTAGTTTAGCGGCTGATGAAGAATCGGTAGAAAGTGGCAACTATTCAGCAACACTACTTCTTGATACGATTCCAAATAAAGAGTTTTATCAGAGAATAGACCTTGCAGCACAGCATGATACGTGTTGGGATATTAACAAATTTGCTTATACTTACGAAAGAAAAGATAAAGCTGGAGGTGTGTATAAAGTCGTATTTAGTAAAGGTGGACAGCAGATATTTGTCACTCATCTGAATAAAGACATGATAAAAATACGAATCAAACGAAGCCGAACAAATAAACATCACAATACTCCCCTAATTATGCTTAGGTTCTAAATGAACCAGTTTGGGTTTCATAAAACGCATAAAAAAAGTGTCAAAGCAAGTAGCTTTGACACTTTTTATATCCTTTTTAAGTCTTAACGAGCCTGCTCAAGCTTGCTATCAATATGTGCAATAGCATGGCTTTCCAAGTGAGCAAATGAATCGAGAATATCCTTAACATTCTTCTCTTCCTCTACTTGCTCATCAATATACTTTGCAATGAAGTTCTGTGATGCGCGGTCCTTCTCCTCATCAGCAACATCTGCCAACTTGTTGATAAGTTCTGTAACCTTCTGCTCATGCGCAAATGTATCTACAAAAGCCTCCTTAGCGTCTGTCCAACTTGTCTTAACGGCATCGATACTGGTAAGGATAACCTCACCACCACGATGAAGAACAAACTGAGCCATATCCATTGCGTGCTGTCTCTCCTCTTCAGCCTGCTTGTACATCCAGCCTGAGAAGCCCTTCCAGCCTTCCTTACGGAACCAACATGACATCTGTAAATAGAGATTTGATGACCACATTTCTGCCACAATCTGCGCATTGAACGCATCCTGCATTTTCTTTGATATATTCATTTCTTATTCTTTTTTTAATTAGTAATTAATTACTTACTTCGTTAGTCACTAATAATAATTCCGACTGCAAAATTACAACATTCTTGTTATTTTTCCAAATTATCAGCCCAAAAATATGATTTTTTCACATGCTTATTAAACTCATATCACACATCTATTTTATCATCCCAGCTATATTTATACTCCTTTTTAGATGATGTGTTATTGCCGCGCACATGTCGTGCTGATGGTAAACACCAATGGTGCTGAGCACTAATTAAGTTGCTATATATTGCTATGAAAAAGTGTATTTTTTATTGCTGTCCGGTAAAACTTAAATAACATATAAATCCTTGCGGAATAGCCTTTATATAGGTAATTCCGCATTCTTTTTTGAAATCCAAGCCCCCTAATCAAATAAGTCAAGTTCTTTTGGTGGTGAATTTGCCTTTTCAGCTATTATGATGAGTTCATCATTTTGTGGATTTTCCATAAATGAGATGAAATCAGTGTAATACATCAGTGTGAGCCTCAGCATGGTTACCAGCTGCGAGAAGGATACGTGTCTTTTTATCATTCTGGAGATAACGGTACAAAGCAGATTGGCAATGAGTACCACCCATGTCTGTATCTGTATGGCATTTACACTGTCACCATAGAAGAAATGCAGTGGGAAGTTCTGTTTGAGCTGCTTGTAAAGGGACTCTATAGCCCATCTTCGCTTGTAAATCTCCTCAAGGTCCTTTACATCAAGCTCAAAGTTATTGGTCAACAGGACAACTGACTTATGTGAGTTGTCACTCCACAGTTCCACTCGTCTTGCCTGGTGTCTTATCTCCCCCTTCTCAAAGACAATCTTCTTGTCTGTATGTGTAACCAATCCATCAGGGCTTACATAGGTTACTGAGGACAACTCCGTATAGGTGAGATTCTTCTTCATCTTGGTCACATAGCATACCCCCTTCCTCTGTAAGTCGCTGGAACTGTGCATAATCAACGTATGCTCTGTCCATGGTAAGGGTAGCATCCTTAGGAAGATGCACTTCTTTAAGTAGATAATGATCATGCGTGGCGGCAGAGGTAAGCTGTACGACCATGGGAACGCCAACATGATACTTCATCACCGTATGAACCTTCATACCGCCTTTCTTCTTACCACTCTTGGGGTGTCTGCCTACACCCTTGAGTATGTTGTCAAAAAGGGTAATCGTAGTTGAATCCATCATATACAGAAGCTTTTTCCCATGTCTTCTGTTCACCTTTAGGGCGGCTGTCCGATAAAAAAAGAACCATAACGCTCTAAGAGGTACGCATAAACGCTTGCAAAGAACTCTTGTGGGCGACGCTTGTTGGCATCAGCAAGCGTACTACGACGGACGACATAGTCGATGCCAAGATGATGCAGTTTGTTTACTTCAGCCTTCATGCCTATCTCCACTTCCCGAAGAGAATCAAAGTGTTTGAGAACACCGAAAAGCATTATGACAAGGTGAGTCCACCCATCAAGACGCTTCACATAAGCTTCACTTCGGGGTGTTTCAAGGCTGATTTGCTTGATTTGTTGCTTATCGAGTAATTTTTATTAACTGATTATAGACCGGCTGTCCGATAAAATGTGTACTTTTTGCCCATGTTATTGAAGTTTTATCGCAGAAACAAAAAGTAACAAAAAGGGCTGAAATCCGAGTGAGGATTTCAGCCCTTAACTTTTATATAACAAAAAAATGTTTACCGGACAGCAATATGTATTTTTTTATATTATTGGGATGAGGTCTACACCCAAATGGGAATACAAACGTATTTCATCGTACTTTTTATATATCAAAAAGATTTGCATCAAAGCGGTTACTAAAAGTAAACCTGAACTTTGATACAAATCTTTGTTTTCTATACTTATCTTTATAAACGTATTCTCGTTCTACAAAAGATTATTCAATTACTACAGTTGTCCAACCATGCTTATCTTCTATCGTGCCATACTGAATACCACGGAGGGTTTCATAAAGCTTGGTAGACCATGGTCCTGGTTTGTCACCAAAACTATAAACCTTACCCGTCTCCGTATCATCAAGATGTGATATCGGAGAGATAACTGCTGCTGTACCACAAGCACCAGCTTCTTCAAGCTATCCAATTCATCTTCTGAAATAGGACGACGCTCTACCTTCATTCCAAGGTCTTCAGCAATCTGCATCAGACTCTTGTTCGTTATAGATGGCAAGATAGAACTTGACTTAGGAGTAACGTAAGTATCATCCTTGATACCAAAGAAGTTGGCTGCACCACACTCGTCAACATACTTCTTCTCCCTTGCATCCAAATAGAACTCTGATGCATAACCTTGCTCATGTGCACGACGATTTGCTCTAAGTGATGCAGCATAGTTACCACCAACCTTATACATACCAGTTCCCAATGGAGCAGCACGGTCAACATCACGAACAATAACATAAGGATTAGCACAGAAGCCACCCTTAAAGTAAGGACCAACAGGGGTAACAAAGATTAAGAAGCAATATTCCTCTGCTGGACGAACACCCACCTGAGCAGATGTACCAATTAACAACGGACGAATATAGAGTGAAGCACCACTCTCGTAAGGTGGGATATATTCTTGATTAAGACGAACAACTTTTTTAACCATTTCTGCAAACAACTCTGTTGGTACTTCTGGCATTACAATACCACGACTTGTATTCTGCAAACGTTTTGCATTTTCTTCTACACGAAAAACACGCACTTTACCATCTGGACAACGATATGCCTTCAATCCCTCAAAAGCCTCTTGACCATAGTGAAGACAAGTTGCTGCCATGTGAAGTTTAAGATACTCATCTGAACTGACTTCTACCTCACCCCACTTACCATTGCGATAGTAACAGCGAACATTATAATCAGTTGGCATATAGCCAAATGATAAACTTGACCATTCTATATTCTTCATATTATTTTCGTGTTAAGTTATTATTCATGACAATTATCTACAAAAGTAAACAAAATATTCTTACCATGCAACCAAATAACAAGTTAATTAAACTTACATTTCGTTTTCTAAATAAGAAAAAAGAGAATTATTGCTTTTCTAAAAGCTTTTGAATCTCGTTGTCGGTACGCTTAAGCTTTTGTTTACAGAGCTTTACTAACTCTTGAGCTTCTTTTAATTGGGCAGCCATAGAGTCTATATCAAGTTCTCCACGTTCCATTTTATCTACAATAGCTTCCAATTTATGAACTGCTTCTTCGTATTTTATTTCTTTCATTGCCTTTTCACATTTATAATATATGGAATAATATGCTCTTTTAGGATAAACGTTCCACCTTACTCTCGACCTCGCCAGTCTCAAAACGTGTTGTTATCGTATCACCTATCTTTAAGTCTTTAGCGTTACGAATTGTCTTACCATTACACAATGTAATACTGTACCCACGCTTTAAGAGTAAAGAAGGATCAAGTAACCTTGCCCGCTGCTCAAGTATATCGAGTCGATGCTGCTCAACAGACAACTTATTTTGCAGTGTCAGTAACATACGATTTTGTAACGTGCTTAAATGAAAATCAGCCTGTTTTATAGCTTCATTCATTCTCATCACCAGCCGTTGGGATAAGCCTTCAAGCCAAGCATCCTGCTTTGTACGAACCACAGAGAACAATACTGGAATATGTGAACCAATATGTTGAATACGCATTTTCTCAACCTCTAAAGCCTTCTTCACACCATCGATTATCGCAGCTTGCGCGTTTTCTACTCTCATCAGCGTTGAAGCAAGATGGTCTATGAGATAAGCAGCAGCAGCAGTTGGCGTCTTCATACGTTGAAACGATACCATATCCAAGATGCTTTCATCACGTTCGTGTCCAATACCTGTTATAATTGGTAATGGAAAGTTTGCCACATTCTCAGCAAGATTCAAGGTATCAAAACCGCTAAGGTCGGCTGTTGCACCACCACCACGAATGATAACAACACAATCGAAATCTTCTTCACGACTATTGATTTGATTCAATGCGTTTATTATACTCTGTTCAACAGAGTCGCCCTGCATAATAGCAGGAAACAATTCTACGTGGAAATAGAGTCCATAATCATTAGTTTCTAACTGATTACAGAAGTCACCATAACCAGCAGCGGTCTCAGAAGAGATAACAGCTATACGCTGAGCAAACATCGGAAGACAAAGTTCTTTTTGCAAATCAAAGACTCCTTCTGCCTTTAATTGACGGATAATCTCTTGCCGCTTACGCATCATATCACCCATCGTATACTCAGGATTGATATCATCAACTATCCAAGAGAAGCCATACTGAGGATGAAATTGAGCATGAACTTGTAACATTACCTCATTCCTGCTCGTATTTCCTGACCTGTAATACGAACAAAAGCAGGCTTTATAAGTGTCCAAATGTTGCTCCAACACTTTGCTGAAGCACGTGCTATAGGTACATTGCTTCCTTCGTTCTTCTCAATCAGCTCCATATAACAGTGTCCACGATTCTCACGGGCCTCAGACAATTCTGCTTCCACCCAATAAGAACGTGACAGAGTTGCGTCTATCACATCTGCGACAAGACTGTTTAATTCAAATAACGAAAGTGCTTGGTCATCTTTTAGAAATATATGTTTCACTAACCACTACTGATTATAACGAGTTGCTGACTGATAGGCTGACCAAAAGTCAGGTATACCATATCCCATTATATTGTCAGGAGATTGACAATTATTTCCCGATTGACGAACAATATCTAATATCTCTTTTGCTGATTTATTAGGGCATGCCTGCCACAAACAGGCTACCATACCAGCTATGAGTGGACAAGCGAACGACGTTCCATTGTCCGGTATGATATATCCCCTACCCGATACGACATTTGTTGGACATCCATAAGCCATTACATCTGGCTTAATACGCCCATCAGCTGTAGGACCTATCGATGAAAAAGGGGCATTAACTTTATCAAGAGAAACTGCTCCCACAGTAAGAATATCATGTGCATCAGCAGGAACATTAATCTTCTTCCAAGTTCCCATACCATCGTTACCTGCACTATTTACAAGTATCATTCCCTTACTTGCCAAACGTGATGCTGCTTGAGAAATTGCTGCAGTTCGCCCATTTAAATCTGAGTAACGATAGTTCATAGATATATCATCAAAGCCGTGATAGCCCAAAGATGAACTAATGATATCAACACCTACAGAATCAGAAAACTCAACTGCAGCTATCCAAAAATCTTCTTCTGCAGGGCTTTCTGTCGAATAGTCTTCCGTACGAAGCAACCAGAAATCAGCTTTAGGAGCAGTACCCACAAACACCGTAGGCTGGTTCATCGCTATTGTTGACAAAGTCTTAGTACCATGATCCATCTCTTTATAGACATCATTATCGTACCCTGCAACAAAGTTATGTGTACCTTTTATATTGAGATTCCTAAAGGCTGCAATCTTATCCACATTCATAAAGCCTGCATCCAACACTGCGATAGTCATGCCTTGTCCCATAAAACCAAGGTTGTGCAGCTTTCTACCATTCAAACTCTCAATTTGCCCCTTACCCATACCATAATAATCGTGAACCGTAGAATCAAGAGATTGAAGTTCAGAATTATAACGAACACGTTGAGAAAGTGGACGGATAGAGTCTGGAGAGACAAATACTAACTTACTATCTTTCACAAAAGACAATACTTTTAAGTCTTCTAACGTTTGGCGATTATTGCCACGAACAAGAACAGAGTTATTCCATTTACTCACAGCAACAACCTTACCACCTCTCTTCTTTATCTGTTGAATATAATCAGGTGATACCGGTAGATCTGTCGAATCAAGCTTTAATCCCTGACGTTCACGTCGAAGAAGAGAAGCTTTTGATAGAAATTTCTCTGGTTTATCCAAGGAATAAGGTGTTCCATTCTTATCTTTTAACGTAACACGGAACATATAACACTTTCCTCCTGGGTAACTTATCAAGCCACCACTCTTATTAGAAGCTAATAAAGTAGCGCTGACCAGTATAAATAGGAATATAATATAATTTCTAAGATAAGTTTGTTTCATAATCTGCAAACTTACACAAAATAATTGAATTATACCGCAGATACAAAAAGAAATTAGATAAATAAAAAGGATTTCCTTTATTAGGAAATCCTTCTTGTACACCCTTAGGGATTCGAACCCTAGACCCACTGATTAAGAGTCAGTTGCTCTACCAACTGAGCTAAGGGTGCATGCTAAACGAAAGGACTTGGGGTAGAAATCAATTCTTGTACACCCTTAGGGATTCGAACCCTAGACCCACTGATTAAGAGTCAGTTGCTCTACCAACTGAGCTAAGGGTGCTCATTTCGTTTTTGCGAGTGCAAAGGTATTACTTTTTTGCGAATTAACCAAACTTTTCTATCTTTTTTTAGTCATAAATCAGTCGATAATATTATGCCATCAGGCTGAAAGTTTAGTATAACTACATGATAATATGAGAATTACAAAATGACATGGTTCTAAAAGGAAGCAATTATTTTTATGTCTTTATAATTATCTTTCGCTCCAGATAAGTAAATTCAGACGCCTTTGATGCCTAATTAACTTATATAATTTAACCCAATTCGATCATTAGAGCCTAAACATATTTTTGTTTTATTATCGAACAGATTGTTTGGCTTTGGAACGCAGGCGTAGCGAGCTACGTCAAGTTAAAAAAAGACGGACAAGATGCCGATAAAAAAATAAAAGATGTTAGGAAACAACACAAAAAACAAGAATTCCTGAAACATTGTGGTCTAATGACCGATTTGGGTTTAAACAAAATGAGGATGAAACTTACAACAGTTTCATCCTCATAATATCGTTTTATAATGATTTCTCTATTATATATTATACTGATGCAAATCAACGAACTTACCACGCTGACGACGCTCATCAATCATACGTTGTAGCTTTGCCTTGCGATGTGGCGCAATCCATTTCTTCGCAAAAATGTTAGGAATAGCAACACCAAGAGCAATACAAACTAAGACTAACGAACCATTGATTGCAAAAGACATAGCATGCGTTACTTCTCCAACAACACCCTGCATCCCCATAAAACCATAAAGTGCACGATACATTAATACACCTGGAACGATAGGGATAACAGCAGGAATAGTGATACACTGATGTGGTGTATGGAGGATATGGACAGCCTTAATATTAATGATAGATATCAATGCCGAACCACAAAGTGAACCAACAACTATTCCAAGTCCAAGACCAGCATTTCCTGTTGAAGGGTCAAGGAAAACGAAGTTACGCGTACAAACACAGATTATACCTCCAACCGCAATCCAAGGCATTAAACGATATGGAATATTATAAATCGTTGCAAAGCCCATAGCAGAATTGCAGCAGCAACAGCATAGACATAGAAAGAGTGATGAGGAATAGTAGGGAGGTCTTTTGCAAAACCATCAAAGCTACCACATTTAATTGCCAACATAATACCAAATGACATTGCTATGACAATAAGAAGCGTGTTCATTGCACGGACTAATCCTGTGTTTATATGATTGTCTAACAAGTCATTAACAGCGTTTATTAAAGGGACTCCTGGAACAATATAAAGGGCACAAGCTAAGAGTGGATGCCAAGGAGTTTCTGTAAACAGAATTGGACGAAGGAACTCTGGTAACGCTGCTTGAACGGTAGGTGTAGAGAGAAAAGACGACAACCATGCAAGAATTGTACTAACAAAAGCCGCAACAGCAAAGTTAGCATAAAGATTAGAACCAGAATGATTCAAGAACATACGAAGACGATTACCCAATATAGCGGCAATAGAAGCATAGAAGAAAGCTGTCCAATCACAACCGAACTGAATACAGAATCCACCACAAGCAAGTCCTGCGCCAATAGCAATTATCCAATCCTTGTAATAGTGTTTACCATTAGCAATCTTCTCAAGTTCCTCTTCATACTTATCTAACGAATAGTCCTTTTGAATAGCACGCCATGAGAGTTTTGAAACTTCCTGAATAGCAAGCATATTAATTACATGCTTATCACAACGCTGCATCTTAGAAACTATGATATTCGTCACTAACATTCACCTGCAACATATAATAATCAATGTTCATGTGCAGATTCTCTTTGGGAAGTCCCAAATAAGCTGCTGTACGCTCCATATTTCGCTTCACACGACTCGTATCAGCAGAACTTTCCATAAGAATTTGCCCTGTACGAAGGAGCAAATCGAGTTTTCTACGAAGGGTTTTCTTGGAACAATCCATCTGTTTTTCGTCCATACAAAACAATCTTTAAACTTTAAAACTTTTGCAAAGGTACAATTTATTATCCGTATAGGAAAATTACGCTGCTAAAAATCAAATCTTTAGCTTAATAATTATAGAACTTTGTTCTCAAAAGTAAAAAGCTCATCAGACTTTTCGAGTAATACTACTATAGATTTTTACGACGCAAACCCCTACTCTCTTTTAGACCTATTCGTAATAAACAAGTTTTCTTATGCTTAGTAAATCTGTACATCGTAACCGTCCGCACCATTGGTGTTCACCGCCCGCACAAGATGTGCTAACCCTCCGCACAATATGTGCTGTCCCTCTGCACCAAATCATTTCACAAACAGTAAAATACGGTTTAATAGAAGTTTGAGAAGGTATATATCAAAGAGTCGATGAATAAAAACAAATGAGTTTCTTTCCCTCTCCTTATTCTTCAATGCCCAAAGAATCTTCTATCAATGCCGCAACGATAACAATTTTCTCGTAGAAAACGAAGTGGACGAGAAGAAATCCGAACTATAAACATTGAGTTTCTTACATCTTCGTTAGGGAATCTCTTCAAAGCCGTTTTTCATCAAGGTGTTAATACCGACAACATTCTGGTAACCAAAACCTTTCTGTAGGATAAATCGATTTTAATAGAGTGTTGTAACTATGAAAATAAAGCTTCTCAAATAGTTATAAGATGCAATATGTGCAATAAAACAAATAATCTTCAAAAATAAATTCCGATTTCTTTGGATTTCTCAAGAATGTTATATACTTTTGCTCATATCGTTATGAGAAAATATGTTTTTATTGCCATTATAGCATCTGTAACTTTAACGAGTTGCTTGAGTTTCTTCCCCAATCGGTACGAGAAAGCTCTTGTATACAATGGTTTTCGAGCAAATACCAATACAGGGATAGCTACAAAAGTGAACATAAAAGGCTACTATTCTTTAGTTAATGATAGCACCAATTCTGTTACTGTAGGAGGTTCTTCTACCATTAGCAAGGGTGGCATGTCAACGCTTGCAGGGTATAATCCTTTTATCCTTTATGAGGACGGAACATACGGAAATATTCTTTTTAATGCTGTAGAAAAGGATTTTTCTGCCAATGAGCATTATAAGAGAGCTAATGTGGAATTGGATAAGGAATGTACTCCTTTAAATAACATATATCTTATGAGGAGTGGGTATTATAAGCTAAAAGAAGATACAATCTGTGTAACGACATATATATATTATTTACTACGCACAGAACTGGTATTACTGAGGTATAAAATCATTGATAACAGTCATCTGCTACTTTTAGATGAAACCTATATTTCTGGAAATAAAAATGAAAAACGATACTTGTGTTCAGAATAGGATATTTGAATTTATCTCAGCTAAAACACTTCCTTCTCCATCTTTGTTCCCAATTAAAAAGAAAAGGTGGGCTTGGGCTAACAAGAAGGATTGGAAACAATTTAAGCATAGTATTGCAAGAACATCAAAAAACAAATAAGAATATACTATAATTTTTTACAAGTTTATCAGAGATACATTTTATAGCAGTTATTTTTTTGTATCTTCATGACGATTTTTTAAGTTTTCCACCGATTCTGCCCGTGATGGGTCGTTCGGGGGATTTATGTAAAGGTACAATTAATATATAATGCTGACAAACAATTAGTTAAGAAAAATCTGAATATCCCTACACAAAGCTTCGTTATCAAGCCACCCCTCACTATCGGGCGGATTGCCGAAGAGTTGTTCGATACGATGAATAAAGTTTGCAGAATAAAACAATTTATTCAAAATATATTTTTCCTGTCACTGATATCATCCAAAAATAGCCTATAAACAATTGATTTGCAGCACCTTTACATGAAGTGTTAAAAGTGACAGCAAAATAAAATTAAAACAACAATGCTTATATCACTAACTTTAGTCTGCTTTATTACTCCGCATATCGGAAACCTTAATTTAACTGTATAATAGCTTTTCGAATATTCTCTTTTGCAACAGTAGGTTTCATTGCTTCTGTAAGCATCATATCCTTTGGTGTAATACATTGAACTTGTGAGAAGCCTGCTTTAAGTAAAGCTGCCGCATCCTTTACCTTCCCAGCTATAAGCATAACAGGAACATTCTTACGAAGACCATATTCTAAAACCCTTATCGGTATCTTTCCCATTAATGTCTGACTATCTGCACTACCCTCCCCTGTTATAATCAAATCTGCATCTTCTATAAGTGAATTAAAATTGACAGTTTCTAAAAGAACATCTGCACCTGAACGCATCTTAGCATTCATAAACTGCATAAAAGCATAACCCAATCCACCTGCAGCTCCAGCACCGTTATTCAAAGAACAATCAAAACCTAACTGAGCAGCAGCCATACGTGCAAAAGTACGTGCTCGACGATCCAAACAAGCTATCATTTCTGGTGTCGCCCCCTTCTGTGGACCAAAAATGACAGCAGCACCACGTTCACCAAAGAGAGGATTATTTACATCTGAAGCTAAGATTATATCTAAATCTCGTAAAAAATTATCACGCCAGTTCTTCCCAAAAATGTCTTTCAAAGCTGCCAACATACCAAGTCCGCAATCGCTTGTAGCTGACCCTCCAAGTCCGATAATAAATTTTCTAAACCCTCTTTGAAGTGCGTCTGCTAAGAGTTCACCTAATCCATAAGTGGTTGCACGTAAAGGATTCAATTCCTGTTGCTTAAGAAGATTTATGCCACACGACAAAGCCGTCTCTATGACGACCGTATTATCTGCACATACGGCATAGCTCGCTTGAATGGGACGCATGAGTGCATCGTGGCAATTAACAGTAATCTCCTTACAGTCGAATAACTGTAAAAAGACTTCTAACATTCCATCTCCCCCATCCGTGACAGGAACCTTTACAACATTAACTTCCTGCCACCGCTCACGAAGACCCTGTTCAGCAGCATCTTCAGCTTCAACAGAAGATAAACAACCTTTAAAACTATCAATTGCTAAAATAATATGCTTCATATTGCTTGCAAAGTTATTAAGAATTCGTGAATAATTTGGTTTTTACATCTATTATATATATCTTTGCAAGATAAACTGTAATTATATACCTCTTTATGAAACAATTTTTCAAATTCGTTTTTGCTTCTTTCTTTGGAATGATGCTGTTTAGCATCGTTACGGGACTCTTTGCACTTTTCACTATTGCCGGTATGATTGCATCGCAGGATACAACCAAAGAACCTGAAGACAACTCAGTACTTGTTTTGAATCTTTCAGGACAGATGTCAGAGAGAAGTGAAAATAATTTCTTAGTCAGCTACAAGGTTCTCAAATAAATAGTTTGGGTCTTGACGATATGCTTGAAGGAATCAGAAAAGCTAAAGACAACGATAAAATTAAGGGTATATACATAGAAGCAGGTGCGTTTGCGTCTGATTCATATGCTTCTATGCAGGCATTGCGTAAAGCACTACTCGATTTCAAGAAGAGTAGAAAGTGGATTATTGCTTACGCTGACACCTATACACAGGGTACATACTACTTGTCGTCTGTTGCTGATAAAGTTTATCTTAATCCACAAGGACAGATTGACTGGCACGGATTAGCTTCTGAACCAGTTTTCATTAAGGACCTCTTGGCGAAGTTCGGTGTAAAAATGCAGGTTGTAAAGGTTGGTGCTTACAAAAGCGCAACCGAGATGTTCACTGGCGATAAGATGAGTGATGCTAATCGTGAGCAAACATCAGCCTATTTAAACAGTATCTGGGGCAATATTACAAAGGAAGTTGGCGCAAGCAGAGGTTTGTCAGTAGCACAACTGAACGCATACGCTGACAGTATGATAACCTTTGCTGACCCACAAGAATATGTAAAACTGAAGCTCGTTGATGGCTTAGTTTATACAGACCAGATAAAAGGAATCGTGAAGAAGCAGTTAGGTATTGAGGCTGATAAAGACATCAATCAGGTTACTATTGCTGACATGGTGAACACTGAGGACAAGGACCAAGGTGATAAGGAAAATGAAGTTGCAGTCTACTATGCTTATGGTGATATTGTTGATGGTGTTGTAGGAGGTCTCTTCTCACAAGGTCATCAGATTGACGCACAAGTTGTTTGCAAGGATTTGGAGGAATTAGCAAAAGATAAAGACGTTAAGGCTGTTGTCGTACGTGTCAACTCTGGGGGTGGCTCCGCTTATGCATCAGAGCAAATCTGGCATCAGATTATGGAACTGAAGAAATTGAAACCTGTCGTTGTTAGTATGGGTGGAATGGCTGCTTCTGGTGGCTATTATATGTCAGCACCAGCCAACTGGATTGTTGCTGAACCTACAACAATTACAGGCTCTATTGGTATCTTTGGTATGTTCCCAGATGTTAGCGGTCTGCTAAGAGAAAAATTGGGTTTAAAGTTTGATGAAGTAAAAACCAACAAATATGCAGACTTCGGCACACGCGCTCGTCCTTTCACAGAAGAAGAAATGTCATATCTTAGCCAATATGTAAACCGTGGCTATAAACTCTTCCGTCACCGTGTGGCAGAAGGACGTAAGATGACTGAAGAACAGGTTGAGAAGGTAGCACAGGGGCATGTGTTTACTGGTCAAGATGCACAAAAGATAGGACTTGTTGATCAGCTTGGTGGATTGGATGTTGCTGTAGCAAAAGCTGCACAACTTGCTAAACTACCAAATTATAGAAAATGTGCTTACCCTAAGGAGCCTAACTTCTTAGAGCAAATGATGGAGCAAACGAATCCTAATAATTACCTCAGCCAACAGTTACGTGCTAACTTAGGTGACTATTATGAGCCTTTTACACTCTTAAAGACCATCAATCAACAGAATGCAATCCAGGCACGTCTGCCATTTTATCCTAATATCCATTAATCATATATGGAAGGAGACCACATCAAAATAAACAAATGGCTATTGCCTTTCAGCTGGCTCTATGGGCTTGGAGTAAGACTGCGCAATGAGTTATTTGAACTGAACATTCTCAAATCCCGACAGTTTGACATTCCAGTCATATCTGTTGGTAATATTACCGTGGGTGGTTCTGGCAAAACTCCCCACGTAGAATATCTTATCCGATTACTGAAGGATAAAATGAAGGTGGCTGTCCTCTCACGTGGCTATAAACGTAAGAGTTGTGGATACGTATTAGCAAACGAGAATACTCCTATGCGGGAGATTGGTGATGAACCCTATCAAATGAAGACAAAGTTCCCTGATATTCGTGTTGCAGTTGATAAGAAGCGATGTGAGGGAGTAGACCGATTAACATCTGACGAGGAAACAAAGATACAGATGTAATCCTTTTAGACGATGCTTTTCAGCACCGATATGTACATCCTGGTATCAATATCCTGTTAGTTGATTATCATCGACTTATCATCTATGACAAACTTCTTCCTGCAGGAAGACTACGTGAGCCACTCTCTGGAAAGAATCGTGCAGATATTGTGATTATCACGAAGTGCCCAAAGAGTCTTAACCCAATAGACTATCGTGTATTGAGTAAAGCAATGGAACTCTACCCTTTCCAACAGCTTTATTTTACGACGTTAGACTATTGTGATTTGGAACCTATCTTCAGTAAAGGAAGAAATATACCACTCACAGAGATAAGAGGAAAAAATATCTTGTTGCTTGCTGGTATCATGTCACCAAAGCAATTGGAGTTGGATCTAAACTCTTTCACAGGAAACAATGCACTGACAACACTATCGTTCCCAGACCATCATGCATTCACAACAAAGGATATTCATCGTATTAACGAGACCTTTGCTAAAATGCCTGAACCAAAATTGATTGTCACAACAGAGAAAGATAAGGCACGTCTTGTTGATATTGATAAATTATCAGACGAAGTAAAAGAAAACATTTATGCACTTCCTATCAAGGTAAGCTTTATGCTTGACAAGGAAGAGACATTCAATAAAAAAATAATATCCTATGTACGAAAAAATTCAAGAAACAGCATCTTGGCTAAAAGAGAGGATGACCACAAGTCCAAAGACAGCCATCATTCTGGGCACAGGCCTCGGACAATTAGCTTCAGAGATAACCGATAGCTACTCATTTTCTTATCAAGATATACCAAATTTTCCAGTTTCAACAGTAGAAGGTCACGCTGGTAGCCTTATCTTTGGACGACTTGGTGGTAAGGATATCATGGCTATGAAAGGTCGCTTCCACTTCTATGAAGGATATAACATGAAGGATGTTACCTTCCCTATTCGTGTAATGCACGAGTTAGGCATTGAAACATTGTTTGTTTCAAACGCTTCTGGCGGTATGAATCCATCGTTCAAGATTGGTGACCTCATGATTATTACAGATCATATTAATATGTTCCCAGAACATCCGCTACGTGGTCGTAACTTCCCTACAGGTCCTCGTTTTCCAGATATGCACGAGGCATACGACCATAAATTGGTTGATTTAGCAGACTCTATTGCTAAGGAGAAGAACATCGAAGTTCAGCATGGAGTTTACATGGGCGTACAAGGACCAACCTTTGAAACACCTGCAGAATACCGTATGTACCACAAGATGGGAGGTGATGCTGTTGGCATGAGTACCGTACCAGAGGTTATCGTTGCTCGCCATAGTGGTATTAAGGTGTTCGGCATCAGTGTAATCACTGACCTTGGTGGCTTTGATGTTCCTGTAAAGGTTAGCCACGAAGAGGTTCAGGAAGCTGCAAACGCTGCACAGCCACGTATGACAGAGATTATGCGTGAGATGATTAAACGCTCATAAGGCATATAAATATAAAAAGAAACTAAGGCGTTCTTTATTCTATAATTCATAGATAAAGGACGTCTTAGACATTATATCAATAAGCTATTAATAAAGTAAATGGAAATAAAAGACCTTGGTGAATTCGGACTAATCAACCGTCTCACAAAAGATATACAACCAATCAACAACTCTACCATTATGGGCGTGGGTGATGATGCTGCTGTTTTACACTATTCAGATAAAGAAACACTTGTCTCTTCACAGATGTTCATGGAGGGTGTACAGTTCGATTTAACTTACATAGACATGGAACATCTTGCCTACAAGGTGGCTATGATAGCTATGAGTAACATATTCGCTATGAATGGACAACCACGGCAACTCATCGTTTCATTAGGGCTTGGAAAACGTTTCAAAATAGAAGACCTTGATCAGTTCTATGCTGGATTGAACAAAGCTTGTGCTAAATGGAATGTAGACATTGTTGGAGGTGACACGACTTCTTCATATACGGGACTTGCTATTAACCTCACTTGTATTGGTGAAGCTGCAAAAGATGATATCGTCTATCGTAGTGGAGCAAATGAGACCGATCTTATCTGCGTTACCGGTGATCTTGGTTCAGCCTACATGGGCTTGCAAATTCTCGAACGCGAAAAGACAGTCTACTACCAGCAGGTCCAGGAATATAATAATAAGGTAAAAGAAGCACAAAGTAATAAAGATGAGAAACGACTTGAAGCTTTGCGCCAAGAACGTGCAGCCATTGAGGATTTTCAGCCTGATTTTGCGGGTAAAGAATATCTTATTGATCGCCAGTTGAAACCTGAAGCACGTGGTGATGTACTCAATCAACTGCGTACAGCAGGCATACATCCAACCTCTATGATTGATATTTCAGATGGATTGGCAAGTGAATTAAAACATATTTGCGAAAAAAGTCACTGCGGTTGTAGAATCTATGAAAAGAATATTCCTATCGATTATCAAACTGCAGCAACCTGCGAAGAGTTCAATATGAACCTTACAACAGCTGCTTTGAATGGTGGAGAAGACTATGAACTTCTTTTTACAGTACCTATCGGCGATCATGAGAAGATTGATAAGATGGAGAATATCAGACAGATAGGTTATATAACAAAGGAAAGCTTGGGTGCATTCCTTATTGCTCGTGATGGTAACGAGTTTGAGTTGAAGGCACAAGGTTGGCCTAAAAACGAGAAATAGCCAACCTGTTAAAGGATGTAAACAGAAACATTTTTTTTTAGAAAAACTTGGAGGAATAAAATAAAAGTACTACCTTTGCATCGCAATTGAGAAAACAACACAAACGTTACAAAAAAATTGATTGCAAATAACAATGGTGCCATAGCTCAGTTGGTAGAGCAAAGGACTGAAAATCCTTGTGTCCCCGGTTCGATTCCTGGTGGTACCACTCCTCCTTTCATCAGGGCGGTTCTCGCAAGAGGCCGCTCTTTTTTTATTACTCATTATAACCTCCTTATAAAGGGGTCAGTCCTAAAACGGGGCTCAGTAGAAAAAAAGGTGGGGAAATTTTTCTTAATTAATATATTTTTCTTTCCTTTGTATCATGGAAGAAAAAAATATCTATATCAGTTAGCCGAATTCGTTTTTACCCAGTGATGTATTACATTATTTCTCTATTGTTAAGATAGAGTCTGATACTTCATTGTTACGTATTTATCTTGATGAGAAGATGGAGAAAGAACTTTCCGATGATCTTCATTTTGAATCAAAAGGCTTTATGGAAGCTGTCGAGGTGACGGACTTTCCGATTCGTGACCATAAGGTTATTTTGGTTCTTCGTCGACGTCGCTGGATAGATATTCGTACAGGTAAGAGTTTCTCTCTTCCCTTGCAGATAGATATTACAGCCTCCGGCACTCGTTATTCCAAAGAGTTCGGAGCTTTTTTAAAAGAAACGTATGGAGACATCCCCAGTGACCTGCCGTACGCTTGAGGAATTCTATCATATCAATGGACGTAGTTTTGAGAAACAATACAAGGAAACACTAAGTGGTTACAGGTCTTGGGATCAGTTGTCTCATGCTCAGAAGTGGCTTCTCTTTGAGGATAATATTGGTAAGAATATAGCAATAGACGAGACATCCTTGTCCAATGGTGAACTCTATACGATTATCACTAATAGGGACAAACACGGCAAGCAAGGATGTCTTGTAGCCATTGTTGCTGGAACCAAATCCTTGGATGTCTGCAAGGTATTGGATAAGATAGATGAAAAGAAACGGGAAGCCGTAGAAGAGGTCACCTTGGACTTGTCCGATAGTATGCGTAAGATTGTAAGGCATTGTTTTCCAAAAGCTAAACGAGTGATTGATCGCTTTCATATACAGAAACTTGCAAGTGATGCCGTGCAACAGATGAGAATAGAGTATCGCTGGGCAGCTTTACAGCAAGCAAATGATGAGAAAGAGAATGCGAAGTTAGAAAAGATAGCGTATCAACCACAGACTTTTGAAAATGGAGATACACGTAGTGAACTGCTGGTAAGAAGTAGGTACCTGTTGTTCAAATCATCAGAGAAATGGACTGATGAACAGAAGCTAAGAGCCAAAATACTGTTCAGAGAATATCCTGACATTAAGAAGGCTTACGGTTTATCACATTCGCTAAGAATGATTTTTGCTAAGAATACTATCAAAGATGTAGCCAGACTATCATTGGCAAAATGGTATAATAATGTCGCAGAAGCTGGCTTTCATTCCTTTAATGTCATTGCTGCAACTTTCTACGAGCATTACGAAGACATACTTAACTTTTATATTAACAGATCTACAAACGCTGCTGCGGAATCCTTCAATGCAAAAATAAAACTATTTAGGGCTAACTTAAGAGGAGTTGTAGATAAAAGTTTCTTTCTTTTTAGGCTTGCCAAAACTATATGCCTATCCCCACTAAATATCTACTGTCCCTAAAACGGGTCAGTCCTAAAAAGCCCATTTGCAAGTCTATCCTCTTAAGCGCATAATTTCATAAGTATTTATTAGCTTTGCATCATGAAGAATCACCAAAACGGCTCAGTAGAAATTGTCTTTACAACTTGACGTAGCCCGCTACGTCTGCGCCAAAAACAAACAAGATGCTCGATAATAAAACACAATATGTTTAGGCTCTAATGAACTATTTGGGTTAAAAAGAAAAAAAGCGATGACCTTCACAGGTGATCGCTTTCTTTACTCAATAGGTATTAGTCTTTTAAAGGTAAAAGATTGTTTTCAGGATAACAGTCACAAAGATATATTATTTTTCGCGTCACATGCAAACTTTTAGTAGATTATTTTTTTCATTATAATGATGTGTGCGAACACATGTTTATGCAAAAATCTATTTTTTTAACGAAATAAGTCTCAAACCTCTTGTTTCATAAGGTTTTTTTGTTATTTAAAAAGTTCAGAAATTTAAGTTATTCCATTTGTAAATTAATAGCCTTTTGTAATGCTATATGAATAGTTGTGCGTCTATACTTTTTCATAACACCACCGATCCTTTTTGTATAATAATTTATCCATTAAAATGCTTTTTGTTATCCATAGTGTCTCTTTTATTCATAGATTATAATTAACTTTGCAAAGAATTTATGTATAAGTTAAATATTAAGTAAAAAGCAAAACCTTCCATTACTACATTTATAAATGATTATGAAGAAAAGAACAATCGTGTTGTTTGGAATGCTCCTTATGGTTTTTGACTGCTGTTGCTGGCGGCAAAATCAAGGTAGCATGTGTAGGAAATAGTGTGACATGGGGAATGACAATTATCGATAGAGAAAAGAATTGTTATCCAGCACAACTACAGAAGCTGTTAGGAGATAAATATGAAGTCAGAAACTTCGGACACTCTGGAACTACACTACTACAACATGGACATCGTCCCTATGTCGACCAACAAGAGTACCAAGACGCTTTGAACTTCAAGGCAGACCTTGTCATTATCCATCTTGGACTCAATGATACCGACCCACGAAACTGGCCTGAGTACAGTGAAGAATTTAATGCTGATTACATCCGTCTAATTGATAGTTTCCGTCAGGCGAATCCTAAAGCAAAGATTTGGATTTGTCTTATGACCCCTATCTTTGAGCGTCATCCACGTTTTGAGAGTGGTACACGCGACTGGCATGCGCAGATTCAGAAACATATACGACAAGTGGCGACTGCGACACGAGTTCCACTCATTGACTTAAATACACCTCTATATAGTCGTCCCGACCTTCTTGCCGATGCTATTCACCCGAATGCTGAGGGCGCAAAGATTATTGCAGAGACGGTCTATGGAGCCTTGACAGGCAACTATGGTGGGCTTGCCCTGTCTCCATTGTATACCGATGGTATGGTTATTCAGCGCAACAAACCTATTGTTTCCGTGGAAAAGCAAATGCAGGTGAAACTGTTAAGGTCAACTTCAATGGGCATATGCTTTCAGCTATAACAAATGATGCAGGAAAATGGAAGATTACCTTCCCTGCTGAGAAAGCTGGCGGACCTTATAAAGCCCAAATAAGTACGAAGAAAGAAAAGCTTACTATTAAAGACATATACGTTGGTGAAGTGTGGCTTTGCTCAGGACAATCAAACATGGAGTTACCTGTACATGCTGTACAGAGCAGGACACAAGACTTGAATGAGGCTGACAGTCAGACACACTTACATCTTTTTAATATGTCAGCTATCTACCCAACGACTGCTGTAACATGGTCAGCTAATGCTTGCGACTCTGTAAATCGTCATCAGTACCTCCATATTGGACCATGGCGTAACTGCTCTCGAGAATCCTTGGGTGGCTTCTCAGCTGTAGCTTATCACTTTGGAAAGAAGTTAGCAGACAGTTTGCAGGTCCCAGTAGGTATCATCTGTAATGCTGTTGGTGGTACCACTACAGAGTCATGGATTGACCGCCATACGTTAGAACAACGTATGCCAGCTATTCTTCGTGATTGGTATCATGGAGATTTCGGTATGAAATGGGCACGTGAGCGAGCATTGCAAAACATCAGCGTAAGTAAGAACCCACTGCAACGTCATCCTTATGCACCAGCCTATATGTTCGAGACTGGTATGCTTCCACTAAAAGGGATATAGTATCAAGGGAATTGTTTGGTACCAAGGTGAGTCCAATGCACATAACATGGAACTACACGAACGTCTCTTCCCGATGTTACAGAAGAGTTGGCGTAACTTCTTCCATGACCCAGAGCTACCATTTTATTTCGTACAGCTCTCCAGCCTGAATCGTCCTTCATGGCCACGTTTCCGTGATTCTCAGCGTCGTATGGCATCAAGACTACGTAATACATGGATGGCTGTTACAACAGATGTGGGTGATTCCTTAGATGTACATTACACGAACAAAAAAAGCCTGTCGGTGAGCGACTTGGCTTACAGGCTTTTACACCATAGTTATGACTACAACATAGAATCTGATGGTCCTATCTGTCATTCTGTATCAGCAAAAGACAATGGAATTGAATTACAGTTTATTCACGCAAAGTCACTATCAGCTAAGGGCAGCCGCCTTATTGGCTTTGAGGTAGCAGGTGCAGATGGCATCTATTATCCAGCAGAAGCACAAATAACATCATCTAACACAATTCTTGTTAGATCGTCATCTGTAACACGTCCCACTCTATGTTCGTTATGGATGGCAACCTTTTACACGTGCCAACCTTGTGAATGAGGTAGGATTACCATGTAGTACATTCCAATGGGCAGTAAAGAAATAAAGGTGTTTATAACCATCGTTCTTTGTTTAGAAAAATGATACAATTAAGTCAGACTGTCCGCAGTCTGACTTTTTTTATTAAGACCATTCCAGACAGAATCCTATTTACTATATTACACAAATAGATTTTCTCCCTTTATGCCCCTTGATGTATCCCTATATATTTGGTAGTTTAACCATATCATGCATCTACTATTGGACACTCTCAACAACTTTATAGCAAAAGAATTTAAGAACTTCATCATATTTATGTGGTGATTAGCAACTTTCTTTTTAACTTTGTACTCTATCTAAAAACCCCTATCAATGATTGATACAACAATGGACAACTATACCTTATATAATTCAAAGCACTCTTCTACCCTATTAGTTACAACTTCAATAGCTGCTCTCGGCATTTCCTTCCCAGCCAAAGCACAACAAGTAAATACACAACCCAATATTATCTTGTTCATGGTAGACGACATGGGATGGCAAGACACATCTCTTCCCTTTGCCGATTCGTTTACTGCCAATAATCGGAAATACGATACACCTAACATGGAAAGACTTGCTTCCGAGGGGATGATGTTTACAGATGCTTATGCAACTCCTATCAGTTCGCCCTCCAGATGTAGTCTGATGACAGGTATGAATATGGCTCGCCATCGAGTAACGAATTGGACTTTACATCGCGATAAGATGACAGATGGGAAACGAGAAGGCGTAACATTACCTGATTGGAATTATAATGGTATTGCGCAAAGCGGTAATGTCGCACATACTACAAAGGCTATATCCTTTGTACAACTCCTAAAAAATGCAGGCTATCATACCATACATTGCGGAAAAGCACACTGGGGAGCTATTGACACTCCGGGTGAGAATCCGTGCCATTTTGGCTTTGACGTAAACATTACAGGTACGGCAGCTGGTGGATTAGCTACCTATTTAAGCGAACGTAACTATGGTTTTACAAAAGAGGGCAAGCCCACATCTCCATTCGCTATCCCAGGCTTGGAACGTTATTGGGGTACTGGTATCTTTGCCACAGAAGCCCTTACACAAGAGGCAATAGCAGCATTAGAGAAGGCTAAAAAATACGACCAACCTTTCTATCTCTATATGTCTCATTACGCTGTGCACGTACCAATCGATCGAGATATGCGTTTTTACCCTACGTATCGTGCACGTGGTCTTTCGGAAAAGGAAGCAGCTTACGCTTCATTGATTGCAGGAATGGATAAAAGTTTGGGAGATATCATGGATTGGGTCGCAAAGGCAGGACTTAAGCGAGAGACTATCATCATCTTTATGAGCGATAATGGAGGACTCGCCTCATCATCCTATTGGCGGGATGGAGAACTTTACACGCAGAATGCACCACTCAAGAGTGGTAAAGGTTCTCTGTATGAAGGAGGTATAAGAGTCCCCTTTATTGTAAAATGGAACAATATTGTAAACCAAATACTCGCTCTCATGCACCTATCATCATAGAGGACCTCTACCCTACCTTACTCTCCATGGCTGGAATTAAGAACTATCATGTACCACAAAAAATAGACGGACAAGACATTACACCTATTCTTCGTGGTAAACAACAAGGTAATAAGAAGCGACAACTGATATGGAACTATCCTAACATTTGGGATGGAGAGGGATTGGGAATCAGTCTTAATTGTGCCATTCGTGAAGGGCAATGGAAATTGATTTATTCGTATCTCACTGGTCAAAAAGAACTATACGATCTATCCAGCGACCTGTCTGAGAAGAATAATCTTGCTTCTTCTCACCCTCAACTCGTTGCTCGCCTTTACAGACATCTCACATCTAAATTACACAAAATGAATGCACAGAAACCAATCGTAGAGGGTGAAAAAAGAAAATAAGAGTGGTTAGTTTAAGTAGACATAAGTTATTCATTGATTTTATTTCAACTGCATCATTCTACTCTTATAGGATAAAAGGAGAGAATAGTATCTCCTTGAAGTGATATCTTATCAACTTTACGAAATAAGCTACTAACCCAACAGACTAAGTAAGTTCTTTGTAGTACAACTTGTTTATAACAATAAGTTGAATCTACTTTGATGACATTTTGCGAGATGTTTAGCAGTCAGCACCATTGGTGTTTACCAACAACACAACACGTGCGGACCATCAGCACGCTATGTGCGGAATGACAACACATCAGCTGAAGATTGTCAAAGAGTCTCGTTTTGGTTATTATAAAGAAGACTGTAAAATGCTTTATAAAGAACTAATATAGGACAACTCTACCAAACAGCACTATAAAAACGTCTTATTGATATAACGCTTTATCATAGTCAATAGTCTTCAAAACAAGACGACGACGACTGCTGTTGAAACTTGGAGAGATGACATTCCTCTCTTCGAAGTAGTCTTTTATCTTTATTCCAGCCAGATAAAGCAACAGATGTGGTAGATCATCTGTCATAAACTTATTACTTCTTGCCATCAATGTTTCCGTAAAAATCTTGCGATGTCTCTGCTTATATATAGGCGAACACCATATCCAAAAAGGTATTTCAAACTCTTCGTGATACTTCCTGAGATTGATTTGTTCGACTTCAGTTAACCTACCAGCCATATTTACATCTTTACCATAGCAATCCTCTCCATGGTCAGACAAGTAGACAATAATGGCATCCTTGTTACGGAACTGTTCTACTATCTTGTTCAATACAAAATCATTATAAAGCGTTGCATTATCGTAGTCTGCAATAGTTTGTTTCTCTTTATCTGTCAAGTCCATACGTTTATAATCCTTTATTCCAAACTTCTTCATATTACTTTTACAACGCAATGAATATTGAAAATGCTGTCCTAAAAGATGAAAGATTATCAGTTGTGGCTTCTTATAGCTAATGATACCTTTATAATCATTTAATAGATTCTCATCATAGTTATGAATCATGACATTTCTATAATCAAACATTTGCTTATTTAACTGTGGATGATTTAAGAAGAAACCACCTACAAGATTATTCGTCCAATCAGGTGTATAGTTAATACCATACGGAAATTGATTAGACAAGAAACTGACATGATACCCCGCTTTCTTAAACACTGCTGGAAAGAGTATATACTTACTCCAATCACCTTTCTCATCAACGGATTGCAATGAGAAAATTTGCTTGAACACTTTACTCGTTAGATTCCATGGTGAAACAACATTAGTAAACACTGCTAACGAATCTTTACCATTCATCATGGCAAGTTGATAAGGCGTTGTTGGCAAGGGATAGCCATACAGTTGAGAATGGTGTCGGTTGGCACTCTCACCTATAACAAGTATAATTGTAGGAGATGTGAAAGAACATGAATCTACTTTTATTTGCTGATTAGCCATAATGACTCCATCAACCTGCTTTGCTATCAAGTGGTTTGAATAAAGTCCATAAACAATACGTTCGACTGGATGATAAAGATGTGCAAACCCATTAGTAACCGCAACCTCAAGTTCTGAGAGATTCTTAACTCTATAAAGCTGAACCTTATCATAAACACTTAAAGCTATTCCTACAAAGATTGTAAACATTAAAGCAAAGGCAACAAAAGGTTGCTTGAGATAAGAGGTTGGAAATGTCATCTTCTTTACCGCCATAACAATATGACAGAGTGCAAGAAAAAGAATAATATCAGCTGCGGAAAAGAAAAGTTTTAGATTAAGATATTGCAAGAAAAACTCTGTAGCCTCTCTGCCTGTAGTTTCTTGCGCTAAAAGAAGCATTGTCGGTGTAATTGGAGTATCAAAGAGTGTCTTACAGCAAGTATCTATTATGGCTACCACATAAATAATACAACTCAACATAATCACCAACCCTTGACGTATTGTTCGTTGACAAAGGCTCAGTAAAAAACAAATAATATATACATCTGCAATCAATTCTATATAACCAAAAACATTACGATGACTCACATTCGTAAAGGCACCAACCAACAGCATAAACATAAAGAAAAGAGGATTCTCTTCTATTGGCTTTACCATCTTAGTTACAAAGGTACTTTTCATTTTTGTATTATTGATTTGCTTCATACTGTTTCATCCAATCATGATCTTAACATACTATAATAATCAGGATTAGTTACAAAAGGTACAAAATAGCATCCGTATTTTTCAAATAATTGTTATTTACATAAGCGTTATAAATATATACATTATACCATAATTCTATATTGATTGTCTATTTATGTAACTTAATATAGCTCGCTATACCTTTAACCCAAAGATAGACAAGCTGCTCAATTATAAAACAAAATCAGTTTAGGCTTTAACAGGCAGTTTAGCTTAAAAGGATAATTATAACTACTAAGCCTAATCATAAGAACGGTGAGCACATACCAACATATAGCTCACCGCTCAAAATAGCTATTTATTCTTCAATTGATTGGTTTCAACATAATAAGAAGAAACATCAAAAGAAAATAACAATAGAAGTTGACAAAAGGCTTAAGAATTATTTTCTTTTCTGTTTGCCAAGAAGTTCTTGTATATTTTCTTTACCTGAGGTGCAAGGAAAATAATACCAATAAGGTTAGGAATTACCATCAGACCATTGAAGGTATCTGCCAATTCCCATACCATATCTGCTGCAAAAAGACAGCCAAGAAAGACAAAGAGAACAACAAGTGCACGATAAGAAAGAATACCCTTCTTACCAAACATAAACTTGATATTCATCTCAGCAAACATATACCACCCAATAATTGTTGTGAAAGCAAAGAAGATTAGACTGATGGCAAGAAAGATAATTCCACCATTTCCAAAGCTATCTCGAAACCTTCTTGCGTAATAGCAACCGATTTTAAGCTTAGATTTTGGAAAGAACCTGTCAGCATAATGACAAAAGCTGTTGATGTACAGATAAGAACGGTATCAACAAAAACACCTGCCATAGCTACAAATCCCTGCTCAGAAGGGTCTTTAACATCAGCCAAAGCGTGAGCATGAGGTGTTGAACCCATACCAGCCTCATTCGAAAACAGACCACGAGCAACACCATAGCGAATGGCATATTTCATCACCGTACCAGCGGCTCCACCTGCTGCTGACTTCATAGAGAAAGCATCCTGGAAGATTGTACGGATAACATGAGGCAACTGATCAGCAAACATATAAATGATAACAAGCGAACCCAAGATATACACAACCGCCATGAAAGGGACTAAAAGTTCGGCTATAGCGGTGATTCGGCGTTGTCCTCCAATAATTACTACACCCACAACAGCTGCTAAAACAATACCTATAATATAAGAAGGTATATGGAAAGCATTATTCAAAGCTATTGAGATAGAGTTTGCTTGTACCATATTTCCAACGAATCCCAACGCAAGAACAATAGCTACAGAAAAACAAACAGCAAGCCACTTACTACCAAGTCCATAATAAAGATAATAGGCTGAGCCTCCGACCGTCTCGCCATGATACTCTTTCTTATACTTCTGGGCAAGTACTGCCTCAGAGAAAATGGTGCTCATTCCTAACAATGCAGATACCCACATCCAGAAAATAGCTCCCATACCACCACTTGCAATAGCTGTTGCCACACCACCAATATTACCAGTACCAACTTGAGCGGCTACAGCTGTGGCTAATGCTTGGAATGAATTAACTTTTGTTTCACCAGGCTTTCGCTTCTTGAATATTGGACCAAAAGCATACTTAAACGCCAAATTTAGATGGCGAATCTGTGGAAAGCCAAGGTAGACAGTATAGAAAATGCCTACTCCTAACAATGCGTACATGAGAAAACTATTCCACAAAAACTCATTGAACGCTTTTACATAGTCTAATACATTCATCGGCTACATAGTTTAGATATTAGTAATAGATTAGTGGATAATACCACATTAGATTGTTTAGTAACAGATTAAATAATCAATCTTACGTCGCAAATATAGTATTTTATCTTTTTACAAAGCAACTATAAAAGCAACTTTTTGAGTTAATCACAGAATTACTTTTTGTATTAACATTTTCATCATGTATAGCTCAATATATTACTATTTTTATGATCTAATTAATGGTGTAATTATCATTCATAAACTCATTTATATCTCTCATCTGCCTACATTGAAAATCTCATCATGAAATACTTCAACTATACATACCACATTGAAAAAGACTTTACATAAATCTAAATGAACCTATTAAAATAAAGACAAAAACACACGTAAATATTATCTTTCTAACCAACAGGGAATCAACCACTTAAGCTAAGGCATTTCAAAAAGATGCTTAATAGGCTTCTTAAAGGGCGTTAGTAAGACCTCAAAAGGGCATCTTTTTGAAAGCCTATTGGGCGTTAATTGAATGCTAAAAAGAGCATATTTTAATAACGAGATAACTCAAAATATTTTACAAATATAAAATAAACAGAAAAATAAACTA